>Ga0302286_10000064_pt1 | contig 92555 bp, 71 predicted proteins | sample III_Fen_E2_3_FD_198765 | JGI IMG/M metagenome (GOLD analysis project Ga0302286, IMG submission 198765) | Peat permafrost microbial communities from Stordalen Mire near Abisko, Sweden - III_Fen_E2_3 | ecosystem: Environmental > Terrestrial > Soil > Wetlands > Permafrost | place: Sweden: Abisko...
AATTTGATCCTCTCTGGTGATTACCATCTCAGAAACCTGATAATGAACGAGTAAAAACCCAATAACTATCTAAATATGAAAGTCTATAAAACTAGTGAAATTCGGAACATTACATTAATTGGTAATGCTGGCGGTGGGAAAACCACCCTTGCAGAAGCTATGCTTTTCGAGGGTGGAGTAATAAATCGCAGAGGTGATGTCGGAAGCAAAAATACAGTCTCCGACTACCATCTGATTGAGCAGGAATACGGAAACTCTGTATTTTCTTCGCTCATGTATACTGAAGTAAACGGGAAAAAAATCAATATTCTTGATACTCCCGGGATGGATGATTTCTGTGGCGGAGTAGTTTCGTCTCTTCAGGTAGCAGGTCTTGGACTTATGGTGGTTGATTCATCAACAGGCATTGGAGCCGGAACAGAAGCAGCCAATCGTTATGCCGAAGAGGCTAATTCCAAAGTTATTTTCGTATTAAACCATCTGGATAACGAAAATGCAAACTACGATCAAGCTGTTGAAAATCTGAAAAATAAATTCGGCGCAAAAGTAACTATTGTACAGTATCCTGTAGAAACAGGACCCGGATTTAATTCTATTGTGGACGTATTAAAAATGAAATTATACAAATACGGCCCGGATGGAGGGAAACCTGAAGTACTTGAAATTCCGGATTCCGAAAAAGAACGCGCCAATGAACTACACAACCAATTGGTTGAAATGGCTGCTGAAAATGAAGAAACACTGATGGAACTTTATTTCGATCAGGGCTCGTTATCGGAAGATGATATGCGGAAAGGAATGCGAATCGGAATGGTAAAACGCGACTTATTCCCAGTATTCTGTGTCTCTGCAAAGAAAAATATAGGAGTTGGTCGTTTACTCGAATTTATTTGCAACATTGCCCCTGCTCCAAGTGATGTTCCAATGCGTGAAATCGTACAGGGGAAACCGGTAGTAATGAACGAAACAAGCCCAACCTCGCTGTTTGTATTTAAAACAGCACTTGAACCTCACGTTGGTGAAGTTACCTACTTCAAAGTGATGTCAGGAAAAGTTACTGAAGGAAAAGATTTATACAATACGTTTAATAATGGGAAAGAACGTCTTTCTCAACTTTTTGTTACCGCAGGAAAAAACAGAACAAGTGTTCCGGAACTTGTTGCTGGCGACATCGGATGTTCCGTAAAACTTAAAGACACAAAATTCAACCAAACTCTTTGTGATAAAGAACTCGACTTGAAATTTGCCCCGATTAAGTTCCCTGATCCAAAGTTCAAAATAGCTATAAAAGCTACAACCGAAAGCGACGATGAAAAAGTTGGAGAAGTACTTCACCGCATGAAAGAAGAAGATCCGACTTACATTGTCAATTACAATAAAGAACTCAAACAATTAATTGTAGAGGGACAAGGAGAATACCATATCAATACCTTAAAATGGTATTTTGATCATATTCATAAAATTGAAATCGAATTTAAAGCACCCAAGATTCCATATCGCGAAACCATTACGAAGTTCGCTCAAGCCGATTATCGTCACAAAAAACAATCGGGTGGTTCCGGTCAGTTTGGCGAAGTTCACATGATTATTGAACCTTACGAAGAAGGTAGTGCACCAAAAAGCATGTTTGTTTATGGTGGAAAAGAAATGAAAATATCGGTTCGCGATACTCAGGAATTTCCACTGACCTGGGGCGGGAAACTGGTCTTCCATAACTGCATTGTAGGAGGTTCAATCGATGCCCGTTTCCTTCCTGCAATTGTTAAAGGTATTATGGAAAAGATGGAAGAAGGACCACTTACCGGTTCATATGCCCGTGATATCCGCGTATATGTTTATGATGGGAAAATGCACCCGGTTGATTCAAACGAAATTTCATTCCGCCTAGCAGGAAGAAATGCATTTAGTGCCGCATTTAAGAACGCAGGGCCCAAAATTCTTGAACCAATCTACGATATGAACATCTGGGTACAATCTGAACGAATGGGTGATGTAATGAGTGACCTGCAAGGTCGCCGTGCATTAATCATGGGAATGGGCAGCGAAAGAGGTTATGAGAAAATAACAGCCCGCGTTCCGTTAAAAGAGATGAATAAATATTCAACTTCGCTAAGCTCCTTGACCGGAGGACGCGGAGTTTTCAATATGAAATTTGCTGCTTACGAAAAAGTACCACAGGAAGTACAGGACGAGCTTCTGGCTGCCTACGCTGCTGAAGAAAAAGAAGAATAAAATACAATCTTAACTACCTTAAAAGCCCGGGAAATCCGGGCTTTTAAGGTTATAGCAATGGCTCATAAATGATGGCAACGACATCAATTCTCATTTTAAAATCGAAAATATATCAACTTTAAAATCATCAATAAAGATTTCATTTTTTTTGTTATTCCAGATGTAAACCTTCATCAGGGAATTTTTCCGGATTTCAGACCGGCTAGCGATTTCATTTAATGAAGCAGTCCACCAACTGGTTTTCGATTTTACATATTTAGTTAAATCAAACCCTTTCCAAAAGTATTGCGTTCCGTTTGATTCCATAGAAATAACCAAGTTGCATTCGGAACTATTGACAGCAAAAATTTTGAGTTCAGGACAAATCACTAGTTGTTTGATGGAGTCAGAAAGTAAAGAATCAAGCGAAATAGTACAACCCGCAGAAAACTCACTAAGCTTTTCAGAAAAAGCACCAGAATAAGACTGCTTGCTACTTTTATTGGAAGACTCCGACCAGTTAAATTTTGCTGATTCAAAATCATTTTCAGTTGAAAATAACCGTTTCCTTTTATTGATAGTATCTAATTCATAAATCGACAGGTTTAACTTATCATCTCTAAAAAACGGATTCTCAGCTGTTGCTGCGTAATAAGGTAAATCCTGATCATCCATTCCACTCAGATAGCGTGTGTACCAATTATTTAGTACTATTTTTTTATCATTAGCCTGAAAATGGAAGGTATCTGCCTCTGCATAATTAATGAAGTGACAGGTCGCATTCGGCGAAAATCCCGAATAATAATTACCAAGCCGTTTCTGAACCTCATCAGTAATCACAACACAAACCTGATTTTTGTCGATCAGCTCTTTCTTAACAATCTCCTTTTGCTTTTGGTAATTGACGCTCTTTGCATAAGCCATCATATCAATTGGCTGAATCAACAAGGCTGCGACCAATAATACAGCAAAAATCGGTTGAGACTGAACCTGATTTTTCAGAAATACAACACTACCAATTGCAACCAAAACCGGAAGGTATAAATGATACCCCGTTGCACTCCTGAAAAAAAGAGCAAAGACAAAGGCAAATAAAACCAAGACAAATAATCCCATTCGAAATCGGAATACACATAAATGGTCTTTCAATATTAGGGCAGCAGCAACCGCTACAACCGGAATGATAAACAAATAATGCCGGGGATCGGGACACATTGGAATATATGACGTTACGGAAATACTCATAAAATTGGACGAAAGCATAAGAACGGCCGAACTCACGATAAAAAACGATTTTTTGTCGGTCAACTTCAGCAATTGCCTGATCGGAACAAAAAAGAACGCAATTGAAACAACAAAGAAGCCGAGAAGCATATCCTGAATTAAAAACAATTTTGCCAAACCAAAAGTAATCCGTTTCAGCGTTTCTATAAATGGTTGCTGATCGTAGCTGCAGGCGTTCAAGTAGCTGTTGGCAACAATCGCGTTGATACGGATTATCGCATTTCCAAAGATTATTTGGCAAACGACCAAATAACCAACCAACAAAGCCACGCTATAACCAATAAATTGAAGCCAAAACTTTCTATGGCGTTTTAGAATAAAATCGGTTACAATTAGCCAGACAACCAACGGGGCAAGCAAAACGACTGTTTCTTTTGAATTAAAACATAGAAATAACGCAAACGCAGCCAGAAAGGAATAGGCAAACGCAGGCATTTTCGGTGGCAAATACTTAAACGAATAAATCACATAACAAAATAAAAAAGCAAAAAAGGTAACCGCGACATCAGGCATTAGCTTGTCTGAATAAAAGAATGTCCAGTTATTGAACAAAAACAAGGCAAGACCAATAGTAAGAATAGGCCAGCTTTCATCTTTCAGAATGCGATAAACCAACACCAAAGTGCCTATGGATAATAATAATGCAGGAAAAGCCGAAGCCCAGTCATTAATTCCAAAAAACTTGTACGACAAGGCTGTTAAACCAACAATGGTTAACCGAAAAGAACAATGGTTGCCTGCATCAAATTCACCCGAAGCTAAACGGGCAGCAACACGGGCATATTCCATATCGTCGTATCCATAATGACCAAGATAGCCCCAGAGGTGGTGAATCATCAACACAAAGACAAAAGCAATAAAGATGAGCCTTTTTGATAACAGATTTTGCATTCCTTTTTTGTTGTTTAGTTAGCTGCAATATGCCCTTTTTAATAATTAAATCTCTCGGAGAATTCTATATTTTTCTGATAAACCCCAAAAATAAAATCTGCCGTTTCTGTTTCTTTCAAGTACGTGTCTTCTTCCTGAAAAAGTTTCTTCAAAACTCGCTTGCTCTCTTGGTCATCATTATTGGTAAAATGATGAGCGATATCTTTTAGCACCATCATCAACAAATCGCCACCAATCTTGCGCTCTTCAATAATTTTGAACGTTTCATGAATAACCGATCGGATTGTCTCCGACTCAACTGCTTCCGAAGGATCAGAAATGATCATCCGCAACAACCCGGGGGCATAAATTTTGTTTTTTAGTCGATTGGTTAAGTAACGCTTTCGATAAGGATGTGGGATGTGATTCAACAAACGATTCATTTCCAAAATCTGTTCCTTGGAAAACTGAAGCCTGTTCTTTCCTACATATTCATTTAAAATAAGGTAACCATCATCAGTTAATGCTTTGATAACTCGTCTGGCAATTTGTTCAATGTCTTTAAAATGATGTAACGCCGAGTGAAAAAGAATAACATCGTAATAGTTTTGTTTAAGTTTGAACGAATAGAAATCTGCCTGTTCAAACCGGATATTGTGAAGTTTTTTTTCTTCGATTTTTCGATTGGCTTCATTAATCGACTCATCCGACAGATCAAGGCCAAGACCCTCCGCAAAATGTCCACTTTCGGCCATCCGTATTTCACGGTTGCCAATACCACAAGCAATTGATAATAATTTCAAGTCGTTTTTATCCTGAAAATATTTTTCAGCTAAGTAAACATCAAACGTCTTTTGGGGATCACCTGATATTTTTTCATTTTCCCTTTGTTTAACCTCAGGAATAATCCACCAGTTTGATCCTTGATGTCTGATCTGATTAAAAGTGCTTTGTGTCCGTTTTCGTGAATTGAGAGTTATTTTACTGAGAAAATAATTAATCCCATTTTGTTTGAGCTTACTATAAAATTCTAAAAAATCGCCTTTGTTAATTAAATTCATGGCATTTATCAATGATAGATAGAATTAGTTCGTCAAAGTTAGCTAAAAGAATAATATCAGGAGATAGGGCTCCTTTAACCGAGTCGAAAGAATTAACAGCATTCAATAAGTCAACATGGAGTAATATACAAACATATTGCCACTCAAAAAAAACAGTAAATCAGAGCATTAAATATGTGCCCTTTCGACATCGAATTACATTTGCACACGTAATTCGTTATTTTGTTGGTTCAAACTAAGCGACATGAAAATTCTGCTCGATTACGACAACTACCAGGACGTACTGGCATTTTATCGCTCGGTACGTTACAGTGCCGGCGAAAAAGTAAGTAATGCACTAACTGTCTATAACGACATGAAGCAGTTTTTCCCACGCACCGGATCAAGCAAAACCGAAACTGAAGCGAAATAATTCAGAAAAACCGGGTACTATTTTCAGGCCATATCCAGATTAATATTGGATATGGCCTTTGTTTTTAACGAAACTGTTTATTTCTCCCAGACAAACACTTGTTTGGGGTCTTTTGATAAAACATTTAGCTTGTTCGCACAAACAATCACCGAATAGACCTAAACCTTTAGGTCGGTTGGTCAAAATATTCATCGAATAGTCTAAGCGATTAACCCCCAAACCCAATAGTTTTGTTGATTTAAATAATCGAAGTAGAATTGTAGTCTATTTCTCCCTAAACAAATGGAAGAAACCACTGGCTTTTCGACGCACACCATCGCGCCCGCGCCCTTCGGCTACATAGTAATAAACACCCGGAGTAGCCATTCGCCCGCCAACCTTACCATCCCAAACCGATTCTTCAACAGCTTTGGTAAAACCCGGAACGTTATTATTCTCCCACACATGTAAAACCTTTCCCCAGCGATTAAAAATAGTGATCTTAATACTTTTCATGGAGAAAAACTGGACTATATATTTTCCGGGATCACCGGTTTCGTCCGGAGTAAAAAAATTGGGAGCGTCAATAAATGATTCCGCTATGACAATATTATCACTGTAAGCGGTACGATAACATACGGTATTGGCTGACGTTTTTTGCGCAACCAGCTTTACTATATAAGTTCCGGTTTCTTCATAAGTGTAACTCGGATCATCGCTGTATATTCGTTCCATTATACTGTCAGTAAACGTCTTCGACTCAATTTCCTGCTTAATTTTTGCAAGATCTTTAAACAAAAACCACTGATATTTACCGGCATCTACATTTTTGGAGGTATTGTTAAATGTAACAGTCAGAGGTGCTTCATTCCCTTTTTCCCCAGGTTGTTCTCCCAAAGTATAATCAAATGATGCCTTTGGAACAATCGAGATATACTTAACACTAGCATTCGCCTTACACCCAAACTTATCCGAAATATCCAACGAATAATCAGTATCTTGGAATGATGGGTTATAAATCGTTTGAGAAAGCACCGATCCAACCGGAGTATCACCTTGCATCCATTTAACAGTTATACCTTTTCCCAGTATTTTCGATTGGCCAGTAGGTAAATCAATATAATTGTAAGCTGGCGAATCCAGCGATCCCTTCAACATAAAAGACGAACAACCCGATTCGGTTATTTCAGCCTTAGCTTCGAGGTAATTGTTAAAAACCCAGGCACGATAAATTTTCACACCCGAAGTGCTAGTTATTTTCACCCGATAGCAACCATCAGCAAGGTTCGAGATCGTCGATGCTCCTGAAATGTAAGCTTCGAAACTTCCGGATTGAACATTTAATTTTTCCCAGTCAAAACTACCCGCTTCTCCATTGGGCAGAGTAGCGGTTAATGAAGCTTTTGTTTCACCTTTTTCGCCACAAAATACATACAAGTTATCCTGACTATTATCCGAATACACTATAGGAAAAGCTTCTACACTCGAAGATATTTGAGCAAAACCGACAGCCGGACTCAAAATAAAGCAGCTAAAAAAAAGCAATCCGCCAAGTAATTTAAATATGTTCATTCTCTATTTTTCTTTAACAATTCACAATATTAACGCTAAAAATTGATTTATCTTTTGTGGCTCCTGAATTTTTCTAAATCAGCCGTATTGAAAAGTACTTTCATTCCCTATATCAAAACAGAAAAAACAATATACTTTTGTGACGATTTAGAAACGAGAAACTAGTGCAAAATTATTTAGAAGGATTGAACAACGCACAGCGACAAGCTGTCGAAAATATACATGGAGCTTCGTTGGTTATTGCCGGAGCCGGCTCCGGGAAAACACGGGTTTTAACTCTCCGGATTACACATCTGTTAGAGAATGGTGTTAAACCCGGTTCTGTATTGGCTCTTACATTTACCAATAAAGCCGCCCGGGAAATGAAAGACCGTATTGCCAAAATGGTTGGACAAAATACTGCCAGATATCTGTGGATGGGAACTTTCCATTCCATATTTGCCCGTATCTTACGAACGGAAGCCGAAACAATCGGATATCCTTCCAATTTCACCATCTACGATTCAGCTGATTCAAAAAGCTTGATTAAGAGCATCATCAAAGATCTTAATCTCGACGATAAAACCTATAAACCTGGAGTTGTCTCTGCCCGAATTTCGGCCGCAAAAAATAATTTGGTTTCCTCTGAAGTATATGCAAAACTGCCGGAAACTGCCGAATACGACCAAAGCATTAAAATGCCTCTGATTAGCATGATCTATAAAGAATATGCAAAAAGATGTTTCCTGGCTGGTGCTATGGACTTTGACGACTTGCTGCTCAAAACGAACACATTATTCCGAAACCATCCGGAAATATTGGAGAAGTATCAACGTATTTTCAATTACATTTTGGTCGACGAGTATCAGGATACGAACCATTCCCAATACATGATCATCAAAAAACTGGCAGCAACACACAACAATATCTGTGTTGTTGGCGACGATGCCCAGAGTATTTATTCGTTCCGGGGAGCCCGTATTGAAAACATCCTGAATTTCCAGCAGGATTATCCCGACCATAAGGTATTCAAACTTGAACAAAATTACCGCTCCACTCAAACAATTGTTGAAGCAGCCAACAGCATCATTGCCCGAAACAAAAGGCAAATCAAAAAGAATGTATTTTCCGAAAATGAAAAGGGTGCATTGATCAAAGTCATGAGTGCAATCACCGATAATGAAGAAGGCTATCTGATTTCGAACGAAATCATTGAATCCCGAATGCGCGATCATTACAAATTTTCGGATTATGCAATTTTATACCGGACCAATGCTCAATCGCGTATTTTTGAGGAAGCGCTTCGGAAAAGAAACATCACCTACAAAATTTACGGTGGTCTATCTTTCTATCAGCGAAAGGAAATCAAAGATTTACTCAGTTATTTCCGGCTGGTAATCAATCCCAAAGATAATGAAGCATTCAAACGAATCATTAATTATCCGGCTCGTGGAATTGGACAAACAACCCTAACCAAACTGGAACAATTTGCGGCTCAGAATAACCTATGCATGTGGGAATTTGCGACCAATGTCCCGCTTTTGATTAGTGAACTGAATAAAGGCACGGCAGCTAAAATTCATGAATTCACTCAGCTCATCGAAATGTTCCAATCGAAACTGGAAACAACCGAAGCTTTTGGGTTGGCTACGGAGATCGCCACAGCCACCGGAATCATGAAAGACCTTTATAAGGACCAGACTCCGGAGGGTGTAAGCCGATATGAGAATATTCAGGAATTGCTAAACGGGATTCAGGAGTTTTCCATTTCCGCCCGGGAAGAAGGAACCCCGGATAAACTGAATAATTACATGGAAGATGTCGCCCTGCTCACCGACCAGGACACGGAGAATACTGACGACACCGACCACGTAACCTTAATGACCATTCATTCGGCTAAAGGGCTCGAATTTAAAAACGTATTTATTGTCGGAGTCGAAGAAAATTTGTTCCCCTCAAATCAAAACGGACAAAAAACGCTGGAAGATTTCGAAGAAGAACGCCGGTTGTTTTACGTGGCCATTACGCGGGCAGAACAAAATGTTTACCTAAGTTATGCACGTCAGCGATACCGATGGGGGAAACTTGATTTCTGCGATAAAAGCCGTTTTATTGATGAAATTGATCAACAATACCTTAGCTTGCCAGTAGAAAAAGATCCGTCATTTTTTGGGACAAATTCTGATTTGCCTTTTGCGGCTCCCAAACCGCGTCATCAGGCAGCGCAGATTCCGGGATTCCGCGCATCATCGAACCAACCCGATCTACAGCAAAAATTGAGTAAGCTACGTGAAGCCAAGCGCGAAACAGAAGCTTTTGAATACAGCAATCCTGAAGATATTCAGGCCGGAATGATTGTTGAACATCAGCGATTTGGAAGAGGAAAAGTTCTGCAAATGGAAGGAAAAATGCCCGATATTCAGGCGACTGTGTTTTTCCAAAACGCAGGAAAAAAACAACTTCTTTTAAAATTCGCTAAATTGCGGATAATTAGTTAGTTTTGCAGCACAAAATCAATTATCACCAGTTTTTGTTGCTTTTTTTTGCCGGCAAAACTATTTTGATTTATTTTGCAGCAAAATCAACTTGATACTGATTATCCTTACAGATTTCCTCTTTGAGATAACAGCCTGATAATAAAGACAAATTTTATTTATTTACATGGATTATAATTCTAATCGCAGTAAATTAGCCATACCTGAGTATGGCAGAAATTTACAAAACATGGTTAATCATTGCATGTCAATTGAAGACCGCAATGAACGTAACAGAGCCGCCAGAACGATTATTGACATTATGGGTACAATGTATCCATACCTAAGAGATATCAACGATTTCAAGCATAAACTTTGGGATCACCTGGCCGTCATGGCTAATTTCCAGTTGGATATTGATTATCCATACGCTCCGCCATCTCCGGAGTTTTTCAATACGCCACCCCGCAGGATACCTTACGACACGAATAAAATCAAATATCGCCATTACGGAAAGACCATCGAATTTTTGATCGACAAAGCAGCAGTGCATGAAGATGAGAAAGAACGTGAACTACTGATCAAGCTGATTGCCAATCACATGAAAAAAAGCTATGTGATGTGGAACAAAGACTCAGTTACCGATGAAAAAATCATGACTGATATCGAAGAACTTTCAAAAGGGAAAATTCAATGCAGAGACCTCACCCTGACAGAAACTAAAGATATTTTGTTTCGAAATCAGAAAAAACAAAACTCAGGCAACAATAATCCCGGACGAAAATTTCAAAAGTCTGATGATCGCAAAAAACAGCGTTAATCAACTTACGATAGTCAGAAAACACTGTATTACCTTTAAATGGCAACTTTTAAAATCAAGGGCGGAACGCAGTTACATGGAGAGTTAAACCCACAGGGTGCAAAAAATGAAGCACTTCAGGTTATCTGCGCAGTTCTTCTTACTCCCGAAAAAGTTCAAATTAAAAATATTCCTGAAATCAGGGATGTCATCAAACTAATTGAAATTTTAACTGAACTTGGTGTAAAAACCCAACGACTGGCAAAAGGAATTTATTCGTTCCAAGCTGACGAAATACAACTGGAATACCTCAAAACCGACATTTTCGCCAGTCAGGCAGCCAGTTTACGCGGCTCTATCATGATAATAGGACCTCTGCTTGCCCGTTTTGGCATTGGATACATTCCTGAACCCGGAGGCGACAAAATCGGACGAAGGAGATTAGATACTCACTTTACCGGATTACAAAAACTTGGAGCCACCTTTAACTATAGCCCATCAGAGCACTTCTATAGTGTCAAAGCCGATAATTTAAAAGGAGCATACATGCTTCTTGACGAAGCTTCTGTTACCGGAACAGCAAATATCATCATGGCAGCCTCAATGGCCGAAGGTACAACCACAATTTACAATGCTGCCTGTGAACCATACATTCAGCAACTTTGTCGGATGTTGGTTTCAATGGGCGCATTAATTCAGGGAATCGGATCAAATTTGCTTACCATAACCGGAGTTCAATCGTTAACAGGATGTACCCATCAGATATTACCCGACATGATTGAGGTCGGAAGTTTCATTGGACTTGCAGCCATGACTCACTCTGAAATAACCATTCGAAATGCAGGAATTCAGCATCTGGGGATTATCCCGGAACAGTTCAAGCGACTGGGAATAACTGTTGAAATTCGCAACGATGACTTGTTTATTCCAGCTCAGGAACATTACGAAATAGAAACCTTCATGGATGGATCTATCATGACCATTGCTGATGCTCCATGGCCAGGGCTTACTCCTGATTTACTCAGTATCTTTTTGGTTATCGCAACACAGGCAAAAGGTAGTGTATTGATACATCAAAAAATGTTTGAAAGCCGGCTTTTCTTCGTCGATAAACTAATTGATATGGGTGCTCAGATTATCCTTTGCGATCCGCACAGGGCCACAGTTATTGGACTTGACCATAAGTATCAGCTTCGCTCAACCAATATGAGTTCTCCTGATATCCGCGCAGGCGTAGCTTTATTAATTGCAGCCCTGTCTGCTGATGGCATAAGCAAAATATCCAACATCGAGCAAATAGACCGAGGGTATGAAAACATAGACGATCGCTTAAATGCTATTGGAGCTCAAATTACCCGGTTAGATTGCTAACAAAAATTAGTTACAACAACAATCTTATCATTGATTTGTTATTTTTGTCAATAGGTACAGAAACCAAAAAAAGAAAAAACATGAAAATAAAGATCACGCTGGTATTCGCATTATTTTTAGCACTGATAACAACGCTTAATGCAGCAAATGAAGCTCCAAAGGAAGCAACGATCGGACTTAACATCGGCAATAAAGCTCCTGAAATTATCGAGAAAAACATGGAAGGTAAAGAGCTTAAACTGTCATCTCTTCAAGGGCAGGTCGTATTGATCGACTTTTGGGCTTCCTGGTGTGGGCCATGCCGCAATGAAAATCCGACAGTTGTTGCAGCCTACGAAAAATATAAAGATTCCAAATTCAAAAGCGGAAAAGGATTTACTGTTTTTAGTATTTCTCTCGACAATAACAAAGCCGCCTGGGATGCTGCAATAAAAGCAGATAAACTTAGTTGGGAAAACCACGTCAGCGACCTATTAGGCTGGGAATCGAAATTTGCCGGAATCTATGGAGTAAGAAGTATTCCGTCCAATTTTTTGATTGATGGAGACGGCATTATCATTGGTAGAAATCTTCGCGGTCCAGCATTAGATCAAGCACTATCAAAACTGCTTAAATAGAAGCCAAATATGCAAACGAAGGGCAATTTAGTTATACTGAATTGCCCTTCATTGTTATTCCTGAGCAGATACTTTGACGGTATCGTACACCAACAATCTAACCTTTCCATTACTTTAATGACAGTTTTTGGTTATTTCAAATGCCAAATTGTCAATCATTAAGTCAATGGCAGTATATTTGCAGTCCCGAAAACTAAATCTTAAAATTCAGGAGTAATGACAGAAAATAAAGCTACAAATAGTGAGCAGCTTGAAAATGATGCGCAGGATTTAACTGCACAACAAAATGAATGTGCACAACCCAAAAAGGAGACAAAGAAAGAGAAAGGGCACAAAAAAAACAAAGCTGAAGAAGAACTTGAAAAACTTGAAAAAGAACTACTTGAACTAAAAGATAAACATATCCGGCTTCAGGCTGAATTCGATAATTACCGCAAACGGACTTTAAAAGAACGAATGGAATTACTAAAAACAGCCAGTGAAAGTTTGTTGATCAGTATTCTTCCGGTTATTGACGATTTCGACAGGGCTGTTCAAACATTAAGTACAGTTGAAGAAGATAGTACCACCAGAGATGGCGTTATGCTGATATACAACAAATTCCAGGATTTCCTTAAACAAAACGGAGTTAAAGAAATTGAGGCGAAAGAACAAATTTTTGATACTGATTTGCACGAAGCAATCACCAAAATACCAGCTCCAACCGAAGAGTTAAAAGGCAAAAATGTAGATGTAATCCAAAAAGGGTACTATCTAAACGACAAAGTAATACGTTTCGCTAAAGTAGTTATTGGCGAATAGCCCATATTTTATATTTTACAAAGATGACAAAACGAGATTTTTACGAAATTCTGGGTATTAGCAAATCAGCTACTGCTGATGAAATAAAAAAAGCCTACAGACAAAAGGCTATTCAATTTCATCCCGACAAGAATCCCGGTAATAAAGAAGCCGAAGAAAAATTCAAAGAAGCAGCTGAAGCTTACGAAATATTAAGCAGCCCGGAAAAGCGTCAGAGATACGACCAATTTGGCCATGCAGGAATGGGAGGCGGTGGAAATGCCGGATTCAGTGGTCATGATATGTCAATGGACGATATTTTCTCGATGTTTGGAGATATTATCGGAGGTTCAGGATTTGGTGGGTTCGGAGGTTTCGGAGGAGGTTCACGCAGCCGTGGGCCCCGTCAGCATCGGGGATCCGATCTTCGGGTTAAAGTTACCTTAAACCTGAATGAAGTTCTAAACGGTGTTGAGAAAAAGATCAAAGTAAAAAAATATGTTGCCTGTAATGAGTGTAAAGGAACAGGAGCCCAAGGAGGTTCTTCCTACTCAAACTGTTCGACATGTAAAGGTTCCGGTCATGTAACCCGAATACAGAACACCTTACTCGGACAAATGCAAACCACAACAACCTGCCCGAGTTGTAACGGAGAGGGACAGATTATTACCAACAAATGCGTACACTGTCAAGGGGAAGGTGTTGTTCGTGACGAAGAAGTCATTACAATCAAAATACCTGCCGGCGTTGGCGAAGGAATGCAATTGAATGTTGCAGGGCGAGGAAATGCAGGAAGACGGAACGGAGTTGGCGGTGATTTATTCGTGGTTATCAATGAAGAAGAACATCCGGAATTAATACGAGATGGTAAAAATCTGATATACAACCTATTCATCACATTTCCTGAAATAACGTTAGGCACAACAAAAGAGATTCCTACAGTTGACAGCAAAGTAAAAGTAAAAATAGATGCAGGAACACAGCCCGAAAAAATACTTCGGCTTCGGGGAAAGGGGCTTCCTGATGTGAATGGTTACGGAAAAGGAGACTTGCTGGTACGCGTTCATGTTTGGATTCCAAAGAATGTTAATTCTGAAGAACGTAAACTTCTTGAAAAACTTCAGGTATCTCAAAATTTTGTTGATGGACCAGATCAATCTGACCGCAACTTTTTCTCAAAAATGAGAGACATATTCGACTAGACAAACACTAAAAAATAAAAAGCTACCGGGATTGAGTCATTTTAACTCTCTCCCGGTAGCTTTTTTATAGTAAATCCAATACGAACGATCTCACTTACTGGTAAATCGACAACGAATCTAGTGCTGCTTTGTATTTTTTTGCATTCCGATTATGTCCGGCCAGATTCTTCGAAAAATTGTGGTGGCCTGAAAAATCAGGACTTGCACACATATAAATAAATGTAGTTTTCTTCGCGTTCAAAACAGCATCAATACTCGAAACTTCCGGGAAATTGATTGGTCCAGGAGGTAATCCGGTATGCTTATAGGTATTGTAAGGAGAATCAACCTCCAAATGGCTGTTAAGTACACGCTTTATCTTGAAGTTTCTCAACGCAAACCTAATGGTAGGATCGGCCTGTAAAAACATGCCCTTTTTTATGCGGTTCAGGTACAATCCTGCAATAATTGGTCGTTCATCTTTTTTATTAGACTCTTCCTGAACAATAGAAGCTACAGTCATCACTTCTTCCGGAGTTAAACCTAAAGCTTTAGCTTTGTTCCGGCGATCTTCATTCCAAAAACGATTATACTCCATCGACATACGCTCCAGAAACTGATCAACCGTAGTTGTCCAGTAAAATTCATAGGTGTTGGGAATAAACATACAATGGAAAGTATACTTCGTAAATCCATATTTTTGGTAAACAGTCGAATCATTTAAGCGTTCAAGAATCTTAAGAGAGTCAGGTTCTATGTATTTAGCTACATCTCCAGCTAATTCTTCCAGAAACCGAAGATTATTGAAGGTAACCTGAACCGGCTGCTGATTACCAGATTTCAGCATATTCACAATCTGATTGGTTGTCAACCCTTTATCCAACAAATATTTTCCATGCTTAATGGATTCTGCATATTTCTTCTGTTTGGCAACCCAGTTAAAAGCCCGGTAATTGATAATAATATCATGTTTTTTCAAACTATCAATAACCTGTTCATACGTTGCATTCTTTGGAATAATAATGCTTCCGGGAGTCTGAATATTTTCATTAAAAATATACCGATAAAGTTGGTATCCGCGCAATCCGGCACCAACTACAGCAACGATAAATAAAACAACAACCCATTTATTAATACGAGGGAACAACATAAGCTTGCTTTTTTTTACCAAATCCATAGGATCTAAATTTTATCGCATAAAAATAGTCATTTCAGTTTAAGCTCCTAGAGTGATTCCCTAATTATCAGTTACAACATCTGTAATCTTTCCTTTAAATTCAACTTTAAGGAAGCAATACCCGATTTTGTTTGCCTGAATTTACTTATTTTAGTCACCTTGTAAACAATTCAAAAAACAACATCATGCATCAGGTAAATCTAGCCGAGAACATATATTACCTTGGAGTTAACGACCGAAGAACTGAACTCTTTGAAAATTTTTGGCCGATCCCAAACGGAGTATCTTACAATTCATATTTGATTGTTGATGATAAAATTGCACTGATTGATACCATTGAACGAGCATTTATTGACGATTATTTTGACAAAATCGATCTATTAACCAATAGCAGACCAGTTGATTACCTGATTATAAACCACATGGAACCTGATCATTCAGGAGCATTAAAAGCTGTTGTGGCAAAATACCCCAATATCACTTTGGTAGGAAATAAAAAAACCTTCGAAATGGCGGCAAACTATTACCAGGTTTCGGAGAACTCGCTGGAAGTATATGATGAATCAGAGCTTTCATTAGGTAAGCACAAACTCTCTTTCGCAACAATTCCCATGGTGCATTGGCCTGAAACAATGGTAACCTACGAAGCAACTCAAAAAATTCTATTTACCGGCGACGCCTTTGGCTCTTTTGGAACACTCGATGGGGGAATTTTTGATGATGAACTCAATCTTGCGAATTATGAAGAAGACGTAATGCGGTATTTTACGAACATTGTCGGAAAATACTGTCCACATACACAACGAGCTCTTAAAAAAATTCAAACCATCGATGTTAAAATGCTTGCTGCGACACACGGACCTATTTGGAGAACGAATCTGAACTATATTTTGGACAAATACGAAAAATGGAGCACTTACACTACTGATCCGGGAGCAGTCATTGTCTATGGTTCGATGTATGGAAATACTGCAAAAATGGCTGATGTAATTGCCCGCCAACTTGCTGTTCGCGGTATAAAAAATATTCGGGTGTACGATGCCTCAAAAACACATGCCTCCTACATCATTAGCGATATATTTAAATATAAAGCATTCATCGTCGGAAGTGCTGCATATAACAACGAGCTCTTTCCTTCTGTAGAAAGTCTGGTAACAAAAATTGAGCATATGGGAATCAAAAACCATCTGCTTAGCATCTTCGGATCATTTGGATGGAGCGGTGGCGGTGTCAAAAATCTTCAGAAATTCGCCGAAAATATCAAATGGGAACTTGCCTACCAACCCGTTGAAGAAAAAGGGACTTTAAAGCAGGAAAAGTTCGATCAATGCATCGAATTGGCTAATGCTATTGCAGATAAACTTCTGGATAACTAATTATTTTATAAAAAGTATTTGCCGAAAACGGTAAAAATCCGCTGTGAAAAATATCTTTGCAGCTCAAAAATTTATTTCTATGCAAACTTGGTTCGAATGTAAAGTAAAATACACAAAAGTTGACGATGATGGCCGCGAGCGGAAAGTCAACGAAACATATCTGGTTGATGCGGTTACCTTTACTGACGCTGAAACACGAATTATTCAACAATTGCAAACCATGGTGCGTGGTGAGTTTATCGTTGATAATATCAAAAAATCAAATATCGTCGAGATTTTTCCTCATGAAGAAGGCGAATGGTGGTATAAAGCAAAAATTGCCATTGTTACTATCGATGAAAAAGCAGGGAAAGAAAAGAAAATCAACAATTATTTCCTCGTTGCCGCGGATGATATTAAACAGGCTCTTCAACGCTTGGAAGATGGACTTTCGTACATTTTAGTCCCTTATCAGGCAACTTCTCTTGCGGTGTGTAATATCATTGACGTATTCCCATACTTTGGAGACAATGTAAATCAACCGGTTCCGTCAAATCTTAAACCGTTAGGACAAGTAACAAAGAAGCCTGTATTCGAAGACGAAGACTTGGATGAAGATATTGTATACTCAGCTGATGATGATGAAGAAAACGAGGATATCGAAGCTGAAGATTCAGACGATCAGGAATGATTTTCAAATTCTAAGCTGAAGATATTATAAAACATTGAACCCCTGATTGGATAATCCGATCAGGGGTTCAGTATTTATAACGAAATTTTAACTAACGATTAGCTATTTTTTGAATTTCTCTTACGTTCAAATTCTTTTAACAAGATCTTACGCATACGGATTGACAAAGGTGTAACCTCAACCAACTCGTCGCTTTTGATGTATTCCAAAGCTTCTTCCAAACTGAATTTAATTGGAGTAATCAACCTCATTTTTTCATCAGTACCAGAAGCACGCATATTAGTTAACTTCTTAGGTTTGGTCACGTTGATAGTTAAATCGTCAGCACGTGTATTTTCGCCAATTACTTGTCCTTCATATATTTCCTGAGCCGGATCAATAAAGAAAGATCCGCGATCAGAAAGTTTACTGATTGAATAAGCAAACGCTGTACCGGTTTCAAGAGCAATCAATGAACCGTTATTCCGAATTTCAATCGGACCTTTGTAAGGCTGATATTCAACGAAACGATGGTTCATAACAGCTTCTCCGGCAGTTGCAGTCAGCATATTGGTACGCATACCAATTATTCCGCGCGAAGGAATCATAAATTCAAGGTGAATACGGTCGCCTTTGCGTTCCATATTTTTCATTTCACCTTTACGTTGTGATGCCATCTCAACAACTTTCCCTGAATATTCGTCTGGAACGTCAACATGCAATTCTTCAATTGGCTCACATTTTTCGCCAGCAATTTCTTTAAATAAAACCTGCGGCTGACCAACCTGAAGTTCGTAGCCTTCGCGACGCATGGTTTCAATCAATACCGATAAATGAAGAACACCACGACCATACACAGTATATGAATCAGCCGAATCAGTTGGCAGAACTCGCAATGCAAGGTTTTTCTCCAATTCCTTTTCCAAACGGTCTTTCAAGTGACGAGAAGTCACATATTTCCCTTCTTTTCCGTAGAATGGCGAGTTGTTAATCATGAAGGTCATACTCATGGTTGGCTCATCCACAGCAATTGGCTCCAACGGTTCTGGATTTTCATAATCGCAAACCGTATCACCAATATCAAAGCCTTCGATTCCGACCATTGCACAAATATCTCCGGAGATCATCTGTTCAACCTTCTGACGGCCAAGACCGGTAAATGTATGAAGCTCTTTTACTTTCGTTTTTTTAATGGAGCCATCACGTTTAACCAAAGAAACGTTCATTCCTTCACGAATTTCTCCACGATGGATACGGCCAATGGCAATACGACCTACGTAGGAAGAATAATCCAGTGAAGTAATCAGAACCTGCGGTGTTCCAGGATTATCTATTGGTCCCGGAATATGTTTTACAATTGCTTCAAGTAATGCTGTAATATTATCTGTAGGTACTTTCCAGTCATCCGACATCCAGCCTTGTTTGGCAGAACCATAAACGGTTGGAAAATCCAACTGATCTTCTGTAGCATTCAAGCTATACATCAGATCAAAAACCTGTTCGTGAACTTCATCAGGACGGCAATTAGGTTTGTCAACCTTATTAACAACTACAATTGGTTTCAATCCCAATGCAAGAGCTTTAGACAACACAAAGCGTGTTTGAGGCATCGTTCCTTCAAAAGCATCAACCAACAACAAAACGCCATCAGCCATGTTCAATACCCGTTCCACTTCTCCGCCAAAGTCGGCGTGCCCGGGAGTATCGATGATGTTAATCTTAACATCCTTGTATATTACTGATACATTCTTTGCCAGAATGGTAATCCCTCTTTCTCTTTCCAAATCGTTGTTATCGAGAATCAACTCTTGTTTCTTCTCGTGTTCTTTCATGATATTACAATAGTAAATCATCTTGTCGACCAATGTGGTTTTCCCGTGGTCAACGTGTGCAATAATTGCAATGTTTCTAATTTTCTGCATAGGTTTCAAAAATGAAGGCGCAAAGATAGCCGAATTATCCAATCGATGTCAGTTTTACGACTCCAGAGAGGTTAAGTTATTGTAAATACAATGTGTTTTAACAATTTAGGCACATTAAACGCAAAAGTGGAGGATTCCCAGGTAGAAATCCTCCACTTTATGCTTATTGAACAGCTCTGCTAAAACAGCATTTATTTGTGCCTTTTCTTCAATTCGCGAGCCAAATCTTCAATACGATAACCTTTGTGTGTTAGCAAAACAATTAGATGATACAATAAATCGGCTCCTTCGTACAGGAAGTTTTCATCGTCGTTGGCCATTGCTCCGATAATCGTTTCAACAGTCTCCTCGCCCACTTTCTGCGTAATTTTCCGGGTTCCTTTCTGGAAAAGCGAAGTAGTATAAGAACCTTCAGGCATTTCCTGTTTGCGTTGATCAATAAAATCCTGCAAATACTCCAGAAATGCAAGATCACTTTCCTTATTTTCTTCGCCCCAACAAGTATCATCTCCAGTGTGGCAAGTTGGTCCAACCGGGTTTGCTTTAATTAAAAGTGTATCGTTATCGCAATCAGCAGCAATAGAAACAACATTCAAAAAATTACCAGATTCTTCGCCTTTGGTCCAAAGACGATTTTTAGTACGACTGAAAAAAGTAACTTTTCCGGTTTCTTCGGTTTTGGCAACTGCCTCTTCGTTCATAAATCCCAGCATCAAAACCACATTGGTGGTATTATCCTGAATAATGGCTGGAATAAGCCCGTTGCCCAATTTCGTAAAATCTAATTCTGTATTTTCCATTTTCTATATTTATTTCATTTTTAACCGTTCCATCATTGTCCTTTTCTGGAAATTTCCAAAAAAGTTGTACGTTAAAATAAGGGACAGATAGTCACCACTAAGATCGGTACCTTGCTTATTATTGTAATTCACCACATTATACTTTGTTTGAATACCCCAGTAATTGAACCTTTTTCCATAAAATCGATATCCAAGTCCTAAATTCAGGTTAAGTGAATTTATGGTTTTTCCCTTAATATCCTTCTCAGTATTACTCTCAACAGCATCAAATCCATCATAAGCAATTCCTGTTAAAAAATCAAATTCCTGTCTTTTACCTCTCCATAATTCATACGCGACATCAAGGCCTACATAGCCACCCAAATAATAATCAGTAGACTTTAGTGCCCCTTGGTACATAACCAGATAGTCCTGTTTTGCCTTTCCTGTTCTTAAAAGTACAGTTAAATCATATTGCAACTTATTCGATTTCAGCCCAAATTGAAATCCAAAAGCAGGTTTAACACCAACAACATCCGCAAGATTTCCGAACGGGAGCATTATTCCTATCATTACTCCCAAGTTACCTTCAGGCATTTTTTTTGTTTTCTGAACTTTCTCGTCATAAATATTCTGCAGCTTTGTACCTACCAATTTATGGTCTTTCAGCATTTGCCAAAAATCTTGAGTTTTATTGGAATAAAGCAAACAAAATGCTCGCTCTATCGGCTGAAGATCATTACTTTCGACTAACGCATTTGCCCAAATTACGGTCAAATCATCTAAAGAAGAATTTAAAGGAATATATCCAAATGAAATTTTATACTGTTCATAAACCAATTTCGCATTAGCAGCTTTTGAATATTCCAAACGATCAGCATATAGAAAAATGTAATTTAGAAAATACTCATTGTTTATCCATTCTTCACTAAATTGTCTTCTTTGAATTTGCTGCAAAACTTTCACCCGAAATAAAGGTTCTGTTATTCCACAAAATTCATTCCACCGGTTGGTAACCACAAGTACAGAATCATAATCTTTGTGATTAAAATACTTTTCAATTAATCGCGAAGAATTAAACGCAACATTTTCGCAGTTAGGAGTTTGAAGCAAAAGTTCATTATCCAAAGATTTCTGTGCAAAACCTTCTACAGAAATGAATAGCACAATCAATAACAAAACTTGTTTCATTCGTAGTATTTATAAACGTATCGGTATATTTTTAGATCGAAGGTAACTCTTCAAATCCGGTATCGCAATTTCCTTGTAGTGAAAAATACTGGCAGCCAATCCGGCATCAGCCTTTCCTTCAGTAAAAACATCCACAAAGTGATCCATATTTCCGGCACCTCCCGAAGCGATGATCGGAATACTCAACATTCCCGACATTTTTGCCAGTTCTTTGTTGGCAAAACCAGCCTTGGTTCCATCGTGATTCATCGAAGTAAACAAGATTTCACCTGCACCGCGGCTTTCACCTTCTTTAGCCCAGGAAAATAATTCTTTATCAGTTGGAATGCGACCGCCATTAACCGTCACTGTCCAATGATCGTTTTCTCCACGCGCATCAATAGCCAAAACCACGAACTGACTACCAAAATTCAGTGCCAAATCGTCAATCAGTTTCGGATTGCGAACTGCCGACGAGTTAATACTTATTTTATCGGCACCTGCACTCAGCAACGCTTCAGCATCTTTCAGTTCACTAATTCCTCCGCCAACCGTAAACGGAATGTTGATTTCGCGAGCGATTCGTTTCACCAGCTCCACAAAGGTCTTGCGTCCTTCATGAGTAGCCGTAATATCAAGGAAAACCAGTTCATCTGCTCCCTGCTCTGCATACAGTGCGCCCAGTTCAACCGGATCGCCAACGCTCTTAATATTTACAAAGTTGATGCCTTTCACGGTCTGACCGTCTTTAATATCCAGGCATGGTATGATTCTTTTTGCTAGCATATTTATTTCTAATTACAAGAGCGAGTTTCACAAATGACTTCTATTTTTTATTCTCATGGAATGGACAAGCTTCTCAAAACTCAAACATTGCTTAAATTCCTGAATATCAACAACAATACTACTATTATCTATGACATTAATATCTTTAGACTTTAAATTTTCAGAAATCTGGGGAATAAACTTTTTATGAATGTCAAAGCAGCTAAAATTTCGAATATGATTATCATAAGCTTGCTTCAGTAAATAATCGTTATTGGACATTTTGCTTGCTCTATCCAAAATTGCTTCTTCAAGTGCTAACGATGGATGCATATTTAATATAAAAAGTCCATTTTGAGCCTTAATATTTAGATTCGTCATGGTTGAGTGATTTACAAAGTCATTACATTCATCACTTATTCGTTGAATTGGATTACATTTTATATGTTCGTAGATAAATTTTTCATTATTAAATATCGAATTTGCTTTTTTCCTTCTAGGTAAAATAAGCTTAAAAAAATGATATCGCTTTTCTAAACTCTCTAGAGAATTTGATTTAAAGTATTCCGAACTTACCTTCGAATTATATTGATAATAACAATGTTCTTTATCCATAAAATAGATCGAAAAGTAGTCGCTCAACTCCGTATCTGAAATAACTTTGGTCGTACGTCTATTGAAGTTATTAGTGGCAAAAAACAATGCAATATCAGTATCTCGTGTCCAGTCGAGCAATGGAGAAGGTATACCACAATGCCTCAAGAAACTCAACTTAGAATATAGTGGAACTTGTTCTTTCCCTAAATTCTTAAAAAACTTCGACGTAATCTTTTTTGAATCCCAAATGTCAAACTCTTGCGCTAACAATTTTACAAATCCTAAAACATCGTCTATAGGCTCTTCCAGACAACTATTTTCTCTTTGAAATGTATTATAAAGTTTATATGCACTTTCTGGTGAGCCTCGCCAAATTCCCCCTGTCTTATACTTCTGTGGCAACAATTCTTTAAATAAATGTTCAAACTCAGAATTAGAAGTAATCACGTGCAAATCAAAGTATCTCCTTTTTTCCTCGTGACTTAGATAATATTGCGTCTCCTGATATTTGAACATCTAAGCATTTTTAAAGAATAAAATCACGAATTTGTTTCAAGCTAATTCTCCCTTCATAGATAGCCTTTCCGGTAATTACTCCCGGAATACCCATCTCGTTGAGCTCATGAATGTCTTTCATCGAAGCGATTCCTCCACTGGCAATAAGTTCCAGGTTAGGGAAGCGATCCATGATTTCTTTGTACAGATCGATGCTTGGACCAGTTAACATGCCATCGCGGGCAATATCGGTGGAAATAACTTTCTGAATGCCTTTTTCTGTATAGCTACCAATAAAATCCAGAATCGGTAGTTCTGATACTTCCTGCCAGCCGCTTACTGCAATCATTTTATCTTTGGCATCAGCACCCAGAATAATTTTTTCAGCGCCATAGGTTTCAATCCAATGCAGGAAAGTCTCACGGTCTTTTACAGCTATACTTCCTCCAGTAACCATTTGGGCTCCGCTTTCAAAAGCAATACGTAAATCCTCATCCGATTTTAGCCCACCACCAAAATCGATCACTAAACTGGTTTTGGAAGCGATTGTTTCCAGCACTTTGTAATTAACGATGTGCTTAGCTTTTGCACCATCCAGATCTACCAAATGAAGCCGCGTAATTCCGGCATCTTCGAACATTTTGGCTACTTCCAATGGGTTCTCGTTGTATACTGTCTTTTGGTTATAATCGCCTTGCGACAGACGCACACATTTAGCGTCAATAAGGTCAATTGCTGGAATAATTGTTATTTTAGTTCCTGAGTTCCTGAGCTCCTGAGTTCCTATGTTCGAGTGCATTATTTTATTGAGTTTATAAATGAAATTAGCATGATTTCTATTTCCCGTAAATCCTTAAACAATGTTTCAAATTGTTCCTCAGTCAAATAACCTAAATTTCTAGAGATCTCGAGTTGCGTTTGTAATTCAAATAATGAACCCATTGAGATTTGAAGAAATCGCTTGAATTCATTTGTCGATTTTCTTCCAAATCCTTCAGCAATATTGGAGGGAATGGATACGGCACTTCGCCTCATCTGACTTGTTATTCCATACAATTCCTCGGCCGGGAAGTACTTTGTACTTTTGTAAAGCAATGTCACAAAATCCATTGCCTTTTGCCAAACTATAATATCTCGAATCGTATTCATACTACCGTTTTTTTTACTTAGGTACTAAGGAACTATCCTTCTAAGGAACTATTTTTAGAAAATTCTCCAATATCCTCGCTCCAACAGTTCCGCTTTTTTCAGGGTGAAACTGGGTTGCATAAAAATTGTCGCGATGCAAGGCGGCACTAAAAGGATTGATGTAATTTCCAAGAGCGGCAGTATGGTTGCCAACAGATGCATAAAACGAATGCACAAAATACACAAACTGATTTTCCAACGTGGAATCAAAGATTTCACTCTTTAACTCCGTAATATTGTTCCAACCCATATGCGGCACTTTGGTAATAAACTCCATTTCAGGCTCCGGGAGAAAACGCTTCACCGTTTCTTCGAAAATGCCCAAACAAGGAGTATTTCCCTCTTCGGAATGACTGCACATTAACTGCAATCCTAAACAAATACCTAATACTGGTTGCTTCAATTCAGGAATAAGCTTGTCAAGACCTTCTTTTTTCAGATAAGCCATCGTAGTACTAGCCTCGCCAACTCCTGGAAAAATCACCTTATCGGCAGCTTTAATCCGTTCATGATCTCCTGTGATTTCGGCTTTCACACCAAGCCTTTGCATCGCATTATTTACCGATTCGATGTTGCCGGCATTATATTTTATGATGACGATATTCATGTCAGATATTGTTATTTTTTCTGGTTCATTCGATGACAACGAAATACATTTTACAGTACTTTTGCCCCGTTGATTTTCACATCTGGCGCGTTCTTCTAACGGTTAGGAAACCGGTTTCTCAATCCGGAGATGGCAGTTCGATTCTGCTACGCGCTACAATTTTTTTATTTACTTCAGTAATTCAGCAATCACTTCCTTCATCTGCTGGAATTCTTCGTCCTTATAAAGTCTTGTCATAAAAACAATTTTCCCCGTTTTATCTACAATAACATTTCGTGTCACACCAGCTCCTTTTCCTGCAAACTGATAAAAAATACCACCTTTCGGATCAAGTGCCAACGGATATGTTACCGGAATTTCTGCTGCAAATTTTTTAACCTTTTCTATTGGTTCATCCAAGTCAATTGCCAACAAAGAAAAATAAGGATTGCTTTTATACTTTGCCCAGATGTCTGCCTCGATATGTGGCATCTCCTTACGACAAACACCACACCAACTGGCTGTGAACTGAAGCATCACCACTTTTCCTTTTAAATCAGCCATCCGAACAGTTTTCCCATCGGTTGTTGTTACCGAAAAATCAGGAACTTGTTGTCCGATTTTAACGATATAACCATAATCCGCAGGAATTTCTTTCACCGGAATTTGTCCCTGAACAACAATTGAAAACAACAGCATTGCAACAAGTAAACATTTCATAAATAAAGACTTAAATTATTTAAAAGGCACAACTTCTTCACGAAGAAGCTAACTACAGTAACTTAATTAAAAACCACTGTTTTATTTTTGTAAACCAAAACCTTCCTCAAAAGATGCTTAAATACCGCATGAGAAAGAACGATTTTTTCCAAATCGCGTCCTTTTCGAACCAATCGCTCTACCGTGTCGGTATGATTACAACGAGTTACATCCTGCTCTATGATTGGGCCTCCATCCAAATCACTGGTCACATAATGACTGGTAGCCCCAATGATTTTAACACCACGCTCGTAAGCTGCATGATACGGTTTTGCTCCTGCAAACGCTGGCAAAAACGAATGATGAATATTAATGATCCGATTAGGAAACTGAGCTACAAATTCAGGAGAAAGAACCTGCATATAACGAGCCAGTACCATAAAATCGACCTGATGTTTTTTTAGCAATTCTATCTCCTTGGCCTCCTGTTCCGCTTTGTTGGCACTTGTCACCGGAATATATTGAAATTCAATATCAAACCGTTGAGCAACAGGTTCTAAATCCATATGATTACTTATAATTACCGGAATTTCAACATCCCACTCCCCTGCCGTATAACGAGAAAGTATATCAAACAAGCAATGCGACATTTTCGATACAAAAATCGCCATACGAGGAACTTGTTTCGAAAAATTCAATGAATATTCCATTTCTAACTTATCAGCAATCAACGTTTGGAAATACTCATTAATCTTATCTTCAGGAATAGCAAATCCATTCAATTCCCATTCTACCCGCATGTAAAAAACTTTTTCTACCCGATCGACATACTGATCCAGATAAATGATATTCCCATTATTTGTATTCAAAAACTCGGTAACTGTTGCCAAGATCCCCTGCTTATCCGGACAATGAATTAATAGAATGGCTGTATTTTTTTTCTCCCGAAGCGGTTTAATACTCTTCATTATAGTGTTCCTTTAGTTGTTGGTAATTCTGAATTAAAAACGTCTTTCTTGATCGCCATCTTAATTGCTCGGGCCAAAGCTTTAAAGATACCTTCTATTTTATGATGTTCATTTTGACCTTCCGCCTGAATATTTAAATTAGCCAATGCTGCATCCGAGAATGATTTAAAGAAATGAAAAAACATTTCAGTAGGCATATCACCAACTTTTTCACGTAGAAAATCAGCCTTCCAAACTATCCACGGACGACCGCCGAAATCAATAGCCACCTGTGCCAAACAATCGTCCATTGGCAAACAATAGCCATAGCGCTCTACTCCCCGTTTATCGCCTAAAGCGAGTTTAAATGCCTCTCCAAGTGCCAACCCTGTATCTTCAATGGTATGATGTTCATCCACATTCAGATCACCGTCAACCTTTACCTTCAGATTTACTCCTGAATGTCGGGCTATCTGATCAAGCATATGATCGAAAAATCCTAGGCCTGTAGAAATGTCTCCACGACCTGTTCCGTCAAGATTTAATTCAATACTGATTTTTGTTTCTTTGGTATTCCGAACAACCACTGCGGTTCGTTCCGGAGCTGCTACTTTCGCATAAATTTCATTCCAATCTGAAGTAATCAACACACAAAACTCAGCTAAACCATTCTCCTGAAGCTCAGTTACCAATGAACCATCATTAATCAATATTCCCTTTGCCCCCAGATTTTTTGCCAACTGAATATCAGTCAACCGATCACCAATGACGTAGCTATTTGCCAAATCATAACTACCATCAAGGTATTTACCAAGCATACCTGTTCGTGGTTTGCGTGTTGGAGCATTGTCTGCAGGAAAACTACGGTCAATCAAAATATCATTAAAGACAACACCTTCATTTTCGAATGCTCTCAACATTTTTTGATGTGTCGGCCAAAAAGTTTCTTCGGGAAAACTCGGGGTTCCCAATCCATCCTGATTGGTAACCATCACCAAATCATACGACAAATTTTTAGCAATGAAATACATGTTCCGAAATACCTTCGGAAGATATTCCAGTTTTTCCAGCGAGTCAATCTGCTCATCTGCAGGTTCAGCAATTAAAGTGCCGTCGCGATCGATAAATAAAGCCTTTTTCATAAAAAATAAAATTTCCAATAATGAATATCCAATATTGAATATCCAAATTATTTGGGCAGTTTTGATTGAGCTGTTTTTACGCTTTTTGCGAATATTGCGATAAGTTCCTCGTTTTCCCTAAGAACCGGAGCAATGATCTCTTCCTTCAAAAGCTTCTTTCGCAGAAATATTTTCAGGCAAACTTTTGTTTCACGAAGTTCTTTTAAAAGAATCTGAACTTTATGAATAAAGTCCTTTTGCGATTCTCCTGATTGAGCTTCCCCATAAAGTAATGCAGGAGCTGTACAACTTCTTATTCCTTGATTTCCAAGATGATTTGCCAACTTGGTGTTTGGAAGTTGTTCGATTAAATCACTCACCAAAATTGCAAACTCAATCAACCGATCCTCCAAATCATATTTCCGTATTTCCATATTTTGATTTCATTGGTTATTGATTATTCAATATTGGATATTCTTTTATATTAATTTTTTGAGTGCTTTTCTAAGCTTTTTGTTCTCTTTAGGCGAGCCAATGGTTATCCGTAAACAATCGTCGCAAAGTGTGATTTTTGAACGATCACGAACAATGATTCCTTTTTCGGTTAAATATTCATATATTCCTCTGGCATCGTGCATTTTAACCAAAATAAAATTAGCGTCCGAAGGATAAATAACATCAACAAAAGGTAATTTAAATAGTTTCCGAACCATTTTACCACGCTCTTCAATAATCGTTGTTACCCACTCTTCCTTCTTCTGAAGATTATTACTCAACAAATCCATTGCTTTTTGCTGAGTCAACATATTAATATTGTATGGGTATTTAATTTTGTTGAAAACCCGGATGATTTCAGGTTGAGCGAAAGCCATCCCCAAACGAATTCCGGCCATTCCCCATGCTTTGGAAAATGTCTGTAAAATAATAAGATTTGGATATTTATCTAACTCCGGAAGTATACTACTTCCTGGTGCAAAATCGATATATGCCTCATCAATCACCACAATCCCGTCAAAACCAGTCAATAATTTATCGATCTCATCCCGATCCAGCAAATTCGCTGTTGGATTATTGGGTGTACAGATAAAAACCACTTTCGTATATATATTTGATGCATCCAATAGCTGCTGAGCACTAAAACCGTAGTTCTCATCCAACTTTACTTTGTGAACTTCCACATTATTAATGTCGGCAGAAACCTGATACATTCCATAAGTTGGATCTATGGAAACCATGTTATCTACACCGGGTTCACAAAAAGCCCTAAAAATGATATCGATTGGCTCGTCACTCCCATTTCCCAAAAAAATCTTTTCCGAAGCAACATCCTTTATTTCCGAAATTTTTGCTTTCAATGCCAACTGTAGCGGATCCGGATAGCGGTTATAAGGCTCATTATACGGATTTTCATTGGCATCCAAATAGACATCTGCAGCTCCTGAAAATTCGCCACGAGCAGAAGAATATGGCTTTAGAGCCTTTATGTTTTCACGAAGTAATTTATCTAGGTTCATAAAGTTTATTTTTTGATCCATCGCAACTGCATATATATAATTACATGCAATTCTCGAATGGCATTATTGGTTATATAATTCGTTCAATCGTAAAGTCACTGCATTTTTATGTGCATCCAGTTGCTCCGCTGCCGCCATGGTTTCAATCACACCACCGAGCCCCTTAATCCCTTCAGGCGTAATTTCCTGAAAAGTAATTTTCTTCAAATAACTATCAAGATTAACACCACTATATGAACGAGCCCAGCCATTAGTCGGCAACGTATGGTTCGTTCCTGAAGCATAATCACCGGCACTTTCCGGAGTATAATTTCCAAGAAAAACAGAACCTGCATTGGTAATTCGTTCAGCAATATCCAGATAATTATTCATCGAGATTATTAAATGTTCAGGAGCATATCCATTAATCAAATCAATCATGTCATCCTGCTGATCCAAAACAATAGCCTGACTGTTTGCTAACGCTTTTTCGGCAATAGATTTCCTTGGTAGTTGACTCAGCTGAATTTCCAATTCCGCATCCACCTTTTCGATCAACGAAGAATCATTGGTCACAAGCACCACCTGACTATCAGGACCATGCTCTGCCTGAGATAATAAATCAGCAGCTATAAATGAAGGATTCGCCGATAAATCGGCCATTACAGCCACTTCAGATGGTCCGGCAGGCATATCAATAGAAACATCGCTAATGCTAACCAATTGTTTGGCTGCCATCACATACTGATTCCCGGGACCAAATATTTTATTCACTTTAGGCACACAATCGACACCATAAGCCATTGCTCCAATTGCCTGAATTCCTCCCAACTTAAAAATCTTAGTAACTCCAACCAAATGAGCTGCAAATAAAATTGCAGGATTAATATTTCCATTTTTATCAGGAGGAGTACAGAGCACAATTTCTTTACATCCCGCAATCTTTGCTGGAATAGCAAGCATTAGGACTGTCGAAAATAAAGGAGCAGAACCTCCGGGGACATATAAGCCCACCTTCTCGATAGCCACAGGCTTTTGCCAGCAAATTACACCTGAAGTGGTTTCAATCCGCCGAATCTGAGGCAACTGTGATTCATGAAACTTTTGAATATTTTGAGCTGCAATCGTTATTGCATCTTTTAAAGATTGATCAACCAACGATACTGCCTCTTCAATTTCTATTGTTTGAACAGCAAAATCACGAATAAAAACACCATCAAATTCCTCAGTATAATTCCGAATTGCCTGTATTCCAGTGTTTTTAATATCGGCCAATACTGTTTGGACTTTATCTCGAAGCTCACTGACACTAAACGTTGGGCGTTGAAGCAATTCTTCCCACGAATCTTTAGGTGGATTTAAATACGTTTTCATATGGTTATTTATAAAATCATTTTTTCAATCGGAATAACCAGGATTCCCTGTGCTCCAGCAGATTTTAATTTTCCTATAATCTCCCAGAAGTCTTTTTCTTCAATTACAGAATGAACAGAACTCCATCCAGTTTCTGCTAATGGCATTACTGTCGGACTTTTCATCCCTGGTAAATAAGATTCTATTTCTGCCAGCCTTTCGTTGGGGGCATTAAGTAAAATATATTTTTTCTTTTCAGCTTTTTGTACCGATTCCATCCTAAAGATTAATTCATCTAAAATAGCTTGCTTGGCAGCCGAAATAGTAGGATTTGCAATCAAAACAGCTTCTGATTTTACGACGACTTCAACCTCTTTCAGTCTGTTACTTACCAAAGTACTTCCAGAACTAACAATATCAAAGATTGCATCAGCCAATCCAATACCCGGAGCAATCTCTACAGATCCTGTAATTACATGAATATCAGCATTAATATTATTTTCGGCAAAAAAGTCTTTAAGAATTTCCGGATAAGATGTTGCAATTTTTTTTCCATTAAAATATTCTATACCTGAATATTCATCATCTTTTGGAATCGCCAGTGAAAGCCTGCATTTACTGAAACCCAACCGTTTAACAATAACAACATTCTCTTTCTTTTCCAGCATTTCATTCTCGCCAACAATACCCACATCTGCCACACCACCAGCAACAGCCTGAGGAATGTCATCATCGCGCAAAAACAATGCTTCAATTGGGAAATTTGATGCCATCGAAATCAATTTCCTTGAACTCAGAGGTAGCTTAATTCCTGCCTCATCAATTAAATTCAATGAATCTTCATTTAATCGACCTTTAGTCTGAATTGCAATTTTTAAAAGTCCTTCCATTTTGAATATCAGTTAAAATAAAAAAGGCCTACCTTGCTGGTAAGCCTTCTTATTGGGTTAATATCTTTTACAAAAACATCAAAACAATTACTGCCTACCTTCAGATAGAGATACATGATGATGGCCGTAATGGTTAAATGTGTTTTTCATTTTCTTTTTTGATTGCTGCAATGATAGTTATAAAATGAAACTAAAACAAGTTATTATTTTGCAGTTTTTACAATTTTACGTTTTATTAATATAAAAATTTGAAACAAGTTTACTGCAATCCTGCATTAAGTTTCCGTTCAGCATGACCAAACGATTCAATTATCGTACAAATAGCAATCTTTCCAAATTTAAAATGATTGTGTATGTTTGTTCAATCGATTGCAAAAACTAAACTAAAATCAACTAATACTATGAAAAGAGTCTTCTCTCTATTACTCGCTTGCATGCTAATTGGCATAAGCTCATTCTCAAAGAATAATCAGGGGAAAGTATTTAAACCAAAGGAAATTAAGAAAGTAATGACGACTGCAGCCTTATGGCAGTTGAAAAATCCCAAACATGAGTTGTGGGATTGGACTAATGGAGCCTTTTATGTCGGCATTTCTGCGGCATATAAAACTACTGGTAATAAAAAACTGTTGAATGCCATGATTGAGATGGGTGATAAAAATGAGTGGAAACCCGGACCACGACTTCAGCACGCTGACGACTATGCCATATGTCAAACCTACGTCGATGCTTATCGAGTGAAAAAAGACCAGAAAATGATTACTCCATTTATCGAGCAAATGTCCAGGTTCTTAGCCACTCCTTATGAAACCAAAGGAATTCAGCAAACGACCTGGTGGTGGTGCGATGCTTTATTCATGGCTCCTCCGGCATTGGTAAAACTATCTATGGCTACTAAAGATTCGAAATATCTGGAGAAAAGTGACGACCTTTACCATCAATGTTACGATATGTTGTATGACAAAGAAGAACATTTGTTTGCCCGAGATTTAGGATATGTTATAAAAGGCGATGCTTCTGACCGGCACGAAGCTAATGGCAAAAAAATATTTTGGGCAAGAGGTAATGGCTGGGTTATGGGAGGATTAGCTTTACTTCTAACCGAACTACCTAACGACTATAAAGGACGAGCTTTCTACGAAACCATTTTCAAGGAAATGGCTGAAAAAATTGCAAGTCTACAACAAGCGGATGGACTTTGGAGGGCAAGTTTACTTGACCCGGCTTCATATCCAGGAGGTGAAGCTAGCGGATCCGGCTTTTATACCTATGCACTGGCTTGGGGCATCAATAATGGTTTATTAGCTAAAGATAAATACTTACCAATCGTTCAAAAAGCATGGAAAGGATTGAATTCGCTGATTCAGCAGGATGGACATGTAGGATGGTGCCAACCAATTGGAGCTGACCCCAAAAAGAATTTTTCGGCTGACAGTTGGGAAGTATATGGAACAGGAGCTTTTCTGCTTGCAGGAAGTGAGGTTATTAAACTGAAACAATAATTGTACGACTTCAGAAACCCCTAAAATAAAAAACCGCTCTTTTAAAGCGGTTTTTTATTTTAGGATTATCCCAGATATGTTTTTAGCAATTTACTTCTTGAGGTATGCCTCAACCTGCGAATCGCTTTTTCCTTTATCTGACGAACACGTTCGCGAGTCAAACCAAATCGTTCTCCAATTTCTTCCAGTGTCATTTCCTGACAACCAATTCCGAAGAACATACGAATAATATCGCTTTCCCGTTCAGTTAATGTTGCCAACGCCCGTTCAATCTCTTTAGCCAAAGATTCCATCATCAATGCCCTATCAGCATTTGGAGAATCATTGTTAATCAAAACATCAAGCAAACTATTGTCTTCTCCTTCAACAAAAGGAGCATCAACAGAAATATGACGACCAGAAACACGAAGGGTATCAGCTACTTTATCAGCAGGTAAATCCAATGATTCGGCTAACTCATCCGGAGATGGTTTCCGCTCATGTTCTTGTTCAAACCTTGAGAAAGCTTTATTTATCTTATTTAACGAACCGACTTGGTTCAAGGGCAGACGAACAATTCTAGACTGCTCAGCCAAAGCTTGCAGAATTGACTGACGAATCCACCATACTGCATAAGAAATAAACTTAAAACCTCTGGTTTCATCAAACTTTTCAGCAGCCTTAATAAGTCCCAAATTACCTTCATTAATAAGGTCGGGTAAACTTAAACCCTGATTTTGGTATTGTTTTGCCACAGAAACGACAAATCGCAGATTGGCTCTGGTTAATTTCTCAAGAGCAGCCTGATCTCCTTTTTTAATTCGTTGTGCCAACTCCACTTCTTCCTCAACCGTGATAAGTTCTTCCTTCCCAATCTCCTGCAGATACTTGTCCAAAGAAGCGCTTTCGCGGTTGGTAATCGATTTCGTAATCTTTAATTGTCTCATATACCCTTCAAAAAAATAGCGTGCAAATATAGGCTTTTGAGGTCAATAATTCAAATGGATCGGATATTCCTACTTTTTGTTTACAATTTTATAACCAGCACTCCTGTTTTATTTTAAATCGTTTCCAAAAACATAGTATGCGACTTCCCCATTTGGATAAATTCCTTCAACTAATATCCCACCTCTTGAGTTTTTAATAATGCGTAATAAATCGTTAACTTCAGAAATAGTACTTTTGTTCACTTGTGTAATGATGAAACCCTTTTTGATTCCGGCATCTTTGAACTTACCACTTCCTAATTCTATAATTTTAACCCCCTGTTGTAATCCTAATTGCTCTTTATCGCGGTCAGAAATCGCTACAAATTTCGCACCAAAAATACCATCTGAATTGTCCCCTTTTAGAATTTCGGTATCACCGTGCTTGTTACGAAGCGTTACGTTAAATGGTTTCTTTTTATTGTCTCTTTTTACCTCGACTATTATTTTATCCCCAGGACGATGTTTACTGATCTGCTCCTGAAGCTCTGCTGATGAATTAACAGGAACTCCATCGATACTGGTAATAACATCTTTAGCTTTTATTCCAGCCAAATCTGCCGCTCCACTTGACTGCACTTCATCAACAAACACGCCTTCAATTTTATCCAAATCGTATTTCTTTGCAATCTCAGCATTGACAGTCCCAATTTTAACATTTAACATCGCTCGCTGAACATCACCATACATTTTTAAATCAGCTACAACTTTTTGTACAATATTCGATGGTATTGCAAATGAGTAACCAGAATAAGATCCTGTTTGCGAAGCTATTGCAGTATTTATTCCAACCAATTCACCTCGGGTATTAACTAAAGCACCACCGCTATTTCCTGGATTAACCGCAGCATCAGTTTGAATAAAGGACTCTATTCGCATCTGATCAGGATTAATTCCAATATCACGGCCTTTGGCACTCACAATACCTGCCGTTACTGTTGATGTCAGATTAAATGGATTTCCAACAGCCAAAACCCACTCTCCAAGCTTTAAATTATCGGAATCACTGAATTTAAGAGTTGGTAGATTTTCTGCATCAATTTTCAACAATGCAACATCCGTTGAAGGATCGGTGCCAATAAGCTTGGCTTTAAATTCCCGTTTGTCGTTCAACACAACATTAATCTCATCCGCTTCATCAATCACATGATTATTCGTAACAATGTAACCATCAGCAGAAATAACAACACCGGAACCAGACCCTTGTCTTGCTGGCATTTGTTGGCTCAGACCATTCCCATCACCAAAAAACCATTCAAAAATATTATTGGAACTGTAATAACGTCCCTTTTGGGTAACTGTGATGTGAACAACAGCATGTACTGAGTTTTCAGCTGCAAATGTCAAATCAGGCAACTCGCCCCCACTTGAAGTCGACATGCTGGTATAATGCACCGGCTGATCCTGTGGCATTACCACTACTTTGGGATCTTCAAAATAGTGGGTGTAAGTCCAAAGTGCAAAAAAACCACCAAATAATGCCACCAACAATGTAAATAATCCTTTTTTTAAATTAGTCATCTCTTTTTACTTTTTGTTGTTAGAACTTTTTTGAGTTTTAATAAATTTGAATTTTAAAGATAACGGTTAAGCTTTAATAGTGTTATTGTATTTGTATTTCATTTAATTTGTTTAACAGATTTTAACAGAGACACATCAGAACTAAATTCATTAAGTTCAATGTAAATCAGTTGCATCTTACCATCCAAACAGAATCGATCGAAAAAAAATGAATGTTCCCTAAATGCAAATCAATTCTGCTATATTTGTTTGTATTAAAATAGCTAATAAAAAGAAAGAATGTTTGGTAACTTTTTGAGTAAACTCGCAATTCCACCTAATATTTCGACCTACCTTCGCCGTACTTTAATCATCATTACGATTGCTACAACAGTCTTGATTGGCGGAGTTCTTGTTATTCAACAAGCCCTTTACTTCCGCAAAACAAATGACCAAAAGAGCCAGGAACAAATCGAAGATCAAAAAATACATATTCAGGAAATTGTTAAAAATGAACTTGAATATATCCGAATACAAAATGAAATATTCAAACAAAAGATCAACGAAAAAATCAAACAAAATGTTTATCAGGCAATAAATACCGCGGAATCAATATATCAGCGTTATGATGGAAAAAAATCAGAAGACGAAATAAAAACACTGATTATTGCAACCATTTCTTCCTTAAAATTTGAAATGGGATATGAAGAGGTTTTTATTTCGACCTTAAACGGAACAGGAATATACTATCCCCGTAAACCAGAGTTCACCGGAAAAAACTTACGACAATTTAAAGATGCAAATGGTAAATCTGTAATCATTGAAGAAACAACCCTTCTGAATAAAAAAGCAGAAGGATCCCTTATTTATGAAATCAATAATAAACTTTATTCTAGCACGGCGCCACACAAAAAAATAACTTTTGTAAAAAAATTCAAGCACTTCAATTGGTACTTTGGTTCAAAACAATATCTTGACGATTACTTCCCCAAATTTAAAGATGAAGTTGCACAAAAAATTAGTTCCGTAAGATTTAACCATGGCGGCTATTTATTTATGAACCAAATAGATGGAACACCAATTGTTATGGACGGAAAAGTCTATCAAGGCAATTTAAATATGCTAAACGACACACTTATTCCAAGCCACAAAATTTTTCTCCAACAACTCGATTTAGCAAAGAATAAAGGCGGCGGTTATTTTAATTACCATTGGAATAAAATCAATGAGAAAAACACATCTGAAAAATGTTCCTATGTGCAATTGTTTAGTGAATATAACTGGATCATTGGAGCTGGATTCTATTTAGATGAAATAAATGCACGCATACAAGCCCAACAAAAAGCTTTGCAAAAAGATCAGCAAAAAAGCATTATTACGGTCTTACTGTTACTTACAATTCTTCTCCTGTTTGAAACGTACATAATCTATCACTTCAACAAACGTTATAAATCTGACTTCGACCGTTTTTTCAATTTCTTCTTTTTATCTCAGAAGAGTTTAAATAAACTTAATGTATCTGAGTTCTATTTTAATGAGTTTAAGCATGCAGGTATTGCTGCGAATGATATGATTACCCAGCGCGAAGAAATTGAAAAAAAGCTTATCGAGGAACAGAAAAAAGCAACCCGGGCAGATCAACTCAAATCTGCGTTTTTGACGAATATGTCACATGAAATTAGAACCCCAATGAACGCTATAATTGGTTTCTCTGAATTACTTGAAGATGATAGTCAGGAAGAAAAAGATAAAGCTACATTTATTAAACTAATCCGAAAAAATGGTGAAATTTTGCTCAATCTGATCAATGACATTCTGGATATTTCTAAAATAGAAGCCAACCTTCTAATAATTAGGAAAAAATCATTCGATCTGGATAAATTTCTAAAAGAACTAGACTTTCATTATTCGGGATTACTGGCATCCAGAAAAGATAAAAACATTAAATTTCAGATCTATACGCAAGACAATCCTGATGTTACTATTATAACAGACGAAGCCCGACTCCGACAAATACTTGATAATCTAATTGGAAACGCAATAAAATTTACTCCAACAGGCTCAATTGTCGTAAAGGTAGAATTTATGGATAATATGATCCATTTCTGTGTTACTGATACCGGAATTGGAATCCCGGAAGAACTGCAAGCATCTATCTTCGAACGTTTTATACAAGCAGAACAAGGATTAAAGATGAGCAGAGGAGGAACTGGGTTAGGACTAGCTATATCTAAAAATCTTGTCGAATTGCTAGGTGGAAATCTGCAGGTTAAATCACAACCAGGTAAAGGGTCATCCTTCTTTTTTAACATTCAGGGCAGATGAAGCCACTAAAATCTATTGTTTGGGAACTTCAAACCATTTATTTTCTAATTTATCAGGACTGTATTTCTGAATATACTCAATTGCATCTATTGCATTATTCGCAATATAATACAGTTTCCGGTAGCTTTCTTTAGCAAATTTTTCATCGTATGATTTTTCAAATTGACGGAAAAGATCATCATAGAACCCATTGGTATTCACAAAAACAATAGCCTTTTCATGATAACTTAATTGTTTCAAAGTAATCACTTCCAATATCTCTTCCAGAGTTCCAAACCCGCCGGCAAGAGCGACAAAAGAATCTGCCAACTCTCTCATCTTCGCTTTTCGTTCCATCATATCACCCGAAACAATTATTTCATGAGCATGAGCAGAAGCCAGATTAAAATCACGAAGTTTTTCCGGAATAACTCCAATAGCTCTCGCTCCATGCTGAACTGCTTCGCGAGTGACGATATCCATTAATCCCACATTTGCGCCGCCATTTATTAGACAATTATTAGACTGCCCAATCAAACGAGCCAATTCAATGGCTTCGTCCACATAAACACTGGAGATAGCATTACTGGAAGAACAAAAAACACAAATATTCATAGCATTCAAGATAAAAATGGAAAAATAACAGAGACAAAAAATCCCGGATTTACCGGGATTTTTTAACCTATAGCACAAATTTATTAAGCATCAATATTAGCATAAACTGCATTATCCTCGATAAACTGACGACGTGGTGGAACCTCATCTCCCATCAACATACTAAAGATATGATCAGCTTCTGCCGCATTCTCAATAGTTACCTGACGTAATGTACGGAATTCAGGATTCATTGTTGTAGACCACAACTGTTCAGCGTTCATTTCTCCAAGACCTTTATATCGTTGAACATGAATACCACTATCTTTACCATCGCCCCATTCTTCAATTAATCGAAGACGCTGTTGCTCTGTCCAGCAATACTCTTCACGTTTACCTTTTTTTACTAAATACAATGGAGGGGTTGCAATATACACGTGACCACGTTGGATTAAATCCTGCATGAACCGGAAGAAAAAGGTCATAATTAACGTGGCGATATGACTACCGTCCACGTCAGCATCGGTCATGATCACCACCTTATGGTACCTCAGCTTTTCTAGATTAACAGCCTTTGAATCATCATCGGTTCCAATGGTAATTCCAAGAGCAGTATAAATATTTCGTATTTCTTCACTATCTAACACCCTATGTATCATAGCTTTTTCCACATTCAAGATTTTACCCCGAAGTGGCAAAATTGCTTGGTAATGACGGTTACGTCCTTGTTTTGCCGTACCCCCTGCAGAATCTCCCTCGACCAAAAACAATTCACAAAGAGTAGCATCTTTTTCAGAGCAGTCAGCAAGTTTTCCAGGCAAACCAGCTCCGGAAAGTACATTCTTACGCTGAACCAACTCTCTGGCCTTACGTGCTGCATGACGAGCCTGAGCAGCCAAAATAACCTTGTTAACAATAGCTCTGGCTGAACGGGGATTCTCTTCCAGATAGTTAGACAGCATTTCACTGACCGCCTGATCTACTGGCAAACTAATTTCAGAGTTTCCTAATTTTGTTTTGGTCTGACCTTCAAATTGAGGTTCCGCAACTTTTACCGAAACAACAGCAGTTAAACCTTCACGGAAATCATCGCCATTAATTTCGAATTTCATTTTCGCCAGCATACCGCTATTATCAGCATAAGCTTTCAATGTACGAGTCAAACCTCGACGGAATCCGGTAAGATGAGTTCCTCCTTCAATGGTATTGATGTTATTTACATACGAATGAATATTTTCAGTGAATGAAGTATTGTAATGAAGAGCAACTTCAACAGGAACGCCTGCTTTTTCTGAAGAAATATGAATCGTTTCGTCGATAAGACGTTCTCGTGTATTGTCAAGGTATTCAACAAATTCTTTTAATCCTTCTTCGGAATGAAATTTTTCGTGCTTATACTGACCGTCCTCAGTTTTAACCCTTCGGTCGGTAATATCCAAATGCAGGCCTGCATTCAGGAAAGCTAACTCACGTAAACGAGCCGATAAAATTTCAAACTTATACTCAGTTACAAGGAAAATCGAATCATCGGGTTTAAATGTAACTGTAGTCCCTGTATGATCAGTCACTCCAACTTCTTTAACATCATACAGCGGTTTCCCCTTACTGTATTCCTGTTGCCATATTTTACCTTCACGATGCACCTGAACCGTAAGATGAATTGAAAGTGCATTCACACAAGAAACACCAACGCCATGCAATCCCCCGGAAACTTTGTAACTATCTTTATCGAATTTACCCCCGGCATGCAGAACAGTCATAACAACTTCCAATGCTGAACGATTTTCTTTGGTGTGAAGTTCTGTCGGAATACCACGACCATCGTCAACAACTGTAACGGAATTATCTTCGTTAATGATAACCTCTATATTTTTACAAAAACCAGCAAGAGCTTCATCAATTGAGTTATCGACGACCTCATATACCAAGTGGTGCAAACCTTTTTCATTCACATCACCAATATACATAGCAGGACGCTTACGAACGGCTTCTAAACCTTCCAGTACCTGAATACTGTCGGCACCATATTCTCCATTGGCACTCTGGGTTCCCCAATCCTGGGTTTCTTCAATTTCTCTCATCGATCAAAATTTTTAATTATCCCATATTCTTACCCATTCAATCCGGAACTGAAGGATTAAAACCAGTCACAGAAAACAAATCTTTTTCTGTTTTTTCTAAAATTGCCAGGTTGGGTAATAAAACCAGATATTTGATTTTCAGTAATTTATTCACTTAATATTTCCTTCAACAACTAGGCAACAAATATAGCAAAAATGTCGGTATGTTGAACATTTAAAAAGTTTATAAAACGTTAAACTTTTTAACATTTTATAAACTTTTCGACTATTGGAAATCAAATAGTTATAACAATTATAAATGACGGTAAAAATGTGTCTAGAATGATTTCGTGAATGCTCCCTGTTTTCAGAACGAATAGCTGATTCCAGCCATTCCATTAAGTCCTTTGCTTGTATAACCCAGCCACTGTTCGTACTTCTGAAATCCCAAATTATTCAGTTTTACAAAGAAGTTTAATTTATCAGAAAACCGATATTCCACCCCCACATTCATATCGATTATTGGATCCATGGAAACCTCTTTTAGTAAAGGTTCTATGGAAAGTGAATATGGATATGGAGCTGAATAAATATCTCGAATTAAAGCAGTCCGATTTCCAACCACAAACATATCAGCAGTAAATCTCAACTGTTCTGTTGGCCTAAAAATTCCTGAAAAGCTAAAATCAAACTCAGGCATTTGCCATGCTTTAAGCTGCAATTTAGGTTCGTATGAGTAATAATTTCCCTGAATATGAAGTGAGAATTTATCAGATACAGAATGCATGATTTCACCTGACAACCGAAGAATATTTAGATCATCATAAATCCAATTGAAAGTATTGTCTACTCTGCGAATTGCAGATGCTGATTCATTATAATTTACTCTTTCTATAATATAAAAATGCTGATTTTCAATCATGGAATAAGATGCTTCTGCAATATAATTTGTTTTTGAACTTAGCTTTCCTTTAAATCCTCCGGACAGCGCAGTATATTTAGAATTAAGCAGATCGTGATATGGATTGATGTATGGATTTTCCTCTGCAATAGATGAATAGGTATTATGCTGCAAATGTCCGTCAACAGAAACAAACAGCGTTAATACCTGAGGCACCGGCGACCAATCTGCTTTTACTTTCGGCCAAACATAAAAAGAAGCATCTTCATCATCATCAAAAACCATGGTCGAGTTTAAGCCTAACAACAAACTAGCCCGATCGGTCTGCCATTTCACCGATGGGTTAATTTGCAATAAAATCTGTTGTTTCGACCCGTAACTTGCCAAATCTGCCAAACTTGACTTATAAACACTATCAACCCGATAATAGGTCAGCGACGTGTTCATCGAACCCAACATTTTATCAAACTTCTTGCCCATATCTCCCGAAAATATAAACTGATTTTCGGTTTGTCCGGTTTTGCTTTTTAATAGCGAATATTTAAGCCCAAAATCATAGGCAAAAATATTAGTAGATAACGATTCGCTTTTCAATCGGAGTTTTGCTATTCCCCTAGAAAGTGATTGTTTTTCCTGAAAATAAGGGATCATCACATCCTTTTGTTCATCGGTCAGTTCATCGCCGGTGTATCCGTAATATCGATATGCTTTACGATCAAACCCAAGGCTTCCTGACAAAGTCGACTTCCGAAAGAATTTCTCACCATAAATTTCGGCCACATTGTCCGATTCCGGAGCTTTGACCTTATCATCATTAAGTAATTTTACTTTTCCGGAAGAAGATAGATGTCTAAAATGCATTCCGAAATTTGAACTTTTATCAGGTAGTGCATTGTAAAAAAGTTCACCATATGGACTCTGATAGTTTCCAATGCCGAGCTTCAACAACCCATTGCCCATTTTCGGACGAGGATCACCAACCATTTTCGCAGCTGCAACCGGAGTTGGTTCAAATGTGGAGAATACTGGTTTGCTAAAAATCGAATAATTGAAGGTTGGAACTTCGGTTTGTTCAGTCTTAATTTTAGGAATATCATTGATTTTCACTGCCTCAACAACCGCTGGCTGATAAGCTTTTGTTACCTCAACCTCTTTCCGTAATTGCAAAGTATCTTTAGCCGCAGTTATCTTTTTTTGAGCCATTGCATGACCAAAACCGAAAAAAATGACAACTATCAGCAGGCTAACAACTCTAAAATATTTCTTTTCCATATTCATCTATTTTATGCACGTCAAAATATCGGGGAATAGCATTTTTAACTTAATCAGTTATGCAGTCTATTTCTTTTTCCCTCCAATATTAATTTCCAGTGGTTTTTCCTGATTTTTCGTTTGATTTACTTCAGCAGCTTCGATTAGCTGAAGCTTTTGCCGCGTAATCACCATGATTCCGTCATTGGGTTCCGGATAGTTTTCTTCAATACTCTTCAAGGTGTGTTTGGCTTGAAACTCGTCACCATTTTTCATGTAAATGTCCGACAACAAAATGAAGCTTTTCGCCAGCCAAAACTGATGCGGTGAATTCTTATCGATAAAATCCATGATTTCTTTTTCTGATTCTTTAAGCTTTTGCCTTTCAAAAAGAATCTCAGCAACCAAATATTTAGCTTCTGCCCCTTCGGCTGAATTTGTGTCGCCGGAAAGCTTACTTAAAATCGGGAATGCCTTATCCTGGAACCCCGATTTATAATACGAAACAGCTAACATATAACTTGACTCCCGGCTCAAAATATCTGAAACCTTATCAGATCCGAGAACCTGATTCGCAGCCTCAATACAAGCCTGATAATTAGCCATGCGGAACTGACACCTCATAACACCAATTTGCGCAGTTTTTAAATCATTACCTGATTCGGCAGCTTTCACAAAACGGCTAAAATAATCAAGTGCCTGCTTATAGTTATTTGCATTGTATTGCAATTCGGCAGCTTTAAGCAGCGAAGGCTGCGTGAAATAATTAACAGGTTGAGCCAAAACAAACTCATACTCGGCTAACGCATTGGCAAATTCGCCATCAGCATAAAGAATTTCAGCAAGATAGAACTTCGAATTCATTACAAAACTACCGTCGGGGAATTGACTGAGATATTTTTCGAACTGACCTTTTGCCTTCGTATCTCTGGCCATATACAATTTTTCAGCCGCCTGATAAGTAAGAGAATCCTGTTCACTTGCCGATACCTGAACTCCGGCGCCCAGATTTTTTGTGTAAGATAAATAAGCATCAACATCATTCATTTCAACATAGCTATTTTTCATACCAGCAAGAGCAGCCTGCGTTTCAGGACTATTCGGTGATCGATCGACTACCTGTTTATAATAATTAACTGAAGTCGAATAGTCGTTGGTATTGTATGAAACTAATCCCAACTGAACCAAGGCTTTATTTGAATAACTACTTTGTGGATATTTACTGATTAGCTCCTTGTAATAGCTAATGGCCTGTTGTGGCTGATTAATGCGTTCTTCGGTTCGTCCCAGTTCAAAAAGAGCATCATCCTGATACGACGATTGCGGGTAAGTCTGAATCAATAACTTTAAAACATTGATTTTTGCCTGATGGTCACGTTGCAGTCCCAAGCAAAATGCTTTTTGATAAAGTGCATAATCAGCATCGTACCGGTTCATCTGAATCGACCGTTCATAATTCGAAATCGCAGAAGTATAATCCCGGTTTACGAAATCACAATCTCCAAGTCGGTTATAAGCATCAGCCACCTTATCACTTTGCAAATCGACCTCCATATTCAGGTATTTTCGAAATCGATCACCGGCATTCAAATAATCCCGTTTCTGAAAATAACCATAGGCCAGGTTATAATGAGCTGTTTTATACTCCGGAAGCGAAAATGCTCCGGATGATTTGAGGAAACTATTGTACAACGAAACAGACTGATCAAAATCGTTCTGCCGGTAACAAGCTTCAGCTTTCCAATACAAGGATAATGCACGATAGTTTTTGTTAAAGTCACCGGCTTCAATCGACTTATCGAAGTTACTAATTGCTGTAGGATAGTCCAGATTGTTGAAGCATTCCAATGCACGATAATAAGCCACCCGTTGATAGGCCTTTTTTACAGCAGGTGTCTTAACTTTAATTTTTTCAATCGAGGCCATCGCATCGCGATAGTTATTCGTGCTCATATACACTTTAACCAGATAATCGTAAGCAACATCATTTCGTTCGGCATTGGGATATGATGCAATGTATTTATCGAATGCCTTAATCGTTTCATTAAAAGGAGAATACGACAATTCATAGGTTATTTTGGCATAATTAAACAAAGCATCTTCCTTAATTTTTGCATCAAAATCGAATTCCGATGCAGCCTCAAAAGCTTGTCTGGCCTTATTTTTATCTTTTGCAGCAACATAGCAATCGGCCAAATGATAGTATGCATTCTGTGCCAACTCATCTTTTCCTTTCGATGCAATTTCCAAATGAGGAATAGCCTTACTTTCCTGACTATTCAGATAATAGCAATAGCCAAGCATATAATTTTCCTGCCGTCCCTTATTGTTCTTATCTGATAAATAAAACTCTAAATACTGAATCGCGTCTTTGAATTCACTTAAATGGAAATACGAATCTCCCAGAATCCGGGCAAGCTCTGGTTGTTGATCTGCAGAAACTGTATTTATAAAAGGAGCTGTATAATCAACAACCTCACGGTATTTTGCCTGTTTATAATAGATCTGACTAATATAAAACGGGATTACTTTCTCAAAAACAGGATTTTTCTTCAGTTTCACAAATTCCTGAAGTGCTGATTCATAATTACCTCTCAGGTAATTAATGTGTCCGAAATAATATTGTGCAGGAGCTGAATAGATTGAACTTCCTTCCTTTATTTCCGAAAAATCAGTCAATGCAGCATCCATCTTTTCCAACTCAAAGTTGGAATATCCCTTCAAATAATGGAAATAGATCTTTTCATCGCTTGATAATTCAGCAGTATTCAGTTCTCCAAACGTTTTTAGAACAGCCGGAAATTTCTTTTTATCAAACTGGTAAATAGCCTGTTCAAAAAGAGCCCTGTTCCGAAATGAACTTTCAGGAAATAACTTCATAAAACCCGAAATTTGTTCTTCCGCGTTTCCATTATCAAGTTTCAATCCGCATAGTGCTTGATAAAACATAGCTTCTGCCCTGAAATCTGAATTCTCAGTTTCTGAAGAGGCAATTTGCCGAAACTGATTCAGTGCAGAAATATAATTTCGCTCAGAATATAATTCTTTGGCCGTCTGCATTTTCAAACTTACCGAATGAGGATAAATTGTTTGTTGCGCATGAGTCAAACCTGGCAAAGCACCAAGAAAAAGGATAAGTATAAATCGTATTGTCTTCATTTTATATCTGGATATTTTCATTGCGGATAAGTTATCACTTAAAGATTGTGATACACAAATTATACCACATTTATCTATTGACTGAAATATTTAACGGTTCGTTGCAACGGTAAAAATAAATATTACTTCCGGCACTACCCTGTTTTCCTGTGAGAATTCAAAACAAAAACTGATATTTCAATACAATTAGTATTTGAATAGATAAAAAAAATTAGTTTTGCAGGCAGACTAATTTGTACTCCCAATGTCAGAAGAATATATCATAGAACTTGTTAATGCCGACATATTTCAGCAGGAACACGAAGTATTGACAGACATCAACCTTTCCATTAAAACCGGTGAATTTGTATATCTGATCGGGAAAGTGGGTAGTGGGAAAACCAGTCTCATCAAGACTCTTAATGCAGAATTACCTCTTATAAAAGGGAAAGGCCGGATTGCCGGATATAACCTTGCTGAAATAAAAACCCGGGAAATACCTTTTCTTCGACGCAAGCTTGGTGTGGTTTTTCAGGATTTTCGTTTACTGAACGACCGTAACGTATACGACAATCTGGCATTTGTACTGAAAGCAACCGACTGGAATGATACAAATGAAATCGACTCTCAGGTAAATCTGGTTCTCGACATGGTTGACATGACTCACAAAGCAGAATCGATGCCTCATCAGTTATCGGGAGGTGAACAACAGCGTGTTGTTATTGCCAGAGCATTGCTTAACAATCCGGAGGTCATTCTGGCCGATGAACCAACAGGAAATCTTGACCCTCAGACTTCGGTTGAACTGATGCAGATTTTTAAAGACCTGAATGCTCAGGGGAAAACGATTGTTATTGCAACTCACGATTATCCGTTGATCCGCAAATTCCCTGCAAGAATCATCACTGTTGAAGAACGAGGTATCTTCGAAACAGTGATTACAAGAAAATAGTTACTTCGAGCTAACAATCTCCTAGGTTTCATGAAAATTGAAATGGAGAATAAATCTGTCTTAAAATATTTTCTTCTTTTTCCCAACACAATTCGCTGGCAGCCTGGGGTGAATTTTGCTTCCAGAAATTAATTCTATCCTGATCAAAAAGAGCGATTTTCATTAATTCGGCCAACTCCTTGCGCTGATGCGATTCGGCCACCAGTCCAACCTGATAATGTTCAACAATTCGCCTCATCTCCAGAAGATTTGACACCAAAACCGGAACTCCACACTGAATATAGTCGAACAGTTTATTGGGTAAAGCGAAACGATAATTCAAGCCCATATCTTCTTCCAGTGAAAGACCTAAATCTGCCAGTTGGGTAACCTGATGTAATTCAGCTAAGGGCAAGCGACCTAAAAAAATCACCTTCGATTCCAACTTTAGTTCCGCAACTTTTTGTTTTAGCTGATTGGTGATATCTCCATCCCCAGCCAACCAAAGCACAGCACCTTCAATATATTGCATCGATCGTATCGCTGCTTCAATTCCCCGTCCCAGATTAAGAGCCCCCTGATACAAAATCACTTTTAATCCATCCGGCTTAATCATTATTTCTGACGAAGCAGGAGATTCCTGAGAACAAACCGGAAGGTTGCGAACTACCTTAAAATCAATTTCATACAAACGGGTATAAATTTCAGCAATAGAATCACATACGGTATAAGCTGCATCAACACGAGGGACCAACAACTTTTCGAGCCAACACCAGATCGTTTTTACCACCGGGCGACCAATCAATTCAGGGACTTCTGTAAAATATTCATGACTATCATATACCAATGGCTTCCGTTTTATTCGTGAGGCCAGATAATTTGCAGGAAGAGTATCCAGATCATTGGCAACAAAAACATCAGGATTTACTCTTATTAAATAAAAAAATAACCGAAAATTATATTCGAAATAAAACAACATGCCCTTTCGAAAAATCAACTTCATCCGGTGTGTCCGATAAGTTCGATCGATCGGCTGACTCTCAGGCAAAAGCCGACCGATCAACACAGGATCGAACCCCATTTTCTGAAGACTAACTGCAACTTTATGCACGCGGTTGTCGGTCACCAAATCGTTAATTACACTGAGTGAAATTTTTTTCAAGGCTATTTCTTTTGGTTCGTATTGCAAGGTAAACGAAAAAGGACGATCTTCTGTTATATTTGCCCAAAAATAATTCAAATGATTCGCAGTTACACCGATTATCCGCTTCAAAAACACAATACTTTTGGCATTAAAGCAACGACGAAAAACTATTTTGAATTTACCGAAACAGAGGATCTGATAGGTTTTCTAGAAACAACCAGCGAATGGAAAGACCTTCAACTTCTTATTCTGGGACAAGGTAGCAATCTCCTTTTTATATCCGACTTTCAGGGATTAATTCTGAATCCGAATATTCCAGGAATCCGAATCACTCATGAGGATCGTAACAACATTTGGATCGAGGCAGGTTCGGGTGTCGTATGGGACGATCTGGTAGAATATGCTGTTTTTAATGGGTGGGGAGGAATCGAAAACTTATCACTTATTCCAGGAAAAGTTGGATCAGCGGCAGTACAAAACATAGGGGCTTACGGAACAGAAATACAAAACCAGATAGAGTCGGTTTCCGGGTTTGATTTAGAAACACAAACCGAATGTAACCTGAGTCGAAAAGAATGTCAATATGCTTATCGGGATAGTATTTTTAAGAATCAACTAAAAAATCGATTCATTGTAACCAATGTTGTTTTCAGGCTTGAAAAATTTCCGGAATTCGTTCTGAACTATGGCGATTTAAAAGTCGAAACTGAAAAACTTGGAGCAATCAATCTGCGAAATATCCGAAAAGCGGTAATTGGAATTCGTGAACAAAAATTACCTGATCCCAAAATCATGGGGAATGCAGGCAGCTTCTTCAAAAACCCTATCGTTGAAACAGCTCTTGCAGAAAAACTTCAGGTGCAACATTCCAACATCCCACACTACCCCGCTTCTGAAAATAAGACCAAATTAGCTGCAGGTTGGCTTATCGAACAATGCGGTTGGAAAGGATTCCGTCGCGGTGATGCCGGGGTTCATGAAAATCAGGCACTGGTACTGGTCAATTATGGGAATGCCACAGGAAAAGAAATCTACGATTTATCAGAAGAGATTAAACAATCTGTATATGAAAAATTTGGCGTTGAACTGGAACGGGAAGTCAATGTAATCGGATAAAAAGAAACATTGCTGGCAAATTCTAATTATCACCCGCTTGCCCGATAAATATCAAATCCGTAGTCAAGCTTCCATCCGGTTCCTGATAGTCCTGACGCTTAGCTTGTAGAATTTTAAATCGATTTTCAAAAAAGGTAGCCTCCAAATCAGCCTGACGATGATAATTAAAGTAAACCTTCGACTCGCCAGAAAAACTTGTCGACTCAAATCCTGCACGCGTCTCGTCACCCTCCATGGTACTGAGATAGAAAACACCTCCGGTAATCAACCGATCAGCACAATCTGCAATAAGTTTAGTAGCGTCAGTGGCCGATAAAAAAGGTAAACAGAAAGAACACATGATCGCATCAAATTGCTCTGAAATTGTTGAAATATCGCGTACATCCATCACTTTAAAATCCACTTCCGGCAACGTTTTTCGAGCCAGTTCAATCATTCGCGGAGCCAAATCGAGTGCTGTAATCCTGCTTTTAGGAAACCGTTGTTTGAGTACTCGGGTCACATTTCCCGGACCACAGCCTAATTCCAGAATCCGGGGAAAATCTGATTTGATTGAGGCACAAAAAAGCTCAATCGAATCAAAATACGCTCCAATTTCCATAAACCTTTGGGCATATTCTTCTGCAAACTCGTCAAACCGCTTTACCGAAAGATCAAAGTTCTTCATTTATTAGCTCCTTCGTTCAGCTTTTTCAAACTCCGCAACCACTTCAAGAGCCTGATCATAATCGATATTCGAAACAATCACCTTTACCGGGCCGGCACCTCCTGCGGTTACATTCCACGGTGCAAGAACCCCCATTCGTTCATCCTTTAAAAAAGCTTCGATTTCTGCATTATTCAATAAACTCTTCACCATAGAGGCTTCCCAGTCATTACCTTCAAAGACAACAACCGGATAAATTTCCTGATCTGTACTCATCTTATTCGAAGTTAAATTTGACAATTATAATTTCAGAAACTACGAAACAACAAATCCATCTAACTTTTTCAAATACTCAGCATCCAACCAAACTCCCAGGCCAATCGCTTCAGGTACTGTTACCTCTCCATGTTCTCCATACTTAATTCCTCCCAAGACTGGATCTTCACAAAACATCATCGGCGTATCAAAATCACAGAACCTGACATTATCACTGGTCAAAGCCAAATGTGCCGAAGCAGTAAAACCAATTCGGGATTCGAGAAATCCACCGATTTGTAACTGCAAGTTAGCCTTTTCTGCCAACCGGATAATTTTTTGAGCCTTAAAAATGCCGGAAGATTTTCCAAGTTTGATATTAAACGAAGGTGCTGCCTTCAAATCAATCAGGCGCTTGGCATCATGATGATCGCAACACGATTCATCGGCCATGATCATGATCTTCGTTGCCTTTCTAATTCGCGGCAATTCCATAAAATCCCAACGAGGAACAGGCTCTTCACAAAATTGAATATTATAGGAAGCCAGTGCATTTAAAACACGAATTGCAGCATCCACATTCCAGCCCTGATTGGCATCCAGTCGCAACGGAATTTCCATTCCGATTTGCTCCCGAATAGCTTTTATTCGCAAAATATCTTTATCCGGATCATCTCCTAATTTTACCTTTATCACCTCAAATCCACGATCTTTGATCTCCTGCGCATCAGCAACCATTTGCTTCGGATCACCCAGACTAACGGTATAATCCGTCTGCAATGTTTTATTGTTTTTCCCTCCAAGAAAAGCATACAAAGGCAATTGAGCATGTTGTGAAGCCAAGTCATACAAGGCAATGTCGAATGCACTTTTGATGCTCGAATTCCCAAAGATAGTGCGATCCATTATCTCCGAGCAAGTTTCTATATTCAGCGGATTTGCTCCAATCAACGATTTGGCCAGATAACCGGCAACTACGTAGCAGGTTTCCATACTTTCACCATTGATTGGCATAAATGGGCTACACTCGCCAAAACCAGTCAAGCCATCATCAGTTCGAATAACTACCACCACATTTTCGGCATATTCGAATGCCCCAAGCGAAATCACAAATGGCTTCTTTAACTTCACCGGAAACTTATAAACTTCTATTTTGGTAATCTGCATCGGTCAATATTTTGAATTATAAATTGGTCGTACAAGGAGCATCCAAAGTTAAATTTTAAACACCACGATAACATCGCGAATACTCAAAATTCTGTTAATTCATTTCAATTTTCCCATTCAAATATCTCATGATTCCGATAAATTAGAACCGGCTAGTCATTGGATTGATTCCATTTTATCTGTTGTGAGGCTTTCATGATAATCGCTAAAATCACAAATAATCCAATACTTCCAACCAACAAGGCATAATCTTCCAACTGCAAAATGGTGAATAAGAAAATGTATAATCCTGATTGTAATAAAATAACCCAAACCGAGGAACGGATATTTTTGAGAATGGAATAAGCGTACCACGAAATCAACGAAGTGACGGCTATTGACGAAACAAGGAATGCATAATTGAACCCGATTTGCTCACTGATTGAAGTTAACAGTACATAAAAAAGCAACAAGGCAAAAGCAACCAGCGAATATTGGAATGGATGAATGTAAGCCTTATTGCGTATTTCTATGAAAAGAAAAACGATAAAATTGAGGGCAATAAAAAGAATTGCGTACTTAACCGACCGCATCGATTTCTGGTAATGATCGACCGGAATCAGCAATTCGACACCCAAACCTGCATCATGGGTATCATATTTTTGTCCGACCCATTGCTGTGGAAAGTTCCGATTCAAATGGGTAACCACCCACTGCGCTGAAAATCCGTTTTTACTGATCTCACGCTTCTCGGGTAAAAATCCGCCGGAAAAAGAAGGATTAGCCCAGGTCGAATTCATCGTAACCTCTGATGTTTTGCCTAAAGCTTCAACCGACAAATCTTCAGAACCATTCAACATCAGGTTCATCTCGAAATTAAATGCTTGTTGCAAATCAACTGAACCAGCTTTAATTGTAATTCCTGATTTAAACAAATCAGCATCGGAAACTCCCGGTTCGATTTTGCATTTCTGATTGTTTACGATCAACTCTGGTAAATTTTTGATCCCACGCATATCGGAAACACCTATCGTAAAATATGCTGCATCCCAGTGATATTGCGCACCCGGAATATCCAACAGACTGACATCCGGCTGAACAAAAGAACCTTTCATTTTTAGCTGGCTTTCATAAACAACCACACTATAAATTCCCCGCTTCCTGATTTCCGGGATTAAGCTTCCTTCCGTTTTTAAAGTTTCAGGCAAAAAATGAGCAATTCCATGCCGTTCAATCATACCCTGCACATTCTCTTTTTGTTCCTGGTACGAAAAAGGAATATTCAGCACGGGGCCAGCCACCACCTGCGTCCCTCCCCATTGAGCACATAACTCAGTTTTAACCTTCTCGCTGAACGAAATTCGCTCTGAAATTATATTCTGAATCCAAAACGAAGGAATCAGAAGTACGATCGCCAGAAATGATACGATAATCATTTTCACACTGTAATTGTTCATCCATTGATTTTTTCCTGTTGTTTCCATTCTCTTAAATTTTAAAAGTACTTTGTAATTCAAAGTTTGAGATTAAAAAAAATATTATCGATTAATAAGCTGTTCCAGTGCATTCAAATGCTGACCAAACAACAATTTTCCCTTTTCGGTAGCCTTATAGGTAGTGCTAGGTTTCCGTCCGACAAACTGTTTCGAGACCACAATAATTTCCTGTAACTCCAATGCTTTAAGGTGACTGGCCAGATTCCCATCAGTTAACTCCAGCAGCTCCTTCAACGCGTTAAAGTCAAGAGTTTCGTTCACCATCAGTGCCGACATAATTCCCAGTCGGATACGGCTTTCGAATACTTTTTGAAGATTTGAAATCGGATTTTTCACCTATTACTATTTACTAATTGATTATTTACAATTTACCATTTTCAAAACTGCAGGAATTCGCTACCGTTCATATCGGTAATACATCACAATACCATATACGATGTGCATTACGCCGAATCCAACAGCCCAGAACAATAATCCATGACTGACAAAAATTCCGGCAAGTATGCCCAATACGATTTCGGTTAAACCCAGATAATGAATTTCACCAAAGGTAAATTTCCCGGCATTCACCAGCGATAATCCATAAAAAATCAAAGTAACTGATGCTACCAGTTGAACATTGTCCCGGATAAGCAATATGATCGCAAATACACCTCCGGTAACCAATGGAATAAGCAAATGACCTAATAAACTACGAAACGATTTAGTCCAAATGGGCTGATGCGCTTTTCTGGATTTACGGAATGAGAAATAAAAAGCCCCCAGCGAAGCAACAACTAAAACCACAAATGCATCAATCGCTAAGTAGAATTTAAGCGAATCGCAACAAACACCTTCCACTTCCTGTGCAGTGGTTGTTATTTGTGCTGAATTCAAAATAAAAAAAAGGGCAACAGCAGCTCCAACCAAAGCACAAATGCCGGCAAAAACGCCAGATAATCCGCTCAAGGATAAAAACTTTGAAGATCGCTCCATCATATTTCGGATTGCAATCAGATCTTCCTGTGGATTTGTATTTTTAGTCTCCATATAAAAGTACTTTGAAATGCAAAGTTAAGATATAGAATTGAAATATCAAACGTTAACCGAGTTTTTTTGATGTTAGCTTTAGATATTTCATATTCGTAGATCATATAATTCACATTCTTAACAGTATTGTTCAAACGGAAGTTTTATCTATGTTTATTCCAATTTTTACTTACATTTCACTACCTTGCAATAGCTTTTACGATCAAATTACAACCAACTACAAACCAATTGACTTTCAAGACCTAAACCATGAAAACCAAACTAGTTATTCCAGATTTTTACAGATTGCTGCTAGTCCTGATCCTTTCCGGATTTACGCTAATCTCAACAGCCCGAAATGCTTCCAAAGTAGTTCCGCTTATTCCAGATAAGTTAATTCCTAATCCAGCCAATGCAACGCATTTGGAAGGTTATCTGGGTGAAAAAATAGATTTATGCATCAACGAGCGCATCAAAAAACAGGATGTCGATCATTTGGTTGAGCCATTCAGGCATCGTGAAGAAACCCGGATGTGGCAATCGGAATTTTGGGGCAAATGGATTTTGTCGGCTATTGCAGCCCACGATTATAAAAAAGATCCGGAAATGCTTCAGATCATTCAAAAAGCAGTTACCGGATTGCTTTCAACTCAAACACCTGACGGATACATTGGCAATTACGCCAAAGAAGCCCAGCTGCAAAGCTGGGACATCTGGGGTCGCAAATATACCTTGCTTGGGTTACTGGCTTATTACGATATTTCACAAGACAAAAAGGCTTTGGATGCTGCAAAAAAACTAGCCGATTATTTACTGACTCAGGTTGGCCCCGGGAAAATCGATATTATAAAAACAGGAAACTTCCGAGGAATGCCCAGTAGTTCGATTCTTGAACCCATGGTCTTTTTATACCGGCATACCGGAGATCAACGATATTTTAGCTTTGCTAAATACATTGCAACTCAATGGGAAACCGAAGATGGGCCGAAACTGATTAGCAAAGCAATCGACGGAATTAATGTTGCCGACCGCTTCCCTTTTCCCAAAAATTGGTGGTCGTGGGATAATGGACAAAAAGCTTACGAAATGATGTCGTGTTACGAAGGTCTGTTAGAACTATACCGGCTTACCGGTGACTTGACATACCTAAAATCGACCGAAATGGCGGTCAAAAATATCATTGACACCGAACTGAATGTTGCCGGTTCCGGAACTGCATTCGAATGTTTTTATCATGGCGCCATCCGTCAAACAGATCCAAGTTATCACACCATGGAGACCTGTGTCACCTTCACCTGGATTAAACTATGCAATAATCTGCTTCGACTGACCGGAAAATCCATTTATGCTGACCAGATTGAAAAGTCGATGTATAATGCGCTAATGGCTTCGATGAAATTCGACGGTTCTCAGATTGCCAAATACAGTCCATTGGAAGGTATCCGCCAAGCCGGTGAAGAACAGTGCCGAATGCACATCAACTGCTGCAACGCCAATGGTCCCAGAGCTTTTGCACTATTACCTTCTATTGCAATTCAAACTTCAGGCAATGCCCTGTTTGTTAATTTGTACACCCAAATGGAAGCAACCATTCAACTCGCTTCAAAAAACAAAGTTGTACTGAAGCAAACCACTACTTACCCGGTTACAGACCAAATTGACATCTCTATAAATCCGGATAAACCAGAAACTTTTGAATTAAACCTTCGGATTCCGGCATGGAGTACTCAGTCAGTTGTAACCGTTAATGGAAGCCGCATAACCGATATAACCGCAGGAACTTATCTGAAAATATCACGCGAATGGAAAAAAGGCGATTTGATTTCATTCAAAGCCGATCTAAGTGGGCAATTGGTTGTTCTTAACGGTTATCAGGCCATTTTGCGGGGACCGGTTCTTCTGGCACGCGACAGTCGGTTCAACGATGGTTTTGTTGATGAAACGGCTGTTATCCGTACGAAAGACAATCTGGTTGAACTGCTTCCTTCTAACGAAAAGCCAGCAAACGTCTGGATGTCGTTTACTGCCCCGCTGATTTTGGGAACCGATCTGGAAGGTGAATTCAGCAAACCTAAACAAATCCATTTCTGCGATTTTGCATCTGCAGGAAATACCTGGGATCCCAAAGATCGTTACCGGGTATGGATTAAACAGACGCTGAATGTGATGAACACAGAATATAAAGGATATTAAAAGACCTCGATGAAAAAGATTATTCTTCCACTATTTCTGATTTTCCTGACAATCCGTTTACTTGCCCAGAACTACGATTTTTCGAAGGTTCCCGGCGTAGTTATTAATCACGAACCGGCAAGTAAAAAGTGTTATCTGGGCTCGCCAAGCATTTGTATATTACCCGATGGAACTTATATCGTATCGCACGATTATTTTGGACCAGCTTCAGACTGTAAAACTCAGGCCCTGACCTTTGTATTTCAATCAAAAAACAAAGGGAAAAGCTGGGAAAAGATTACCTCGATTAACCAGTTCTGGGGAGGATTGTTTTTTCATAACGGAGCTTTGTACATCATGAGTTCCGACTATGAATACGGAAATTGCATTATTCGCAAATCGACAGATGGCGGGCATCACTGGACCAATCCTGTGGATGATCAAAACGGGCTAATCCGAACAGCTGATTCCGAAAAAGGATACCACACCTCAGCCGTTCCGGTTGTTATTGCCAACGGCAAAATCTGGCGGGCAATGGAAATGGCAAAAAAGACCGGCCCATGGGGAAATTTTGAGGCATTGGTTCTATCCGCGCCTGTTGATGCAGACCTGCTAAAAGCTTCCAGCTGGACCGCGAGTAGCCCGCTTACTGTAGATTCTTCATGGAATAGCGATCTGAAAACATGGCTGGAAGGGAATGTGGTACAGACTCCCGGAAACAAAATCGTAAATATATTGCGGGCCGACACTAAAAAACAAGAGATGGCTGCTATCATTTCCGTGTCAGAAGATGGAACAAAGCTATCGTTTAACCCGGAGACTGATTTGGTAAACTTTCCCGGAGGATGTAAAAAATTTGTCATTCGTTACGACGAAAAGACAAAGAAATACTGGACTCTTTCAAATCAGGCAGATCCAAAATACCAAAGAGTTCGTAATGAAAGATGCCGGAACAAATTGGTTTTGATGTCCTCTGTCGATCTGCATAAATGGGAAATCCGTTCTGTTATTCTGGAAGATGAAGATGTTGAAAAAAGTGGGTTCCAATATGTCGATTGGCAATTTGAAGGAAAAGACATCATTATGGCCTGCCGAACTGCTTTTTTTGATGGACAGTCACAAGCCGACAACCAGCACAATTCAAACTTTATCACCTTTCACCGTATCAAAAGCTTTCGGAAACGGGACATGAAAGATCAACCTATGATGAAATAGCAAAAGAATTGCACCTGTTAAAGGCACTTTTCAAAAAATTAGAATCCAATTTTCCATTTAGGTGAACTATATTTGGTGCAGAAAATTTAACCCCAAAATCAGAACTAAAAATGAAACGTATAATTGTTCTTTTATTCGCAATCTGGGCTTTTGCTTCTGTGCAGGCTGCCGTTGTTGACACGATTCAGGTATATAGCCCATCAATGCAGAAAGCGATTAAAACAGTTGTCATTACTCCAGATAATTATGCTTCAGCCAGTGAGTTACCGGTGGTATATTTATTGCATGGCTACAGCGGTTGTTACCGCGACTGGGTTAATAAAGCTAAAGGTATTAAACTGGCAGCTGATCAATATAACATGATTCTGGTATGCCCTGATGGTGGTTATGGCAGTTGGTACTGGGATAGCCCGGTTGATCCCACATTTAAATACGAAACCTTTGTTTCCAGCGAATTAATCAAAGCAATTGATGCCAAATATAAAACGATTAAAGATCGTAAAGGTCGTGCAATAACAGGACTTAGCATGGGTGGTCATGGAGCTTTATTCCTGTCGTTCAGACATCAGGATATTTTTGGTGCAGCCGGAAGCATGAGTGGAGGTGTCGATTTCCGCCCGTTTCCACTTAAATGGGATATTGCCAAACGCCTGGGATCTTACGCCGAACAACCTGACCGTTGGGAAAAAAACACGGTAATTAATATGCTGAACCTATTAACGATCAATTCGCTGGCTCTCATCATCGATTGCGGAACCGAAGATTTTTTCTTCAAAGTGAACGAAAACCTACACCAGCAATTATTATATCGCAATATTCCTCACGATTATCTGACCCGTCCAGGGGTTCACAATTGGGATTACTGGAACAATGCCGTAAAGTATCAGTTACTGTTTATGAGTAACTATTTTAATAATGCAAAAGAAAAATAGAGCACCAGATTCTATTTTGACTAATCAAATTAAGGTTTAATATTCAAATTGTAATTAAGCTATGATCAGACGTTTATTTTCACTTTTTGTCTTTGTTGTTTTTAGTCTATCTATCAAGGTGGCAAAAGCTGATGGTTATGAACTTAAAATCAAGATTAAAAATCTGGCAAATAAAGATGTCATTCTGGGGCATCATTTTGCTGATAAGCTTTACCCTGACGACACATTAAAGCTGGATAATACCGGACATGGCATTCTCAAAGGAGGCACCAAATTCCCGGAAGGAATCTACTTCTTGATGACCCCGTCGCATAATATGTTTGATTTTTTCATGACCGAAAAACAAAGTTTCTCCATCGAGAATGACACCATTAACTTATTCGAAAATTTAAAGTTTAAAGATTCTCCTGAAAACACAGCAGCCTGGGAGTATCGGAAGTTTATGGTGGAAAAGCAAAAAGAGTCAAATGAGCTTCAGGAAAAGAAAAAGAAGACTACCGATGCCAAAGAAATTAAGTTAATTGACGAACAACTGAAACAAATTGGCGAAGAATTTAAATCTCAAATCGACCTGACAATTTCTTCTCAAAAAGACAATTTTGTAGGAACATTTATCAAGGCCACTCAGGAGGTTAACGTTCCTGAACCACCTAAAGATGCCAATGGAAAGGTTATTGATCCTACATTTCAATACCGCTATTATCGGTCACACTATTTCGACAACATCAATCTAAAAGACCCTCGGTTTTTGCGTTGTCCGATTGCTGACGAAAAGATCAAAAAATATCTGGATAAAGTCGTTCCTCAAATTCCGGATACCATTAACATGGAATGCGATAAACTTCTGACACTTGCTGAAGGAGATAAAGATATCTTCCGGTATATGCTGGTTACGTTGTTTAACTATTACGCTACCAGTCAGATCATGGGATTCGATGCTGTTTATGCGCATCTTGCAGAAAAATGGTACATCCCCAAAGCAAATTTTAGTGATACTGCTTTTATCCGGAAAACCAAAGAAACAGTGACCAAGCTTAAACCGCTGTTGATTGGGAAAACACCTCCCGACTTACGAATGCTTTGGGTTCCAACCGAGCATTTCGTTAAAGCACAAACAGATACCGCAGCACAGAACAATCCGCATTACGGAAGTTTTATCAGCCTGTCGCAAATTGAGGCAAAATACACCATTCTGGTTTTTTGGGAAAGTGACTGCGGTCACTGCAAAAAAACAATTCCTGAGATTTACGAAGTTTACCAGAGACTACGCCCCAAAGGTGTTGCGTTAATGGCTGTTCATATGCTGGGTGGAATTGAAGGCAAGCAAAAATGGATCAAATTTGTGAATGAGCATCAAATGTACGACTGGTACAATGTTTGGAATCCATACGACTTCAGCTATAAAAAAGCATACGATATCACTTCAACTCCAGTCATTTTCATTCTGGATAAAGACAAAAAAATTATCGGCAAAAAACTGGATCCCAAGCAAATTGAAGAATACCTGAATGCACTGATGGCCGAGGAGAAAAAGACGAAATAAACACGAGTCTATATGAATCGAAAACTACCATTACTTCTATTTGCCATTTTCTATGTTCTAGTTCTTAACGCCCAAAATCACCAATTCGCTCCCGGGGAAATCTGGAAAGACAATACCGGTAAACACATTAATGCTCATGGAGGTGGAATACTCTTTCACAACGGCATTTATTATTGGTATGGCGAACATAAAATTGAAGGGAAAAAGGGAAATACAGCTCAGGTAGGTGTTGGATGTTATTCATCAAAAGACTTGTATAATTGGGAAAATGAAGGAATCGCACTGAAAGTAAATGAAACTGATTCGTTAAGCGATATTGCCAAAGGCTGTATTCTGGAACGCCCAAAGGTAATTTTCAATGCGAAAACCAAAAAGTTCGTCATGTGGTTCCATCTTGAGTTAAAAGGGAAAGGCTATTATGCTGCCCGAAGTGGTGTTGCTGTCAGTGACAAGCCAACCGGCCCCTTTACCTACCACCATAGTTTCCGCCCCAATGCCGGATATTGGCCGGTTAATGTGCAAGCATGTCATAAGAAACCGGTTGCTTCAACAGTAAAAGCATCTTATTGTGGAGGGAAAGGCTGTCTTCCTGCTCCTGTCGATTCTGTAAACCTGCTTGGCCGGGATTTTAAAGGAGGACAAATGGCTCGTGACATGAACCTGTTTGTTGACGATGATGGTTCGGCGTACCATATTTATTCGTCAGAAGAAAACAGTACCCTGCAGATTTCAAAACTAAGCGACGATTACCTCTCCTACTCCGGTTACTATTTTCGTGCTTTTGTAGGAAGATATATGGAAGGAGCAACTCTATTTAAACACAATAGTAAATATTACATTATTGCATCCGACTGTACAGGTTGGGCTCCTAACGCTGCACGTTCGGCTGTTGCTGATCAGATTTTCGGGAACTGGACAGAACTTGGTAATCCGGCTGTTGGCAAGGATTCTGAGCTAACGTTTCATTCGCAAAGTACCTATGTATTAAAAGTTGAAGGGAAAAAAGACTGTTACATCTTCATTGGCGACCGCTGGAATCCTGACAATGCTATTGATGGCCGTTACATCTGGTTACCTATCTCATTCGAAAACGAAAAGCCAATAATCCGCTGGAGCGACAAATGGAGTTTATAGAAAGGCTAATCGAAAGTATTATTTTCAACCAACGTTTTTCAATCAGGTAATAAGACAATCACAAAGTCTGATATTTTTTTTGCATTTATGAATGAAAAATAATTTTCCTTTGCATAAAATGGAAAATACCCAACTAAATAGCCGGCTAAAAGAAGGAGTTCCTGCTGCATACGAGGAACTATTCAAGCAAACATTTCCCCGAATGTTGGGATATTGCCGTTTGTTCATCAAAGATCAGGATGTAGCCAACGACATCGTTCAGGAATGTTTTGTCAAACTTTGGGAAAAGAAGGACTCCATTAAAATTTCACAATCAATTGAAAGCTTTCTTTTTGTGATGCTCCGTAACCGTTGCCTTAATTATCTGCGCGACAAAAAAATGCTCATTGTAGAAAAAGATATTCAATCCATACAGGAAAACGAACTACAACATCTTTTTCAACTTGATTTTCTCGGAAATGAAGAAACCACGCTCGAAGAGCAGCTTATTGTTGCCATCCGCGAATCAGTTGAAAAACTACCTGAAAAACGCAGAATAATATTTACGAAAGCCAAATTAGAAGGTAAAAGGCATAAAGAAATAGCCGAAGAATTAAATATCTCGGTAAAAGCTGTTGAGAAACATCTTCATCTGGCCAAAGAACAAATCAGGGAAGAAATGCTTGAGAAGTTTCCTCTACTAGCAGTAATCATTGCGTTGATTATAAAATAATTACACAAAACATACTACTCATTAAATTAGGAGTATATTTCTATAAATTAACACCCACTACCCTACCTGAACTTCATAAATTGATCCTTTCTATTTTTTTAGGTAGGGTTTTTCTTTCAATCGTGTACTCCTTACGAAATAACTCAACCAATGAAGGCAACAATAAAAGACTATTTATCCGGAAGAAGTTCTGCTGAAGAGCAAAGGAAACTGCTTTCGTGGCTACGCGAAAAAGAGAATCAGTCTGAATTTATACAGATAAAAGAAGAATGGAAAAAAGAAATCATTCAAAAAGAAATCCCGACAGAATTTAAACCAAGCTGGGAAAGTATTCAGACTAGCATCTATGATAAGATGAAATCGGAAGTTGCAAAGACAAAACACATGCTCCAATTATTTCGCTTAGCCGCTGCAATTCTGGTTTTTCTGATTTTAATTCCCTCTTTGTTTTGGATTTTTTCAAAATCAAATCCAAAGGAATCACTAAGCTACACTACTGTTGCTGCCGATTATGGACAAATTTCGAAAGTAGTTCTTCCTGACAGCACAGTTATCTGGATTAATTCAGGATCGACGATACGTTATAACAATCAGTTTGCTCAAACGAACCGTCATATTGATCTGGTTGGCGAAGCATTCCTGAAAGTTCACAAGAACAAGAACCTTCCGCTAATTGTTAACAGTTCTGATTTACAGGTAAAAGTGTTGGGGACAGAGTTCTGCGTTTCAGCTTATCCCGAAGAAAAAGATATCCAGGTAATTTTGGAACAAGGGAAAGTTGAACTAACAACTCTATCTCAGCCAGACCTTCGGCAAGAAATGAGTCCCGGAGAGTTAGCCAGCTTTAACAAGGAAGACAAAAAATTGAAAATTGCAGCTGTCAATACCGGATTATACACTTCATGGAGAAACGGAATGATTAATGTGTACAACCTGCCATTAAGTGAATTGGCTATTAAACTCGAAAAACGCTATAACCAAAAATTTATAGTTGACGATGAGATAAAAAACCTTCCATATACTTTCACCATCAAAAACGAAGATTTACACAGCATCCTTAGTTTAATGGAAAAAATTACGCCTCTCGATGCCATTCAGCGAGATAATGTAATTGAACTACGGTTTAACCGATCGAAGAAAATATACAAAGCAAATTAAAGCTGGAAAGATCACCCCAAAGCATATAAAAATAAAAACCGGAGAGCGCGGCAACGCTTCCCGGTCAAATGTCCATCATAAATGATGAAACAAATTTATTAACAAAATCATTCAAAATTATGAAAAAAAAATCGAGAATCCGAGGATTATTACCTCCGATCTGGAACAAAAAATGTCTTAGAATTATGCGACTTACAATTCTATTCTTATTTCTGGGTTTGATGCAGGTTTCGGCCAGCCTGTACAGTCAAAATACCAAGCTCAATTTGGACTTTCGAAATGCCCGGGTAGTTGATGTACTGGAGGCCATCGAGAACCAAAGCGAATTCCGCTTTGCATACAGTGCCGAATACATCGACATCAACCGAAAAGTGAGTCTGGATGTCAAAAGCAAAAGTATTGAGCAAACATTATCTGTTCTGTTTGAAGGTGCTGGAGTTAAATACTCCATCAACGATCGTCACATCATGCTTTACAAAGCAGAAATGGAACAAAATCAATCGCCATCACAACAGACCAAAAAGGTGTCAGGAAAAGTTACCGACAACACACATTCCCCGCTGCCAGGAGTATCTGTCCTGATAAAAGGAACAACAAACGGAACGATTACCGACTCCAATGGGAATTACTCCATTTCGAATATCCCTGAAAATGCCAGCCTGCAATTCTCGTTCATCGGAATGAAAATGCAGGAAATAAAGGTCGGCAAACAAACTACTGTCAATGTAGTTTTGTCTGACGAAACGGTAGGAATCGACGAAGTGGTGGTCATTGGGTATGGAACTACACAAAAGAAAAACCTGACAGGTGCCGTAGATCAGGTTAGTTCAAGTTTGATTGAAGACCGTCCGGTTAGTAACACAATGCAGGCACTTCAAGGTGCAGCCGCCAACCTTACTATTCAGCAAAAAAGTATGAATCCCAACGACAACAGCATGAACATTAATATTCGTGGTGTAAGTACGATGAATAACAACGATCCGCTGGTTGTCATTGATGGAATTATTACTGAAGTTGAAAGCCTCAACAAAATGAACCCCAACGACATTGATAATATATCAGTCCTTAAAGATGCCGGTAGTGCTGCGATTTACGGTTCACGTTCGTCAAATGGAGTTATTCTGGTAACTACGAAAAAAGGAAATAAATCGGGAAAACCAACTGTTCGGGTTAATTCAATGGTTGGGATGCAAGATGCAGATGTGCTTTATTCACCGGTTAAAGGATACGAAAATGCCATACTAAAAAACCAGGCATTAATTAACGGAGGATCTTCTCCGATTTATACTCCCGAGCAGATTCGCGATTTTCAGACACATGGTGATGGAGAATGGTTCCTTGACGGAATTCTGCGTACGGCACTTCAACAAAACTACAGTGCAAGTATTTCCGGCGGAAACCAAAACTCAACCTATATGGTTTCAGCGGGGTACTACAATCAGGAAAGTAACTTCGTTGGAAACTACGGTGCCGAACGCTATAACTTTAGAACCAATCTGGTAAATGAATACGGTAAGTTAAAAATCAGCGCATTAATGGCCTACAACCGGGGAATCCAGAATGCACCCAATTCAAGTTCAGGAACACTTATCGTCGATGGCGGACGTATTCCAAACTACTACACCTACAAAATGAAAGCTGCCAACGGACATTACCTAATCAACGATGTTTTGTCTGAATTTAATCCTTTGGGAGTTCTGGAAGCCGGAGGGTTTCAGAAGAAGGATGAGGATAATTTTATTGGAAGTCTGAATGCAGAGTTAAAGCTAACCAAAGGACTTACTGCCAAAGGGATTATTGGATTAGACCTAAGCGCCAACCATCGGTTTATCAGAGGACTGGAAGTTCCATTTTATGCCAGCGAAACAGCTACCAAACCTAACTCATACGCCAATAGTACCAGAAATACCGAAGACTATAACGAGAAAAAGTATATTCTCAATACTCAATTCATGCTGGATTATAACCGAACATTCAATGAGGCACATCAGGTAAGCGGATTATTGGGTTTTTCCAATGAATCATACACCCGACAGGCCAACGAAATCAAAAAGAAATATACCGATCGGGATTTAGGTCTCCCGGAATCGGCTACAGAAATTGATCCGGGAAGTTACAATACTCCGGCTCAAACTCAGGAAAGAAGTATCTATTCGCTGTTTGGACGTACCGGTTATTCCTATAGAAACAAATACTATGGAGAATTTAGCTTTCGCTATGATGGGTCATCCAAATTCGCCGAAGACTATCGCTGGGGATTTTTCCCTTCATTATCAGCGGGATGGAGATTAACTGAAGAAAATTTCATGTCGTCATACAAAGAAAAATTTGGTGATCTGAAAATCAGAGGGTCTTATGGGGTTCTTGGAAATCAAAATGTTGATGACTACTCTTATTTTACCACCTATACCGTTTATACAAACACCTACGGATTTAACAACGGTGCGGTATCTGGTACCGGCTTTAGCTTTGGAAACAAAGAACTTCAGTGGGAAAAATCGGCGAACTTAAATATTGGTGTCGATGCGACTTTCCTAAATAATAAGTTGTTCATATCAGCAGATTATTTCAACAAAGTAACGTCTCAAATTCTTCTTACTCCTGTTGTTCCTACTGTTTTTGGTGGAGCTGTTGCAAAAGAAAATGCCGGAGAAATGAAAAACCAGGGATGGGAAGTTACCATTGGATATCGTGCAAAAACCGGAAGTTTCAAGCACAATGTAAATCTGAACATTGCAGATTCAAAAAACAAAGTCGTCGATTTTGGTGGAAATGAGCAGATCAACTCAGGTGACCAAATGTTGAAAATTATCAGGGAAGGCGAAGCCTTAGGTTCTTACTACGGATACCAAACCGATGGATATTTCAACAACTATGAAGAAATCGCCAATAGTGCATTGCCTGTTGGAGCAACCGTTCAACCAGGAGATGTTCGTTACAAAAACCTAAACAACGATGATGTTATTGATGAAAAGGATCGTAAAGTCCTTGGAAATGCATTTCCTCGTTACACTTTTGGATTAAACTACGAAATAAGCTGGAAGGGATTTGATTTCAGTATGTTAATTCAAGGAGTCGGAAAACGCGACATGTTCCTTCGGGGCGAATTGGTTGAACCTTTCCACTCCAATTATTCCTATGTAATGTACACACACCAATTAGACTTTTGGACTCCGGTTAACACAGATGCCCGCTGGCCTCGTCTATCGGCTCCCGGGTCAGCTTCTAATACCAATAACTACCAAAAAAGCTCCGACATCTACATTTTCAACGCGGCCTACCTTCGTCTGAAAAATATCCAGATTGGCTACACTGTTCCCCGTGAAATAAGCAGCAGAATCGGACTTCAGAAAATCAGAGCCAGCGTGAATGCCCAAAACCTGTTCACCTTAACCAAGAATTCATTTGTCGATCCTGAATCAACCGAGTTTGGAAGTAACATGGGTGGAACCGGAGGCATGGGTGCAAACAGTGGTCGAAACTATCCGACTCTGAAATACTATGGATTTGGTTTAGATCTTGAATTTTAAAAGAAAAAATTACGATGAAAAAGAAATTCATAAAATATAGTACGATTGTTGCTGGTGCTACATTACTGTTCTTCACTTCGTGTAACAGTCTGGATCTTGCACCAACAGACAAATTTACAGAAGATAACTACTGGACTTCAGTCGAAAAAGCCAATATGGTCTTAAATATGGCTTACAGTCAGATGACTAATGCCGACTATTTCTTCAAAACCGAAGCTTTATCCGACAATGTCTACGAAGGTCGCGGTTCTACAAGCGAGAAAGCAATTTCTTCAGGACAGGCAGATGCTTCAAACGGTCGTTTCTCCGGAGAATGGAAAGATTGCTATGCTGGAATAAAAACCTGTCATACGTTTCTCGAAAATGTTGATCGCATAACTGGAATGGACGAAACCTTAAAAACCAGAATGAAAGCTGAAGCCCGTTTCATCAGAGCCTATTTATATTTTCGTCTGACTACCTGGTTTGGTGATGTTCCGCTGTTTGATCATGATTTATCTTTATCTGAGTCAAAAACAATTGCAAGAACTCCACAAGCCGATGTTTTAGCATTTATTCGTAGTGAATTGGATGCTGTAGCAACCAATCTGCCAATTAAAGGAGCCTATGCTGAAGCTGATAAAGGTCGTATAACTTCGGGTGCTGCTATTGCATTAAAAGCACGAACTTATCTGTATAGCAACGACTGGGCTAATGTGGTTACGAATTGTGAAAAGCTGATTAATTCTACAGAGCATGGTCAATATTCTTTATTTTCTTCCTACGAAGGATTATTCTTACCGACAAATGAAAACAATAGTGAAGTAATACTTGATCTGGAGTATGTTCCATCACTGCGTACCTGGGGTAATTATTACGACTATGCCCCACTTTCGGTAGGTGCTCGTGTTAATGTCCTTGCTCCTACTCAGGAATTAGTCAACGACTACATCATGACAAACGGGAAAGGAATCGACGAATCAGGTTCCGGATACAGCGAAACTTCGCCGTACAAAAATCGGGATCCACGTTTTACCGCAACTGTTGTTTATCACGAATATCAGTGGAAGAAAGCCGATGGAACACTCCAGTCAATCTATATCAAACCAGGAACGGCTCCAACACAAGCCGCAGCCGTTGACGAATATAAAGGTCAGGGAACAAACTCCACTTCAACCGGATATTACATGCGTAAATACTACGATCCAACAGCATTAGCCAGTATGACTTCAGGCTTAAACCTTATTCTGATAAGATATGCTGACGTTTTATTAATGTATGCAGAAGCAAAGAACGAACTGGGTCAAATGAACGAAAGTGTCTGGAATGTGACTATTAAAGCATTACGCAACCGGGCAGGATTCACAGATCCCGGAGCTTTAGCTTTTAATGCTTCGGCAACAAAAGCAGAGCTTCAAAATAGTATTCGCCGGGAACGTCGATGCGAGCTGGCTCTCGAAGGATTACGAATTTATGACCTTCGTCGCTGGAAAGCATCAGAAACGTTATTAAACGGATACCCACATGGGGCAAAATATGGCGATGCCGGAGTCGATAACGGATATATCCGACTGGACAAACGCACCTTTAACAAAGACCGCGATTACCTGTGGGCTGTTCCCCAATCTGAAAAAGATATTAATCCAAAACTGGGACAAAACAGTGGTTATTAAAAACAGAAAAAAGAGTTTAAGTACGAATTAAAAAATACTAACATATAGATTATGAAAGCATTATTAATTAGATGGACTATAATAGCATCATTAGTTGTTGCATTCTCCGCCTGTAACAAAAAGGACGAACTGGATAATACCAAAGTAACACCTGTACAAAAATTATATGAACCAACAAATGGCAAATCAGTAGTATTGCAAAGTTCAGCTTCAGCATCGTTGTTCTTCGAATGGGAACCGGCAAAAGCAGAAGATAGTGGTATGGTATTGTATGAAATAGCTTTCGATAAAGAAGGTGGCGATTTTTCAAACCCTATTTATCGCATGGCTTCCGACAACACAGGGACATACAATCATGCAACAATTACCCACAAACAGTTGAACAAAATTGCTGCAATGGCAAATATTCAATCGGCTGCTACCGGAAAACTTATCTGGACCGTATTCTCATCCAAAGGAATCAATGATGTAAAAGCTGCTGAATCAAGAACAATTGAGCTTACCCGGTTAGCCGGATTCGCTGAAATTCCGGTAGATGTTTATGTTACCGGTGAGGGTTCTGAAGGAGGAACAGACCTATCGAAAGCCAGTATCATGAAAGCAACAGCAAACGGCGAATTTGAAGTTTACACTAAATTAACTGCCGGAAAAACATACTTCTTTACCGATGCAAAAGTTGGTACTCCCCGTAAATTTTACACAGACAAAGGTCTTGTAAAAGAAGGAACAACTACAAGCACAGTTACCAAAACAGGAGTGTATCGCATCCGTGTTGACTTTAACGTTGGATCAGCTGTCTATACCGAAATCACTGATATGCAATTGTTCTTCTGTCCAACAAACACATTCCTGTTCTCATTGGATTATCAAAGCAAAGGTGCATGGAAAGCATCAAGTAAACCGATTACGTTCAAACAGGAAGGCTGGGGACGTGACGAACGCTACAAAATTAAAATGACTACCATCAATAGTGCCGGAGAAACTGTCGAAGAGTGGTGGGGAACACCAAATACTGATAGTCGTCCAACAGCATCAAGCCCGGCATCATACTACTACTTATATCCGGTGGATAACAGCCAGTGGAATGGTAAATTCAAATTTGCTGGCGAAATGGATAATGCATTAGCTGATGTTTCGGTCTTGCTTCAGGCAGACGGTCCTTATACCCATTCTATCGTAAAAGTGGGAAATCAATAAATTGATCAAGGAGAGTGTCCAAAAGTCATTGATACACAAGAATAAGGTCATCCCGATTTTTTCGGGATCTGACAACCAACCTGTTGGGATCCTGAAACAAGTTCAGGATGACTGTATAAAAGACTTTTTTGACACCCTCCTATTTTAATAAACCAGCATCGACAAATCAGTTCTTATGAATAAGTGTTTCTATTTATTTTTGTTATCCATAATTGTTTTATCTCAGGCATGCAGTAAAAATAATACCCCTGGAACTCCTGACACCGAAAAATATTCGATTAATTGGAGTGCTGCTGCCGACAGTAGCAGTTCTTCTTTTGTTCAGTTATATTGGAATGGAGCTGACAACTACTTTAATTACAATAATACCGGACAAAAAGATTTTAATTACTGGCCACAGGCTCATGCCCTAGACGTCCTGACCGATGCCTACACCAGAACCAATCAAAACATCTATAAAACAACCATATCACTTTGGTATGATGGCGTAAAAAAGAAGAATGGCAATACGTTTTTAAACGAGTTCTATGATGATATGGAGTGGAATGCCTTAGCAATGCTCCGTGCGTATAATGCAACTCAGGACGTTCGTTTTAAAAACAGTGCCCTCGACATTTGGAAAGACATTCAAACCGGATGGAACAGTAATGCCGGAGGTGGAGTCTCATGGAAAAAAGATCAGCCATATAGTAAAAATGCCTGTTCCAATGGCCCGGCCTGTATTCTGGCTGCACGTTTATTCCAGCAATTCGGCGACGCTTCCAATAAAGAATGGGCACTTAAAATTTACGGATGGGAAAAAGAAAACCTGTTCAATCCAGCCAATGGAGCCGTTTACGACAATATTGACAGTCGCACCGGAACCGTTCAATCCTCCTGGATTTTCACCTATAATCAGGGAACATTTCTGGGTTCAGCCATTGAACTGTACAAAATAACCGGAGAAAAAGGCTATCTGAATGATGCCATCAAAGCAGCAGATTATACCTTAAATAACTTAGTTGATAGTAACGACCGGCTATTAAAAAGTGAAGGTAATGGAGATGGTGGTTTATTCAAAGGGGTCTTCATCCGCTACTTTGCCCAATTAATTTTATTACCAGATTTAGATGCTGCCACCAGAAAACGTTACGTTAACTTCTTTAAACTAAATGCCGAAACGCTATGGAGAACCGGCACCAACAAACAGTCTGTTTTATACGGAACTTACTGGAAAACCAAACCTGGTTCAAATTCTGAGCTTACGACACAAACCAGCGGAGCAATGTTAATTGAAGCTGCAGCTCTCCTGAACGGGCAAAAAGTCTTCTGAAAAAAGTCAACAACCATCTAACCACCAACACCATGCAACGAATTATTATTGCCTTAGGCATATTCCTGGCAACACTACTCTCTGCTCAGGCACAAAAACAACTCACTCAATATGTCAATCCCTTTCTGGGAACTGCAACGTTATGGGATAGCATCGACATTGGATATAAACCAACTCACCGAACCTGGGGTGCCGAAGTTTTTCCCGGATCATCCTTACCCAATGCAATGGTACAATTAAGTCCGGTAACCTTATTTCACAGCGGATCGGGGTATCAATACGAGGATACTGTAATTTATGCTTTTACTCACACCTGCAAAGGACATTGGAACTTATGCCACATCCCATTATTACCAGCAACGGGAAACTTCACTGCCGACAATTATGCCTCAGCCTATAGCCATAAAAATGAGTCGGCACATCCGGGGTACTATCAGGTTTACCTCGAACGTTACAGAGTAAATGCCGAACTTACATCAACCCTTCGCTGCGCTTTTCATAAATACACATTTAAAGATGGACAGCATAAAAAGCTGATTGCTGATCTGTCGCGGTCAAACGAGCGTGTAAACAACTGGAAAATCGATCAGGAAGGAGATCACATTTTCAAAGGATTTCAGCAAACAGGCGAAAAAATGTATTTCTATGCGGTAAGCAACCACCCCATAAAAAACATTGAATCGATGAAAACCGACAAACACGAAATTTCGGTGATCAACTTTGCTGATTCTCCCCTCCCACTTGAATTGCAAATAGGATTTTCATTCGTAAGTATTGCCAACGCCAAAGAAAACCTTGAAAAGGAAATGCTTGATAAAACCTTTCAGCAGGTGCGAAATGAAGCCACACATACCTGGGAATCCTTGTTGTCGAAAATTAAAGTGACCGGAGGAACCGAGAGACAAAAAGGTATTTTCTATTCGACCTTGTACCGCTCATTTCTGTGGCCTGCTCTGCGCAGCGATTACAATGGAGATTTCACCGATCTGAAAGGCAATGTTGTAAACAAAGGATTTAACTATTACACAGAGCCTTCACTTTGGGACGACTACCGCAATAAATTGGTCTTACTGGGCATGTTATCACCAAAAGTTACTGAGGATGTCATTCAATCGTTGATCGATAAAGGTGAAAAAACAGGATTTATGCCAACATTTTTTCATGGCGACCATGCAGCTCCTTTTATTGCTGGAAGCTACCTGCGTGGTATTAAGGGTTTTAATGTAAAAAATGCTTACAATCTTCTCTTGCGAAATGCTACTCTTGAAAACCCAAGCCGCCCTTATATTCTCGAATACATTGCCAAAGGATACATTCCGGAGCAGGATATCAAAAATCCAACCGTTGAAACAAAAGCTACTGCCGGAGTAACCAAAACGCTGGAGTATGCTTACGACGATTATGCTGTTGCGCTACTGGCAAAAGAACTTGGAGATAACGACAATTACCAACTGATGATGAAGCGTTCTGCTAATTACAAAAACGTATTTGATTCCTCAACAGGACTAATGCGAGGACGTCTCGAAAACGGTGATTGGATTAAGAATTTTGATCCTACTTTCCCCTATTACGAGTACATGTATCGTGAAGCTAACGCATGGCAGTCGTCGTTCTTTGCACCTCATGATCCGAATGGCTTAGTTGCTCTTTATAAAAGCAAAAACGGGTTCGAGCAGAAATTAGATGATCTGTTTACCATTCCCTGGAAAGGTATTGAAGCCTACAATATTTCCGGATTTATTGGGCAATATTGCCATGGGAACCAACCCGACCACAGTTTCCCTTTTATGTACTATTTTGTCAACAAACAGGAAAAATCGCAGGTTTTGCTCGATAGTATCATGAATCATTTTTACGACATGGGCAAAGATCATCTGGCATATGCCGGAATGGACGATGCCGGTGAAAATTCATCGTGGTACGTACTGACTGCAATTGGCTTATATACCTTTTCTCCGGCTGATCCTGCATACCTGATTTCAGTTCCTCTGTTCGATAAAGTTGAGTTTACACTTGGAAACAAAAGTTTTACAATCATCAGGAAGAATTCAGGAAAGAAAATCGACAACATTACTTACGACGGAAAAAAGCTTGAAGGCTATTTTATTCCACATTCAGAACTACTGAAAGGGAAAAAGCTCGTTATCACAACCAGATAACCTCTCCCGAAACAATCAAAATAAAGTTTGTCTGTTGATGTCAACGAGCTGCTAAATACTAGACCCTTAAAACTGGATACTAACGAAAAGTTTATTTATTTTAGCCTCTCAATATTTACTTAACCAACTACTATTATGAAGGCATTTATTACGATCATTCTTTTTTATATCGCCTTTTACGCTCAGGCACAGCAATCATCTCCGGTTGACTACGTCAACACCTTGATGGGATCGGATTCCAACCACGATTTATCCAACGGAAACACCTATCCGGCGATAGCCCGCCCCTGGGGTATGAATTTCTGGACACCTCAAACAGCCAAAATGGGCGACGGCTGGGTGTATGCTTATGATGCCACCCACATTCAGGGGTTCAAACAAACCCATCAGCCAAGTCCATGGATCAACGATTACGGTCAATTCTCGTTATTCCCCGAAACAGGAGACCTGAAAATCACAGGAAAATCAAGAGCCAGCTGGTTTTCGCATAAAGCAGAAACTGCAAAACCGTATTACTACAGCGTTTATCTGGCCGATTACGATGTGACCACCGAAATCACACCGACCGAAAGGGCTGCTATTCTGCGCTTCACATTTCCTGAAAATGAAAAATCATGGGTTGTAGTTGATGCATTCGATGAAGGATCGTACATTAAAATTATTCCTTCTGAAAATAAAGTGATTGGCTATACCACCAAAAACAGCGGTGGCGTTCCCGAAAATTTCAAGAATTATTTTGTTATCAAATTCGATAAAGCATTTGCTGAAAATACAATTTGGAGCGACTCTATTTTAGTCTCCGGAATCTCTGAACTAAAAGCGAACCACGTGGGTGTCGCATTACGGTTCAAAACCAAACGAGGAGAACAAGTTAATGCCAAGGTTGCTTCCTCATTCATCAGCTTCGAACAAGCAGAAGTGAACTTAAAAGAATTAGGTTCTGATAATTTCGATCAGGTATGTCAAAAAGGAAAAGATAGCTGGAACAAAGAACTTTCACGCATCTCTGTTGAAGGAGGTACAACAGACCAAACCCGTACTTTTTATTCGTGCCTGTACCGCACCATGCTTTTCCCTCGTAAGTTTTTTGAATTCAACAAAGATGGAAAAATGGTTCACTATAGTCCTTACAACGGACAGGTTCTACCTGGAGCCATGTTTACCGACAATGGATTTTGGGATACGTTTCGTGCTGTTTTTCCTTTCTTTAACCTGATGCAACCCAGTCTAAATGCTCAAATTCAGGAAGGATTAGTTAACGCCTATAAAGAAAGTGGCTTTCTTCCGGAATGGGCAAGCCCCGGACATCGCGACTGTATGATCGGATCAAATTCTGCTACCATTATTGCCGACGCTTACCTAAAAGGCGGACGTGGTTACGACATCAATACCCTTTATGAAGCCGTTATAAAAAACTCAAAAACCGAAGGACCTCTTAATTCCGTTGGTCGTAAAGGTGTTGACTATTACAATAAGCTGGGATACATTCCTTACGATGTAAAAATCAGAGAAAATACAGCTCGCACACTCGAATATGCCTTTGCCGACTGGACGATCTATCAATTGGCAAAAGAATTAAAACGTCCTCAGAGTGAAATCGATCTTTTTGCCAAACGCTGTCAGAATTATCGCAACGTTTTTGATCCGGAAACCAAGCTGATGCGAGGAAAAAATCAGGACGGAACCTTCCAGAAACCATTTAATCCATTGAAATGGGGCGACGCTTTCACCGAAGGAAACAGCTGGCATTATACCTGGTCTGTACTCCACGACATCCAAGGATTAATTGACCTGATGGGTGGTAAAAAAGAATTTGTAAATATGCTCGACTCGGTTTTTGCTGTTCCCCCGGTTTTCGATGCTTCGTATTATGGAAGAGTAATCCATGAAATCAGGGAAATGCAAATCATGAATATGGGAAACTATGCTCATGGCAACCAACCTATTCAGCACATGATTTACTTATATAACTATGCTGGCCAGCCTTGGAAAGCGCAGAAATGGGTACGCGAAGTAATGAACCGGATGTATCTGCCTACTCCTGATGGTTATTGTGGCGACGAAGATAACGGACAAACTTCTGCCTGGTATGTATTTTCGGCAATGGGCTTCTATCCGGTTTGTCCCGGAAGCGGACAGTACGTTTTAGGTGCTCCACTATTTAAGAAAATTACTTTGAAACTCGAAAACGGAAAAGAAGTAATATTAAATGCACCTGAAAATAGTGCCGATAATAAATATGTTCAGAATGTCAAATTCAATGGTAAAGACTATCCTAAAAACTGGTTAAGCCATGCTGAACTAATGAAAGGAGCTAAAATCGATTTCAAAATGTCGGCAACTCCCAATACACAACGAGGAATTACCGATGCCGATTTCCCCTACTCGTTTACCAATGAACTAAAAAAATAAATCTCTCCGTTTTTTCAAAAAGGCTAATTCTTCAAAGAGTTAGCCTTTTTTATCGCCATAAACTTCAGTTAGAGGAGAAAACTCCCTAAGACCTCTGACGTTTTAGCTCCTGAAAAATGATCGTTCGTAGTATTTCCGGAATTGTCTGTAAACATTTGATCATTATAATTCCGGACATTGGACTATCGCCAATTGTTACAAAATGGGGTATCTATTCCTCTACATCGAGAAACAGATACCCCACCAAAAAGTAATAGCGATTGTATGCTATTGGTTATTTTTCATCCAGACCCCAAACATTTATCTCAGCCATATCCATTTGAGCACCACTGGCTGCACCAACAGAGGAGTCTGCATAGTAGAATGCTTCAGTGATTACCATTCGTAGATATCGACCTTTGCTTGCAGCAACATCAAAAATATGCGTGCGGGGATCATTATTCTCGAGTTCCCAATCAGTCAGTTTGGTCCACGTTGTTTGATCATTACTGATTTCGAAATATCCCTTTTTCATGTTACCTCTCCATTCATCGTTTGGTTTGGTAAAGCCAACCCGATAGACTTTCTTAACAGTTTTCATGTCAATAATAAAGTAATACGGAAGAGCCTTTGGAGCATCCCATTTAGATCCCCAGAATGTAGAAACATCGCCATCCAATAGTTTATCCGGAGTTCGGTTTAGCCAATTATACCATGATTCTTCGCTAATACAGGAATTCCAACCGATAACTTCCCATCCGGTGCGACTGAGTAAATCTGGCAGATAACTGATATGGAATAATTGCACCCCATTAATAGGATCAACTCCATATTTGGATACGGTTTTAATTCGTAACGGAAGAATATATTCACCGAACATATTCACTCCCTGGGCATTTATCAGATTCTTTTTAATCAAACGGATCGAAATCGCTTTAGAGCTTTCACCTGTTGCCAACGAAAAAGCCTCCGGATGTAAAAGGAATGCATTAGCAGGTAACTGTGCATAAGATGTGTTCTGTGCTTCGCTATAATCGGCCAATGCCTGAGGATCGACTTCAATCGTAAACTTAAGATCCCAGTTATTCTTATAGTTAGTCTGAATTTTTGTGGACACCTCAAATTCATCAGGATCGTTAACAGATATACTTAGAGGTGATGGCGTTAACCCTGAGTTTGTAAATAAAACATAGGGCTCTATTACGTTAGGAACCAACAGAACATCGGCCTTTGAATCTTTAAGTTCGATGCCATTTAACGCCTTTACTCGTAAAGGTAACAAGTATTGATTTCCACTGGCCTGTATTTTCTGAATCTCCGTAGTATTAAATGTGATTTTATACTTGTCAGAAACCTGCTTTGCAGAAATATTAACAGCATTACTGACGACCGAATAACAGTTCGCTGGAAGCAATTGATAATTTGTCCCTTGAGTTTCATTGTAAGTCTTTAGAAGACTTGGGTCGGTAATAAATTCCAAAGAAGCCTCGTCGGTTCCATATCCTGATTTATAGATCGATAAATCGTAATCGTAAGTTCCGAAGTTATAAATGTTAGCTTGTTGCAGACCCGAATTAATCAGGTATATTTTATCGTTGGCCATGTTCTCGGTGCGATTGTCTTCGCAGGATTCCAGTAGAATTACTGAAAGAAGAACGCATGTCAAATATTTGAATATCAATTTCATGTTTTAAAGTTTTTAGTGGATAAAACTATTCCCAACCATAGTTCTGTGTGATATTTCTCATTTCGTTCAATTGTGATTGGTGTATCGGAAATAGATAATGTTTGGGTTGGAAAACCAACGGCAAACAAATTTGATCCGTACGTTCCCATGAATCTTCGTAATTAGTTGCCAACAGATTTCTTCCATAGCGAGGTCCATTACTTTCTTTATCAGCGATCATCCATGTTCTGATGTCATAATAGCGTAAGTTCTCGAAAGCCATTTCGACCATTCGTTCTTTTTGTAGTAGCTCCCGTAACAAAGTTTTATTTCCTTTAACTTCAGGGTAGGCTACTTCAATGTTTTTTAAACCACTTCTGTTTCTTACTTTGTTAAGATAAGTAAGTGCATTGGCTTCATCGCGTGTGGACATCTCATTACATGCTTCAGCATAGTTCAGATATACTTCAGCCAAACGGATATAAGGCCAGCTAAAACTGCCCCATTTCCCATTTTCTGTATCGTTACGAGGATCGCTCATTCTTCGAAACAGATAACCAACTTTGACGAAATCTCCGGTCGAATTATTGTATGAAGAAGTTCCTCCGGTATAGAATGTCACCAGTTTTGTTCCTCCAAACGTATTAATCCAGTTCATCCCATTAAAAAGAATTGAAGCATAAAAACGGGCATCACGTCCAACGCAACTTTTATGAGCTTTGATCACTGATCCGTCAACCGGATGTACATAGGAATTGACGAACCCATCTTCCGAATAGCCGGATTGCTGGTCGATGACAGGTGTTCCATTAGACTGATAAGAGGTGATTGGGAAACGTCCGGATTCGGCCATAGGATAGGTGTCTACTAATTTTAATGAAGGCGCAAAGCCACCGTATCCGTCTTTTAAAATCATAGGTGGAGCAGAACGAACATTCCAGAATGCTCCATCACCTTCCCATTTGGCGAAAATTAACTCATCATTCCACTTTTCAAAATAAACGCCCATATACGATTTAATCCCTTTTTGTAACGGGTCTGTTTCTGTTGTGTTTTCGTATAATTTGTAGGCATTCAAATCAATTACATCCCGGGCTGCTTTTGCTGCAAGCTCCCATTTTGCAGGATCTGGAGACTGAGGGAAAAGGTATTCTCCAAAATGGTTTTTCATGCCTTTATACAAATCACATCCATTGAAGAGCGGCCGTGCAGCATAAAGAAGAAGCCGTGCTTTTGTGGCCAAAGCAGCCCCTTTTGTAGCTCTGCCGTACCATGCCGGATCCTGAATGTGAACAGGTAAAACTTTAGCCGCTTCGTCCAGTTGAGTGCTAATAAATTCGATACATTTTGCTAATGGGTGACGGTCAATTTCTTCACTTTTCACACTCATATCCGAAGCCTTATCTCCCCAAATATAAACGGGTCCATATTGCTCTACTAACATGAAATAAAAGTACGCTCTAAGGAAACGGGCTTCTGCTTTCATTACAGCACGATTTTCTAATGTGATCTCGTTACATTTATCAACATTGTCCATGAATACTGTAGCCTGATTAATGGCCTGATAGTAACGTGTCCAGGTTTGGTAGTTATCAGTTGTTGGATTCCATGATCCATTGTTATGTCCCAGATAACCGACCCATGCTGTCCATGAGAAATATGCTTCATCAGAACGAGGAGTCGTACTGTTTAAGGCATCGTAATCACTCGGAAGGAATGAATATACTTGCGTTAAGTAACGTTCTGTGGAAATTCGTTTACTGAAAACTTCCTCCATGGTCATCTGATCGCCCAAATAAGGAGTCAGATAGTCAGAACAGGAAGAACAAAGCAGTAAAAAAAAGATAAATGTGATTTGAATATATTTTTGTGTATTCATTTTTCTGGTATTTACAGGTTAACATTCACTCCGATATTTACTACGCTCATATTCGGATAAACCGAACCTTGTGAATTATTAAGTTCCGGATCCCAAAGCTTAAAATCACTAATAGTAAAAAGGTTTACTCCCTGAGCATAGAATCTCACCAATGAAAATCCAATTTTACTAACAACTTTTTTAGGTAGAGTGTATCCAAACTCTGCATTTTTCAATCGTAAAAACCGATTGTTAATTTGTTTTGCGGTTGACAACTGTTTGTTGTTTTCATTCGTGTAGATTGACATTCGGGGATATTTGGCATTAGGATCCGGATTTTCTTCCGTCCAGCGATGTAATGCGACATCTTCATAAACACCCGAAAGGAATAGGTTTGCATTTTCAAAACCATTGATTGGAGAGCCATCCATAAAGGTAGTAACATTTCCTACTCCCTGGAAGAAAAACGAAAGATCAAAGCCATGAAGTTCCAAACTAAGACCGGCACCATAGTTGATCTCCGGAACATGTGTACGACCAATGGCAACCTTATCATAGTCATTCACCACCATATCTCCATTAATGTCCCTATATTTTCGATCGCCAGGACGAACAACTCCGTATTGCTGAACCGGACTATTTGCAATATCTTCTTCTGATTCAAAATATCCTAGCGCAATCAATCCATATTGTTGGTAAAGAGGTTTCCCTATTTCATTTTGATAGTCCATGATGGGAGTCGGCTTGTCATCGTATAGTTTCTTATTCCGGTTATAGGTGAAATTTGCACGTGCCGATAGATTTAAATCTCCAATCTTTTCGGTGTATTCCAACGATGCATCAATACCTCTGTTCTCCATTCTTCCAAGGTTAACATATGGATTAACGTTAATACCAACAACGGAAGGAACACTTAAACGTTCAATAAAGATTCCATCACGAAGTTCATGAAAGTAATCCGCCTGAATCGTCAGTTTATTATACAAACCGAGTTCGATACCAGCATTGAATTTTTTAGCTTTTTCCCACGAAACATTTGAATTTCCCGGATAACCGGTAGCAATACCACTGATCCCGGTTTGTCCCATTTCACCAAAAGTATACGAGCCGTATTCCTGCATCTCAGGATTGAATGCAAAACGCCGCCCTCCTCCAATTTGGTCATTCCCAATTAAACCATAAGATCCTTTGAGTTTCAATAAGCTTATTACATGTGTTAATGACTGAAAGAATTTTTCGTTACTTACAAGATAGCCAACAGCTACAGATGGGAAAAACCCATACTGTTTCCCCGGAGAAAAGTTTTCAGAACCGTTATATCCAAAGTTTCCTTCAGTAAAGTATGTATCTTTGTATGAATATGTTCCGCGTGCAGCAATTCCCATAGTCCGATAAGGAAGAGAATAAATATAACTGGCCGGAAAATTATTCGTCCGTTCACGTTGATTAAACAAAAACAAACCACCAATACGATGTTTGTTGTTAAAAACGTGATCATAACTAACCGATGCTTCTAAATAAGTTGTCCGTTCTCCTGAATTTCCTTTCCACAAAGTCATGTAATCGTTACCGTCGTTATTCTTTTTGAATACTAGCTTTCCAGTAGCATCGCGACCTGTTGCATAATAGGTCGACGGCGATTTATAACGTGAAATCGTTGCTGAATTTATGGCATCCCATGAAAACTTCACATTGGCTTTAAGTCCGGGAGTAATTAGATCGGAAAAATCTTGTGTAAGGCCAATTAACGATTGTGCATTGTTGTTAAATATTTGTACGTATCCACTGTTATTCAATAGATTGTATGGATTTTCGCCAATAGGTGGACGGGCAATTGTTCCGTCAGAATAAACCATTGGAATTGCAATAGGAACAGTCAGAAAGGAATATTGCCATAATTCATCGGTATCTGGTTTATTTTTAACATCGTATTGGTTGGATAAATTAATGTTGACTACTGTGTTTTTATGAAGGTTGATGTCAACGTTCGAACGAAAATTATACTTAGTCCAATTGAGCGATGGATTATACTGATTACTTTCAATTGCATTAAATATCCCATTTTCACGATATACTGAACCTGAGACATAAAATTTAACAATATCGCCGCCTCCGGATACACTTGTATTCAAACGTTTGCTGGTAGTTGTCTTTTTGTATATTTCGTTGAGCCAGTTTACATTTGGATACAAATCAGGATCGGTCCCGTTTAAGTACTTTTGCATAACATCATCGGTATAAAACAACCGTCCGTTATTCTTTTCCTTATAAACATCGTTGTAAAGATCCATAAATTCTTTGGCATCGGCCATTTTAGGCATACGGGTAGGAGCAAGCATTCCCATTTCAGCCTTTGCATTGATCAGAACTTTTCCGGATTTTCCTTTTCGTGTTGTAACCAGCACCACACCATTAGCACCACGAACCCCATAAACGGCAGTTGCTGTAGCATCCTTTAATATGGAGAATGTTTCAATATCTTCAACATCAACAAGATCCAGCGAACGCTCAATACCATCAACCAATACCAGAGGACGGTTGTTTTCACCAAAGGTACTGACCCCACGAATCCAGAAATCGGCTCCGGCACCAGGTTCTCCTGAGCGCTGTACCGCAACAATACCAGCTAATTGACCAGCTAAACTTGTACTTAGTTTTCCTACAGGCATTCTTAAATCAGGAACCGAAACCGAAGTAATTGCACCAATTACACTTTCTTTTCGTTGTTTTCCATAGGCTACTACAACCACATCATTTAGCTCCTGAGATTCTTCGCGAAGAGATACATCAATTGTTGGTTGATTAGTATAGTGAATGGTTTGACTGGTCATCCCAATGAATGAAAAAATCAGTTTATCACCTGGTTTTACTTCAATCTGATAAGATCCATTGTTATCGGTGATTACTCCGCCACTGGTTCCCATCACTGTAACTGTAACTCCTGGTAACGATTGTCCTTTTTCATCCCTGACAAAACCACTTATTTTTTTTCGCTGGGGTTGCTGGGACTCAGCGTTTAGTTTTGAATTTAGAACCGGCAAATCTTTTAATTCAGAGTTCCTGGTTATGATTATTTGTTTATCTACAATTTCATAGTTTATTCCGGTGTCTCTCAGAATCTTCGACAATATCTGATCAACACTCGATTCATTGGCTATGATTGAAACAGTTTTGTCCAACTTGATTGCGTCATTCTCATAGATGAAAACAAATTCACTTTGGGATTCAATCGACTTTAGTACCTCCGATATAGATACTGTTTTCAGGTCAAGAGAGATCTTGGTTCTTTGCGAATAAGTGGAAGCACTTAAACTCATCAACCCAAGAAAAAATGCGAGCATAGTTAGCTTCATTATAAACAATAAATTACTTAAGCGACAATATATGTCGCCTAAAAGTTTAGGCATATTTTTCATACATTTGTATTGGTTAAAACACTTACATTTTTAATCATTAATCAATTTGCCGGTGGATGTTGCTGCATTCATCGGCTTTTTTTTGTTAGCTTCTTTAGTTTAATTCATCGGCAATTATTTTTGTTAGGTTATTGTTTCGTAAATAGATAGCTTCCATCATCTTTCCTGATGTATCTTGATTTTGTTGTTTTTGCCAAAAAGTCTAATGTTTCTTCCAGCTGTTCTGAAAGAACTAATTTCCCGGATATAATACGATTGGCTAATTCTTCGTCGTTGACAACAATCTGTTTGTTGTAGAATTTTTCAACTTTTTTGATCAAGCTTGCCAGCGGCTGATTTTCGAATTGAAACTGTCCATCGATCCAACTGATGTATTGGTTTACATCCACATTTCGGACGATTAATTCATCCGAATTATCTGAGAAGAAGCATCCTTGTCCGGGAGCTATTTTACATCGGTTATTGCTGAAAAATCCATTTCTGGCGACTTCCACACTACCTTCAACTAATACAGCAGAGATTGAGTTCTCATTTTCGTAAGCTGAAACATTGAACTTCGTTCCGGTTACTTTGATATTGATTGATTCTGTATTAACAACAAAAGGTTTTTCGGTATTTTTTGCGACATCGAAATATCCTTCACCTTTTAGAAAAACCTCACGTTTCTTTCCGGAAAATCTGGCAGGAAATACCAGCGAACTTCCGGAGTTTAGTAATACAGTCGTCCCATCACTTAATGTTAAAGTATGCCTTCTCCCGTATGGAACAACAACCTGATTATATTCATCTTTTTTCGCAGAGGAATGATTGTCAAGTTTTTCGGTTTTATTGTTATTCTCTTCGATTATGATTTGATTCCCCACAGCATCATATCGAATATGCGACTCATTTTGTTTTAGTTTATGCTCCGAACCATCAGAAATAATGATCCGAGCTTCATCGCTGATTTCAATTTTTTTACTGGCAAATTTCCGAAGGGAATCCTCGTTCAAATATTGATAGAAATAAAAAGTAAATGAAATCAATAGTATTATTGACGCCGCAATCCTCATCAAAGGAGCTAGTTTAAAAGCAAATCGATGCTTCTTCTCCGAGTTTTGAAGAACATTATTCCACATTCCCCGAATCGTTTCCTGATCTACATTAACTTGCTGCGCATGATAATGGTACACAAGACTCGCTGCATTTCGAATCGCTTCTGCTTTATCCTGATTTTCCTGACACAAGTCCTCAATTAACCGTTCTGCTTGTAACCGATCTTCTTTTAACTGGCGAATGAACTCTTCATTCTCCAGCAAGTCTTCAAAATCTATGTTTCTTTTTCCCTCCATTGTTTCTAATACTTTGATTTGTTTAATTTATAGACATGAAAAATTACTTTTTTTTAAAAAAAAGTTTTTACCAATCAGAGATCACTTTAAAAGTCAAATCCGGAGATGAATAATTCTTCAGAAAAATAATAAATACGATTAACTACTTTTCGATCAATAAAAGCTTTAATTGTTTGATTGTACGATAAATAAGAGTCCTGGCAGAAGCTACACTAATCCCCAGAATTGCAGAAATCTGTTCGTAGTTGAATCCATTCGTAAATTTCAGGAACATTGCCTCTCTTTGATAATCAGACAAATGATCCAGTGCAGACATAAGCGTGGAATTTCGGGAATTCTCGTCCTCAGTACAAATCTGGTTATACTCGGCATCCCTTTCAATACAGGCATCAGCACTAAATAGTAGTTGATCGATTTGATGACTTCGGTTATTCAACTTTAGTTCATCGATCAATTTATTTCGAAGCATCCGATATACCAAACCTTTAACATTCTCATTCAGGTTCAGTTTATGCCTCTTCTGAATCAACTGAATGAACACTTCCTGAATAGAATCTTTCACTAGTTCTTCTTGTGAACAAATTCTCATTCCATAAGCCATCAATCCACTTACATAATGTGTAAAAATAGCAGAGAGAGCATCTAAATCACCGTCAATGAATCCCTGCCAGTATTTTTCTTCCTCCAAATCACACATCGTAAGCGAATTAGTCTAATAGGTTTTGGCAAATATATACAAAAACAATCTATTGTATTCTTCATGTTGAACTACGAGCATATTCGTTACTGTCAGAATTTAAGCTTTATCCAGAGAGCAAAAGAGTTTCCTGTTCATAGAAAAAACATCATCAGAAAAGAGGTTTCGCTTTCTTGTATTCTTTTTCATCATCAAGATTCCGAGATTTCATCTTCCTCAAATCTATCAATATTAATTTCTATTTTTACACAACACTTAAATACGAAAGCCATGCTGAAAGACCTTATTCTAAAAAACCGAAGTTACCGGCGTTTTTATCAATCGGAACGAATATCGAAAAACCAACTTCGTGCATGGGTTGATCTGGCTCGCAATTCAGCGTCTGCACGGAATTCACAATCAATGAAATATATTCTAAGTACAGATGACGATTTTAACAACCAGATCTTCGGAAATTTAGCATGGGCCGGATACCTGAGCTATTGGGATGGACCGGAAGAAGGCGAACGCCCTTCGGCTTACATCATTCTTCTGCACGACACCCTGATTTCGGGCAGCTACTTATGCGACGATGGTATTGCCGCTCAAAGTATTCTGCTGGGAGCAACCGAAGCTGGTTTTGGCGGATGTATGATTTATTCGGTGAACCGGAATAAACTCAAAGAGCTTCTGAAACTTTCAGATCAATACGAAATTATTCAGGTCATCGCACTCGGAAAACCAAAAGAAACAGTTGTTCTTGAAGATGTTAAAAACGGAGACATCAAATACTGGCGCGACGACAACCAGATTCACCATGTCCCCAAACGGTCATTGGATGAAATTATACTGGACGTAAAATAAAAATCCCCTCTTTACAACAACAGAAACAGCAAAGAATATCGTTCATCTGCCAGCCAGCGGACTGGAGTTTGTTCGCCCTAAGAATCCCATTTATTGGATGCTGGTGTTTTATTTTGCTACTATCACTTCTACATTAAAATTATATTCTCCCTTAGTTCTTTCTCCATTCAAGTCGTTGAAATTTGAAATATCACGGGTCTTTTTGTGCGGGTCATAGACAAAGCAAAACAGTTTTCTCAGCCATTTACATTCGTGGTACGATTCAAAATCTACCTTTAGTTGTTCAATAAAATGGGTTTCGTTTGAATCTTTTTCCTTAATCATTTTTACTTCAACTAAAATACTCTCCTCTCTTATTATTAAATCTATTTTTGTTGTCTTTGCTCCGACTTTTGAGATAGCGTCTTCATCCCTAAGATTTGGAAATACTGATTTTAGTATCACGTATAAAATATCTTGCACGTCATATTCATCTTCAATTTTAAATTCAGGGTGGTCTTTCCTACGGTCTTTAATTATTTTCTGAATTGCATTACTGAAATTATTTAAAATATCCCGAACCACTTCGTCCGCGGATTTATTGACAAATCTTATTTTGAGTAATGCATTTTCAATATCTTCCAAAAGTATTTGCAATTGAACGTCAATGACGGTTTCTGAAATAATACTTTGTAAAGCATTATTCAATTCTGTTTCATTTATTGTATCCGTATCATATACGGATTTTATTAAGATGGCTAATGGTTGATTGTCCAATTCTGAAATATCTTTTGATAATTGAGTTTTAAGCGATGGTTCTACTCTAGCCAGAAAGTACTTTTGTTTTAAATCACTTTGCTGATATTTTTCCTTCAGTTGTTGGCTCAATTCGATTTTGGCCGACAAATAAAGTCCTGCGAATTTGTATACATTAGAAGTCGCACTAAGCCCTTTTATTGGAGCTTTTGAAACAATTGAAACAACTTTAGAGACTTCTACGGATTCTTTTTTGTAACCAATAAGTGCAAATTCTTCATCAGGACTTAATTCAAAAGAATGGTTTATTAATTCCTCAAAAGATTGAATATACAAATAAGCAGCTAATTCTATATTCTTGTATTGAATTAGCCTTGCCTTATTATGCTTTAATATCTCTCTTAAATAAACCATAGTTTCTCGCTTACTGCTTTTAATCTTTCATAATCCCAACCTTCAACTTTTTTAAGTTCCTCTGTCATTCTTGCCATTAAGGAAGGATACATAATAGTTACAGTTCTTTTTGAAGGCATATAACTTCTATGTGACAAGTGAGAGAACCAATAAATCTGTTTTGCGATGTAGAACAAACTGGTGAACGTAGATCGCTTGTCTAAATCAATTTTCAAAGGCAAATCACTTTTGGTAACAAAATGAAGTAACGCCGTATATTTGCTTAGTTGAATGTAAGTTCCTTGATTGATGTCGTTGTTTCCATCGTTAAAATACAGTCGAAAATTATGCCCATAAGCTAAATGAACTAAGGCAAATTCAAAGTTGTAGATCGCCAATCTTTCTTTTAAGCCATTAATGGCTTTAATTTCATATTCTTCGCTTGCAGACTTGAACAAATGGAAAATCAAACGGAATGTTCCTGATTTACTCATTTCCTCAACCAATGGTTTTATTGTTTTAAATAAATGATTTTCTAAATTTTTGGCATAATTGGAAAAAGAAGAAAGGGGAGAACAGTCACCTGTCATATATCTGCCGTCATTATGAAAAACCTGTGCTATACCCAAAACAAACTGACCATTTTCGGAGAGTGTAGAGCCTATTCCAATAACTAGTTCGTCCTTCAGTTTGTCTTCCTTTTCAATAGTCCAAGCAGTACCACCAAGTTTTGCATAAGAGTTAAGAGCAATGTTTGTCATTGTAAAGGCATTCAAATTTTGCCTTATTGTTTCAATTTGAATGTCTTGAGTTGGGATACCATTACCAATGAATTTTGCTTTACAAACATAATAGGGCGAATTACTTGGGCTAAGTTTTTCTTGTGCCTCATTAACGATTATATAGATTAAATCACACTTAAGCAATATTTCATCATACAGTACATCTTTGTAGCTTTCTAAATCTTTGTTGTTAATTGCTTTGAAATGAAAGTTTAAAGACTTGAAATGAAAAACCTCTTTCAATTTAGCTTCCGTTTTTTTTATAAAACCTTCTGTTTCCCCTTGATATTCAGATGGACAAATAATGCCAATATTGATTTGTTTGTTCTGATAAAGTTCTAATGAATAAGGCTGATAAGCTTTAACCATTTGATCATAGTATCTTAAACCTTGCGTATTTTTGCGGTTGCTGTAAAAATATCGCTGTGGTTTACCAATGATTTCAGATTTTATCAATTCATCTTCTAACGGTAAATATTTTTTAGAAATAGAATTTAAGGTTAATCCAAAAGGCAACTTAATTTCGGCTTTGTTTCTATCAAGCCATAAATAAAAGCTATCAATTACTGAAAATACTTTTGCATTCTTATTTTCTTCATTAACAATTTGGTCGTATTTAGCTGTTGCACCTTTTGTTTCCAAAAATCGCTTTAATGATTGTCTGTTTGCAAAAATTCTTTCCTCATCACCTTTCAGTCCTTTGATATCAATTCCGTATTTCTCAAATTCTGCTTTGCTCCAAGTGAAATTATTTTTAAGCGATGTTGATAAAGAAAAGCCCAATAAAAATTTGTTTTCTTTAAAAAAGAAGCAAGGTGAAAAATGAACAATTCGATTAACAGTTACCCCCTCTACAATTCCATTTAAAACATCTTTAGTGGAAATAATTTCCCAAGCATTAGAATGTTTGTTCTTGAAAATCCTATAACCTTTGGGTTCAATGAAATCAATAATTGACCTTTCAAGTATCTTGGAAAGAACCTTTGCTTTCTCGGTGAAGTCAATATTAATTATGGTGGCATTTGGGGGAAGTTCTGTTTTACTTGACTTCATCCATAACAATATTTTTTCATCATCTCTATAAAATGAAAGATTTGGGAAGCTATCTTTTAAAGCATTAAAAGCTTCTTTTGTAGCATAGTTACTATACTCAACTGAATCAATTGCAGTAACTTTTGTAGGAATATCTACTTGATAAAAGTTTAAAAATAGTCCACTCATTTATTTGTCATTATACCTGTACTTGTTGTCGCCCTTTACACTTCTAACTATCGAAGATGTATAATCCCCTAGTTATTCCTTCTTTGTCTTTTAAACGATATCCGTTTCGGTGTTCCTCCAAAATTATTAAAAATCAAGGGAAAACAACAACCAAAAGACATAATTTATTTATAAGGAAGTAAAAAAATTCAAGGCCGATGTATCCTTAGTCCGAGTCTCGGTATGCTTTAGGAATGACGTCGTTCAGTTCATTTCGGTCAGCACTTTTTCCAATAGCAGATTAAATTCGTCTGGTTTTTCGATCATTGGATAATGCCCGGTTGCAGAGATGGTCTCCACCTGAAAACCTTTTTTGCAATGGTTTTTAAGTCCCGTTTCGTTCGTTGGGAAACCATCGCTATTAATCAAATACAGCTTGTAATTTAGTTGCTCCAAGCGTTGTGCATCGGTCGCTGCGTATTGCATTTGAGTAATAATGGTTCCATAGCTAATAACGGGATCGTTCTTTGCAAAATCAGTTTTGACACGGTTTTTCACTTCTGTTGAGGTAGTTGGGTGAAAAAGCATCAGATCGGCATATAAAGGTGCTGCATTTCTAAAATCTTTTTCAAGCAGGGGAAAGAAATCGTTCATTTTTTTTAGTTGCTCCGGTGATAATACAAGGTCAATCGATTTGAAATTATCAACTCCTACCATGCCAACGATTCTGGAGTTGTTGGTTAATGCGATTTGCAACATGATTTCGCCAGCCATCGAATGTCCGATGAGAACCACATTTTTAAGGTGCATGGCATCCATAAATGCAGTTACATCGTTGGCATACTCTTCAACAGTCCATTGTGTTCGTTCTGCTTTTGATTTGCCAAAGCCCGGCAAATCGATTGCAAAAACAGAGTACGATTTCGAAAAATACTCAAGCTGATTCTTCCAATACGTTCCATCGATACACCAGCCGTGTAAAAACAGAAGGGTGGTGTCGCCCCGTCCTTGTTGAAAAAAGTTGATTTTAACCTGGTTATCTCTGAGGACAACTTGTTTTGCTGTTGTTCCTTTTTGTGTTTGTGCCAGGCTCACACTTCCTAGAAGTGAAGCAACGACGATGAATAAGATTGCTTTTCGGTTCATTGTTTTTTGAATTTGAAGCAAAGAAAAAAGGCAGGTATGACAACCCTTTGTCAGGGGTTTGGAAATAATCTTTTGGAACGTTCTTCTAAATAATGTTCCATGCGGAAAGATTGGTCGGGCTTAAAATGTGTTGGTTGGATTTTGAGTTCTTTGATCCGGTCAAGACGAAACTCTCTTATTTCTTGTCGTAACTCACAAAAGGCAATCGTTGTCCAAACCGCTCCACTAAAATAAACGGCATAAGGATGGATGGTTCGTTCTGTCAGTTGCTCTTCACCTCTCGACTGATAGCTTATTTTCAGTTTTTCGTTTTCTGTAATGGCATGCTGAATGGTGTCTAAATACAAACTTATCGGTGCCCAGGGTTTCTGAAAACCAATTCTTGAATTTAAAAATTCCAATTTGTCTTTGTCCTTGAGTGATAAGACTGCTTTTATTTTTAAGAGTGCCGATTCGTAATTTTGTTTAAGAGAATCTTCGGTATGGTAGTTTAAAATTTTACTGGTTGTTACCAACGCTCTTGCTTCTTCCATAGAGAACATTACCGGTGGCAACCGATAACCTTCGACTAAAAAATATCCTTTGCCTTCTTCTTCGCCAATCGGAACCCCCGCCAGCCGTAATGTCTGAATATCTCTGTAAATTGTTCTATTGGTAACTTCAAATCGATCAGCCATTTCACGAGCAGTGATCAGTCGTTTGGACTGAAGTTGGATGAGTATGCTTGTTAGTCGGTCAAGTCTATTCATTACATTAGCAATTACAAATTATCCGGCAACAGAAACCATAAGAAAATCAATATAATTTGCTGGCGTAATTACCTCAAAACGATGATCAGGATAGGCCTCTGCAAATGACTTAGGTATCTTTGGAGTCTTCTTTTCACTCCATTTAAACTCATAAGCATATAATATTCCATCTTTCTCTTCCAGCAAATCTATTTCCTGTTGCGTTTGAGTACGCCAAAAAAATGATTTGCGATAATCCCGGTTATATGCAAGCTGTTTAATCCGCTCACTCACCATGAAATTTTCCCATAAAGCACCGGTATCCTGCCGAAGTGCCAATGGTGCAAAATTATTTAGAATCGCATTTCGTACTCCATTATCATAAAAGAATATCTTTCTGCTCTTTTTCAATTCATTTCGCATATTCCGATTAAATGAATTCAATCGAAATACAACAAAACATTTCTCAAGTAAATCAATATATTTTTCAATGGTAGCCTTATCAACTCCAAGTAGTTGACCAAGCTCATTATACGAAACCTCCTGCCCCATTTGCAATGCCAGGCCGGTAAGAAGCTTATCTAATAAATCAGGTTTACGAACATTTTGAAAAGCCAGAATATCCTTATATAAATAGCTGTTTATCAATTCCAGTAAGTTTTCCTGTTCATTACCCAACTCATTAACCACTTCAGGGTATAAACCATAAATCAAACGGCGTTCCAACATTCTGGTTTCAGTTAGCCGGCCATGATGATTCACCATTTCAGCAATTGAGAATGGGAAAAGATTAAACTCAAATTTTCTTCCGGTAAGTGGCTCGTTCGTTTTATTCCTGAGTTCGAATGCTGAAGACCCGGTGGCGATTACCTGTACCTGATTTAGCGAATCAACGATTAATTTCAAGGTTAATCCAATATGCTCTACTTTCTGAGCTTCATCAATCATCAACAATGTGTTTTTCCCAATCATTGCTTTTAGCTGATCGGAGGTCACGGTCTCAAGCATTTGACGAACATCCGGCTCATCACAATTCAAAAAAAGTGTTTCCTGATTTTGTTCCTGCTGAAGGGTCTTCAACAAGGTTGACTTTCCGACCTGACGTGGACCAACTAACAGAATTGCCTTACCCTTCCCCATTCTGCTGGTCATCTGAGCACAAATAATACGAGGAATCATTTTGTTTTTTTCTACAAAAATAACAAACTCCAAAGACAAATCCCATTTTTCGGCTTGAATTTGGGATTATATTCCCGTTTTTCAACTTGAATTTGGGATTACATTCCCATTTTCAGACTTGAATTTGGGATTTACGAGACTTATCACAACAAAGAACAACTTAAAAATCTAATAACAAGTCAATTGTCTATTCACCTAAAAAAGCATCCAAAGCTTTCGTTGGTTTGCCATCGCTTCCCCAGGCGCTAAGGGCATAATTACTCCAACTCCGAACTCCTTCGGGCTCCCAGTAAAAAATACCTAAGCCTTTATTCCCTGAAACTTCATTTACCTTCTTTCGAACGGCAAGCAACATGTCGTAAGTATTTTGTGCTTGGGAGTCTTCACCTCCCACCTCAACAACCATCACTTCTTTACCGTAACGAGTAACCATATCCTTCAAATTACTTCCTAAATCATCAATCGAAAGAGAATAATCCGGATTCCCGGACAACCAGTACGGATAATACGATAATCCAATTACATCATAGTTGGCACCATTTCTCGTTGCCGCATCAAACCACCAACGAAATCGGGCATTATCATTTCCCTGATCGATATGCAAAATTACCTTTGTCTGCGGGCTTACTGCCTTAATTGCTTCGTATCCTTTGTTGATTAATTGAACCAGTTGTGACCAATTCGAGGTACTACCTTCCGGATAAACCATTCCTCCGGTGATTTCATTCCCAACCTGAACCCATTCCGGAGTTACTCCAGCTGATTTCAGTGCCGTCATCACTTCAAATGTATAACTGTAAAGATCATTTAGCAAAGTAGAGAAATCATGATTTTCCCATGCTTTGGGTTTGGCCTGATTAGCCGGATCGGCCCAGGTATCGCTGTAATGAAAGTCAATCATCACTTTCATTCCCCATTTTTGAGCCCGGACAGCCATAGCAACAGTTTCGTCTTTGCTGCAATGACCACTAAAACGATCATTCGACGGATTTACAAACGTTCGTAATCGGATAGAATTAATTCCATGATCCTTTAATATTTTAAAACAATCTTCAGGATCTCCATTATCGCTATAAAATTTATATCCGGAAGCTTCCATTTGAGGCAACCAGCTAATATCTGCTCCTTTGGCAAAAACACTGGTCGACGGATTATGTGAATTTCCATCTTTAGCACATCCGGAAGACAAACTGAAAATGAGAACTATAAAGGAAACAGAACAAAATAACTTTCTCATTTTACTTATTCCTGATGAATCAACACCTTTACCCACACGGGTAAATGATCGGATGCAACCGGTTCATTTTCTACAGCTCCTGCTATCGTTTCCAGCTTATAGTTGGCACTCTTCTTTGCCAATATAAAATCAATACAGCTTTTAGGATTGTCAGCAGGAATAGTGAATTGCGATGGATTGTTCAGAACCGACCAATCCTTCTTCAGATTTTCCATTTCGGGAGTACCAACTTCGGTATTTAAGTCTCCGGCCAGAAACACTGGTTTTGAATATTTTTTTACTGCATTGGTAACTATTTCAACAGAACTCAACCGATCGGCCTGAGTAAGCGAAAAATGAGTACAACAAAGCACATATTTCTTCATTTCCAGAATCAGCAAACTGCGCTTTTCCTCTTTCCCTGGCAATGAAAATGCTTCAACCCTAAGAGGTTTCTCTTTCGTCAAAATTCCAATACCATATTTTCCTCCCTGAAAACTGATG
>Ga0302286_10000067_pt1 | contig 89920 bp, 83 predicted proteins | sample III_Fen_E2_3_FD_198765 | JGI IMG/M metagenome (GOLD analysis project Ga0302286, IMG submission 198765) | Peat permafrost microbial communities from Stordalen Mire near Abisko, Sweden - III_Fen_E2_3 | ecosystem: Environmental > Terrestrial > Soil > Wetlands > Permafrost | place: Sweden: Abisko...
GATATGGATGTATAATTTCGTTTATTACATTGTATTTTATGGAAAAGAACTGGGGAAACGCATCATTGGCATTTGCAGTTTTCGGGATATGTTATATACTTGTACGTATATTTTTCGATTCACTTCCTGATAAATACGGAGGGTACATAATAGTATTAATCTCATTGATAATTGAAACGATCGGTCAAGCTATAATAGGATTCTCTCCAACGAGAACATTTGCGATAATAGGTTGTGGTATAACCGGAATCGGCTTTTCACTTATTTACCCAGGACTAGGAGTATTGGTAGTTAATAGAACTGAACCTCAAATAAGAGGAACTGCCTTAGGCCTTTATGCCGCATTTTTAGATCTTGCTTTAGGTATAACCGGCCCTTTAGGGGGATTGATAGCTGGGTGGTTGAGTTATCAAGTAAATTACTTATTATTGGGGAGTATTAGTTGCTTATTAGCAATGATTATCATTTCATATAAAAGAAATAGTTAGTAATAAATTCACCCGACTCGTTATTCATTTCATCGAAAATAATGTATCACTCCACAAGAATGTAGAACACGAGCGAAGACATGCGCAATCAGCAGACAACTAATTTTTATATAATGGAATGGCACACTCCAGACAAAAAACAAATTCTTAGTCCTCAACAAAGCACAGCCCATAACTACCCAAAGCACATCCACCAAAGGTGGCCGCGCCCTGGCCTCCCGATTGGGTACAAGCTTAAGAAGCGGAAGTTCAACTTTATCTAAAAAATTTATTATATGACAAATGGAAATAAAGTTATTGCTTATATACTGTCTCTTTGGATTGGAATCCCTACAGTTCTTATTGGTTTCTATTTACATTGGGCTGATTACATCTTCGCTGATTTTGTAATTGCACCGGGAGCTATCAGTGCGCTTGTTATTCTTATTTTGGGGCTATTTGATGTTTTATCGAACAACAAAATCAAAACATTAGAAAAATTAATGTGGGTAAGTGGATTTCTCTTTTTTACATTTATTGCAGGAATACTATATCTCCCAACATTTAAAAAACATAAATACATAAATAAAGCCTCCGCCTAATACCATACAAAACGACAGCCGCCTAACAGCGTTTGCAGTTTGCATACTGTTTGCACAATAAGTAATAACACGGATAAAATACGTACAGGTTTGTTTGTACGGAAAAATGCTGTATATTTGCTTAAAATAAGGAAGCATGAAAACAACAGAATGCGAACAAACACGGTTTGATACGAGATTATCTAAAGAACAGAAGCAGCTCTTTGAAAGAGCGGCAATGATAGGGGGGTACAGAAACTTAACGGATTTTGTAGTAGCGACTGTGCAAAGCAAAGCAAAGGAAATAATCGATGAAAGTGAACGGATTATTATTACTCAACGAGATCAGACACTTTTTTTTGAATCATTGGTCACCCCTCCAAAACCTAATAAGAAGTTGCTTTCAGCGAAAAGGAAATATGCTAAGTTGTTGGGCGAATGAGTTATCTAACCGTTCCATTGGATTCATCAAAGCATGAGAGGAATAAGTTTTCGTGTGGTAAGAGTTTATTAGACAACTATTTTCAAAAACAGGCAAGTCAAGATGTAAAAAGGAAATTGTCTGCTTGTTTCGTATTAATTGATAGAAATACGGATGAGGTTTCCGGATATTATACTTTATCAAGCAATAGCATATCACAAGACCAAATACCGGAAAATTTCAAGAAGAGATTGCCACCATCCTATATGTCAATACCAACGATTTTGTTGGGCCGTCTCGCAATTAGCTCAAGATATCAGGGGAAAGGATTCGGCCAATTGCTACTTGTAGATGCATTAAAAAGATGTTTTGATACATCGGATTCAATAGGTGCATTTGCTGTTGTTGTTGATCCATTAGATGATGAGGCTGAACGATTTTATGATAAATATGGCTTTATAAAACTACCAGACAGTGGTAAATTCTTTTTACCAATGGCTACAATTAAAATTCTTTTTAAATAACGTACTGCAATCGAACTTGACAAGCCTTTGTCATTCATGGATTCAAGTTGTTCAATGCATTTCTGAAGATAATCAGTCAATGTCGTATTCATCTGTTTTCAATAATCGTCTTGTTGACAGGCGTATGCTTATGCATATAGAACCAGCAGTCGAATATATCCCTGTTGGTGACAGCATTCTGGTCAAGCAGTGCACCTGATTTATGTGCGAACATGTCTTGCAATACCTATATTTCGATGAAATCCCAATATATTGTGATTATCACTTGTTTTGATTGAAAATAGTTATTACTTTTACTATAAATCACAACATAATGGGATTATGAATAAGATCGGAGAAGATATTAAAGCACGACGCAAGATGCTTCATATTACCCAAAGGACGCTCGCCGAGCTTGCAGATGTAAGCATTAACACGCTGACAAAGATAGAGCGAGGGGAAGCAAATACTTCGCAGGATGTGTTGGAAAAAATACTTGATACTCTTGGATTGGAGTTGAAAGTTGTTGTAAAAGAAAGATAAGTGATCTATGAGAAAAGCAGCAGTGTATCTTCGTGGTGAATATGCAGGAGAGCTCACAGAGATCTCCCGCAGGAAGTATGTGTTCAGATATGACGACAGGTACTTTACAAATCCCGGCAAGCCGGCAATAAGCCTCACCCTAAGTAAGTCGCAGCAGGAGTATCGTTTAGAATACCTTTTCCCCTTTTTTTTCAATATGTTGTCGGAAGGAAGCAATAGAATGGCACAATCACGAAGTCTTCACATTGACGAGAACGATCATTTTGGCATTTTGTTGGCGACAGCACAAGTCGATGTGGTAGGTGCTGTAACGGTTAAACCTTTGTAACATGACTACATTAGACAGATGTCCGTCAACTTTGGCACCAGGATTTGACACCTACGCCCCTGCTGCCAGAAAACGATTACTCGGCGGACAACAGGTTTCGCCAATACTTCCATACCAATCAATTGACACGAATTCAGAAGAAACAAAACGCTTCCAGGATAACAGAGACAGAATTTCGTTGTCTGGAGTTCAGAGTAAGTATTCAATGGTTATTCGAAACGACAGGTTTGAATTATCACAAGAAAATGAACAAGGCACTTACATCCTAAAGCCGAAATTGAACACATATATTAATAGAGACTTCAGCCCTGCAAACGAAAATCTGACGATGCAGATTGCAGAACAAGTGTATCATATTGAGACTGCAGCAAATGGGCTTTGTTTTTTCTCAAATGGGGAGATGGCTTATATAACCAGGCGATTTGATGTTTCTCCCGATGGTTCTAAATATCGTAAAGAGGACTTTGCATCGCTGGCGGGTCTAACCTCTGATAATGCAGGAAAAGATTACAAGTATGATGTGCTTAGTTATGAAGAAGTTGCTGCATTAATTCAGAAGTATGTTCCTGCATCAAGAGTTGAGATGCTAAAGTTTTTCGATGTTGTTGTGTTCAATTTTTTATCTTCGAATGGTGATGCCCACTTAAAGAATTTCTCATTGCTTGAAACTCTGGATGGCGATTTCATACTTGCTCCAGCTTATGATCTTATCAATACAAGATTACACTTACCGGATGATCTCATCTTTGCTCTTGACAAAGGTCTGTTCAAAGGTGGAGATAAGTCCTTCTATCAAATGGGAATAGCGACAGGAAAAACATTTCTTGAATTTGGCAAACAAATCGGGTTACCGGAAAAGATGGTCAGAAGAGAGCTGAATCGATTCTGTGCTTCGTATGTCAAGGCCGAAACACTGATTGCAAATTCATTCTTGTCTGACGATCTTAAATCTCAATACGAAACGATGTACCATACAAGACGAGACACCTATCTCAAGAGTGGTTTATAATTTATGCATTTCTTCTCACAAATAGAAACATTAGTCCCTGACAAATAAAAATTGTCAGCTGATGTTTGGGCAATTGTCAGCTGATAGTTCGGCAATCATCAGCTGATGATTTTTCGGTTTGTGATGGTGCTGATTTACTGTGCGTTAGGTTTGTGGCCTTTTTGATCATTTGTATATTTATTGGTTATTTTTGTTATATTTATGCAATTCTGAAAAACAAGATAAATTTCTTCAAAAAACACCAAGGTGAGTTACTCCAAACACCAAGGTGTTTTGGTCATAACACCAAGGTGTTTGCTCTAAAACACCAAGGTGTTTCCTCTCAAAACATAAGGTGTTTTGCCTCGAACACCAAGGTGTTTTTTTTTAGTCTTCCCTGTTTTTGTGAAAAGTCCGTTTCACCTTCTCTAATCCGTTTTTTGCTGTTTGGACTTTTTATGCATAAAGTTGCAATTATCGACTATTCCTGGTAAAAGTTGTCGAAGTTCATTTTAGTCCTAAAAGCGATTTACGATTTTAAGTCTGTAGGGTTGGGGCTATGTTTCGTGGGGTACACCTTTATATATAGGTGTGCGATTTGGTGATGCAAATCTGGGATAATACTGTCGATACTTTTTTGTCTGCGTTTCTTTGGCAACGCTTCCGTTGTCCGGCGGCATGGCATTCCGGCTCCTGTTCGCCCGTCCTTGTGTCCGCTTGATTCCTGCGCTATTTGTTTGTCTCTTTCAGAGCCTTCACAAAATAGCATTGCAGTCATCAGGCGCGTTCACTGCGTCCGTTCTCAAGGTCGCCGTCAACCATACCGCCGGACGTTGTCCGCTTTGCGGGAATGTTTAGTCTGTTTGATAAATTAAAAATATAATGTAGAATTATTTACTAATCAAATAAATGTGTACATTAGCTCACTGAAACAACACCTTAAAAACCCGATTGTTTTCAGGAAAAGAACAATCGTTTAACAAGTAAACGATTCACAAATTGACTGCTGTATCATGAAAACACTAACTCGTATTCAATCCAATAATAAAGTAATTAAATGGGGAGGGTGCGGGCTTTTTAATAAGGATATATACGCAGTGCGAGTACTGAGGTTACCAACAAGTTTAAGTGCGCTAAGCGAGACTAATAATTTAAGTTGACATCAATATGGGAAACTTTAAACCCAAAAAATCAAAGACAAATAGTCAAAGTATTGAGGAAAATTCAGTTAGATGCTTGGAAGATTTACTAAATCAGAGCATTCAATTGAAAACATATTTTTCCGTTAATGATAAAACTGCGAATATTGATGGTTACATTGAATTGTTGGAAAATAGCTGTATATCTGGGAAAATTACAGTCCAAATAAAACCGCTTCCAAAAAGATTTTATGAGAATCCAAAATTTGATTGCCCAACCTCTCTTTTGGGCTATGCAGAAAACTGTCCCACAGAACTTGTTTTTTTGATTGCTGTAAATCGCCATGATAAAACAGCTTTCTTTAAAAACATAACACTAGATTTAATTCAGAAGAACAGTCATAAGATTAAACAGAGCACAATTCGCTTTTCATTTAACGAAGATGAAAAAATAATATCTCAAGACTTAAACAAAACAATTGTTGAATGGAAAAAACTATATCGAAGATTATCACAATTAATATTAGATAGTTCAAAGATAAAGCAAGAAAATGATGCTCTAAGCCAAGTCCTAAAAAAACACGTTTTACCTTCTGTCGATATATCTGAATTCCATTTGCGCAAAATCCAACAATTTATTGATAGATATAATTATTTGTTGGATTATGATTTTAATACAGTAAAGAAAGTGTTTTTTAAAAATGTTTGGAAAGTTGGTTTTGGATTTTCAAAGTTTGCCACAAACGAAATAGCATTCGCACTATACAATATTTATAATGGAAAAAATGATTTAATAATTAAACAAGTTGATTCATTAGCAATTCCAAATTTTGCATTAGCACGTTATGCTTTACACAGTTCTGAAAACAAAATTATTGATAACCCAGAACATTTTGCATTAAAATTAATTTCTGATGATGCTGAAAAGACTCTTTCTGGCAGTATATTTTTCATGTCAGAAATAACTGCGATTGAATACATTTTTGATTTTATGGATACGCACAATGACATTCTTGAAACAGAAAAAAATGTTAAAGAGTATGACCTGTCTGTTTTAAAAAGGAAATTAGAAAGATATCCACATATATCTCATATGTCTTGTTCTGTTTTAAAGGGAAATAAAACAATAAACCTAAATCCCATATATGATGCTGTCGTCTTTTTGTTGGAAAAGAAATATGATATTATAAACAGATTGTTTCCGAGTATTTCTGACTATTCATTTATTCATAGAACTTCAAAAACTGAATCGATAAAGTTAGCTTTTGAAAAATTTGAATATTTGTATAGTAGATTAGTAAGTCTATTTGATGCTTTCGTTATATCCAGTTTTCCTTCATTCAGAAGTAAGATTTCGCTCTTTTATGACTGTGATTTAATTATTGCAAATATTAATTATCTTGAGTTTAGAGAAGGTACGCATGACTATGAAATTAGATTATATTATTTAAAATTAAGAAAAAAAATAACACATACTAATAAAAGGATAATTACTTCTCTAAATTTTGAATCGGATGTTTTTAAATCAAACAATGTGAGTTCGGAAATAGAACTAATTAATCGATGTTGGAAAGATGATTCTCCATTTTATATTTACAATTCAGAATTTGATTTAATTCGTTGTGAAAATGAACCTAATAATGATTTTAATACAAATAGATATGTTCATTCTTCATTGTGTAATCATCTTAAGAACAGAATAAAATTTTATTTTAAGGACTATTTTGAGAATGAAAAAGGATAAAAAACATGTTGGTAACATCATCTATCCGGCATGTGCGTCAGCAGTGGTTTTCGGTGTGTATCTTTCCGCTCGGGCTGCTTTTCGACTTGACTGGAAATCGCCCGCAATCCGCCACTGGGTGTAACTTCATACGTTAGTGGAAAGCATAAAGAACGGTAACATTAAATTCTGCAAATTTTTTAAATTATGATTGGAACATTATTAAGTATTATTGGAGTAATAATTACAATTTGTTTTGGAATATATTCTATTTGGTTTAATAAAAAGAATAAAAGAAAAGTTAGTCTTGAATTTAAAAAGAAAGAGTGTTATAGCTTATTTAAAGATGATGTAAGTAGACTTAATATCGAAATGAGCTATAACAAGAAACCAGTATCAAGTTCATTAATGTTACTTAAAGCAAAACTAGTCAATAATGGACAAGGTGATATTGATAAATCTAGGATATATAAACCTCTCAAACTGATTGCGGACAAAAACTTTAAATGGCTAGAAGCTAAAATTACAAATAAGCCTGACGGTGCGATATCCGAGCTTGAAATATTAAATGAAAATGAACTAAAAGTTGAGTGGGATTTATTAAAAGCTGAAGAATCAATAGAATTTGAAGCATTAATTGAAATTAAAAATGTCGAGAATAGTGTTGTGGATAATGCATCTGTATTTTACGATACTTTGACTTTTGATTATCGAATAACTGATTTGAATTCGATTCAAGAAGAAAAGCCAAAATCAGATAACTTCTTTAATATGATAGTGTATCCTTTTTTGATCATCATAATACTTATGGGGTTTATGATATCGGATATTTTTCCAACAATTCACTTTCTCCCGAGACAATATGAGCTTGAATATGTAATTGCCAATCATGATTCAACTGAAAACGCAACTATTTTACCGATAAGAGAAAATCGAGTGGAAGTCTTAAAGCTAAAGAGTAAAGAGAGCATCATTATGCCAATAAACGATTTTAATAGAAAATATAAGGTTCTTAAAATTGACGATGTAAATGTTAGCACTTTTGACGCTAAGTTTAATCGATTTACAGGTATATTTTTTATATTTTCAGGATGTTGGCTGCTGATGTTAAGGACTTACCGAAATATAAAAAGAAAACAAAAATTCAAGAAATAAAATTTTAATGGGATTAATAAAAATGCCTTCCATTAACATGCGGTCACAAAACATACCGGTTTCGGTTTTTTTGGTGGAAGCTTACAAAAAGGGGTAGCTGACATTTCGACTTAGAGGAAGAGGTGTTGATTAACAATGATTCCTTTAAAAGAATATCGGATTTAAAGAAAAACGCATCGCAACATTGTTTATAGATAGCACTTTCGGTGGAGTAGATAGTTCAATGATGTTTTGTAGGAAATTGTTGTTCGAAGGCTTATCTTTTGTCAAATAGATTATTATATTTAAAACCATGAAATATGAAATCAATTCAACTACTTTTTGTCAGTTGCTTTTGCTTTTTTTCTTCAATTGGATTAAATGCTGAAGTTTTGCTTACAAACAGGATTCAGAAATTAATTGCTGATTCTCGGTTTGATAATGCCATAACTCTAATTGATAGTGCCTTAGTTTTGGAAGGTGTAAGACCGGATTTAAATACACAGGACATTGGTCCCCAAAATCTGGCTGAGTCATCCCGGTCTAATGTCGCAAAGCTTTTTGCGTGGAAAGGAGCCTCCCTGAAAGAACTTTATGCTTTTGATGATGCTATTAATGCATACAATTTGGCGATTATGCTGGACTCCGGTAATACACCTCGGTATATGATTGAAGCTGCTTCTGTCTGTAAACTTAAACAAGATTACCAGCAAGCATTGGTGTATTATGAAACGGCATTAAAGCGTGATTCTTCCAACAGATATTTATTGATTGAAAAGGCCAATTGTGAGTTTTTAACTGAACAATACCTTCCTGCATTGAATGATTTCCGTGATTTTTATTTAAAGGACAGTCTTAATGCTTATGTCGTCAAATGCATGGGGAGTTGCTATACGAAATTGGGCCTTTATGATCAAGCCATTGAACTTTACGTAAAGGCTTTGACGATTCATCCTTATGATGACGAAGCGGTGTTGAGTCTGGCGAGGTTGTACCAAAAAATTAAAGATTACAAAGCTGGTATTCAGATTACAGAAAGTTTTAGAGAAAAGGATCCTGCAAACAAAGGTATAAATTCATTGAATGCCATGTTGTATTTTTCCAACAAAGAAACGGAAATAGCCGTTGAGCGTTTTAAATCATGTCTGGAAAAAGGAGATAGCTCAAAATTTGTTTATAAGAATCTTGGCATAGCCTACTTTACAATCAGTGAATTCGATTCGGCCAAGATTCATTTGGAAAAAGCATATCAACTTGATTCGGAGGATGTAAACGTTTTACATCTTTTAGGTATCTCTTGCTATGAATCCTTTTATAAAGAACTTGGCATTAAATACCTTGAGAAGGCAATCACGTTGTATGAGCCTGAAGAGCGGAATATAGCGATGGTGTATAAGAATTTTTCAGAAGCATGCGCTCGTTGGAGTCCTTGTCCCTTAGAGAAGATTCTAAATGCGACATTAATGGCATATCAATACAACCCTAAGGATGCCAATCTTGCTTTGAGTCTTTCTGATATTTATGAACGACTGAAAGATTACTCAAATGCCGTCGTCTACCTTGAAATTTACTTGAAAGACTTACGCTCTCAGGAGAAAGGCGGAACAGCAGTCAACTCCAAAGTAAAATATTGGGAAGAGCGGTTGCAGAAGTTAAAAGAGAAAGCGGCTTTAGCTCCCGCTGTCTGATTTCAGCCCTGAGATTGATTCAGATATGCCTTATTTTTTATCTTTTACCCGATTGGGATTGGGTTTATTCGAATACCGGAAAATCTTTGTAAAGTATCAAAATTATATCCTTCTTCATCTCTATTCTGTGAACCAAAGATGCCCATTATGGGTATGTTCAGTTCACAAAATCACTGGTGTAATATCCTTAAACGCACCACAACAATGTTTATAGATAGTACCTTCGGTGGAGTAGATGGTTCAATAATATTTAGTATAAAATAAATAATATTCAATATGTAATACACATATTGAAATATGTTATTACATTTGCATAGTTAATCTAACGAATTATGCTGCCTACTTATTGTCCGAGTTGTCATGCGCAACTTAAAGTGAAATGTCTGAAATGTGAAAACTGCCAGACGGAAGTGAATGGTTCTTATGATTTGCCGGTACTGGCACTTCTTTCATCCGATGATCAACAATTTATTTTGCACTTTGTAAAGAATAGCGGTAGTCTGAAGGAGATGGCTTCGGAAATGAAGCTGAGTTATCCGACGGTGCGAAATTTGTTGAATGATATAATCAATAAAATTGATACGTATGAAAAGTAAGAATGTTTTCGACTGGATGTTGAATCCGTTTGCCCGAATTGCCGGTTGGCAGTCATTTGGACTTGGTCTTGTCTTTCTTGTTCTCATGGGTCTTATCGGTGCTTATGGCAGTGTGGCTTTTGACGGAGTGCTTGACATGCATTTTGTAAAGGATCTTTCGCTACAGAACTCCTTTATTTATTTGGCAGTCGATGTGGCCTCTTTGGTACTTGTTATGTGGATTACCGGTCTGGCACTGTCCAGGGGTTTCCGTTTTGTGGATATACTCGGTACGATGACTCTGGCAAAGGCTCCGTTTCTGATCCTGGCTATTGGTAGTCTTTTCACTACTGCGCCCGATTTATCGCAAGTGGTCAGGACTCCGGCCATGGTCTTTCAATCTGTTTCATTTATAGTTTTGCTCATTGTTTCTATTCCGGTCATTATCTGGAGTGTTGCCCTGATGTATCATGCCCTTAAAGTATCTTGCGGCGTGACTGGAAATAAGTTGACCATTGCGTTCATAATCGCCATATTTATATCGGAGGCTGTTTCCAAGTTGGTGCTATTTATATTGATATGATTATGAAGAAGAATCTTTGCATTAGTCTCTTTTTGCTTTCAACCTTGATGGCTTTTGGTCAGTCATTGTTAATGAGTTCGTCATCAGTAACGAAGGATACCGGTTTTGTGGAAACGCCCATTGTATTGCAGACCAAAACGGGTCGGATCTTTGGTACACTGACTACACCCAGGGAATTTACGAAGGGCCCCTTGGTATTAATCATTGCCGGTTCCGGGCCAACAGACAGGAACTGCAATAGCCCAATGGCTATATGTGATGCTTACAAGAAGCTGGCCCATGAACTTGCCGTAAACAGGATTGCTTCTGTGCGTTATGATAAGAGAGCTATCGGGGAAAGTGCGGCTGCGGCAAAAAGTGAATCCGATCTCCGTTTTGATGACTATGTGAATGATGCAAAAGATTGGATCCAGCTTTTAAGACACGACAAGCGTTTTTCTCAGGTCGATGTCATCGGGCATAGTGAAGGTTCTCTGATCGGTATGATAGCTGCTACCGGTGCGGATAAGTATGTTTCCATTGCTGGTCCCGGGCAGTCTGCAGATAAATTGCTTAAAGAGCAACTGAGCCAGCAACCACAGGCGGTTCAGGATATGTGTTTTCCCATCATTGACAGTTTGAAAAAAGGGAATACGGTGGACAATGTGAGTCCGATGCTTGCATCTCTTTTTAGGGCGAGTGTGCAACCTTACATGATTTCCTGGTTTAAGTATGATCCTCAAACGGAGATACAAAAACTGACCATCCCGATTCTGATCATTCAAGGGACGAAGGATATCCAGGTGACGGTTGAAGATGCGAACAGGCTTTCAAGAGCAAATCCGAAATCACAATTGGTGCTGATTGAGAACATGAACCATATCTTTAGAACGGTCGTGGGTGACCGGGATGCGAATGTGGCTACCTATAACATGGCTTCCTTGCCTTTGGCGGACGGATTGGTACACGATATAACCGGTTTCGTCCTGGCTCGTTGATCGTGTTACTGCTTTTGATGCGACCAAAATTCTCTGGCATAGTTTAAAAATAAAAACTAAATTTACCAGCATTTTGTGGTGAATTATATTACGAATATAGAAAAAATCAGGTACTTTTGAAAACATTAACGAACAGCTGTCTGCGTAGGCGGATTTTGTTCAACATGGTGCCAGACCACAACCCCCTGTCGGAGTCTGCGGTCTGCGCACTTGTTGGTGTTAATTATGAATTTAAACCCTTGATTCGCCTTCCTGTTTTATGAAAAACATAGTTTCACTTTTGTTTCTATCTGTAACTTTAATGGCTCACAGCCAGGTCTCTAAACAAACTCCTGCACCTTATGGCCCATTACCAACCGAAAATCAAATGCGTTGGCAAGAGATGGAATACTATGCTTTTGTTCATTTTTCGGTTAATACTTATACCGACCAATCGTGGGGAAATGGGGATGAAGATCCGAAAATATTTAATCCTACCGAATTGGATTGCCGTCAGTGGGCAAAGGTTTGTAAAGAAGCTGGCATGAAGGGAATTATCATTACGGCTAAACATCATAGCGGATTCTGTCTTTGGCCTTCAAAATATACCGAATATTCTGTTAAGAATTGTCCATGGAAAAACGGAAAGGGTGATATCGTACGCGAAATGGCCGATGCCTGTAAAGAGTATGGACTGAAACTTGGCATTTATTTATCTCCTTGGGACAGAAACAGTCCTGATTACGGGAAACCAGAATACATTACCTATTTTAGAAATCAACTTACCGAATTGCTCACAAATTATGGTGATATTTTTGAAATATGGTTTGACGGTGCCAATGGTGGTACGGGTTATTATGGCGGTGCAAGGGAAGACCGGAGGATTGATCGAACAACCTATTATGATTGGAAAAACACCTACAAGCTTATTCGTAAATTGCAACCCAACATTGTGATATGGAATGATGGCGGAGACAGGGCTGATCTTCGCTGGGTTGGAACTGAAGCGGGTTTCGTGGGTGAAACAAACTGGAGTTTATTGAATGCAACGGGGGATGTTCCTGAAAATATGTTGCGTTATGGTGTGGAGAACGGCGATTCCTGGGTGCCCGGAGAAGTGAATACTTCGATTCGGCCTGAATGGTTTTACCATCCGAGCGAAGATGCCAAAGTAAAAACATTGCCACAATTAATGGATATTTACTATAATTCCATTGGACGAAACGGTACGTTGCTTCTCAACTTTCCGATTGATACAAAAGGGTTAATACATCCAACAGACAGTATCGTTGCGCTTGATTTTGCCAAAGCAGTAAAAGACGCCTTTGCCGTAAATCTCGTTGAAAAGAAGTCGGCAACTGCTACAAATGTACGTGGCAATAGTGGCCGTTATGCTGCAAGCAAAGCAATTGATAAAGATTTGAATTCCTATTGGGCTACGGATGATAATGTTAATACTGCTTCGCTCACTGTCAATCTGGGAAAACCGACAACTTTCAACCGCTTTCTTGTGCAGGAGTACATTCGTCTGGGGCAAAGGGTTAAAGCTTTTACGGTTGAGGCTCTTGTTGATGGAAAATGGAAAGAGATAACCAAAGGAACAACCATCGGATATAAAAGAATTCTCCGTTTTCCTTCTGTGACAGCGTCACAAGTCCGGTTTAATATTACCGATTCGAAAAGTTGTCCTCTCATTTCCAATATAGGACTTTATAATGCTCCACAAATCTTGACATCTCCGTCCATAATCAGAAATCAATCCGGCGAAATAAATATTATTTCTGCTGATAAAGAATCGGTGATATATTATACCTTGGATGGTTCCTCACCAACTCCGAAATCGAAGAAATTCACCGGAGCTTTCCCGACAGAAGGAAAGGTGGAGGTGAAAGCTATTGCTTATGATTTTAGCTCAGGAAAAAGCAGTCCGGTTTGTCAGGAAAAATACGATATTACAAGAAAGAACTGGAAGGTAATTAGCTCTCCTGATATTTCGACTGCAAAACTTCTTGACGGAGATGTCTCAACAGCATGGCATCAGCCGCGTAATACAAAACTGCCAGTTGATTTGGTTATTGATCTGGGTCAGATTGAAAATGTCTCGGGTTTCCGTTATATGCCGGATCAAGGCATGTGGAGTCCCGGAATTATTACTCAATATGAGTTTTACGTTTCCATAGATAATTCAACCTGGAAGTTAGTAAGTGAAGGGGAGTTTGCGAACATCAAGAATAACCCTTTGTGGCAAACTAAATCTTTTACAACAGAGAAAGTTCGCTATGTTAAATTTCGTGCTTTGCATAATACGCAGAATAACAATGAGATCGGATACGCCGAGATAGATTTGATAACCAATTAACTTGTATATTTTTCAGGAATATATTATAAAATATAAATATTTAATGTGTATGAAAAATCGAATAACTTTTGTTTCACTTTTAGTTTTTTGCTTGTTTTGTGTGGAAAGTTTATCTGCTCAAACGGTCTGGCTCGATCAATTGGATCTTAGTAAAGCGACACAAGGTTATGGTGTCCCTATGAAAAATAAATCAATCGATGGTAAGCCTCTTACTATCGCCGGTAAGACTTTCGAGCGTGGTTTTGGAAGTCATTCCGTGAGTTCATTGACAATTTTGCTTGAAGGAAAAGCAACTTTATTTACGGCTCAGGTTGGAATTGATGATGAGGTTAAAGGCCAAAGACCAGCAGCTGAATTTGTTGTTTATGGTGATAACAAAAAATTGTGGTCGAGTGGTGTAATGCATTTAGGTGATGCTGCCATACCTTGTTCCGTAAAAATAGATGGGGTTAAGAAACTTGAACTGGCTGTTACCGATGGAGGTAATGGAAATTATTACGATCACGTTGATTGGGCGGATGCAAAATTTGAAACGACTGGGGTAAATACTTTTCAAACCTACAGTCCGGTTGTAACTGAACCCTATAGTCTCACTCCGGCTCCCAAGGCTGAACCAAAAATTACCGGAGCCAAAGTCTTTGGAGTGCGTCCTGGCTCGCCTTTTCAATTTCTTGTAACAGCTACGGGTGACAGACCAATGACTTTTTCTGCTTCTGGTTTGCCAAAAGGATTAAGGATCAACGCTAAAACCGGTCTTATCACCGGTAAACTTTCAAAGGCCGGAACCTATATTGTTACGCTTGAAGCTAAAAATGCAAAAGGCAAATTTCAGAGAAAGCTACGCGTTGAAAGTGGTAACCAGATTGCTCTTACTCCGCCCATGGGATGGAATAGCTGGAACTGTTTTGCACAAGAGGTATCGGCAGATAAAGTAGAACGTGCAGCCAATGCAATGGTAAAAAGCGGACTTATTAACCACGGTTGGACTTATATCAATATTGACGATTTCTGGGAAAACAACCGAAATTCAAAAGATCAGTCTTTGCGTGGAAAGTTTCGCGATGAGGCTGGCAATATTGCCCCTAACTCCCGGTTTGTAGATATGAAAGGACTTGCTGATTATGTACACGGTCTTGGGTTAAAGATTGGACTTTATTCAAGTCCGGGTCCATGGACATGTGGCGGTTGTGCCGGTAGTTATAGTCATGAAAAATCAGATGCCCAAAGCTATGCCAAATGGGGTTTTGATTACCTGAAATACGATTGGTGTAGTTATGGCAATGTTATTAATGGTTTGCCAGATAACGATCCGTTAAAAGTGTCTTCTTTATCATATAATGGTGGTAGCGAATTGAATACTGCTATGAAGCCATTTAAGGAAATGGGCGAATATCTTCGTGAACAACCCCGGGATATTGTATTTAGCGTATGTCAGTACGGTATGTCAGATGTATGGAAATGGGGCGGTTCGGTTGGCGGCAATAGCTGGCGTACTACCAATGATATAACCGATACTTGGGAAAGCGTTAAAAGTATAGTACTGGATCAGGATAAATCTGCTGCTTACGCCAAACCTGGCAACTGGAATGATCCTGATATGCTCGTGGTTGGTACAGTTGGTTGGGGAAACCCGCATAAAAGCAAACTTAAACCAGACGAGCAATATCTCCATATCAGTCTTTGGAGTTTGTTCTCTGCGCCGCTTCTTATTGGTTGTGATATGGAAAAACTCGATGATTTCACTTTGAATTTGCTTACAAATGATGAAGTTATAGAAATAGATCAAGACCCACTTGGAAAACAGGCAACCTGTGTTCAGACGATCGGTGATTTGCGTATTTATGTAAAAGAACTGGAAGATGGTAGTCGTGCTGTAGGCTTCTGTAACTTTGGTAATGACATTGTTGATATTCAATACAAAGATTTTGATAAACTTGGTATTAACGGATCTTTTAAAGTGCGTGATCTCTGGAGACAAAAAGATATTGGCAGCATAGAAACCCAAACAAGTCAACTTGCACTTAAGGTTCCGGTTCATGGTGTCTTACTCTACAAATTCTCTTCTGCAAAATAATTTGAAATATTAAATAAAGAACTATGAAAATTAAAGTATCTATTTTAGTCACATTGATTTTGATCGCATTGTTGCCATTGAAATTAAAAGCGGATAATCCAATTATTCAAACAAATTATACTGCCGACCCGGCACCGATGGTGTATAATGGCACTGTTTATCTTTATACATCACATGATGAGGACAAAACAGTACGAAACTTTTTTACGATGAACGACTGGCGTTGCTATTCGTCAACCGACATGGTGAACTGGACTGATCACGGTGCAATTTTGTCGTATAAGGCTTTTGACTGGTCGCGCGGTGATGCCTGGGCTGGACAGTGTGTTTACCGAAATGGGAAGTTCTATTATTATTTGCCTGTGAATCAAAAAAATGGTGGAAATGCCATTGGTGTTGCTGTATCTGACAGTCCCACAGGACCTTTTAAAGATGCTCTTGGCAAACCAATGCTAACCGGATATGGCTATATTGATCCAACCGTATATATTGATGATGATGGTCAAGCCTATTTATACTGGGGAAACCCCAATCTTTGGCACGTAAAACTCAACGAAGACATGGTCTCATACGATCAGAAATTTGGCATTGTTAAGGAAGATTTAAAGGATGAGAATTTTGGATATCGCGCAAAAAAGATTGATAATCGGACGGCGTCTTACGAGGAAGGTCCTTGGTTATACAAACGCAACAACAAGTATTATCTTATATATCCTGCAGGAGGTGTTCCTGAACATTTAGCCTATTCCACAAGTACAAGTCCAATCGGACCATGGGTTTATGGTGATACTATTATGCACGAAATCAAAGAGGGTGGTGCCTTTACCAATCATCCGGGTTATATCGAATTTAAAGGAAAACCGTATTTGTTTTATCATAGTGGCGATTTGCCTGGTGGCGGCGGTTTTAAAAGATCCGTGTGTATCGAAACTTTTAAATATAATGCCGATGGTTCTATCCCATTGATTAAACCAACAAAAGAAGGCGTAACTGAAAGTGCGTCGAATTTAAACCCATATAAAAGAGTTGAAGCCGAAACCATGGCTTGGGAAGAAGGTATTGAAACTGCGCAGGATGAAAAAACAGGTGTTTATGTAACCGACATTAGCAATAATGACTATATCAAAGTGCGAAGTGTCGATTTTGGCAAAGGTGCAAAAACTTTTGAAGCCAGCGTAGCATCGGCTTCAGAAGGTGGTAGTATTGAAATTCATATTGACAGTAAGACGGGCACATTGTTGGGAACGTTGAATATTAAAAATACTGGCGATTCCCTGAAATGGGCTGTACAATCCTCCAAAGTTAAAAGTGTGAAAGGTGTGCACGACATATACTTTGTGTTCAAAGGCGGACAGGGTAATCTGTTTAACTTTGACTGGTGGAAATTGAGCTGATTTGATTGACTTTCAGCAAACGTTAACTCCGCTGCTTGCAGCGGAGTTAATTATATACAACCATTCTTGATAATGCCAAATCATTGATTCACAAAAGCTATCTCTTGCGAACTATACCCGCCTTTTGTGTTTGCGGATAGTTTATATTGAACGCATTAGTCTTTGTCCACCAGCTTCATTGAAGATTCGGGATAACGATTGCCGGTATTGGGATATTGGGCAATGATCGCTTCAATTTCCGCTACTTCTTCCGTGGTTATTTCAATATCCACTGCGGCTGCATTCAGTTCCAGATATTTGCGCTTTTTTGTTCCGGGAATAGGGATGATGTTTTCGCCTTTTGCCAGTATCCAGGCCAACGCCAGTTGAGTAGTGTTGATGTTTTTGCTATGTGCAAATTCATCCAATGCTTTCATTAAGTGCTGGTTGTTGATTAGATGTTCTCCCTGAAAACGTGGCAAATTCAGGCGAATATCATCTTTTTCAATATTGTCTATATTGAAATTTTCTGTAAACATGCCACGTCCCAACGGGGAAAAGGGAACAAAGGTAATGCCCATAGCGGTGATCTCAGGCAGGATTTTCTGCTCAACATCTCTGGTTAAGAGCGAATATTCACTTTGCAAGGCTGAGATGGGATGTATGGCATTCGCTTTTTTAATATTGGTAACGGATGCTTCGGAAAGTCCCAGGTAACGTACTTTTCCTTCCTTGACCAATTCAGCCATTGCGCCAACTGTTTCTTCAATTGGTATGTTCGGATCCACACGGTGGGCATAATACAGGTCTATGGTTTCGATGCCTAATCTTTGTAAACTCAATTCTACCGCTTTGCGCATATATTCGGGAGAACCGTCAAAATTGCTGGCAAAGAATTCTTTTCCACTGTATTTAAATCCGAATTTAGTCGCGATAAAGATTTTGTCTCTGTTCGGTTTCAGTACGTTGGATATGAGTTTCTCATTTTCACCACCACCGTAAAAGTCGGCAGTATCCCAGAAGTTAATGCCGAGATCCAACGCTTTGTGCAGGGTGGCAATGCTTTCTTTGTCATCTCTTTCACCATAAACGTGCGACATCCCCATGCAACCTAATCCAATTGCGGAGAGTCTTTCTTCTGTTTTTCCCAATGTCCTGTACTTCATAATAGTTGATTAAATGACTATAAAACAAATTTAGTTAGGAAATTTCGAATAATAAGAAGATTCAAGCGAAAAAAGAATAATGGTTACTTTTTTGCTTTTAAGATGTACGTCAAAACTTGCATGAATGTTTTGACCTTCAAAGTTTAATTTGTTCATTTGTATTGGTATAAGGCTTTTGTGCAATCTGTTATTTTCGCGATCGAATTCGCCCATTAATAACTGATTTTATTAAATCGCATCAAAATCATTCTTTCCATGAGAAAATTCGCTATAGTCCTATTCTTGATTACAGTTTATTCCTTTTGTTTCTCTTTTATAAAAGCAGAAAAAAGGCAAATGGAATTTCTTGACCGCGGTCTTGTTGCTGTAAAAGTAAGCAATGGCGTTTTTCTAAGTTGGCGTATGCTGGGAACCGACAGTAGAAATATTGCTTTCAATATCTACAGGAATAAATCTACTCTGGTGAACTCCGCACCAATTACAGAATCCACAAATTATCTTGACAGCATTGGTAAAATTACCGATATATATTCTGTTAAACCGCTATTAAACGGTAAGGAAGATAATACTGAACACATAGTACAGGTAACCCCGTGGGAACAGCAATTTAAAACAATCCAGCTAAATCGTCCTCCCAGTGGCATTACTCCAGATGGTTTGAACTATTCTTATTTGCCGAATGATTGCAGTGTGGGGGACCTGGATGGAGATGGGGAATATGAAATTGTACTTAAATGGGATCCAACAAATGCGAAAGATAATTCCCAGTCCGGTTATACCGGTAATGTCTATATAGATGCATACAAACTGAACGGAACCCAGCTTTGGAGAATTGATCTGGGTAAAAACATACGTGCCGGTGCTCATTATACACAATTTATGGTTTATGATTTTGATGGAGATGGCATTGCGGAAATTGTATGTAAAACTGCACCGGGAACCGTTGATGGGAAAGGGAAATATGTTATCATGAATGGCGATAATCCTGCAGCCGATTATAGAAAAAGTGTTGTAAAAACGACCAGAAAAGAAGTAAAAGGAATTATCATGAAAGGGCCCGAATATCTTACTCTTTTTAGTGGTAAAACAGGCGAAGAACTTCATACGATTGCCTATAATCCTCCCAGGGATGCGTCTACTACCAATCCAACGCCTGAACAGTTAAAAGCAGGTTGGGGAGATGATTACGGGAACCGTGAAGACAGGTTCCTGGCCTGCGTGGCATACCTGGACGGTGTGCATCCCAGTGTGGTCATGTGCCGTGGATATTACACCCGAACCGTATTAGTGGCTTATGATGTGAAAAACAAGAAACTGGTTCAGCGTTGGATTTATGATTCGGGAACAACTCCGGGTATTGGTGCATACGGACAGGGCAATCACAACTTAAGTGTTGGTGACGTAGATGGTGATGGAAAAGACGAAATTGTTTATGGTTCGTGTGTGATAAATCATAATGGGTCATTGCTTTACCGTACCAGATTAGGTCATGGTGATGCCATGCATCTTGCCGACATGGATCCCGACAGACCCGGACTGGAAGTCTGGGAAGTTCATGAGAACAAAGATGCCGCATACGGGTATGAATTGCATGATGCAAAGACGGGAGAAATCCTTTGGGGTAAATTTACCGGTGGAGATAACGGACGTGGGCTAGCTGCAGATATCGATCCAAATCATAGGGGACTGGAAATGTGGAGTGCACAGGGAAAGGGAATCTACTCCTGCAAAGGGGAACAAATATCCACCCATAAACCCTCAGTGAATTTCAGGATTTACTGGGATGGAGATTTGCAAGATGAATTATTGGACCACACAGGCATTGACAAATGGACCGGTGATGGAGTAATGCGAATTATGAACTTTGGCAATGCCGCCTCTAATAATGGTACCAAAGCTACCCCCTGCCTGAGTGCTGACATTTTGGGTGACTGGAGGGAAGAAGTGATATTTCGTTGCAAAGATGATTCAAGCAAATTGCTTATTTATACAACGGTTATTTCCACAACACACAGGCTTTTCACACTTATGCACGACCCTGCCTACCGACTGGGAGTTGCCTGGCAAAATGTAGCCTATAATCAACCACCCTATCTCGGATTCTATATTGGGGATGGGGTGGACAATATTCCGCAACCTCAAATTTATACACCAAAGTATCTGCCACTCATTGCTGATCGTAAAAAACAAACCCGGCATAAATAAAGTGATGGCCCTCTATTTAATATCGTACTTTCAATGCAATATTTCCAAATACCTTAAGTTCATCCAGCGTAGTGAATATGGCACGACCTTTTTTGGAAATTACTTCCCATGCAATGTCGCTGGTAATATCGTCAATAGCTCCGGGTAAGGTTACATCGGTCACCAGTTCCAATGAAAAATCATCGGTGACTCTGACGGCTTGATGAAAATTGTCGTTTACAATTAGTAGATCTCCTCTGCCTTCTTTTGCAGCGCGATAAATTTCCGCCAGTTCAGTTATCACCTTGCCATTTCCTACGGCTTCCTGCATTTCCTGTATGTTTTCGGCCCTAACTTTTTCTTGCAGCACACTTACTATTTGCCAGGCATCTTTTGCTATTGCCTTATTTCCTTTGTTATCTTGTGACAGCTTTGTCCAACCAACGTACAGCGAAGGTTTATCAGCAATTTTCAAAAAACGATTGTAATTGTCGCTGGTGGAAATCACCACACATTTCAAACCGGTGTAATTATTCACTCTCACCACTGCTTTATCAATCTTATTGAAAAACTCACGTTTCTGATTTTCCGTTTGCTTGGCATTGCTGACGGCTTCGGTGTCGGATAGTTCACTGGCATCATTTGCGAATGGAAAATCCTCATTGTTTATTTCACCGGCTATTTCGTCGTTCACTGCCATAAGCAAGCGTGCATCGGATTGATTCAGCATCAGGATCAGGTATTCTTCCGTTCGGTTAAACAGTTTGATCAAAGGTTTTACGGCAAAACTCTCCGATACTTGCACCATGTTGCTCGCTGTTGGCCATGCTGATTTGATGATTTCCTGCGTTGCATTCGAAAGAAAAATATGTAAACTGTCTAAATTGTAGTTGATATCAATTTCCGATTCAATGTGTGCTATCTTTTCAAGTAAATCACTAACCGGACGCTTGCCAAATTCTTTGATGACGCGTTCTTTCGCTTCTTCCAGCAGCTTTTTAAGGACAATGATATCTTTCTGATTGTCCGGGAACGTTCTGTTTGTATTCATCGAAATGGTGACACAAGGATAGCTTTTCTCTATTGCAAGTTTTTCTAATTTTTCTTTTTTCATCTTCTGAGTATTTATGTTGTTATTCTGACTATATTAATTCTTTTTTTTATCCACTTTAAGTGCCTCGAAACCAGTTACTACATCAAACAATTCTTCATCAATTGAACTTTGTCGCATGCTATTGAATTTGCGGCTAATATCATCAAGTAAATCTTCGATGTTCTTCTCAGCCCGTTGCATAGAAGCTAAACGACTTGCATTTTCGCTGTTCAGCGATTCAGCACATGCTTTGAACAAAGAGGTAAACAGATAAGCATGGATGAGCGCCAACAAGGTTGGTTGTGTCCCTCCAATGACCTCTGGAATTTCATTTGTAGGCCATTTCAGTATGGTGAGCGATTGCTTCCATTTTGCATCCAAAGGTAAAAGCCTTTGAACGACAGCTTCGTAACCAGAGCCTGATTTGGGTTGATTATGGAAAATGTACACATCATTTGTATTCCCCTGGTTAAAATGCTCTTCAGCTTTCACTAAGATTTCTTGCACTAAGGGTGTTATGGCATTTACCGAGTTCGGAACGGAAAAAAGCTTTGAGGTATTATAGCCCATATCTTCAAGCAGTAATTGAATCCGTTCGCCTATAGCCCATATTTCAATTTTTCCGGGTACATCTTTCAAGGATTTAGATACGAAATCAGTAAGTGAATCATTAAATTGTCCAACCAAACCTTGGTCTGAGCCAAAAACGATTGCATAATTCAATTTATCTTCCTTATGTTCTGTTTCGTTTTGCTGATATAGACTTTTATTATTTTCCTGCCTGAAATAAGCAAAAATACCTAACGCAATGGTGCGAAAGTAATCGCCCAATGAACTAACAGCCAGTTCGTATTGTCCAATATTTGAGGCGGCTACAGCTTTCATTGTGCGAACAACGGATTTAATCTCTTGAGCTCCGTCTAATTTCTGTCGTAAACTTTCTAAGGTGTCCATTATTGTTTGTCTTTATCCGGTTCCGTGTTTTCCTGAAAAGGAACAAGAATATCTTTGGCCATTTTGGAAATCGCATCCTTGTCCGAATCACTCAATTTTGTACCTGATAATATGCGTTTCTGTATTTCAGCCAAAAGATCTTTACTGATTTTAATCAACGCATCTTCGGCTTCCTGCATTTTGTCTAAAGGTATTGTATCAAAAAGTCCGTCGGACAAAGCCAACAATACCATTATTTGTTCCGGCACAGGCATTGGCTGAAGTTCTTGTTGTTTCAGACAAAAGCGAATCCGTTTTCCATGTTCTATTATTTTCCGGGTGCCTTCGTCCAGGCGAGTTCCGAAACGGGAAAAGGTTTCTAGTTCCTCGAATTGAGAATAGGCAAGTTTCAAGTTACCGGTTAAGGTTCTATATATGGGTAACTGTGCTTTAGCACCTACACGCGAAACAGATTTTCCTACATCCACAGCAGGTAATATTCCTAATTCAAATAGTTTAGGCGAAAGATAAATTTGCCCATCGGTTATGGAAATAAGATTCGTTGGAATATAGGCAGAGATATTCTGTGCTTCTGTTTCTATAATGGGCAAAGCTGTAAGTGAACCGCCTTTTAATTCATCGCTTAGGTGTGTTGACCGTTCCAACAAACGGGAGTGAATGTAAAAAATATCACCGGGAAATGCTTCACGGCCCGGTGGCCTTCTCAACAACAGGGAAAGTTCACGATACGCCCGCGCATGATGGGTGAGGTCATCGTAAACAATGAGTACATCACGTCCTTGTTCCATAAAATATTCTGCAATACTTGTGGCAGCATAGGGAGCGATGTATTTTAATCCCGGAGCATTATTCCCTTCGGTGGCCATCACGACTGTATAATCCATAGCTCCTTTTTTGTCCAGTGTAGCAATCACTTTAGCGATGGAGGATGCCCGCTGTCCGATGGCACAATAAACGCAGATTACATTTTTGTCGTGTTGGTTTAGAATGGCATCAAGGGCAATGGCTGTTTTACCGGTCTGGCGGTCGCCTAAAATTAGTTCGCGCTGTCCACGACCAATCGGAATAAGCGCATCAACGACTTTTAAACCGGTTTGTAAAGGAACAGAAACGGTAGCTCTATCCATAATGGCATGAGCAGGACGTTCAATAGGTAAATGCTTTTTGAAAGAAACAGCACTTTTGCCATCCATAGGCTCACCTAAGGGGTTAATAACCCTTCCTATTAATGAGTCATCTACGGGAATATCCATTACGCGACCGGTTCTTTCTACTTCATCACCAGCGTTCAACAAGGCATCTTCACCCAGAAGTATGACACCTATTTCGTCTTCGTCGATATTGTAAGCAATGCCAAATAATCCATTCGGAAATTTCAATAATTCTTCGAACCCAACACCCGGAAGCCCTGAAACTTTCACAATTCCGGTCGACACGCTGACAACTGCACCCACTTCACGTGGAGCAAAGAGAGGAATATGATTTTCTCTGCCTTTGTCTATCTGTTCAAAGGTACTATTTATCGTTTTTGTGAATAGGTTTGTTGACATACGGTTTGATTGTAAAAATTGGGTGTTTAGTTAGCTTTAGGCTTCGTTATCGGTGCTTCTTCCGGTGCTACCGGAACTTCTTTAGGTGTTTTTTGAGGCTTGTTATCCGGCTTTTTTACCGGCACTTCTTTCGGTTCCTGTGCCGGTATTTCTTTGGGCGATTGTGTCGGAATTTCAGTTGGTTTCTTATTTGTTTCGTCTTTCATAATCTTGTTATTTACTATTTCTGCAATATTTTTCTGAAGTGAATTCAGGTACCCCGAAATGCTCCATGCTACTTTGTATCCGTTGGATGTAAGCTCAATTCCACTGATGATTTCTGGCTCGGTTTTAAACTGAAAATGAGTTTTGCTACCGAGTATTTCGGTGACTGCATTTTGAATTTCAGTTTGTTGTTTTTTTGGTAAATCAAAAGCACTCCCTATCAGTATTGGACTTGATTCAGATTGAAAAGCCTTGATGAATTCTTGTTTTTCTTCTTTCTTCAGTTCATTTATCCGTTTTATAAATAAGCTTGTCGATTGTTCTTCCAGACTTTGTGAAGCCAGATCGGCAAGTGTTTTTCGGGCGATGGCAAAAACCTCCTGTTGGGTTTTCTGAGCAATGTCACGGTTTAGGTTCTCTTGCATTTCACTAAGGGATTTTTGCAATTTTATGCGCAATTCAGCAGCTTCATTCCGTGCATCTTCCATCAGTTTATCCCGTTCCACATTCGTTTCCGCCACAGCTTTGTCCATTCGTTCTTTCTTTCCCTGGGCAAATTCTTCATTTTTTTTTTTAAACTCGTCCTGTTCCATTTTTGCGTTGGATTCTCTGTCGTCAGCATCCTTCAGTTGGGACTCGATTTTTCTCTCACGTTCGTCAATAGCTTTTAATATGGGTTTATAAAGAAACCGCTTAAGCAACCACACTAAAATAAGGAAGTTGACAATCTGAGCTATTACCGTGAACCAATTTATTTGCATGTTATTATATTATTATCCGATGATGTGATTCCAAAACGGATTGGCGAAAATAAGAATCATTGAAACTACAAAACAATAGATGGCAGTTGATTCAATCATGGCAAGCCCCACAAATAATGTTCTGGTAATTGTTGGTCCTGCATCCGGCTGCTGTGCAATTGAACTTAAAGCTGCAGATACAGATTTCCCTTCGCCTATTGCCGGGAACATACATCCGATACTTGTTGAAAATCCTGCAGTTACAATTGATGCTACTGCAATAATTGATACATTGTCCATTTTTTAATCCTCCTTTTATTTAGTTTCTAATTTATTTGCCTCAAAAATAAAAACAGCTATTTGTTTGTTCAAACCCGAAATGGGAGTAACTACTTTCATTTTAGACAGACCTGAGATTGTTTTTTGTTCTTTTATGTTGTTGTAATCGACATTTCGTGATCCTTCATCTTTTTTATCGGTTGAAATCTCAATGACAGAACTTTCCGAATTGATGAGTTGTAGTTTTATAATACCGGGCGTTTTGACAAACTCATTGAAAAACTGATTAATTAGGTCTTTATTTCCTCTTAGAAATTCTCCTCTGATAGCCCATGAAAACGTTTTTGCAACCAGTTGCATGTCGACTGTATTCAAGCTGTCCAGTTTCATTTTATAATTATCCACAATTTCAAGTTTTTCTTTCGCATTCCTTTTTTCGAGAGAATGTATTTTACTATAATTCCAGATGAGGATAATGAGTATGATGAGTATTAAACCCAAATAATACTTTGCCTTGTTGAGAAAGTGTAATAGCTTGTTTTTATTTGCTTCCATTGTGTTATTTTTTAGTTGTTTTTAATTTTTTCTTTGAATTATAGGCATCTTGTACCGCAGCTGCAATATAAACAGTAGCTAAAATGCTGAAAATATATGCTTGCACCATTCCGGTAAGTAGGCCTAATGTTTTCATCACTATTGGAAAAATGAAAGGTGTTATACTTAATAAAATTGCGACAATCATTCCTCCACTCATAATATTCCCAAACAAACGGACTGCTAAAGCAAGTGTCCTTGTCAGCTCGCTTATGATATTAAAGGGCAACATAATGGGTGTTGGCTTCAGGTACGATTTTAAATAACCCAATATTCCGCTTTTTTCTATACCAAAGAAGGGCACTGATAAAAACACAGAAAGTGCCAAAGCGGTGGTTGTCGAGAGTGATCCTGTTGGTGGTTCGTACCAAGGTAAAATAATCAGAACATTGGCAGTAACAATAAATAAAAACAAGGTGCCGATATAACCAATATACTTGGATGGATTCTTCAATCCAACATCTTCAATTTGACTATTGATACCACTAACCAGCATTTCGAGAATACACTGCCAACGCGAAATACGATTATCCGTTTTGAGTTTGCGTGTAATCAATATCGACCCAATGACCAACACCAGCATAATTCCCCAGGTAGTAACAAGGGTTAGGTTAATGGTGACAAACCCTTGTTGCCAAAATATTGTTTCGTCAGGACTAAGCTTCATGATTTATCTCTTTTTTATGTTGATTTAGCTCAACTGATTTTGTATAATGTGTAACAATAAAGCGGGCAAGAACAAAGCCAGGTAAAGCTACAATGAGGTGTTGCCAATTGCCCAAAGAGATAATATAGAATCCGATCATGGCAATACATACACGCAAAATGAAACTTCCAAAAAACCAACGTGCAGGAGTTTTTGCATGGACGGCCTTCCTTACTGTAACCCAAAGTCCACCAAAGAAAAAGATACCTATGGCTACACCTGCTATTAGAGCTACTATCATATATAAAATTTCAATTATCATTTTCGTCATTATCTTCGTTCATTTCTTTATGTTCCTTTAAAATCCAATGCCAGGCAATCAAACAGCCAAGCACTAAACCGAGTATCAAGCAGCTAAGTGTCCACGACAGTGATTCGGGATATTTTTTATCGAGCCAAATACCCAGTGCTACCCCAGCCAATGTTGGAACGGCAATGGTCCAACCCACTATTCCCATCATTCCCAATCCAAACCAGATACTCTTTTTATCGTTCTGCTGGGCTTTCAGTATGCGTTTGACTTTTACTTCGATTTCTTCATCAAAAGTCTTTTTGTCTGTTTTATCGGGTATTTTCATTTTTACTCGTTATTTATTTTTTGTATGCTATAGATGAGTTCGGTTTCCATTTTAGCCATAACCGAACGTACATTTTTTTCACTGTCATCCAATTCCACATATTCTTTTTCAACAGATTCACGTAATTTCCCCAGATCCGTTCCACCAATGGCATTTCGTACCGACACCAATACCTGCGTTTCTGTTTTTACCAGTACGCCTTTATCAACTGCTAAATAATGAGTTTCACCTTTATCCGTTTGATAGGTAAAAATTCCCGGCACCAATGCTGCTACACAATCGAGCCTTTGCGGCAAGATGCCAAAGAAACCTTCGTTTGTTTCGGCAACAATTCGCGTGACATTTTTAATGTCGGCGAAAATGCGGTATGGAAGAAGAATCTTTAAGTCCATATTTATTTTGTTTGTTTTTCAGTAGCCTTTTCGGATTTTTCCTTTGCTGCAACCACTGGTTTATCTTTTTTATCATTCTTCACTTTTTCTTTCGCCTCATCTATTTTTCCAATCATGTAAAATGCACTCTCTGGAAAATCTATAAACTCATCAGCAAGAATACGCTCGCAACCATCAAGGGCATCGTCTAAACTAACCTCTTTTCCTTTCAATCCACTAAATTGTTCGGTAGCAAAAAAGGGTTGTGTGAGAAATCGTTCCAAGCGTCTGGCACGGTTTACTGTATTTCGATCGACAACTGATAATTGCTCCAAACCGAGCATGGCAATAATATCTTTAAGTTCTTCGTACTGTGCAAGCGTATACCTGATTTTCTGTGCCAGTTCATAATGCTTTTTACCAATAATTTGGGGAGTAGCCATTTTCGAATTGGATTTCAGCAAATCGATAGCCGGATAAAGCCCCTCACTCGCTTTTTTCCTTGAAAGAACGATAGATGCTGATAGATGGGAGAAAACATGAACAGCAGCAGGATCGGTTAAGTCATCGGCAGGCACATAAACGGCTTGAATAGAAGTAATAGCTCCAGCGTCTGTATTCGCAATGCGTTCTTCCAATTTGGACAATTCTGTTTCCAGCGTAGGTTGATAACCCAATCGCGATGGCATTTGTCCCATTAATCCGGAAACCTCCATACCTGCCTGAATAAACCGAAAAATATTATCAATGAGCAACAACACATCGCGGTGCTCATTGTCTCTAAAATATTCTGCCATAGTCAATGCAGCAAGACCTACCCGAAAGCGTGCACCGGGCGGCTCATTCATTTGACCAAACAACATCACCATATTTTTCAACACGCCGGCTTCTTTCATGTCGTGGTAAAGTTCGTGACCTTCGCGACACCGTTCGCCGATGCCACAAAACATGCTTACTCCTTTGTTGTGCCCAACCATGTTGTGAATCATTTCGGTGAGCAAAACCGTTTTGCCAACACCGGCTCCTCCAAACAGTCCGGCTTTTCCTCCACGCTCTAAAGGAATTAATACATCAATGGCTTTTATTCCGGTTATGAAAATTTCGGATTTTGTGGATCGTTTAGCTAAAGGTGGTGGTGTTTGATGTATATTACGGCGTTCCATATTGGTCGGTAACTTTTCTTTGTGGTCAATGGTATTACCAAAAACATCAAACATTCGACCCATGATTTCTTTCCCAACAGGTACGGTGAGTTCCTTTCCGTCTGTCACAACCTGCATTCCACGTGATAAACCCTGTGTTGGTGTAAGTGCGATGCCTCTCACTTGATGTTCATCCAACTGATTCAACACTTCTATAGCCGCTTCCTTATTATCTCCGGTGTGAAGCAGTGTGTTAATAGGAGGGATGTTATCTTCGAACCACACATCCACAACACTTCCCCTAACGGATATAATTTTTCCACTATTTAAAAATACTTTTTTATTTTCAGGAATTGCTGCCATTATTTCAAGCTAAAATACATTTGTCTAATTAAAACCTTACTCTATTTATTTTTCAATTATTCATTTCATTGCATCTCTTTTTAAAAGTTACATGATCTATGCTTTTTTATCAGGTGCATCAGCAATTCCTTCAGGTGGTAAGATATCCGGTAAGTTCAGACTCGCCACACCAATTCGTGCATCAGCCATTCCATAATATACATCGAAACGATTCGGCATACCAAGATCATCTCGCCGGTCAATGCCGGTAGGGAACACAACGTTCGGTACAATTCCATTCCGTTCTTTGGGCGTAATCGGATTAAGTACCGGATGTATCGAACGATAATGTATAATATGCGGATGCTTTTCGGATAAAACCATCACACCTGCCGAATAACAGAGTTTTTTTTTGTCTTTCGTGTCGGAAATATCACTTACTCCGTGATAGATTATCAACCAACCATGTTTCGTAAGAATGGGTGGAGTACCTCCGCCAATTTTAAGCCGTTCCCAGGGAGAAACAGGCGTAGCAAGCCGGTGATGGGAATTGAATAAACCAAGTTCATGTAAATCCTTACCTTCTTCGGGCATAGGACAATAGGAAATCCACATACTTTCATGATAAATATCTATTTTTCTGGAGTCTGCTTTTTTATCTGTCTCTTCAGGGCGCGTGTTTGGGAAGAGCGGCCGGTGAATAATGGCCATTTGCATTTTACCCGAATAGTTGGGAATTGCAATAGGGAATAGACTGGCGTCTTTGTCGTCAACATGAACAAAATCAATCCCGATAAATGAATCAAACTTTGCAAGTCCAAGTCGTTTCCAATGCATCAAGTCTTCGGAAACGGCAAAGGCTATTCGTGGTCCGATTTGAGAATGCGCCGTGTAACTCATTATATAGCGTTTGAGTGGCTCAACATAGGTGACCCTTGGATCTTCACAACCGCCTCCATCATCCCGAAGTTCATATTCAGCTTCCGGTTCCAATGCTATTCCGAGCCTTTCAACTCCGCAAGGATCGCCCGTATCATTAAATATAACCCTGACAATGCCAATCCGGGAATAATTTCCTTTTGCAACGATACGAGGAAAAAGGTAAAGTTTACCATCCTGCCCACGAACGGCCGCTGGATTTAGAGTTCCTTCCACTTCCATTGGATTTCCGGGTTCAGGTTCCATAATCATTCCAATTCGTTGTAATTTTAATCCACTCATATTTTTGCCTTTATTGTGTGTTTTGTTTTTACATGGAACCCAAACAAGCAATAATTGCCTCGATCACCCGTTTCGATTCTTCCGGACCTTTTATTCTGATTGACGTTACTCCTGCCTCTTTGGGGGGATAATCGTTCCCTCCTGGAAATATGGCATCGCCAATAAAAATCATCTCTTCAATTTTAATGTTAAGTTTATCCCGAAGTTTCATGATCCCGTAAGCTTTATCAATACCGGGTTTGGTAATATCTACCGATGTCGTTCCACCAAGTCGAACTGAAAACTCCGGAATTAATGTTCTAAGGGTTTTCCGCATTTTTACCCGTTTTGTGAAATCAGGATCCCATTCGGTTTTTTCTTTAATGGGAGCTTGCTGACCCAATGCAGAATAGGTTATTTGGCTACCACGATCTTCAATCGTTTCACCCCAAACTTTTTCTATATTGAAATCAACTATATCAAGCGTGTTTTTTAATGCATCAATGATTTTCTTTTTTTCTTCTTTGTTGAAATCTTCGGAATATATTTTTTCCCACGCTCCGTCATATTGATAGAATTTCGTGCCGCAGGTTGGAAGTAATGACAAATTTTTCAATACTTTATCGTATGGAAGATTGGATAAAATTTGTTTTTCGAACTGAGGCCATCCGCCTCCTGAAATAATGGCAACTTTGACAATGCAGAGTAAATCATGCAGTAGTGATGCCATTTCAGCATCGAGTGACGATTTGCTTTCAGCAAGTGTTCCGTCTAAATCAAATACAATAAGTTTCTTCATTATTTTATTTCTTTTTATTCAGGGAGTGCTATTTCCAACAAACGGACGGTTGTATTCGGACGAAACAAGCAAGAGCCAACAATTGCAGGAAGGAGCCAAACATCGCCTTTTTGTATTGTGTATGATGTATTATTGTGTTCCAATTTACCTTCTCCATCAATGCAAACCAGCACACGAGGTACCTCTTTTTCACCAACAGTAAATGGCGACTTTCCACTTAGTCGCCATACCCGGAAATATTCACATTGAAAAAGACGCTCCCGTAAAACAGATTTTTGTTCTTCCAATACCGGAATTACAGAAGCTTTTTCTCCCTGGGTAAAATCAATGCATGCTATCGCCTGATCTATTTGAAGTGCCCGTGGCTTACCTGTTTTGGCATCAATATGATTCCAATCGTATAAACGAAACGTCACATCACTATTTTGCTGAACTTCAAACACAACGATGTTGCCACCCAGTGCATGAACTGTTCCTGCCGGCAAAAAAACGCCATCTCCCGGCTTTGGCGTGAAACTTGATAAGTAGTCTTCGATTGTACCACTTTTGATTGATTGTCTCAGATTATCAGCAGTGGTTTTTGGTTTTAAACCGGCATAAATTTTGCTTTCGGATGTTGATTCCAATACTACCCAGGCTTCCGTTTTTCCATTTTCTCCTGCTGGAATGTAATTCTTTTGTTCATCGGCTGGATGTACCTGAACTGAGAGCATATCACTTGCATCAAGGAATTTTAACAGCAAAGGAAAGCGGCTGAATTTTCCGGCCAGTTTTCCCATCATTTGTTCCGGAAACTTTTTCATTAATTGTCCGATAGTTTGCCCTTTAAGAGGTCCATCGGCAACAAGGTTTGCATGATCATCGCGATCGCTTAGCACCCATGCTTCACCGATTGGGTCGTTGACCGGTAAGGGTGCAGTAAGCAGGTCAGCCAATTGCCGGCCACCCCAAATCCGGTATTGGTAGATTGGTTCGAAACGAATAGGATACAGCGTTATTTGACTCATCGTGTTTTCTATTACTAACATTAAAAACAAGAATATCTAAAAAATCCAACTATGATGTACCCGTTTCCAGTAAAGCTCATAATTATGTTTATTTTCATTCATACCTATTTTGTATTTCCAGCGTTTACCTGGTCTCTGATTCCGCGTTGGCAATTCGTACAATTTCCTGAGCGATATTCTCAGGTGCAAGAACAAAATCGATATATCCGCTGGCTATTGCACTCTCCGGCATATCGGGCTGCCCGGCGGTGTCAGGTTTCTGCGCGATTGTAATGCCACCTACATCTTTAATGCCGCAAAGCGCTGCTGCCCCGTCACCATCATAGCCAGAGACAATAACAGCGATTAGTTTGCCGTTCCAGTGCTCCGTCAGTGAACGCATAAAAACCGTAATCACGTCGGGCCACCCCCAAGGCTTTGAGATAGGTTTCAGACGGAACTCTCCATTAAGAACATGCAAATCCCGCTTCTCAGGGATGATGAATACATGGTTGGGCTCGATGTCTAATTTTTCTGTGATCAGCACAACCGGCATCTCCGTGTACCTCGGAAGAATCTCATGAAGCATTGTAGCCACTGTTCTGAGGTGATTAACAATGACAATGGCAACCCCCATATCTGCAGGCAGATTCTTTAATAAGCGGATATAAGAATCGAGGCCACCGGCCGACCCTCCCACGCATACAACAGGACAGTCTTTTGATATTCTCTTTGTTTTTATTTTGTGTTCCTCCATTTCCAGTTTCGTATTTCCGGCAAATCTTCGCCATTTTTATCAATATAGGTTCTGTGTTCAATGAGTTTTTCCTCGAGCATTAGTTTCAGTTTAGCCGCTTTGTCACTAACGTGTGGCAGACGACTTATAACATCTATTGCTAAGTGAAACCGGTCAAGGTCGTTGAGCACCAGGTTATCAAAAAAAGTAGTTATGGTACCTTCTTCCTTATAACCGCGAACATGCATGTTTGCATGGTTGGTGCGGCGGTAGGTAAGAAGATGTATTAGTTTTGGATAGCCGTGAAAAGCAAAAATAATAGGTTTATCTTTCGTAAACAAAGCATCAAATTCAGAATCAGTTAAACCGTGTGGATGTTCTGTACTGGGTTCAAGTTTCATAAGATCAACTACATTAACCACTCTGATTTTCAGTTCAGGTAAATGTTCCCGTAGGATGGAAACTGCTGCCAATGACTCAAGCGTTGGCACATCACCGCAACTGGCCATTACTACATCCGTTTCCGAACCTTGATCATTACTTGCCCATTGCCAGATACTAATGCCACGGGAGCAATGTTCTATAGCCTCTTCCATGTTTAGCCATTGAGGTGCCAGATATTTACCGGCAATAACAACATTTACATAATTACGGCTCCTTAAACAATGATTTTCAACGGACAATAAACAATTAGAATCCGGTGGCAGGTAGACACGAACAATGGAAGACTTTTTGTTTACCACATGATCGATAAATCCCGGATCCTGATGGGTGTCGCCATTATGTGCCTGTTGCCAGACATGGGAAGCAAGCAGGTAATTCAATGATGCTATATCTTTTCTCCAAGGCAATTTATTGCAAATTTTCAGCCACTTGGCATGTTGATTAAACATCGAATCAATAATATGAATAAATGCTTCGTAGCTGGTAAACAGTCCATGTCGTCCGGTGAGCAAGTATCCTTCGAGCCAGCCTTCGCACTGATGTTCGCTCAATATCTCCATTGCCCGCCCCTGTGTTGCAAGAAATTCGTCATTGTCTTGTGTTTGAGCTTCCCATTGCCGGTTTGTTACATCAAAAATGGCGTTTAAACGGTTGGAAAGAATCTCATCGGGGCCGAAAACCCGGAAGTTATTTTGATCCTTGTTAAGTTTTATAACATCGCGAAGGAACTCACCAAGCACATGTGTGTCAGAAGACATAACCGAACCAGGCGATGTTACCTGAACTGCGTTGTCTCTGAAGTCCGGCATAATCAAGTCATGCAGTAATAATCCACCATTGGCGTGCGGATTAGCTCCCATTCGTCGTTTCCCTTTTGGTGCAAGCTCGGCCAGTTCGGGTAAAAGATGACCATTTTTATCAAAAAGTTCTTCCGCCTTGTAGCTTTTCATCCAGTTTTCCAACAACTTTAAATGATGTGGATGATCGGAATCTACGAGCAGTGGAATTTGATGTGCCCGAAATGTTCCCTCAATTTGGAGCCCATCTACTTCTTTAGGTCCGGTCCAGCCTTTAGGTGAATTGAATACAATCATTGGCCAACGCGGACGAGTGGCATCCTTATTACCTCTGGCATTGCTTTGAATCTGTTTGATTTCCTCAATAGCTGTATTTAAAACACCAGCCATGAGCTGATGCATTTTTTCCGGTTCATCACCTTCTACAAAATATGGTGTCCACCCACAACCTCTGAGAAATTGTTCCAGTTCCTCACGCGGAATACGGGCCAGTATGGTCGGATTGGCGATTTTGTAGCCATTAAGATGCAAAATTGGCAGCACGGCCCCATCGGAAATAGGATTAAGGAATTTGTTGGAATGCCAGGCAGTAGCCAATGGACCTGTTTCTGCTTCACCATCACCGATAATACAAGCCACAATTAGTTCCGGATTATCAAATGCGGCTCCAAAAGCATGACTTAGGGAATACCCCAATTCCCCACCTTCATGGATTGACCCGGGACAATCGGGCGAAACATGACTGGGAATTCCACCCGGGAAAGAAAATTGAGTAAACAACTTTTTCAGTCCGGCTTCGTCCTGAGTAATATTTGGGTAAATTTCAGTGTAAGTACCTTCAAGGTAAGTATTACCTACCAAAGCAGGGCCACCGTGACCGGGACCTGCTATATAAAACATATCCAGATCATATTTTTTAATAACCCTATTCAAATGAACATAAATAAAATTTTGCCCTGGCGTGGTACCCCAATGCCCCAGTAGCATTTTCTTTATATGGGAAAGCTTCAGCGGTTCCCGAAGCAATGGGTTTTCGCGGAGATAGAGTTGCCCGACTGAAATATAATTAGCTGCACGCCAATAGGCATTCATCTTTTGCAGAAGATCCTGGGATAAAGTTTTGTTTTTAGTTTCCATTTTTTAGTTATTTAGTTTTACCATTATTTTAGCATTTGACGAACAGTTTTCGCCATCATCCATTCTTCATCGGTCTTTATCACATAAACCTTCACCCGACTACTATCCGTTGAAATAATAGGTGCATTTGCGATATTCCGTTTTTCATCCAGTTCAATTCCAAAACATTGCAATCCGATGCAAATACGGGAGCGTATCTGCGGACTGTTTTCGCCAATGCCTCCTGCAAAAACCATAATATCTAATCCACCCAGCACTGCAACAAAAGCGCCTACCCACTTTTTGGCCTGATAGCAGAATAAAGCCACAGCTTCCGCTGCCCGAAAGTCATTTGTCTCTTGCTCAAGCAAATCACGCATATCGGAACTAATTTCGGAAACACCAAAAAGGCCAGAATCATGGTTGATTAAATGATTGAACTGTTTAGAGTTTAGGTTTTCCGAGTTCATCATATACCAGGCTACACCCGGATCCAGGTCACCGGGACGTGAACCCATTATTAAACCACCCGCTGGTGTAAAACCCATACTGGTATCTATACTTTTGCCTTCGCTTACTGCAGCCATACTTGCTCCATTTCCCAAATGAGCCAATATCACCCGACCATGAGCAACTTGAGGACCTTCAATTCGTATCAGTTCTTCCATTAAATAAGAATAGGAAATGCCATGAAAACCGTATCGTTGTATTCCTTTTGTATCGAAACGGCGAGGAATGGGAAGCAATTTTGCTACCCTGGGCATAGTGGTGTGAAATGCTGTGTCGAAACAAGCTACTTGCTTCAATTTCGGATAACGCTGAAGAAAAGTTTCAATTAATTTAATCTCATTCGGTAGATGATCGGGATCATAAGGAATAATCTGACGGAGTTCATCCAATAATTCCTTCGTTATGAGTGTGGCCTCAGAATGCAGCATTCCATGAACAATCCGATGAACTACAGCCTTCACCGAAGCGAATTCGACTTGCTTTTCGAGCCAATTCATCAGATAAGTCGAAGCCATCTTATTGTCGGAAGCATGTATTGGAAGTATATTCTTCTGATTTTCGCCCTCTACCTTGTATGTCAAGGTGGAATCTGTTAACCCAATTCGATCGATTTTACCATGAAATAATTGTGTAAGAGTTTTATCAGTTGCATATAGTGCAAACTTGATAGTAGACGAACCACCATTTATAATTAGTATACAAGCCTGATCTATTTTCATGAATGTGTTTCATTTTAAAGTATTGTTATTTGGCTGACGACTTCTTAATTAAAGCTTTAATTAATTGATCATATGCTGCACTGAATTTCTGTACACCATCATCTTCCAGTTTATTTGTGATTTCATTAAAATCAATGCCAACTTCTGATAATTCGGATAAAACCATGGACGCTTGTTCTACATTCTCTTTTAATAAGGACACGGGTTCACCATGGTCGCTATAAGCTTCAAGTGTTTTAAGCGGAAGGGTATTGACTGTATTTGGTCCGATGAGTGCTTCTACATATTTTATATCACTATAATCGGGATTTTTAGGACTTGTACTTGCCCAGAGCAGCCTTTGGGGTAAGGCTCCAAGCTTAGTGAACTCTTCGCTTTCAAATATTTTCTGATAAATTTTATACGCCACTTTTGCGCTTGATATGGCAACTTGCCCGCGTATCTTTGTTGCAAAATGTGCTTGTTCACCTCCCAGAGCAACAAAATCCGCTTCTTTAGGATCAATTACAGCATCAATGCGACTTAAAAAGAAACTGGCTACTGACGTAATATTTTTCACCGATTTGCCTTTATCTATTCGATCTGTAATACCGGCTATATATGCTTCTGTTACCTCCCTGTATCGCTTTAATGCAAATAGCAAAGTAACATTAACATTAATTCCTTCGCTAATAAGTTGCCGGATGACTGGTATCCCTTCATCGGTTGCCGGAACTTTAATGAGAACATTGGGTCTGTTCAGTGATGCCCATAGTCGACGGGCTTCTTTAATAGTGCCAACGGTGTCATGTGCCAGATGTGGGTTGACCTCCAGACTTACATATCCGTCTTTTCCTCCGGTTTTTTCATATACCGTTTTGAATTCATCGGCTGCATTCTGTACATCGCGCAGACATATCGTTTCATATATTACTTGAATGTCATTCTCTTTGAGGGCAATTTCACGAATGTCATTGTCATACATATTGCTTTCGGCAATCGCTTTTTCAAAGATCGATGGGTTGGAGGTTATTCCGCTTAATCCATCTTCCTTAATCATTAATTTCAATTTGCCGCTCGTAATCAAGTCGCATCGAATATAGTCGAGCCAAATTGCCTGACCTAAAGTTTCTAATTTTTTTAAAGGGTTTTCTTTCATTATACTTTCTTTTAAACGTCCACGATATAGTGTAAATATCAACACTTTGAGCCTGCTTTATATTACAGATTTTTTGATAAAAGTTATATGATTCACACATCTGCAATAATTTTAATGTCTGTTTAGAACATGCAAATCCCGTTTTTCAGGGATGATGAATACATGGTTGGGCTCGATGTCTGATTTTTCTATGATCAGCTCAACTGAACTTTGAGCCAGTGCGAAAGTTGTTTTTCAATGGGAATGCTCTTTGGCAACAACATTATTAGACCAATATCCCTGTCGATTATAATGTTGATGTAGTTCGGTCTCATATTTCCTGGTTAGCGGAGACTCTTCATTATATTCGGGAGACTGCTTAATGGCCTCGCAGGAAAGATTGACAAAGACTTTTGACTCTTCCCAACTAACTTGCTCAATCCATTGTGGTGATACCAATACCTTTTTTCCTGGCCACCAGTTCTTTGTGTCAATGATAAAATAACGGATTGCCCACGTCTCGTCATCAATAATGAAATCCTCGATATGGCCAATTTCACCATCATTGGCTTGGATATTATAACCACTCACCTCATTGGTACTACGTAAATGAGGGTTCCAGGTTTTCTCATTCTGGGAGGGCTTTTTCCATTTTTCCCGATCCCTTACAATGTTAGGATAATATCCCCACATGCCTGAGCCAGCCCAATACATAGGCGATTCATAATATCCATAATAGGATTCCTCGAATTGTTGCGAAACAGGCTTGTCACTTTCCAATAAGGGACTGTCTTCAATCTGCTTTTTGGTCAAATCAATGTCAATGTGTTCAGCCTCTTTATTCACGGCTATTAATGCATACGGGGAAATCAGCACCTGCCTGCCTGTGAGCCAGCCTCCTGTATCAGCAACCAGGTAACGAATTGTCCAATACTTGTCATCGAAGTAGAATTCTTTAACTTTTCCCAATTCCCCGTCGAGGGCATTCAATTTAAATCCATTCAGTGCTTTTGCGTTGATTAACATAATAATATTCCTTTCGTTTTTAAGTGATATTTATAATTTGGATTACTGCTTTAGCTATCATCCCCTTTTCTTTTTACCCAGCTTTGATTGTCAGGTGACTGCCATGGCGTTCATTACCGTCACGCGGATTTTATGTAGACATCTCTCAGAGATCAGCAGCCAGAAGATCTGCCCGAGTCCAAAGGCGAAACACGCGACATAGCGTTGTTTGCTTGGCGGGATTAGTTTGAGTAAACATAAATTCCCGACATTCTTCAGGCTTAAAAGAACGTTTCTTGTAAGATATTCAAAAATAGATATCCTCGATGTAGTGTAAATATCAACACTTTGAACTTAATGTATATTACAAATATTTTGGGAAAAGTTATATGATTCACGCATTTTACAGTGCAAGCTATTAACAGTCATATTTAGACAATCTTTGTCTGCCAATTTCCAATGTGTGAAAGATGTAACATATCTCCGAAGAAGTATAACGGTTGGAAATACAAAGTGTGGTAACTTTATAAAATAAATATTTATATAAAGTTTAAAATTAAAAACAAACGAGATGAAAGAAACAATCCTATCGACGGTTATGATCGTATCCATGGCATTAATAATGCTAACAGGGTGCACATCATCATCTAAAAAAGTAAAGTTTGCCAAGGAAAACGTGGCTTATGCCAAAGAAAATGTGGTAGATGCCAACCAAAAGCTAAATCAGGCAGTGTTGGATTCTGTTCAAGATTACAAGAAACACACGGAAGAAAAGTTGCTTGATAATGAAAAAAGCCTTGCCTTGTACAAAGGGAAAATTGCGAGTGAAAAAATAGAAAATAGAGCAAAATTTCAAAAAGAATGGGCAGCTTTGGCTAAGAGAAATGAGCAAATGAAGCAAAAACTTGAAAATTACAGTGAAGAAAAAGATGGCAAATGGGAAACATTCAAAAAGAAATTTGATTATGATATGGATGAACTCGGTAAGTCATTTAAGGAATTAAAATAAAGGATATCGGATTGATTAGTTTGAATACAGTCAAATAATGGAATTTTACAAAGAAAAGGTAGAGGCAGTTGTAAAAGAATTTAATAGTGATATTAAGGATGGACTTGATGAGAACAAAATCAATTCGGCCCGGAAAAAGTTTGGTAGCAATGAGCTGAAAGAAACCAGTTCAATCAGTGTGTTGGAAATTCTTTTTCGACAATTCATCAGTCCGCTCGTTCTTATTCTGATGGTTGCCGCCGGTGTCTCGTTTTATTTGGGTCAGTACCGTGATGGATCTATTCTTATCGTTATCGTGATAATAAATGCGGTAATTGGTTTTTATGAGGAATGGAAATCAGAGAATATTCTTGCTTCGCTTAAAAGTTTGGTTGTAAATAAATGCAATGTTATTAGAGACGGAAAGATTATTGAAATTCTGGTCGAGAAGCTTGTCCCGGGTGATATTGTACAATTAAATGAAGGTGACGGCATTCCTGCGGACATTCGCCTGATTACATCGAGCGGTTTTTCAACAAATGAATTTATACTTACTGGCGAGTCCTTGCCAGCCAACAAAGACCCTTTATTTAATACCGATAAAACCCTGCCTTTTTCTGAAATAAGAAATTGTGTTTATATGGGAACTACAGTTGCCCAAGGTCAGGCAACAGGTATAGTTTATGCAACCGGATTACAAACAGAGATTGGTAAAATCAGTTCAACATCTGAAAAAATTAAATCTGCTGACGCCCCGGTGCAAACGGAGGTTAAGGATATAGCAAAAAAGTTGACTTATATCACCTTACTTATTGCTTTAATGCTTTTTGTGACCAGATTGATACTGCATGATTCCGTTGCTTTAGCCATTGTCTTTTCTGTTAGCGTTGCTGCTGCGATGGTGCCTGAAGGTTTACCCGCGCAGATTTCGATGGCACTTGCCCTGGCTGTGGGCAGGTTGTCAAAGAGGAAGGCTATTGTTAAGAAAATCGCATCAGCTCAAACATTGGGTTCTGCTACTGTCATTGCTTCTGATAAAACCGGCACAATTACCAAAAATGAAATGACCATTACCGGTTGCTATTTCGATGGAAAAACATTTTCTGTTTCAGGGTTAGGTTATGAGCCGGTCGGAAAAATCACAGATAAAGAAGGTAAGGTATTGAATAAAGATTCCCTTGCTGATTTGAAAATATTTTTTCTTTCCGGATTTCTTTCCTCCATAGGGAAAATAAGTGCTCCTGATAAATATCACAAATCGTGGTATTCTATTGGTGATCCAACGGAAACTTCGTTTAGCACCCTTGCCTTGAAAGCTGGCTATAAATTGGAAGATATAGAAAAAGATTACCCTTTGGTAAAAACATTTGCTTTTGATTCTTTCCGTAAAAGAGCAACCATTGTCCGAACACATAAACATAAAGTCATTTCTTTTGTAAAGGGTTCTATTGAGTCAATTCTGGAAGTTTCAACAAAAATAATATCCGATGGAAAAGTAAGTGAATTGACCAGCGCACAAAAGAAGGAAATCCTGTCAATGTCGGCAACTTTTTCCGAAAAGGCACTGCGTGTTATTGCAATTGGCTATAAGGATCTTGAAAGTAAAAAAGATTATACTGTTGAGGAGGCTGAAAAGGATATCATCTATGCCGGATTTGTCACCATGTTCGACCCACCTCATAAAGAAGTGAAGGCTGCAATTGAATCGGTTTTTAAGGCGCACTTGAAAGTGTTTATGATAACAGGCGACAATGAAGTAACAGCTAAAGCAATTTCGAGGAATATAGGGTTGATGAATGAGAACGATGAATATCCGGCAATTGTAAAAGGTGCTGATTTGCCATCAATGACCGACAAACAACTTAAAGAGGTCTTTAAAAATAGGGCGGTCATATTTTCAAGGGTATCTCCTGACGATAAATTCCGAATTGTGGATTTGCTGATGAAACAGGGCGAAATTGTTGCTGTAACGGGCGATGGTGTCAATGATACTCTGAGTTTGAAGAGAGCGGATATTGGAATCGCTATGGGAAAGAATGGTTCCAAGGTTGCACAGGAAGCTGCCAATATGATTTTATTGGATGACAATTTTTCCACTATTGTCGTTGCTGTAAAAGAGGGAAGGACTATTTTCAGGAATCTGGAAAAAACAATTAAAACAAATCTTTCATCCAATATGGCCGAGCTTACTTGTGTATTGATTGGATTTGTCGGCGTTTTCTTTGGTTTGGCAACTCCAATACTGGCGGTGCAGATTTTATTGATCGATATTGTTGGTGAAATGTTTCCGATTATTATGCTTACTTATGATCCACCTGAAAAAAGGATTATGGAGGATTTTCCAAGAAATCCAAAAGATAAAATACTTACGAAAAAGGCCATGTTTGGAATTGCTTTTTCTGGCATTGTTATGGGCCTTGTGGCTTATGGGGCTTTTCTTTTTTCATTTTTTGTTCATCCTCATGGTACTCATCCTTATGAAAATGCGATCACGGTTACTTTTATCTCGATCATCTTCGGTCAATATGCCAATCTCCTTTCGAGACGAACTTACGGAAATGCTTTAGGAAAATACTTATTTTCAAATAGAAATCTTTTACTGGCATTCGCATTCTCGATTTTCTGTATATTGCTGATTGTTTATATACCGACTTTGAATATCTATTTTCATACAGCTCCTTTGTATGCAGTCGATTGGCTGTTGCCATTTACTGCCGGAGCCATTTGTCTTATAGTTTATGAGTCGAAGAAAAAAATCAGCAACTGGTACGGTGTAAGGTTTGGTGGTAAAAAAGTGTGATTATTCAAGTCTGTTGGATAATTTGATATTTTTCAGGAAGTGATTTGGATCTTATTAATCAAATACTTAGATTTGTATAACAGAATGGTCAGCATACAATTATAAAACACATCTAATACGAATAAGAAAAGCATTATGAAACGGGCATTTTATCTTCTGCTTATTGTACTTTTGTACAGTTGTTCCAAGGACGGGGGTGGGAAATTGGTTTGTAGTATGACCTACAATTTGACAAGCCAAACGAGTAAAAATGAAAATAGTTTGAGAAGCTTGAAGTCTTATTCTGTAAATGACAGGTATAGCCAGTTTGGTGATTACATAACCAGTATCACTCCAAGCGTTTTTATTATCAAGTTCCTTGATTTGAGGCTTTGCAGTGCATGGGAAAATCAGAATAATAATTTGGCAATTATTGATAATAATGACTATGTATGGTCTTCTACAGAGCGTATAGCTGATTTTAGCAACAACGCGACGGTGAAGATAAATCTGAAGGGTAAGATTAAAAAAGATTTGGAGATGAAATACCTTGTTTCCGCCCCAATGTTTTATTATCAGGAGTTTGTGCTGCCGGAACAATATAGTAAATTTAATATTGACAGCGGAATCAATAATTTGACCTATCTGAGCTTTGGAGGCAAGAATATTGATTATCCTGCAGCCAATGCCGGAATTGGTGGTGTTAAAGAAGGCTGTTTGGTGAAGGGTAGCCATAATCCTTTAACAGCTCCAATATTTGATGAGAATTGGACTGGTTTTAACGGGAACTTTCCTGAAATCCCTCATGTCACCGTATTTGGGAATACGGATTCTACCTTTATTTTCTCGAGTACCGGGATATCAAAGGATGATCCAATGGGATGTGCAGAAAGGATAATAAGAAGTAATAAATTTAATTCGATCAAACTTCAATCAATACCCGAAGGAGAGACAAAGACTATAACCGGCGTTATGACTTTTGATACAAATGGGTTGATACAGGTCTATGCCGGAAAGGATAATATACCGTATACCTCGGATGATATCTTTGTTTATGCCCCCAGATATTGGGAAAGAATATCGATAGATTTGACGTCTTATTAAGTCTGTTCAAATATGAATTCACTACAAACAAAAGCTTTAAACCATAGTTGATAGAGAGTTGCAATCGCAGTTGGTTCGATACTCATTTTAAAAATAAAACATTATGAAAGCAATTAAAGCATTTTTCTCAACGGATACGCATTCCTGGCCTTTGTTCATCGCCCGTCTGGTTTTAGGTATTGTTATTCTGCCTCATGGTATGCAAAAAGCACTTGGCCTTTTTGGTGGTCATGGTTTTTCTATTACACTCGGTTTTTTTGAATCAATGGGTATGCCTTTAATCATTGGCATATTGGTTATTTTGGCTGAGTTTGCGGGCAGCATCGGGACTATTCTTGGTCTTGGAACCCGCTTCATGGCATTCTCAATTATTCTCACTATGTCTGGCGCTATGTTCTTGGGTGGTCACATTCATAACGGCTTTTTTATGAACTGGTTGGGAATGCAAAAAGGAGAGGGTATCGAATACTTTATCCTGACTATTGGGCTGGCATTGATTTTGATTATCGGAGGTGGAGGTAAATGTGCCATTGATAATATCATATCGAAGAAGTTGAAATAATCAACGGCTTGTCTGTGGAAATTCTTTTTATCCATGACTTATTTATTTTCGTTCAAAGTATTCTTTCATTATTTCTTTTGCCCTGTCCATCTTTTTAGAGGGTGTTTTATCAGTTCTCTTTATAAAACCAAGTGTAGTGGATAAATTATAAGTGGTTAATATACAGTTGCTATTGTTATTCTGGTTCCAACTGCGTACCTAAATAAATTCATTGACTACAGATAAAATGGGAGTCGTAGCGCCTGCATTGGAAAAGGTTTTACAGTACCTTTTGTTGCATTCAGCCATACAACTATATAAACATTGTATTTGCCAAAAATTGTATAAGAACTACCTTATTTCTGAAAGACTTCTTTGCTCATATTTATAAACTGGCAGAAATTCTTACTTTTTCAGCACTTTCCTTTCAATTGTGCCTTTGTCAGTGGCTATTTTGATTATATAAATGCCTTGTGGCAAATAGCTTACGGATACGTATTCGTTAGCTTTTACTCTTTTTGTGAGTAATACCTTGCCGCTTAAATCTGCTAATGTTAGGGTGCCTGTTCCTTCCAATCCATCAATCTGGAAACCATCTGTCACAGGATTTGGACAAATATTCACAGATTCTAATGCCAGTGTAGTTAATGACACTTTTTCAAGTATTGCGGACAAAAAAGCATTATATATTATCTGATGCCCTGTATCATTTGGGTGAATGTTATCTGCATCAACCTCTCCATTAGCATACACTTCGCTGTATGAATCTGTATCTACAAATCTTAAGTTAAGACCGTCAGCATTAAGTTCCGAAACGATATCTTTTGATGCTTGCTTAAACAATGCATGTGACGCTGATGTATAATGACCATATCCTGCAGAAGCCATATTCGCCGATCCAGTAGCATTTTCCTTGCATGGATGAGCAAGATAAATAGGGGAGCATGTAGACGGAACCCCTGAAACCCATTGCAAAAAGAAATAAAATGCTGTATCTGGAATTATAGCTGTAAGAATAACTGTATGATTTCCACTTCCAAGACCCGTTACCCTTAATAACGCGGATTCAAAGAATCTTGATGATATCGCCCCGCCATTTGATACATATCCAGCACTTAGTTGGGTTGCTTTTACGACACCATCAACGGAAACAGAAAAAGATGAACTATTTCCTAATTGCTGGACATAATTAACATATAAGACATCCCCGGTAACATTAAAGGTTGCCGTAGCCCCATTTACATTAGTATATTTCGCATATGATGAAACACCATCTATTTTTGTAGACGACCATGTTCCAGCATATGATATTGACGAACTTGTCCCTCTTAATAACGAGGATTCTGGAATAGACATCCCGGCGACTATGGCAGATAAGGCATTTTTATAGGCTAATAACTTCCTTCCGTCTGAGTCGTTGTCGCCAAATTGGGCGCAATCATTAAATCCGGGGAGAATTGTTACGATATCATTAGGATTTGATGGGCTGTCCACCATATCGTAGGCTATATCAACAATCTGGCCTCCAGCTATGCCTGAATCGTACTTTGTTGTCCCCAATTCAGCACATAACATATCTACATAACCATAGAAATTGGTTGCCCGATAACCTGCCGTGAACGAATCTCCAAGACTTCTAAGTTTTCTTCCTGTGTAGGCTGTTGATACATTTGACGCAGTAGTGTTAGCAGTAGATTGAACGTTTACTCCACTAATATCTAAAACAGCAAGATTGGTAATGCCATCCCGCATAAACTTAAAGTCTCGTGCATCTATGTTACCGGTTACGGTTGGATTGGTAACGGATGTCATTTCAGTAGTTGTAAGTTGCGTGCTTAGTGTGCCTGCTGTCGTTACATTCACTGTTTTGGAAACAGCTGCATTCATAAAGCATACAAACAATAAACTGACAATTAGTAAAATGTACTTTTTCATGGTTATATTTTTTATCTTAAATTGAATAAATACGCTGAAATGAAGATAATTCTAATACTTAATTTCAAGGCATTTGTTAAAATTCAAAAATACTAAATATTATAACTCATCAACCATTTTAAATCATTTATTGTGCTTTTGAGAAATCTATGTTTAACAGAATTCTTTTGTATCAGAGCTAAACATTCAAGTCTTCCTCTGATTATGTTAAAAACACAGTAATAAGTCTTTCGGTACACCATGGTGTACTGCCTAACACACCACGCTGTACTGCCTAACACACCACGCTGTACCGCCTAACACACCATGGTGTACCGACTGACACACCACGCTGTACCACCTAACACAGCGTGCTGTACTTTGTAAAACCATACTGTGTATTTCTGACTTAAGTTCTGTGTATTTTTCCAGGAAGAAACACGGATGTACTCAGATTCTACCAGTCACAGCATGTTTGCAACCAATCCTTTTTCATTCATTCCATCGGGACTGCCCATATCGGCGAATGATGCTATAACGCTTCCATATTTTGAGATCCATTTTACGGTATTGGGTCCGGTGGCTCCGTCTCGATGAAGTCCTCTCGGAAAAATCCATAGATTTGTTTTGGCATCATTTGTCCAGTCCATCGACCGGGCGGTAATAATCATGTTGTCTTGTCCGTGATAAACAACCCGTGTTCAGGCTGTTGACTGTGCTATTGGCAAGCAAACTGTCATCGCAGCAACCAACAATGAAAAGAAGTGTTTTACCATAATTGTAGCTGTTAATTGTTTTGCTCTTTTTGAAAAGTAGCTTGCAAAGATATCTATTTGTGTTGAATATTTTAGATGGGAGTTCGATTTGAAATTTGTCGCTCGAAGCGAGTGCCGTTTTCATATCACTGGACGCCGTCCACTTTCTGGGATGCTCAAGTCCGTTGGATAAATTTAATGTAAAATATTTTCCTTTTAAAAATAATGTGTAATTTAGCTCGTTATAATAACACCTTAAAAACCCGATTGTTTTCACGAAAAGAACAATCTTATAACAAGTAAACGATTTACAAACTTACTGCTGTATCATGAAAAATTTTGCTCGCATTCAATCCAATAAGAAAGTAATTAAAAGGGGAGGGTGCGGGTTTTTTAATAAGGATATATACGCGGTGCGAGTGTTGTGGTGTTATGGCCAATGTAAAAAAAACGACCGTAGCGAAAATTTGACAATTAATATCAAAAAGGAATCATAATGAAATTTAATTTTGCAGTAGTAATCCCCATGGCGAATGAACAAGAAGATTTTCACCCATTCGTTTCTTCTTTGACCGAAGTATTGAATATGCTCGAATGTGGCAAAGTCTATTTTGTTGTTGACAAGGTATCAAAGGACAATACATTGGAATTATGTGAAAGTCTTTCGAACACTGACAACAGATTTGTTACTGTTTGGGCTCCTGAAAACAAAAATGTGGTTGACGCTTATATCAATGGATATAAAGAAGCTCTAAAAAATAAGCACAAAATTATTATCGAAATGGATGCTGGTTTATCGCACGACCCTAAAGCCTTGCCAATGTTTTTGAGAGTATTAAACGAAGGGAACGAGTGTGCATTTGGCAGCCGATTTATAAATGGCGGTTCAATAAGTGATTCTAATTGGAAACGCACTTTTTTATCAAGGTTTGGGACGATTCTTTCAAACTTACTACTTGGTACAAAAATGTATGATATGACTTCAGGTTATCAGGGCTTTCATGCCAACATAGTTGAAAAATTTGTTGAATATGACCTGTTATCAAAGGCTCACTTTTATCAAACTGAATTGCGTTACTTGTTACGCAAAAGTCGTTATGCAGAAATACCAATTCATTACCGGGCTCCTTCTCCAAGTGTTTCTAAAAAAGCAATTTATAATTCATTTAAAGTATTGTTTCATTATTTTGTACTTCGGTTGAAATTTAAATCTCCGGTAGTAAGATGAAAAGAATAATTGGCAAAATTCATACCCTATCCATTTACTTATGCACTTAATAAAATAACAAGGCAAATATGGAAAATACATTTTTAATTATTACATCAATTGCAAATCAAGAGCATCCTGTATTGAAGCAGTTTGCAGAAGAAGCATCAAAACATAGCGTTCCATTTATTGTGATTGGTGATACTAAAAGCCCTAAAGAATTTAATTTGGCTGGGTGCGATTTCTTTTCAATAGAACGACAACAAGCGCTAAAGTTTCAATTAGCAAAGGCTTTACCAGTGAAACACTATGCACGTAAAAATTTGGGTTATCTAATTGCCATTTCCAAAGGAGCAAAAACAATTATCGAAACCGATGATGATAATTTGCCATTGAAAGGTTTTTGGGAAAATCGAACAAAATGGGTAAATGCGCATTTATTGAACGGCAAAGGTTGGGTGAATGTATATAAATATTTTACAGAAGCCCATATCTGGCCAAGAGGTTTTGCACTTGAAAATATTCAGGATAAATTGCCGATTTTAGAAAATCAGTTGTTAATTGACTGCCCAATACAACAAGGATTGGCAGATGAGAACCCCGATGTAGATGCAATATACAGACTTACTTTGCCTTTGCCAATCATATTTAATAAAGCTGATAGTATTGCTTTAGGAAATAATTCATTTTGTCCTTTTAATAGCCAAAACACGACATGGTTTAAGGAAGCTTTTCCGCTTTTATATTTGCCTTCTCATTGTAGTTTTAGAATGACAGATATATGGCGTTCTTTTGTTGCTCAACGAATAGCGTGGACTTGCGGTTGGCCTATTTTATTTCACCAAAGCACGGTATGGCAAGAACGAAATGATCATAACTTAATGAACGATTTTCGAGATGAAATTTCGGGTTACAATAATAATGCACAAATAATAAAAAGTCTAAAAGCGTTAGATTTAAAAGAAGGCATTGAGAATATTCCAGGCAATATGAAACTCTGTTATAATATATTGATTGACTTGGGTTTTGTGGGACAGCAAGAAATAATTCTTTTAGATGCATGGTTGAATGATATTAATCTAATAAAAGAAGAGTGTTATGAATAAAAATGATGTCATAAATAAGTATATATTCCCATTTTTGTGTTTGTTCTTGCTTGTTTTATATGGTTTGGTCGGATATTTATCTTTTGGATACGATGATGAGTTTTTTAATATAGACTGGATTTCAAAATATGGATTTGGAGTTATTCATCTTGTTCAGACACATGATGTTCATCCGCCAGGGTCATATTTTATGGATTGGCTACTTTTTACATTACTCGGTAAGTGGGCATTAGTAAGGCTATTTATATCATTAATTACTGCAATATCATTGATATACGCTATTGTATCGATTAAAAACAGGAACGGTATATTTTCCGGTATTGTTTTGTTTATTTTATTAGGCTTAAATCCTGCAATTTTGCTTTGGTGTACCAGTGTTAGGTGGTATGCTTTTTTTGTTCCGGTTTTGGTTTGGCTGAGTATTGTTCCTAAACAGCAAGGTTGGCAATATTGGGCTAAGTGTTTTGGAGGTTTACTCATATTGGGATATATAGGCTATGCGGTTTTTATTTTTCTCATCCCTATATTGATCTTGTACTGGATTGAAAGCAAAGAAGAAACTAAAGATAAAATAAGAAATTTTATCTTGTATGGATTTTTGTTTCTTATTCTTTATTCATATCAGCTTTCGGTATTCTTACATGTTCATATTCATAATAGTGATGGTCAAATCTTCTCGCTGTTAAAAAGTTTAATTGGATTTTATTCGGCTCAAATTAGCAATCAAGGCGTATTTCCAATATCACTACCGGGGCTTTTAGCAAGTATAGCCACTTTAGGTATTTTTACAATCATTTTCTATTCTAATTTGCGTGTTAATCTTAAAAATAAGTATTTTGTTACCTATTCATTAGCAACTATTTTGTCAATAATCACAGGACTTGCTGGAAAGTTTAGAAATTTAGTTTTAATTAGTCCATGGCAAGCATTCTGGATATCAACAGCTAAAATTGAGGCACCTCAAAAAAAGCTGTTTTTATTTTTTCTCACATTTTTAACGATAAGCAATGTGTGGGGCGATTTTAATGTTATAACACGACAAAATACAACAAAGAATGACTATAATCTGCCCATTAAAGAAATCTTGAAGGATTTAAGCATTGAGAATGTAAAATGCAAAAACGATATAGTAATTTTATGTCATTCTCGTTCACTATCCTGGAATCTTGAAAATGCAGGCTATCGAGTACTGGATCCAAATTCCTATACACTTCTTCCTAAGCAGGTATTGCTTTCTAAGCATAAATGTCTGGTTGTTCTTAAAACCTGGCCGGGTAGTATGGATGCAAAGCAGTATCAGATGCTATATGATGAGATTAAACTTCTTAGCTATGCCAGTTCAGTGAATTCTAAATTTGGTCGCGATGATTTTTATGTTTTAAAGAATAAATTTGACTCTCGTTATCCTGAATATAGTGTTGAGGTAACAAAGTATTATGATGTGAAAAACCTTGTCGCTCTGAAGTCTTGGCAACCAATTGTTTTCTTGATGAAGTGAATTTTTGTTGACTAATAGCTAGCGTCAATGCAAAGAAGCGTTGTTTGATATATGGGACGAGTATTATTTTGATGTTTGATTAAAACAGAACTTTTAAGATAAATGTAAAATTGTTTTTATGAAAAAGTTAATCAGATTATTATGGACACTCGGGCTATTGCTTATTGCAATAATTTTTCAAATGTGCGATTACAGTGGTGATGAAACTGAATCAATAAATAATCAATCGGATTCTTTGATAATAGTAAAATTCAAAGCTACAGAGAATGAGGATTACACAGGAATAATAGGAAACAAAACATTAAGGATTCCTCCAAAAACAGATACTACAATTTATGTTACACAAAGGGGCGTAAATCAACTTGCATTTGATGGATATAAGGATACTATTGAAATGTTTTCTTATATTAAAATTGCTAAGATTCAGGGAAATGACACAATAAATTCATCAAATAATTATAGAGGTCATAAATATTGGGTTTATTCTAAGGTTTCGAAATGGAGTACTTTATACAAGTTGACAATTATAAATGATGATCTTAAATAATGCTAATAATACAGGATGCCTATGATGTCTGTGTGTAAGCGACTTGCATCCTTTGAAAAAAGAGCTTGCGTTTGCGATTTATTCTAAATTTAATTTTAAATTTGAGGCTTTCAAGAGCTTGCAACAAATGTTATGACCAATTAAGAAACACACTTAGTAAAGAACATGGCAATGAAAAAAATTAAGATTTTCTTTTTACTATTACTTTTGGTTGTCATTAACGTGAGTGTTAAAGGTGACTTTATGCCTAAAAATTCGATACAGCCGACACCCATTTTTGCCAGCGTGCGGAATCTGGCTGACTATCCTGGAATTTCGCTGATTGGGTTGGAGGAGGGCTCGGCACTTACTAAATCCAATAAAGCCTTTGAATTTAAAACCGGATCCTACTCTGCTATTTTTAAGTTCTTCCCTGTAACTTTATACGCTGTAAAGAAGAAATATTTAAATAGAAAAGGTATCAATAAGATTGATTGGGAAAATGACAAGAATGTCTTAAAGTCAAATCTAATAATTGATGCAAAAACTTTTAAAGAAATGGTGCCGCCGATAGCAATGGTACTACTTGATTACAAAATTACTGGACTCACTAATTCTACCATCGCTATACACATGACCGGACAAAAAAACATTTCTAAATAACCATAGAACTGTGTTCGGAATTTTGATTATCGTTGATGTCTTCCATTTGTGATATAGATAACATTTCAAATATGAAACGAGAAGTATATGGATTATGAATTGATGTTTCTAAAGAGTTTATTGCTGACAGTTGCAATTGAAATGCCGATTTTATGCGTTTTATCTTGGTTCTTTTCAAACAGAAATGACTTTAAACTTGCCAGACTATTGATGACCGGTTTTTTTGCAAGTTTTGCGACATTGCCATATATCTGGTACATCTTTCCGTATTTTATTTGCAATAAGGTCTTTTATGTTGTTGTTAGTGAGTCATTCGCAGTAGTTGCGGAATCCTTTATTATTTTCTTCATGCTTAGGATTAAGTACACAAAATCATTAATATTTTCATTTGTTTGCAATGCTGCCTCTTTTTTAATAGGAATAAGTATTAACTGGAAATAATTAGTCGCTATTCTGTATTACGCGTAAGCATCTGACGTTAAATCGCTTTTGAACAGGTATTGTACACTATGGAATGTTTGATGTATTGAAGCATGGTAATAAGGAAATTCAGAATTATGTTTTTTTTACCAAAGAGGTAAAACTACTGGATGAGGGGAATGCTACGATGTATATATTTTCAACGACTAATGAAACTGAAAACTAAAGAAAAAGAATTGGTCAAACGCTTGTTTATTGTTGTCGCATATACTATATTGTTGGCAACAATTTAAAACAATAAATTATGAGACGATTAGAATTTAGTTCTCTTCAAGTGAGAGATTTAGAAATTTCCAAAGAGTTTTATACTCAAAAGCTAGGGTTTGAATTAGCTGAAATGAAAAATCCGGATGCAGTTATTTTCAAGTTTAACAAAGGTGAAGCAAGCTTTGCTATTCGCAAACCTCTCGAAAATTTGGACAATAAAGAGTTGGGAAATGGTGTGTCGGTTTGGTTTGCAATAGACGAAAAAATAGAGGATTTACAAGCACGTTTTGTGGAAAATGGAGTCGTTATTTTAGGAACAGTAATGGAAACCCCGTTTGGAAAAGCACTTCATGTAAAAGACCCTGACGGTTATAAATTAACCTTTTTTGAGCCGAGGTAAACATTCATGACAAAAGAAGCAGAATTTAGTTTTAATAGCCCGAATGACAGTCCGGGCTATCTCTTGGCACATGTGACCATGTTGTGGCAACGAAAACAAAAGAAAGTTTTGGATCCTTTGGATTTAACACATACTCAATTTGTACTTTTAGCCGCTTTAAGTTGGCTTTCAAGAGAAAGCAACGCCGTTACACAAATGGATATTGCCAACCAAAGTAATGCTGACAGAATGATGGTTTCAAAAGTGTTGCGAACTTTGGAAGAAAAGAAATTTATCACGCGGCAAGAAAATGAAAGAGACACAAGAGCAAAAACCATTCAATTGACAAAAACAGGTGCAGAAACATTACAAAAGGCAATTATTAAAGTAGAAAATGCAGATAAGGATTTTTTTTCAGCTATTGAAACAACCCTTTTATCATTCAATGCAGATATGGTGAAACTTATTGACGAAAATAAAGGAGAATAATAGCTAAGACCGCTAATAAACACGATTTTCTTTATGTACATACGTACGCTGTTGTAGCTGAAATCGCTCCTTTCCGCAGGCATAGTTATCGTAAAACAGCTTCTGCCTAATAGTGGTTTCTTGCCATCAGGCATGTCGTGTTTCTGTTGTTGTAAATTTTTCTTTGCAGTCATAATCTTGTTTTTTTAGTTAATAAATCTTTTTTGCTCTGAACTCCGGCGGGGATTTCTTATTGCACCACAAAAGTAATACGTCGGACTTTCGTCAATGTTCCAAATGGTTCCTTTTGGTCCTTTTTTGGGGCAATTGGGGACATTTAGGGACAAATTGAGACAACTACTGGGCTTTTAAATCTATGTTTCATGTTGATTGTTGATATTGGTATAATATTATTCTGATAATGATTGCAAATATAGTAACTTTGCTTTTAATTAACAAAAGAAACATCATGAAAAAAGCAAAAGATTTAAAAAAAGACGCGTGTCTGCCTAAGTCAACAAACAGAATTGGCTTTGAAGTTTAACAACATTACAGAGCAAAAAATTATCAGCTGATAGTTGCTTAAACATCAGCTGATAATTACCCAATCATCAGCTGATGATTTTTATTTGTCAGGGACAAATTTAGTGAAAGGGTTTCTGACAGGGTTAAAGTGTAATCTACTTTGCAATATATCAATAAATTAAGACAACGCATTTATGGATTATGAAAGGGCAAGTGAAAACAATATATTGTTTGTATTATAGATTTTTATTTTAAATAAATAAATCTAATATAAAGACAATATATTGTTTTCAATGTGCTTTTCAAATGTGAGAAAAACAGCATATAAGCATCAGTAAAATAGGACGATAGCACCTTTCGCAAACCCTTTCAGACAAATATTGCGAAAAATATCACAGTCAGCATAGTGTACATACTTGAATAAAAATAAATCATATATGTCTATAAATCAATACACTTTTGAAATAATTTCTGTCCAAAATGTGTAAGTAACAATTCTTGAATACCTTGTTCGATACACCTGATAGGTTCGCAATTGGCAATAATCGTATAACTTTATCAAAAATTATTTTTAATTTATTTGTTCATTGTTTGCTCATATTTCAGAAAAGTTTACGATATTTGCAAATGTTTATAAAATATTAAAAACGTTAGGATGTACGCTGAGGAAAACCGACTTTAAAACGAATGAACTGAGAAAATGAATGAAATACCTGTCATAAGAAAAGGAAGTATAAAGGATTACTGGTCAAATGGCTTTAGTGGTGGATTGATATTTGGAATACTGGTATTCTTGATTTCATTGATTGACAACAGTGCACGGATTTCATTGTACTTTGGATTGATGACATGGATTGGAATAATTTTGATATTTATTGGAATTGGATTTACAAGCGAGGAATATTTTATAAGAAAAAAGAAAATAAAAAATCTAACCTCAGGGAAATATGATTTTCTCGATAAAAATAATTTTACACTCCATCCGGATTTATATTTTGAAGGAATATACAAGGGTTTTTGTTTTCGGGTTTTGCCTGAGAGAAAATGGATTGAGAATGAGAAAGGGAAAGGTAGAGGAAAATATATTGAATATGTTGTTATTGAATCTTTTTACTCTTTTGATTCGGACTCTTATGACAGAGAACAGGAAAAAAGGATGTGTGGTGATTATTATTTAGGACAAATCTATTTTAAAAATCATTGTGCTGGATTTATTCCTAAGGATTGGAAGAATCCAGACTTCAAGGAGAATTTTGACGGTTTGATATGTATTTTCAAAAGAGAAAAATTAAATTTTTTATCGAAAGAGGATTGGGACAAAATAATTGGGACAAAACTGAATATTAATAGGGAGAATAAAGAGAAAGCCAGAACAATACGGATTCTAAAGATTGGAAAATTAGATATTGGATTTAGAAAACCTGAAAATAAATCTAGTTATGATTATTAATGCGAATCAAGGGTTAAAAGATCAAAAAGATGAACGCAGCGGGGCGATTCTTTGGAAGATAGGCAGGAGCCGTCCCTAAATCTTTGGGATGCTTTGATTGCAATGACAATATTATTATGCAAATTATGAGTAGACCAAAACTTGATAAAGAAATATCGATAAATGATTTTAAGGATTATTATTGGCTAAAGGAAGAGTTGGTCGGATTTTGCAGAGCCATTGGCATAAATAGATCTGGCGGAAAGATTGCTATATATAACAGGATAATAACTTTCCTTGAAAATGGAGAAATAATTTTTAAACCGGATACTTTAAAGGCAAATACTTGTTCGACATTTGATTGGAACATTGAAAGATTGGGTGTTGAAACGTTGATTACTGACAACTATAAAAATACTCAGAATGTAAGGGCTTTCTTCCAGAATAAGATTGGAAACCATTTCAAATTCAATGTCGCATTTATAAATTGGATGAAAGCAAATCAAGGCAAAACGCTTGGTGATGCGATTGATAAATGGATAGATATAGCTGAGCAGAAAAAGGATAAAAACCATAAAACCGTCATCGCACCTCAATTTGAATACAATACCTACATCAGAGCTTTTCTGAATGATAATCCTCATTTATCGTCAAAGGATGCAATGAGGAGTTGGATGATTAAGCGAGAGAAGCCTGGAGTTCATAAGTATGAGGAAGAAGATTTACGCTCAATAACGACTTATAAAAAGTAGCAAACAAGAAGCGAAAACTCACTGTCGATATGATACGCAAATTGACCTCCCGACTGAATCTGTCTCCCAGTCTCTTAATAAATGCTTATAAATTAGTCAGTCAACCGGGTGAATATTTAAGGGATAACAAGAATTATAAATAAATAAAGTTAGGCACCTAATACTTATATCAATTTTTTGAAACGCGTTTCAATTATCAAGACAAAACAAAGTCACCTGCCGAGACCATGCCGCTGGACAACGGAAGCGCTGTAAGATATACCTAATCAAGGTAAATACAAGCTCGGAAGCCAGCTCAGGCAAATAACTACCCCCCAGCTTTCCCCAAGTTATAAAAAGTTAATTAACCGAATCTTTCTTGAATTGTCATACTTATAATACCCATAAGTCAGCAAAAACATCTTTCTTTGCAATCAATTAATAGGTCTATTAAACAACTTAATTAAATATGGATATTAATAACGGGCAATCTATGGAACAAACCATTCTGGAAGTGGCCGAAAGACTGTTTTTGGAAAAAGGATTTGCAATGACTTCTACTACCGAAATTGCAAAAGAAGTTGGTTGCAATCAGGCGTTAATCCATTATTACTACCGGACAAAAGACAACCTTTTCAATGTTATTTTCGAACAGAAGTTTCAGGCGCTTTTTAAAGGACTGTTTGAAATGAAAAGCATGGGTGATTTGAAGTTTCAGGATAAATTGAGAATTATAATCGAGTCGCATTATGATTTGCTCATGAAGAATCCGAAGATTCCTACCCTCATGCTTAATGAATTAACACGTCAACCTGACCAGATTCGTATTTTGCGGGAGAAACTTAGAGCGTTGCCGGAAGAATTATTTAAAGAGCTGAATGTTGATTTGCAAGATGAAATTAAGCTTGGAAATGTCAGAGAGGTAAGTCTGACGGATTTGTTAATCAGTGTGCTATCCTTAAACGTTGCGATATTTATCATGATGCCCTTTGTTGAAAAGGTGCTTCAATTAAGTGAAGCTCAAAAGGAAGCACTGATTGCACATCGAAAAGCAGAAAATGTTGAATTTATTTTGAGAAGTATAAGACCATGAGGAAAAATAAAACGAAGGTACAAGGCAAAAGTAACCTGGTTCCCTTTCAGAGGCTGGGCATTCTTGTTATACTGACATTTATCTGTCAATTAAACCTGCGTGCGCAAGCATTGACAATCGAAACCTGTAAGGAAAAAGCCAAAACAAATTATCCGCTGATAAAGCAATACGGTCTGATTGAGCAAACGGCCCAATACAACATCAGCAATGCGAACAAAGGCTATTTACCGCAGCTTTCATTTTCGGCAAAAGCGACTTACCAATCAGCGGTAACCCAGATTCCTGCAGTTTTGGGAGAAACGCTGTCCGAAATCGCAAAAAAGGCTGTTACATTTCCCTCATTGGGCAAAGACCAGTATCAGGCTGTTGCAGAAGCCGACCAATTGATCTGGGATGGTGGAGCGATCTTAGCACAAAAGAAAGTTACTCATACCGAGACAGAAGTGGAAAAACAAAAGTTGGAAGTCGATTTATTTGCTTTAAATGATCGGATCAATCAACTCTTCTTTGGAATTTTACTAATGAACGAGCAGCTTAAGCAAAACAATATTCTGATCAATGAACTGGGAGTTGATATAAACCGGATTGTTGCCTACAAACAAAACGGGGTAGCCAACCAGGCAGATATAGATGCCTTGAAAGTAGAACAACTAAACGCCAATCAGCATGATACGGAATTGAAGAGTACCCGTAAAGCCTATTTTATAATGCTTTCGACCTTTACACGATTAAAGATTGACGAGAACACGGAACTTGCAAAGCCTGAAATTAATCTGGCTTTACTGAACGATACAACCAATCATCGTCCGGAGCTTAAATTATTTGATGCTCAGGATAGAATGTATGAAAGTCAGAAACTACTCCTCGATGCCGGTAATTTACCTAAGATCGGTGTCTTTCTGCAAGGTGGTTACGGCAAGCCCGGATTAAATATGTTTTCAGATAACTTTTCACCTTTTTATATCGGCGGAATAAAACTATCCTGGAATTTCAGTGGCTTGTATTCACAAAAGAATAATCTGAGAAAAATTGACATCAGTAAAAAGGCAAATGATATACAAAAAGAAACATTCCTTTTCAACAACAGTCTGCTTACCAAACAACAACAAACCGAAATAGAAGAGTTACAGTCGACACTTGCAAACGATGATGAGATTATCCGTTTACGTGGAAATATAAAAAAATCAACGTCAACAAGAGTTGATAACGGCACACTTACCGTAACCGATTTGATTCGTGAAACAAATGCCGAAAATCAGGTCATACAACTAAAATCATTGCATGAAATTCAACTTATAATGAGCGTATATCAATTAAAGAACAACGTGAATAATTAAAGTAATCAACAATAAAACAAGGATATATGAGAACAATAATCAAAAGCAACCGACTATTTATTGGTTATAGACTAAGATACGGTTTATTTGCATTGGCATTTTCTACCATACTCGTTTCATGCGGTAAATCGAAAAGTGAGGCGGATGCTTCCGGCACATTTGAAGCTACCGAAGTCATTGTTTCTGCCGAAGGAACGGGACAGATACTTTCATTCAATGTTCAGGAAGGTCAGTCGCTGGCAGCAGATGATTTGGTTGGTACGATAGACAGCACGCAGCTTTATTTGCGTAAACAGCAAATAATATACAGCAAAAAATCATTGCTAAGCCGTCGTCCTGACATCAAAAAGCAAATTGCTGCACTGCAACAACAAATTGCAACGGCCAAAACAGAACGCAAACGGTTTGAAAATCTGGTAAAAGCCAATGCTGCCAATCAAAAGCAAGTAGACGATATTAATGCACAAATAGCCTTGTTGGAAAAGCAGCTTGTGGCGCAAAAAACAACCCTTGTAACAGGCAATCAGGGTATCAACGAAGACAGTGAAGGCATAACCTTGCAAGTTGCGCAAGTGGAAGACCAATTGCGCAAATGTAAGATTATAAGTCCTATTGCTGGGACCGTATTGGTTAAATATGCCGAAATGGGCGAAGTGGCATCTCCGGGGAAAGCGCTTTTCAAAATAGCTGATATCAACAATATGATTCTTCGGGCTTATGTTACGGCCGATCAGTTGACGCAAATAAGAGTTGGACAAAAAGTAAAAGTCACTTCCGATTTCGGCAAGGACAAGAATCGGGAATATGCCGGAACGATAGCCTGGATTTCAGACAAGGCGGAGTTTACGCCTAAAACTATTCAAACACGCGACGAGCGGGCAAATTTGGTCTATGCTGTGAAAATAGACGTGAAGAATGATGGCTTATTGAAGATTGGGATGTATGGCAATGTTCACTTTAATTGACGATATAATTGCCGGCAATTATGGAAAGGACGAATAACAATCCGGAAACAGCAATTCGTTGTGACTCTGTCTGCAAAAAGTACGGAAAAACTGAAGCTCTGAAAGGTCTGAACTTTGATGTCCGCAGAGGGGAGATCTTCGGTATTATTGGCCCTGACGGTGCCGGGAAGACAACGCTTTTTAGAATTTTGACTACGTTGATTCTGGCAGATAGCGGGACAGCCTCTGTTGATGGATTTGATGTTGTAAAAGATTATAAAGAAATACGCAAACGGGTCGGTTATATGCCCGGACGGTTTTCCCTGTATCAGGATCTGACGGTTGAAGAAAACCTGAACTTCTTCGCTACCGTTTTTAATACGACTATTGAGGAAAACTACGAGTTGGTAAAGGATATCTACCAGCAGATAGAACCATTCAAAAAGAGACGTGCCGGAAAGCTGTCGGGTGGTATGAAACAGAAACTTGCATTGAGTTGTGCTTTGATACACAAACCCAGTGTGCTGTTTTTGGATGAACCAACGACAGGTGTTGATCCTGTATCCAGAAAAGAATTTTGGGGAATGTTGAAAAAGCTCAAAGAACAAGGCATTACTATTCTGGTCTCCACGCCTTATATGGATGAAGCAAGTTTATGTGACAGAATTGCGCTGATTCAGAATGGCCGGTTCTTGAAGATTGATACGCCAAAAGACATTGTAAGTCAATATGGTAACAGGCTCTGGGCCGTGCAAAGTGATAATATGTACAAGCTGTTGACGGATTTACGTGCCAATGAGTTGTCAGAGAATTGTTTTGCTTTCGGGGATAAACATCATGTCTCTGTTGATAATGAACAGTTTAAAATTGATGATCTGCGACAGTATTTGGAACAGAAGGGGCATACAAATATTGAAATCAGGGAAATTGAGCCGAGCATAGAGGATTGTTTTATGCAATTAAGCCAGCGTTGAATGGTCAGGATCAAAAAGATACAAGCAGAAAGAAAATGAGCAATTCAATTCAAAATAATTCCAACAAGGTTATTGTCGCTGAAAATCTGACAAAGAAATTCGGACATTTTATAGCTGTGGATGACATCTCATTTGAAGTGGAAAGGGGAGAGATCTTCGGATTCCTGGGTGCCAACGGTGCTGGGAAAACGACGGCTATGCGTATGCTTTGCGGACTAAGCATTCCGACTGGTGGTAAAGGGATAGTGGCCGGCTATGATATTGAGAAGCAAACTGAGCTGGTCAAGAAGAGTATAGGATACATGAGCCAGAAATTTTCACTTTACGACGACCTGAAGGTCTGGGAGAATATTGAACTTTTTGGCGGTATTTACGGAATGAAAGATAAAGAGATCAGGGAGAAAACAGACTTATTAATGCAAGCGCTTCATTTTGAAGGCGAGCGTAATAAACTGGTCGGATCTTTACCATTGGGATTTAAGCAAAAGCTGGCATTCTCTGTTTCTATTTTTCATACGCCTAAGGTGGTATTTCTGGATGAACCGACCGGTGGTGTCGATCCGATTACACGCCGTCAGTTTTGGGAATTGATTTATGATGCAACTTCCCGGGGAATAACTGTTTTTGTTACCACCCATTATATGGATGAGGCTGAATATTGTAACCGGGTCTCTATCATGGTGGATGGAAAGATTGAAGCCCTGGACTCACCAAGGAACCTGAAAAAACAGTTTAATGCAACCAGTATGGATGATGTTTTTCAGCAATTAGCCAGAAAATCCATCCGCAAAGCCGATTAACTATGAAACAATTACTTTCTTTTATCAGAAAAGAATTTTACCATATCCTGCGTGACAGGACGACCATCATGATATTGCTTTTGATGCCTGTCATTCAAATTATTTTGTTCGGTTTTGCTCTTACTACGGAAGTAAAAAATACGCAGGTGGCTGTCCTGGCTCCAACCAATGACGAAGCAAGCAGCCGTATTATCGACAAACTGAATGCCAGTGCTTACTTTGATGTGGTGGAGAAGATTCATAATACAGATGAAATACAGCCTGTCTTCAGGGATGCGAAGGCTAAATTGGTCGTTGTATTTGAGGATCATTTTGGCGAAAAGCTTCGTTACAACGGTAAGGCACACGTCCAGCTTATTGCTGATGCCACCGATCCGAATAGGGCAACCTCATTCACCTTCTATGCCAGTAACATTATTGCTTCCTATCAACAAGAATTGATGGGCGAAAGCAAAAATCCCTATCAAATAACACCCGAGATAAAAATGCTCTATAACCCGCAAATGCTTAGTGCCTTTAATTTTGTTCCGGGCGTTTTGGGTATGATTATGATCCTTATTTGTGCTATGATGACCTCAATTGCCATTGTTCGTGAAAAAGAAATGGGAACCATGGAGATATTGCTGGTTTCACCTATGAAGCCGATCTACATAATTCTTTCCAAAATAACGCCCTATTTTGTGCTATCGTTTGTGAATTTTGTCACCATTATGTTGCTGTCGGTCTTTGTCCTTAAAGTACCTATTACCGGTAGTTTGGCAAGTTTGGTGTTGGTTTCGTTACTCTATATCTTCGTATCGTTGGCGTTGGGCTTGTTGGTTTCGACCATGACCAACTCACAGCAAGCGGCTATGTTGGTTTCAGGTATGGGACTCATGATGCCGGTTATGATGCTCTCAGGCATGATATTCCCGATCGAAAATATGCCGCTTCCGTTACAATGGTTGTCCTGTATCGTTCCGGCAAGATGGTATATCTCAGCCGTCAAAGTCATTATGATTCAAGGATTAGGCATTACTTCTGTATTAAAGGATGTTGGCATTCTTTCTCTCATGGCGGTTGTATTGGTCTCTGTCAGTTTGAAGAAGTTTAAAATAAGACTGGAATAAGGAACTTGAAACTATGATAAAGTATCTTCTTAAAAAAGAGTTTAAACAAATTCTTCGGAACAAATTTCTTCCGAAAATGATTTTTATGTTTCCGTTTATGGTATTGCTCGTTTTTCCATGGGCTGCCAGTTATGAAATAAAGAATCTGAATTTGAGTGTGGTTGATAACGATCAAAGTACTTATTCTGAGCAACTAACTCAAAAAATCATCTCATCAAACTATTTCAAACTTACAGATGTTTCGCCGAATTACAATAAGGCAATGAAAAGCATTGAGAAAAATCAATCGGATATTATTCTGGAAATCCCGCCCCATTTCGAGAAAGACATTGTCAACAGGCAAGGTGCCAAAGTGATGATCTCGGCCAATGCGGTAAATGGTATGAAAGGTGGTATAGGCATGACTTATCTGGTTAGTATAGTATCTGATTTTAATGCGGGAATAATTGCAAAGTTAATGCCGGTTACAAATGATGTGAGTCCTGTCCCAACAATACAAATTGATACTCAATATCGGTTTAATCCCCATTTAAATTACCGTGTTTTTATGGTTCCGGCTCTGATGGTTATGATCTTGACGATGATGTGTGGTTTTCTACCGGCCATTTCTATTGTATTTGAAAAAGAACTGGGTACTATGGAGCAAATTAATGTAAGCCCTGTTCCAAAGAGTCTCTTTATTTTGGCTAAATTAATCCCATTTTGGATTATCGGAATCTTTGTCATCAGTGTCGGTTTTCTGATTGCCTGGGCTGTTTACGGATTGGTTCCTGCCGGATACTTTTCGACGATTTATTTATTTGCCGTGATTTATATTCTGGCTGTCTCGGGTCTTGGAATTGTTATTTCGAATTATGCATCCTCGATACAGCAAGCGATGTTTATTATTTTTTTCTTTTTGATGCTTTTTATTATGCTGAGTGGGTTGTATACTTCTATTGACAGTATGCCGGAATGGGCAAAATGGATCGCAGCATTCAATCCGTTGAAGTATTTTATGGATGTCATGCGGTCGGTTTATTTAAAGGGGAGTAATCCGTTGCAGCTTATGAAAGATTTATCGGCCTTAATCGGTTTTGCCGTTTTCTTTAATTGCTGGGCGGTAATAAGTTATCATAAGAAGAATTAGATTTCTGCCAAGCTTCTGTTTTCCAGTTGCATGGCATTCCGGTGCCCGCTTGATTCCTGCGCTATTTGTTTGTCTCTTTTAGAATTTTACAAAATAGCCTTGCAGTTATCTGTACAACTGCACTTTCACTGCGTCCGTTCTCAAGGTCGCCGTCTACCATGCCACTTTCCTCCGTCCGCTTTTCGGGAGGTTTTAAATTGTTACCCCATACAAATGTTTAATCATCGAATATTTTTGGATAAATTAAATATTTAACAAGAAGTAACGTGTTATTAAAATTAATAAGTATTTTTGCTGATCATATAGTGCTTATCAGGAAGTTGCATCTTACATGGAAAATACAAATATGACCTTAAATTTGTGATATAAAGAAAGATGAGATTATGTATATAAAATTGAAAGTAAAGATTGGTTTAGTGATTACAATGTGTGCATGCCAGATGTTGAATGCGCAAACCTATAAGAGTATTGTATGCGATAGTCTTACTCGCAAACCACTTCAAGGTGCTGTTGTTTCACTGTGTTCTCCCAAAGGTGAAGTGTTACATTCCTGTATGACAAATTCAGATGGTAGTTTCCAACTTCAACATTTCAAAGGATCGACAATCTTACAGATATCCATATTGGGGTATAAATCAAAGAAAGAAATACTAAGTCTTTCTTTGCCTGATAAATTTTATTTATCCCCTTTAATTTTGAAAGAAATAAGTATAACTGCAAACCAGGAAATACATGATATTGATAAAGATACTTATCTCGTTACTGACAGCTTACGTAAAGGGACAACCTTTGCTGCAGATATGCTTGGACAAATAAAGGGAATTAATTATAATTGGTTTGATAACTCATTAAGCGTTTATGGGCAAAAAAACATACTGTTGTTGGTTAATGGTGTGGAAAAGGATCAGAGTTATATAAAGAATATTAATCCTAAGCGGATCACGAAGATAGAAGTTGTACATAATCCAGGAGGCCGCTATATTTCAGATAATTATGCAGCCATTATCAACTTGATTTTATATGATGATTATGTCGGATGGGATTTGTATCTGGCTGAAGATACTAAAATTAACCCCAATAAATTAGATAAGGCTGAGGGGTTATTTAACGAAGGAGTCTATCCGAATTTCACCTATACCAGTAATAAAATTACGGTGAATGCCAGTTATAATTATTCGAGAAAAAGAATGAGCTTTTCTGACAGTTATTGGCAGAGTTACCCAGGTATAATCGAGAATACAACAACTGCAATTGATGAAAATTCACCCAATATTCGAAAGGGAGATAATAATCATTCTCTGTCGGCTGGCCTGGACTATCAGATTTCAAAAAAACACTCTATTTCTTTTCAGGGGAAATACGACCGACAAAACGGAAATGCCAGTTTTGATTATTCAATCTGGAGTAATAAAACTGGCTCTGAGGCAGAAAAGACCTATCGAATTGGGCAGACGAACAGCGTGTCCAATGAATGGGTAGGTACACTTTTTTATCGTGGGAAGATTGGTGAACGCTGGGACTTATATAGCGATTTTAATTATGACTATTACGTAAATAATTCCAATGCCAATATGGATCAGGAAAATTGGTTTTCTTCAGAATACAAATATCGTAACCGGAAAAATTATACACGTTTCAATACGGAAGTTACTTATTCATTCAATGCGAATGCTACTCTGAAATTTGGTTATTCAACAACCTGGAAAGAATATACTTCCCAAAATCGATTGGCAGATGTCCAGGAATCTCTATTGGATAACTATCGGGATCGTTTTTTTTCTTATTTCTCATATAAATTTAATAAAGCGTGGAGTACTTCTATAGGAGGTGCTATGGAATGGATACGTGACAGGAGCGAAGATGCCAGTGCAAACCATTTTGCATTGATGCCTGATTTTAAATTAATGTATAAACCAAATAAATCGGTAGATGCTGTTCTTCAATATTATACTACAATTGACTATCCCACATTAAGTCAGTCTTCATTATATAGCTATAAGGCTGATTCTCTAATGTCTTCCTCCGGTAACCCTAATTTAACACAGGCACTGTATAATAACGCTTCACTCCGTATACGTTTGTGGAATTGCCTGACAGTGAGTCCTTCTGTGTGCTATTCGAAAAATAATATTGCATCATTTTATAAATTGTTGGATGATGGGCATATAATGAATACTTATGTTAATTCGTCTCTTCGAAAATACGCTTTAAACTTAACCTTTGAGACATCACTTTGGACGTATTTTGCCTTTTCTACCAATAATTCAATAGGACATGACGAGATTGTTTATGGTGAAAATAAAAATTCCGATAATGTATGGATAAATGAAAGTTCCTTTATATATATGAATAGAAAAACCGGATGGAGAACTATGTTAGACTTTAATCGAAATTCAGGGAGAAACATGCAAATTCAGGGGTATTCAATAGGTGGCGATAACTATTGGATGATGGCATTAATGAAATCCTGCTTAAATGACAGATTATCGTTCATGGCTGCCTACTTTCTACCTTTTAAATGGTTGTTAAATACAACTGATAAGCGAATTGTCAATACGGCTTTTTATCAATATAGTTCAAGGACAAATACTTTTGATGACGTGTTGAAAAATATGATAATGATAAAAATTAATTATAGATTAGATCATGGAAAGCGTGTAATTAAAAAAGAACATAATGCAACAGTTGACCACGAATGAGTGGCGTTCTGAAAGAGATGAAGCAGATGTGCTTTCTTGGTTGATTGATTAAGGCGTTTGTCTTATAATACAAAAATGAAAAGGATATTTCTGGCATTGACAATTTCCCTGTTGTTAACTTCTTGTGCAACATTGACAAATCAAGCATGGACGGTGAGTACAATTTACACGACCGAACCGACGAAAATAGTTTTCCAGAATGACACGATAAAGACAAAAAGAAATAAGGTTAAACTGATTCTTGAAAGGCAAAATGCGCCAATAGAAATTATTGCAATTACTGACAGTTTAAAGAAGAAAGTGACAATTAAAGCAGTTAACTCGATTGAATATTGGGCAAACATTGCGTATTTCTATGGAATAGGAATGTTGATAGACAATAGAAATCCTAAACGATATACATATCCCCCAAAAATATATTTAAATTCCACAGACACGATTAACAAGTACTATAACTATTATGAACGATGGAATAATAAAGGACAATTATTGCTTCACTTATCTTTTCCATACTATAATAGCTTTCGCTTGTCTCCAGTGAATGAAAGCACCAAAAAGAATTTCGGTTATATGGGTGTCTCTGTTGGATTGGATTATTATCACAGTAAGAATCAATTTATAAATATTTCTGCTTCGAGAGTTACGGATTGTTCTGCCCCTTTTGTAATGGACGATTTTGTAAGTGAAAATGAAAAATATGAGTATATTTATTCAACTTATTTGAGTCTATCGAACAATTATAAGATTAAACGTCTCTCAATTGGTTATGGCTTGTCTTACGCAATAAACACTTGGGAGTTAGTTGAATATGGTAGATATGGATCAATCCCGGTAGAAGTGTCTGTTACCAAAACCAACAAAGCATTGGGACTTGTTTTTTCTTCTTATTTTCAGGCAACGCCGAATTTCTATCTTGGGGTAATTTACAGACCTACTTTATTGAGACCGGATATAAAGCCGACATTTAAATACGAACATTTGATTAGTATCGACTTTGCCTGGAAAATACGACTATTTAATATTAAACGGTTGCTGAAATCATAGAACAAATTTCTACGTATCAGAGACGAAGCATTTTAAATCCTTAATTCTTAATCTGGCCTCTTTGCTTATGTTTCAGAAAACTTTACGATATTTGTATTTTAGCTGTGGATATTTAGGATTGGGAGGTGTTGAATATTCCATAGTTGATTGGAAAAAAGCCAATACAAGTTGGGTGGTAGATTTTAATCCCAGTTATTGGGAACTTGGAATTAAACTTAAATTGTAGAAATGATTATGATAAATATTATTACGCTGCCAGAGCCACAAAAAGACTTGGACTTTCCTTTAATGAAAGCGATTGAAATGCGGCGGACAAAAAGGAAGTGGCAAGATTCAAATCTTTCTGATCAGGAAATTTCCAATATATTGTGGGCTGCCTGTGGTATTACACAGGAAGAAACAAAACGCAGCAAAAGCAAAAGGACAGCACCCTCTGCTTGTAATTCCCAGGAAATAAAAGTATATATTGCTATGTATAATGGACTTTTTCTTTATGATGAGAAAAATCATCAGCTTGTTGAAGTCCTTTCGGATGATATTCGAATGCATATAGGTACTCAAAAGATGATGCGTTCTGCACCTGTTGGGCTTATCTATGTTTCAGACTATTCCAAGATGACGTCAATTTTCTTTAAAGATGACAACCGGAAATGGTTTACTTCTGGGGCTGATACTGGTTTCATTAGTCAGAATGTTTATTTATATTGTGCAGCTGCCAATTTAAGTACGGCAATTCTTGGTCTGGTTGACAAGGACAAACTTCATAAGATTATGGGTTTAAGCGAGAATGAGAAAGTGGTTTATACACAAGTGATTGGAAAATCATTGATTTAGTTTTTAGGAATTTAACAGAATAATATTGAGTCATAATAATTAATAAAAAACAAAAAACATGGAAAACATCGAACTTAATGAGAATTCAATTGAATTAACTTCTGAAATTAAAGGATACTTGTTGGAGACTTCAAAGTGGAGCAAGTTTATTGCTATTGTTGGATTTGTCGGTATAGGCATTTTAGCAGTCATTGGTATACTAATGTTGATAGGATTTTCATTTTTGGGAAATTTGTATAAGGGTGTTCCGATGTGGATTGTGGGTGTGGTTTATATAGTAATGTCGGTAATCTATTATTTCCCAACTATTTATTTGTATAAATTTTCAACAAAGATAAAGCAGGGACTGCAATTAGAAGGAGAAATGGTATTGGCTGATGGTTTTTTGAATCTCAAGAAGGTGTTTAAGTTTATTGGGATATTAACGATCGTAATTTTGTCGATTTATGTTTTGGCTTTGTTGATCGCAATACCTGTGTTCTTCTTTATCTATAAGTCAATGTAACGTAGGCGTCCACGAGATACAAAGTAACTGACAACCATGCTTTTGACATGCATACCGAATTAATTAAAACAGCGATCAATTCCATTGTCCCGCTTCAGGATACAGAATGGAAGGATTTGCAAGACTTTATTGAGCAGAGAACGCTTAAAAAGTACAGCTTTTTCCTGAAGGAAGGGGAGATTTGTAATTCGATCGCTTTTGTTAATAAAGGTTTGTTGATTTATTACAGGTCATTGGAAAATGGGAACGAAACCACGACTGACTTCGCATTTACCGGTGACTGGGTGACCGACAATAGAAGTCGTTTAAATCACTCTCCGTCATTTCTTAATATTAAGGCGATTGAAGAGACGGAATTGCTGATCATTCCTGAACGCAATCTTTCAAAATGTTATGATTTGATCCCTAAACTGGAGAAGCTGGGACGGGTCCTGATTGAACAGGCCTTTGTGAAGATTGCCCGGCAAAGCATTGATTTGCAAACTTTATCGGCCGGCGAGCGCTATTATAAAATGCTTCATGAATATCCTGAGATCTTTCAAAAGGTTCCTTTACATCATATTGCCAATTACCTGGGCATTGCGCCAAAGTCGCTTAGTCGAATACGGAAAGGATGATTTTTATGGATATTTTTATTTGGTAACATTTGTGGAGTGGTAATGGTTTTTATATTCTGAATTTTGCAGTAGTTAATTTTCTAAAATTCAGAATGTATGAAAAAAACAGCTTTGGCCTTTTTGACCTTTTTTCTTGTTGCTTTTATGGGTAATGCACAGACAGACTCGACCAACGACACATTTAGTAAACCGTGTCCTCGTAGTTATGAGGTGAAACAAGCCTGGGAAATTGAAAGTTTGGTACCAATGTTTATTACCGGCGGTTTCCATGTTGCTGTTTGCTTTCGGTATGAAAAATTCAGGTTTAGAGTAAGCGTTATCAATGGTGGGGATTATGATGCCGAATCTGCAGGAATAAAGAATTCTTCCCAGGATTTTAAAAGGTATTACAAAACGTCTCCAGGCTTGTTCGCGGGCTACAATGTTTGGAAAGGCCTCGAAGTTTACACTTATTTAGAATCGCATACGTTTGAAATTGAGCAAAAAAGTACAAGCATAAAAAAGGACTTGCACAGTACAGATACTGGTGTAGGCATCAGTTATCAGTTTTTTATCGGACAAAGTTTCTATATTCAACCTGGATTCCATGTTTATTTGAGGGGCGACAAGAGTCTGGATTTTGGTGATCAACAATACCGAATATCCAATGTGGATCTTTCTCCTGTGCTGCGTTTAGGATATAGACTATGGCGTAAATAATTTATGAGGATGAAGATGGTTTATTTGCAAATCCGATACTTTTCTATCTTTGTTAAACGGTCTGTCTATTTATTTATTCTCGTTGTTGTGCTCAAGACCAAAGTAGCCATAGTCATAGTCATAGCCATAGTCGTAACCGTATTTCTTTCCATAGCCATAACGGTACGTGTATGTAGATTTGCTCATATCTTCTGCATTGAGAACAAAGTACATATTGTTCAACTGCTGTTTTTTAAAGATATCATTGGCATTAGAAATATTCTTTAAAGGGGTATAGTCGGCTCGTACGATATAGAGGTTTATATCAGCAAAACGATTGAGAAGAAAACTATCAGCTACAGCGCATAAAGGAGCGGCATCAATGACGATATAGTCAAACTGCTTCCTGCATTCAGCAATCAGTTTATCCAAGGCCGGTTCTGTCAATAATTCATTTGGATTGGGAGGAATAGGTCCGGCTGTTATGGCGAAAAGATTGGGGTGAATGCCTGTGGGCCGGATAAGTTTAGATTGGTCCAGATAGCCTGAAAGATACAGAGACATACCGATTCTATTGTCAAGACCAATATTTACATCTATTTTAGGTTTTCGCATATCAAGACCGACAATCAGAACTTTTTTGTGAAGGAGAACTAGGCTCATGGCTAAATTTATGGCTATAAATGATTTACCCTCTCCACTGATGCTGGATACCACATTAATTACTTTTTTCTCTGGTGTGTTAAGTACAAACATTAGGTTAGTACGCAGAAGCCGGAACATTTCTGTGAATCCATCTGTGGAATGTTCATGGATAATGATATTGTCTGTCCCCTCACTTTTTGGAATCTCACCTAAAATGGGAATATCGGATATTTTTTCCAGTTCTTCCTTGTTCTCTATCTGATACCGGAACATTTCGCGAATATAGAGTCCTGCGACAGGAAAGAAAAGACTTAAAACAAAAGTGATGATAAGAATAAGGTTGTGCTTAGGAGAGACAGGCACCCCGGAGCCGCATGGCTGGTCGATGATCTTAGCTTTAGGAATCACGGTTGTCATGGTTAGGGCGTTTTCTTCCTTCTTCTGCAATAGGTATAAGTATATTTGTGATTGGACACCTTGTTGGCGGGAAATTTTTGTGTATTCCCGTTCTTGACGTGGAATGGATTTGATACGGCCTGCATTTTGGTTTTCCTTTTGCCCAAGGTCTTGCTCTGAAATTAGCAAATTGTGCTTTTCGTTGCTTACACTCGACTGAACTGTTTTAAATAAGGCCTTTATTTGTTCATCCAGGTCCATCATGGCCCGGTTATTTTCGGAAGCAGTTCGGGAAAGTCGTTTGCGATCAAGAAGCAGGTTGTTATATTTATTAACGAGTACATTTAGATCTGAGCTTTCAATATCAGTACCAGCAGGCAGAAGCTGATAGCGATTTTCATTTTTGTTGATATAGTTTTCCAGGCCTTTGATAATATTGAGTTGTGTTTCTACATCGAGATGTTTCTTTTCAAAATCACTGGTCTGCTGAATAAATATTTGCGACTGAGAGGTAATGTCTGTGAGTCCTTCACTTTGTTTAAAGTTTTCAACTTGTTTTTCGACATTGTTTAGATCACCCCCAAGTGATGATAAACGCTGATAAATAAAGGCATCCGTATTGATAGCCACTAAGTTCCTGTCTTTCATGTCTTCTTCGTTATATGCATCAATGAATGCTTTAACTAAGTCTATCCCTCTTTGTAGATTGGGAGTCTTGAATATAATATTGACAACGGTTGTGGTTTTCGAGGTGAGTTCCATATCGATTTGCTTTAATAGATTTTTGGCCATCATAGAAGGACTTTGGAGCGAAACATTGATGTTCATGGTTTCCGCAGGTTTGTAAGGGCTCGGGGCAATGAGAATTTTTCCAAATGGCAAAACGACCTGACTATCTATTCTTGAAGCTTTTACACAATAATTCTGATCTTTGTGTTTTCCCGTAAAAGTGTATCTGCCGTTGGGTTGTACTTTTACCTCAAAGTTGAATGCACCGCGAAGTGTGTCCAGCACTGTTTCAGGCAACCTGACAGAAATAGGACACTCTTCTCCATACAAATCTGCATCTCTGAAAGAGCCTGTTTCGCTATAATGAGCATAGATTCCAAGCTTACGAACAGCTATCTTCATAAGATCGGAGGTTTTCAAAATCTCTAGCTCATTGTCTGCGTTATTCTTAATATTAAAAAGGCCAAGATCTTGAAAAGTAGACAGATTTTCAGTAGCTGAACTTCCTTCCTTTTGGTCATCTTTGAGTAAAATTTTAGCGTCTACTTCATAGATTGGGGTTGTCTTCTTAAGGTATATGGCAGCGACTGTAAGACAAACAATTATAGAAACAACGAACCATTTCCAGTAACGGATGTATTTAAAAAATAATTCAGCAAAATCCGTTTTATCTTTATTCTGGTCTTCTCGTAAGTCTGCAAGAAAATCCAGATCTTCTTTTTTCATGATTTATGATTATTTGAATATGATTTGATATGGACTTCGCTTGGAACTCAAGTCTTACCCTGGATAGCAGTTGTCTCACCATTAATTGACAAAGTTGCATATAGACCACCCTTTTTTGAAATCGACGGAGTAAATTAAGAGGATAGACAGCAATGCCAAAATCAAGAAGTAACGAGCTTTACTGAATTTCATATTTATATAGGCCGAAAATAGATTTTATTTGATTCAGCACTCTCATATTCAAAATTAGCGGACAAAGTGAGCATCTGAGCGTTACAGGAAGCTTCGATCAAGAAGAGCTTTTTCCTGCATTTGCATTATGAAAGTACCGTGATAGATTTTTTCGTAATTCAGGAATGGTATTTCAGTTTTGATCATCTGATAAATCAAGCCCCAGAATGGTATGTCACTCAGATTGGAATCATCAATATATTGGTCAGCTCTTAACTTACGATTCTCTCTATTCTATTTTTCCAGATAATTTAGATTAGTGGCATAAAAGACGAGATTCCGCGTCATACAACATGCCACAGCCTCTTTTAATAGCCTTTCCTGTGCAGTTCACAGAATAAGCTAATAGTGCCATTAGTACTGCAGACGCATAAGTGTCTTAATGGCAGAAGGCTTCACTAGACCTACTTTTTGCATACAAAGGTTCGTGGCTCCCATGTGGTGCAACGAATGGATATTTTGCTGGTTCTATATATTCTTTTGTGCTTTTTTCAGCAAAGAACTTATTTATATCAATATAAGTATAACATGCTATTTATAAATGATATGCCTGCTTTTTTTAAACATTTAAGATTGAGTAAATAAGATCTAAATAGAAAATGAGAAGAGCAATAAACGACAACCTTTTACAAAATAAGAGCTTTTAATGGGTTCAAAAGTAGATAATATTTCTCGGAAATAAAACCTATAATCATTTTTTTTATATGAATAATTTGTTACATATTTAGATAAATGAGACGCCTAATGTGTGCCTATTAATCTCAGGCGCATTATCTGTTCTGATCACCTTTTATTAATGAAACTTTTGTCCATTTCCCCTGTCTTGAATGCCATGATTTTATTACTTTTGTCTATATCTGTTGGATTTTAGGATTTCAGAAAAGATCTTTTTGTATCAAAATCGAATTATATGGTAGTAGTAGAAAAAAACTCAATGAAGGCATGGCTTCTTGCTTCACGTCCTAAAACTCTTGCAGCTGGGTCTGTACCTGTTCTTGTTGCATCTGGTTTGGCTGCGCATTATGGACGTTTCCATTTTATACCAGCTGTTTTGTGTCTCATTTTTGCTTTACTTGCGCAAATTGCTTCCAATTTTAGTAATGATTATTTTGATTATGTAAAGAAAACAGATAATGAAGATAGGTTAGGTCCGGAACGTGCGGTGGCTTCTGGTTGGATTGACCCGAAACGGATGTTGTTTGGATCAATGATAACAATTGCTTTGGCCTGCTTTTTTGGTTTGGGCCTTGTTTATTATGGCGGTTGGCAAATGATTATCGTAGGTCTTATTTGTGTTCTTTCATTGCTGTCTTATTCTGCCGGACCGTGGCCATTGGCATATCATGGACTTGGTGATTTATTTGTTCTTGTATTTTTTGGTTTTGTTGCCGTCGTTTTTTCATTTTATGTTCAAACACAGAGTTTTCATTACCTGGCTTTTGTTTGTGGGGCGGTTGTTGGTTTGGGCGCAATTAATATTTTGGTTATTAATAATTACAGAGATAGAGAGACAGACAAGAAAAGTCACAAGAATACAACCATAGTGCTGTTTGGCGAAGCATTTGGACGCTGGTCATACTTATTCAATGGGATCTTTGCATGTCTGTTGTGCCTGATTTTTCTTCGTGAATCAATTGTCTGGGCTGCTTTTCTACCTTTTCTCTATCTGATACCTCATTTCTTTACCTGGAGAAAACTAACCATTTTGCGTCAAGGAAAGGCTCTCAATAAACTGATAGGGGAGACCTCAAGAAATCTTTTTATTTTAGGAATACTCGTCACGCTCGGGCTTTTGCTTTGATTCTTTGCGCTTATAATCCACCTTTAAGAAGATAGTTTGCTGTTTCTATATTGTTTTTTTTGGTTGATATGTTATTTAATTTCAAATAATATATCAAATATTATGCGGAATATAAAAATTAATTATATATTTGCAGTCATAAAGTATGATTATAATGATAGGAACAATTTTAGATAGAGTTATTGAAAGTGAGATGATGGAAGTCCTGCCGGTTAAGACAAACTATTCTTCCTTTGAATTTGAAAATAAGTTGAATGAAACACACAAGGTCCAGAATGGGGAATTTTTGAAGTCATCATCTTCGTTTAGCGATATGGTTATGCATCAAGGCCTCATGGCGGAAAAGCGTATGATCCAGCACCGTCTGGTATATGGTTACTATCCTGATGTAATTGACAACCCAAATAATGAAAAACATATTCTTAAACAATTGGTTGAAGACTACATATACAATGACTTACTGCGAAAAAATAGAATAAAAATCAAACGGCCGGACAAATTTTTTAAACTATTGAAGGCTATTGCCTATAACATTGGAATTCCAATTAATTATAGGGTATTAAATAATCTAAGTGGTTTGTCTTTTGTTACAATAAGAAGTTATCTTATGATTTTGAAACAGGCCTCTGTGATTATTGAGTTAAAACCCTTTAGTCGGGTTATCCAACAGGAATTAACGCAATATACAATGTTCTATTTCTATGACAACGGAATCCGAAATGCATTAATTTCTGATTTTTCAAATGCTGAAAGTAGGTCTGACATAGATATATTATATAAGAATCTTCTTATATCAGAACGGATTAAATTAAACATTTCCAATGGCAATACACGAAGGTATTTGTATTGGAGAATAACTGGACAAAGAATGATCGATTTCCTGGAAGAATCCGATGGAAAAATATGTGCATATCAATTCAAATGGAATCCAAAAATGAAAGTGGTAATTCCTAAACCATTTTTATTGAGATATAGTGACTGTCAATGCAAATTTGTTAGTTCGAATAATCTTGAGTCTTTTTTAGAATAATTAGAACGGGTGAAGCTTATTTTATCTATGTTGGTTTTACAATCCGAGTGACTTTACGACTGCGTCAATTTTTATTTCTGCAGTTGAGGATGCCTGGTCATATTCTGCGCGCGTTTTCATTTCACCTTTCACTTCAATATAGAATTTGATTTTCGGCTCTGTCCCTGAAGGACGAATTGATACTTTTGAGCCATCCTCTGAAAAGTATTGAAGAACATTTGAGGTTGTTGGCATTTCAAGTTTATAAGACTTGCCGGTGATAGGTTCAACGGCTTGCAGGCTTTCATAATCCTTGATTAGAATAACAGGAGATCCGGCAATTTCTTTTGGAGGGTTGGCACGGAAAGTGATCATCATTTGTTCAATTTCTTCAGATCCTGTTTTGCCTTTTTTAACAACAGAAATACCTTTTTCTTTTGAAAATCCGTATTCGATGTATATGTCGGAAAGTAATTGATAGAGAGATTTATCGTGATCTTTGGCCCAGGCGACGATTTCAGCCATTAAAGCACAAGCTGAAACCGCATCTTTGTCACGAACGAAATCTTCTGCCAGAAAGCCATAGCTTTCTTCACCACCACCGATATATTGTTTTTTTCCTTCAAGTTCACGCATAACGCCTGCTATCCATTTAAATCCGGTGTAGCAGTCGAAGCACTCAACTTGATTTTTATCAGCTATTGCTTTAATCTGTTCTGTGGTAACAATGGTTTTAACAATGTATTCATTGCCATCAAGTTTTCTTTTCTCTTTCCAGCGGGTAATAAGATAGTAGATGAAAATCATAGCTGTTTGATTGCCATTGACCAGAATCCACTCATTGCTGTTATTCTTTATCGCAATGCCCATACGGTCTGCATCAGGATCAGATGCCATAACAATATCTGCGTCGGCTTTTTTTGCTTGTTCGATAGCCATAGATAATGCAGCTGGCTCTTCTGGGTTGGGGGAAACTACAGTTGGGAAATTACCATCGACAATATATTGCTCGGGTACAGAAATGATGTTAGTGAAGCCAAAATTATTCAGGCAGGCAGGGATGATTTTGACACCTGTGCCATGAATTGGTGTGTAAACAATCTTTAAGTCATGGTTGCGTTTTATGGAATCAGGAGATAAAGATATCTGCTTGATTTGTTTGATAAAGTTGTCGTCAATATCTTTTCCAATGAGCTGAATAAGTGCTTTATTACCATCGAATTTGATATCTTTTATCTTTACAAGGTTTACTTCGTTAATGATATTTGTATCGTGTGGGGTAATAATTTGAGCACCGTCATCCCAATAGGCTTTATATCCGTTGTATTCTTTTGGATTGTGAGATGCAGTAATGATAATGCCGCTCTGGCAGCCCAAATTCCTGATAGTAAAAGATATTTCCGGAGTTGGACGAAGATCATCAAACAAATATACTTTAATACCATTGGCCGAGAAAATGTCAGCGGAAATTTCAGCAAACTTTCTGCTGTTATTGCGACAATCATACCCAATGACTACAGCAATCTGTGGAAGGTCTGCAAAGCATTTATTCAGGTAATTGCTTAATCCTTGCGTAGCAGCACCCACCGTATATATATTCATGCGATTTGAACCTACACCCATTATGCCACGTAAACCACCAGTCCCAAACTCCAGATCCCGGTAAAAACATTCAATGAGGTCTGTTTTATCTTCTTTATTCAACATTTCCAATACGGAAGTCTGGGTCTCTGCATCATATTCTTCACTAAGCCAAGCTTTTGCTTTTGCTGTTACTATTTGAATCAATTTTTCATCCTTCATGTTTTTCTATTTTTTATCGTCAATGGTTCTTGTTATTCTAAACTTATTGCCAGTTTCGTTTACAATGCTTCGATAGTAACGCTGGTCATATCCGGGTTGATCCGGGGATTCTGGCTGACCCCATGTATTTCGTTTGAAAATACCATTTTGCTCCTTTTTGACATTGCCGTCAATGTATTTTACCATTAGAAATTCACCTAATTTTTTCCAACGCAGTGTGGTCTCTTGTGCCTGATTGCATGAATATTCAGTAACCATTTTCAAAGCAGCCTGAGGGTCGTTTGTGTAAAGTGCTTTAGCTTTAAGATCAATCGAAGAGAGCTCTTTATTGAACTTATTTTCAAGACTATCCTGCACTGGGCGTATATCTTTAATCATATAATCATATTTACTATAGCTCATGTTGGCTACCCAATTATATATCCAAAAAGCCGATGTCCAGGAAAAAGTTAGCAAGTCACCGTTGCCAACTCTAAAACATTCCGGGATTTCAGTGATTCCACAATACATTGGAATATAGACATTCGTATTGGCATCGTCTACTCCAAACCATAAAACCCCACCTATTGGGCCTGGAAGCCAGTTACGCATTTGTGCTACAAAGCTAAAGCCTGTTTGTTGAGTGGCCGTAGCACGTTCATTAACATATTTCACCGAATCAACAGTAAACTCCAAAGGTCTCCAACGATATGGAACATGAAAAGGTCCTGCTCCAATATCATTGTTCATATCAAATTCCGTCCCTTCAAAATGGTCCCGCATGAATGATTTAAAATCCTGCACACTTAGTTTTCGGTCTGGTTTAACGTAAAGAGGCATAGACTCATTGCTTTGCCCTTTTATATAGGGTAAGTAACGTTCCATCCCTGATTTTACATGATGGAAAAAGCACCAAATACGGACATCACATGAACGTAAAGTCTCGATATCGGCGGGAGCGTAGGCATCTGCAAAACTAAACGCAGTGTTTGTTCCGCTAAAATATCCTTTTTGTCGTGCGAAAGAGATAACATCAGACGAATAAAGATAATTATCTGGATCATCCAATGGGAATTGACGAATGCGTGATTGGTTGGCATGTCCTGAAACACAATCATCAGGAATACGGACGGCTACCCATACCGCACCTTTGTAATCAGAGCCTTTTCCGATCATTTCCATAATCCAAGCTTCGTTTGGGTCAGCAATGGAAAAAGATTCACCTTCGCTGCAATAACCATATTTTTCAACGAGCTCAGTCATGACCCGAATGGCTTCACGGGCAGTCTTCGACCTTTGAAGGGCTATGTAGATAAGACTTCCGTAATCCATTATTGCTGTCGTATCAACTAATTCAGCTCTTCCTCCAAATGTGGTTTCACCAATTGTAACCTGATATTCATTCATATTGCCCACAACAGCATATGTTTTAGCAACCTGTGGAATACGTCCGAGTGGTTTACCTGTATCCCATTCCTTAATTTCAAGCCAACTGCCTTCTGACCATTCTGCAGCTGGCCAGTGGTACAATTCACCATATAAAGTGTGTGAATCGGCATTGTATGTTACAATGGTGGAACCATCTGTCGTTGCATTTTTTCCTGCAATAAAGTTTGTACAGCTCCAAATATTTTCAGTGCATAAAAAAAATATTCCAAGAATTAAATTGAATATTTGCTTCATTCTATTGTTAATAATAAAATTGATATTCAAAACGACTTTCATTTTCACAGGCATCTTTGACCAAAAGCAACAGTATGTGTTTTTTTCCTTTCTTTAGTCGGTCATCAAATTTGTATTTCAAAGTAGCTGTTTTGTAATCATATTCAAATAAAACCCATGAACCGTCAATTTTTCCACGCCAGGATTGAATTCCTGACAGGTTGTCAATGATACGAATGCGAAATATATGATTTTTTATGGAGTTTTCAAGATTCTGCCCTGTTATTTTAGGTGAGATAGAGTCTGCCAATACTATATAGTTGCCAAATTCCCGGATGTTTGCCTGAATCATTCCTTTTGAGTAAGTTCCTCCGACGTATAGGAAATGTCCATCTTTATCCTGTTTTGCGAGATAGTAAAACTTCTTGTTGGACAATATATCTTTTTGAATTCTTACCCGTACCTGTATTGCCTGGTGCAAGGGTGTATATATGTTGTGCAATTCGTAAACATCAGAGTATCCCTTGTTAGCCGGTTCCTGGCTATATTGAAAATCGATATTGTTGTATAATGTGCCAGTTGGAATAGATAATTCAATATCTTTACGAATGAAATGATTGGGATACCATAAATTCATGAGATTATTACTTGCCGGAACTTTTGGAATTGCTCTCTTTTCTCCCTGAATATCAAAGTGGATTTCTGAAATATTGCCAGCTCTGTCTTCCAACTCATAACGAAAATGATAAATTTTTTCCTCATTTATATTTATGTAACCTCCATTTTTGGCCAATGGATACACATTCAATCTATTTCCTGGTTCCAAAAAAGATTTCATAATGTAAATATCATTTTTTAACCAGGCTTCATAATCAGTAAGTGCATTAATGTATTTTGTCTGCGCAAAGGAAAAATGAGAGAGATCCTGTCGAAATATTTCTTCGTTTCCTTGAAATAACCGAATAAGACTAACGCCGTAATTGTTCGATGTTTGACTCATGAAATCATATGCCTTCAAGCCGAAACCGATTTTCCCCCAGACAGTCGGCAGTTTGCTATTTAAAGCCCATGTACCATTTGATAATTTTACAGTAGACACTGTGGCTTTTTGAATTCCGGAACTTAGAATTCCTTCACCTTTGACAGGATATAACGCTATCATTTGGAAGCGGGGAGCAACATTGTCTTTTATTCGATCTGAAAACCAGAGTAAAGGATCAATCGTTTCTTCTGTTTTTGTATCACGAATTTCAAAATGTAAATGAGGTGCCACTGATCCACCGGAATTTCCGCTATATGCAATGAACTGTCCTCTTTTTACAGGGATTTTTCCACGTTTTATTATCGTATCCAGCTCGAATTCTTCATTCCCATATTGCATTTTTTTCGCAAAAGAATCAATAGGAAAAGCATATCCGCTTAAATGCCCGTAAACTGTAGTAAAACCATTTGGATGATCAATATAAATCGCAAATCCGAATCCGAATGCGCTAATTCTGATTCGTGAGACCCAACCGTTTGCTGCGGCGTAGACTGGACGGCCAATGCTGCCCTGGGTCTTAAAATCCAGTCCGGAATGAAAGTGATTGTAACGTAATTCGCCAAAATTTCCACTCAGCAAAGCAGGAATATGCATGGGCAAATCAAAATCTTTGGGATTAATTCTTGCTCTAAGGTATAATGTTTGAGAAATTTCCTGATCATTGTTTCGAGAAGAACAGTTTTGAGCAAAAAGAAATAGACAAGCGAAAAATGTCCGAAAAATTATTTTAGTACAAAATACAAAATTCATAGCGTGAGATCTTGTGGCTGCACGTTATCAAAATGTCTTTTGGCCAAGGGCTTAAAAACACGCACGGCATTCTTAAATGAGTTTATTTGTTTGAGAATCCGGGAAAATAACTGCTGGCTTAAATGTCTTTGCTTCTTCAAAATCCATCATCGCATAAGCCATAATAATTATAATATCGTCTTTTTGAACTTTTCTGGCCGCTGCACCGTTCAGGCAAACCATTCCAGAGCCTCGCTCGCCTTTTATGGCATACGTTTCAAAGCGTTCGCCATTGTTGTTATCAACAATGTATACTTTTTCATTGGCAATTATATTGGCGGCATCCATTAAATCTTCATCAATAGTGATGCTTCCAATATAGTTCAGATTGGCTTCTGTAACTTTTACGCGATGAATTTTGGATTTTACAACTTCAATCAACATGTTGTTTATAGACAATATTATCAATAAGTCTTATGGGGCCACAAAAAACAGCTATACAACCTACAATATAATCTGACTCATCCCAGTTTTCAATGATCTGAAGAGTGTTACCATCGACAATCTCAAAATAATCCAACCGGAATATGGAGTCCGATACAAGCCCGGTTCTTACAAATTCGAGTGTCTCATTAATGCTCTTTTCAGGGACAAATGTACGACTTATATTTAATAATTGTGCTATTTTAGGTGCTTTTTCCCGTTCTTGAATAGTTAAACGTTGATTTCTGCTACTCATAGCCAATCCATCTGCTTCTCGTATAATTGGGCACGCCATAATTTCAACAGGAAACTTTAATTGTCTTACCATTTCCCGGATAATGGCGATTTGCTGAAAATCTTTTTCTCCGAAATATGCCCTGTCTGGCAATACAGCTGCAAATAACTTGCTGACGATTTGTGCAACGCCGTTGAAATGTCCAGGTCTGAATTTTCCCTCCATAACTTTGTCCAATGTTCCAAAATTAAAAACGCGCGTATCTGGCTCGGGATACATTTCTTCAACAGATGGCTTAAAAACATAACAACAACCTGCTCTTCTGAGTAGCTCCGTGTCTTTATCCAGAGTTCGTGGATAGTTCATAAGGTCGGAAGGATCATTAAACTGAGTAGGGTTGACAAAAATGCTTGCAACGCTTATCTCATTTTCTTTTACACAGCGTTCCACCAGAGCTATATGCCCATCATGTAAAGCTCCCATAGTTGGGACTAGTCCTACTTCCTTAACTTGTCTCTTATTTTCTGCGACAAGTTTTTGAAGTTCAGATATGGAATTAATAATTTTCATATTTTAATTTTTAAAATCTTTGTATTTCCTAAACGGGCTGCAAAAAAAGTAAATATTTGTCAATTAACGAAACAATCAGCAAAGAACTTGCAAACACAATTTTTTTTTTTAGTATCTTTGCAGTGAGTTAAAGGTTTAATATTTTAGTATGAAGACCACCAAGGTTTTATTTATTAGTCAAGAAATTTTTCCATATTTACCCGAATCAGAAATTGCCACCATTTGTCGAAATCTACCACAAGGAATACAGGAAAAAGGAAAGGAAATCCGCACTTTCATGCCAAAATACGGCAATATCAATGAACGTAGGAATCAATTACATGAGGTCATTCGCCTTTCCGGCATGAATTTAATTATTGACGGGAACGATTATCCGCTTATTATCAAGGTTGCATCTATTCAGACGGCCAGAATGCAGGTCTATTTTATTGATAATGATGATTATTTTCAACGGAAATACACAGTTGTTGATGAGAATAATGTTGAATTTGAAGATAATGATGAACGTAGTATCTTTTTTGTACGAGGTGTTGTCGAAACTGTCCGAAAATTAAGATGGGTTCCAGATATTGTTCATTGTCACGGTTGGTTTACATCTTTAGCGCCGCTCTATATAAAACGAGCATTCGCCGATGATCCTTGTTTTAAAAATTCAAAAGTCGTTTTTTCGGCCTATGATAATGTTTTTAAACAACAATTTCCTCCTGTTTTTAAGAAGAAATTAATGTTGGATAATATTGAAAATGCAGATTTAGAGGATCTTGAAGGAAGTATAGACTATATCTCATTGAATAAGCTTGCAATCCGCTTTGCGGATGCTGTTATTCAGGGTAGTCCAATGATTGATTCTCAAATTAAAGATTCAATAGATGCATTCGGTAAACCGTTTTTGCCTTATCAAAGCCCTGCAGTTTATATTGAAGCTTATAATGACTTTTATAATCAGATATTGGAACAATGATTTTGCCTTACCTATGATAAAGAAATTATTTTTGGCTCTGTGCGGCTTTTTTATGATTGCTGCACTTTTTTCTTGCAACGATGATAACCTTTTGGGCTCTTCTGTCCAACCGGACAAGGACAAACGAGATGTCATATATAGTACGTTTAGTGTCAATACTAAAACAGTTCTGGTTGATTCAATTTATCTTAGGAATTCAGAGGCTTTGTTGGGTGAGTTTACGGATCCCATTTTTGGGACGACGAAATCGGATTATATGACTCAGCTTTATAGTGCCAGGAATTTTAGTTTTCCGGATGATGTAAATCAAATCGATTCGGCTTTTATCTTTTTTTATTATAGCAAATGGTTTGGGGATTCAACAGATGTACATCACGTGAAAATTTATGAGTTAAACAAACCACTTGATAATCTGAGTTACTATGATTCAAATACAAATCCTGATGATTATATAGACTGGAGTAATCCCATATTGATTGGACAAGGTGCATTCACGACCGGTGATTTATATACAACGGATTCAGTCAAAGCCCTGACGACATATTCCCCGGCAATACGGATACCTATTTCTTTGTCGCTTGGCAATCAATTTCTGAAAGACTTCAGAACCAATCCTGATAATTTTACAACGCCTGAGAATTTTCAGAAATATTTTAACGGGATTTACATAACAACCGACTATGGTAATGGTAGTATACTTTATATTACTCATTCAGAAATAGGATTTTGCTATGATACCTGGAAATATTCGAAGACTACGAATCTACGTGATTCTTTTGTGGTTGGTGCTTCTTATTTCCCTGCTACTAAGGAAGTAAAACAAATTAATCGGACTGAACATATTGATTTGCAACAATATTTGGATCCTTTGACTAATGATAGCCTGAATTATATTTTTGCCCCTGGTGGTTTGCTTACTCAGGTTACTATTCCTGACAGTCTATTTACAAAAGGCAAAGGTATTCTCTCCGGAAAGACGATTAGTAGTATGCGTCTTAAAGTTACGGCTGTAGATGCTGATCTTGATAATCCCTGGACTTATGCTATGAAGCCGCCTGAGGCTCTTTTACTGATTAATGCCGATTCGACCCAATCATTTTTTAAGAAGTTTGAATTGGCAGACGGTTTAAATTCTTTTATAGCAAAGTATGATTCCACTAATTTGGATTATTCTTTCGATTTGAGCTATTATGCGCAGAAAATGGTTAGAGAAAATGATTCAGTTGGCTCGACGTCTTTGAGCCCGTTTACAAGGATGTTGATGATACCTGTAAGTATAATTACAAATAGTTCATCAACTAATGTGTATCTGGAAAATCTTATTACACCTGCGTCTGTTAAAATTCGAAGTGGAAAAAATACCTATCAACCAATGAAACTGGAAGTTATTTATTCTAAGGAGTCAGACTAAAGAATCCTAAAAAAATAATAAAAATGCCGGCAGGTTTATACATAAAACCTACCGGCATTTTTATTAATATGTAATAGAGTTATTATTCTGGAGCTATATTCAGTTTGGACTTTTTTGTTCTCAAATGTTTGATTTCATTTTCCAGATCTGCTATTGTCCGCTCTTGATTTTGAATGGTAGTAACCAAAGAATTTAATTCTTCATCTTCAATGCCTGATGGAAATTGAGCCCTCACCCTTATCATAAAATCGCTAAGAATATTCATATAGTTTGTGAATGCTTCAAATGGAGACTCATAGGGACTAAAGTGTTTATGAACGGCACCGTCTGATGAGTGTTTAGTGCTCATATAGAAAAAGTGATCGCTGGTTTGCAGGTACAACCAATCCTGAAGGATACCCCGGTCTTTAATCATTCTAATACGTTCACTCATACTGTATATCTTGTTGAATGCTTCGTTTTGAAGGGCGTTCCCGATCCATGCGCTTAGGTCTCTTTCTTCATCAGTCCATGAAATAAGGTCTGGGACTGATAATGCCTCAACAGGTTTTAAGTTGGCAACTACTTCTGATGGGGTTGAAAATGTAATTCCCTTTTGAGAGGCATAATATGGTAATACTTTTAAAAATTCAAATATTCCACTTTCTTTTGGTTGCAAATTTCCAAATGTTTCGTAATTCATAAAAAGATTGATCAACTGTTCATTCTCGGGAATTTTTGCTATCCAATCAATGAATTTATCAGCTGTCAGAGGATATTCACTCCATTGATAGTCAGAGAACCGAAAGGAAATGTCATCACTCATTTTACTATTTTTGAGCAGCAGTTTTATGTTTGGATTTACGGCACTTTGATAAACAAAATTGGGACTTTTCCATCCTAAAACATGTTTTGCACCTTCCGTAATAATGGTCTTATATCCTAAGTCGGCGACCATTTCACCCAGCTCATCTGAGTAAATTAATTCGGTGTTACGAAAAACTTTTGGCTTTTTACCGAATAAATCTTCTATGCGTTTACTGTGAAGTTTAACCTGATATTTGAATTCATCCGGATCCTTAAGACAGCTAAGTGAATGTGCGTAGGTTTCAGAAAGAAATTCTACACAGTTTGTTTTAGCTAACTGGCGAAAACTGTCTATCACTTCAGGGGCATGTCTTTCAAGTTGGTCGAGCGCAACTCCTGATATGGAAAATGCTACTTTAAATTGACCTTTATTGGCCAGAATCATTTCAAGAATGGCCTGATTAGCAGGTAAGTATGATCGAGCAGTAACACTTTGAAGAATATTTTCGTTATTAAAATCATCGTAATAATAATGATCCGTGCCAATATCAAAGAAACGATAGCGCTTTAATCTGAATGGCTGGTGAATTTGAAAATAAAAACAAATTGTTTTCATATATTTTTATAATATTTGAATGAACTTATCTGCGGTTACAAACTTGTTCATAAATGTTACGGACTTTTTGACCGGCATATTCCCATTTTATTTCATCGACTTCGCGTTTACCTTCTTTCTTAAGATAATCATACATTGCCGGATAACTTATAATCGAATAGATAGAATTAGCCATAGCTTCAATATCCCAGTAATCAATTTTTATTGAATTCTCTAAAATCTCAGCACACCCTGATTGCTTTGAAATGATTGTTGGAACCCCAACTTGCATGGCTTCAAGAGGTGATATACCGAAAGGCTCTGAAACAGAAGGCATGATATATACATCACTTGATTTCAGTAATTCGTAGACTTGATGTCCCTTTAAGAAACCTGTAAAATGAAATTTATCAGAAATACCTCGTTTGGCAACCAATTGGACCATGGATTCCATCATGTCTCCACTGCCAGCCATCACAAACCGGACATGTCTGTTTTTTTGTAATACGAGTGACGCTGCCTCAACAAAATATTCTGGTCCTTTCTGCATGGTAATCCGTCCTAAGAAAGTAACAATTTTGTCGTTAGTGCCATGAACTGGAACAATTTCTTCAATTTCTTTACTGATGGGTTCCACTGCATTGTGTATGGTTGTTACTTTTGAAGGATCCTGATGATATTTTTGAATGACTGTATCTCTTGTAAGATTACTTACACAAATAATGTGGTCAGCATAGTCCATGCCATTTTTCTCAATACTATAAACCTGTGGATTGACTTTACCACGACTTCGGTCAAAATCGGTAGCGTGAACATGAACGACAAGTGGCCTTCCACTAACATTTTTGGCATGAATACCGGCAGGATAAGTTAACCAGTCATGAGAATGAATTACATCAAAATGTTCTTTACGTGCAATAACCCCTGCACAAATAGAGTAGTTATTTATTTCCTCCATTAAATTGTCAGGGTAGCGCCCGGAAAATTCTATACAACCAATATCGTTTGTTGTTAAATAACGAAAATCGGCATAAATATGGTCTCTTAAATCATAATATTCCTGAGAATTCATATAGTTTCCAAAATGTTCCCGAAGACATTCACGAGAAACATCCCGCCAAACGACAGGTATGTTGCAAGCTCCAGTTAATTTTAAAAAACTTTGATCTTCATCGCCATATGGTTTTGGTATTACAAAAACAATATCCATGTCCTGTTGCATGGATAAACCCTTTGTGAGGCCATAACTTGCTGTCCCCAAACCTCCCAAAATATGAGGCGGAAATTCCCATCCAAACATTAAGGCCTTCATCTATCTTGTGTATTATTATCCATATTCTTAAGCGATCTACGTATTCGAAGGATTTCTGCAACGCTCATGGCAAAGGAAACGCCTCCTCGTCCACAATATGGTGGATTTCCGTCGAAAAATTCAGAAATGGTTCCAATGGCTCTTTCATTTAATTCCTCTTCAAAACCGTAAATAATACGTTGCGCAAAGTTGACCCCGCTATTCTTATATATTTTTAAGTAAGCTTCAAGATATGGGCCTATGAGCCATGGCCAGGCAGTTCCCTGATGATAGGCTCTGGCCCGTTGCTCTTCATTCCCTTCGTATATTGGGCTATAGCCAGTACTTTTCGGGCTCAACGTTCTCAGACCTTTTGGCGTAAGTAATTCTTTGGTGACAAGGTCAAGTACTGTTTTTTGCTGAACGTTGGTCAATGGTGAATATTTGAGTGAAACGGCGAAAATTTGGTTTGGTCTGACACTCCAATCCTGTTGACCACCATTTACAAAATCAAACAAATAACCATATTGATTATAAAAAACAGCTACAAATGATTGTGCCGTAATCTGTGCTTGTTTGGTATATAAATCTATTAAATAGTCTTTTTTGGCAAAGGTTGCCAATTTTGCTCCAAAGCAAAGAGCATTATACCATAAAGCATTGAATTCTATGAGATATCCTGTCCTTGGTACAAGGGGTTTCCCGTTAAATGTTGAGTTCATCCAACTTACGGGTATCTCTTCTCCATTTGTATAAAGAAGGCCATTGTTATGGAGAGAAAGATTCTGATGCTGCTGATTGAGAATAAAACCGAGAACATCAAAAATTAAAACTCCATATTTTGAACAACAAGTTTCGATTCCGTACGATTTGGCATATTCCTGAATTGACCAGATAAACCATAATAAGACATCTGGTGCATCCATTTCTGTGATATCACAATCCAATGGTTTGTTTTCAATATAATTGCGGATCGCTTTCCCCCCGGTTTTCATAATGGCCTCAAAAAGGCCCGTATCTTTGGCCGCAATTGTACAACCCGGTAATGAAATGAATAAGTCCCTTGCACGGCATTTAAACCAAGGATATCCTGCTAAAATATAACGTTGACCGTCAGCATGCTTGTTGTAAAATTGATAGGCGGAATTTTTCAAACAATTTGTAAAACTACTCCTGGGGGTTCTGTTTGCTGCTTCTTCTTTAAATAAATATTTCATTCTAAGAGGCGGCAGCGGAGTGGTCCCTGCAGAAAAAAATATACTTTCACCTTTTTTGATTGAAACCTCAAATGTGCCAGGTACAAACAAGTCTTCCCTATATTCATAACCTTCTTCCTGATCTTCCGTGTATTCAATATTGTGATACCAGTCAGGAGCATAGATAAAATCATTTTTATGTGAAAGTTGCAGGTTTAATTCAGGATAACCAGGATAAAGGCACATTTTTATACCATTTCCTATTGCTTCGTATGTTTTGTTGATTGCCCTGTTTTCATGACAAAGTGCATTTGTGTTACGAAAAGCAAGAAATGGTTTGAGTCGTAAACGAGTAGGGGAATGTGCTTCTAATAGCGTGTATTTGATTAATAATCTGTTTTCAAAAGAAATGAAAATCAATTCGCGTGCAAGAATAACACCTCCAACCCTGTAAATTGTTGATGGATTTGATTCACATTGATATTCTCGAATATACTTATGACCCTTTGGACTATAGTTATTGCCTGGATATTTATGGATACCCAGATTGAATTCAGCTTCATGTTGAACGACAGTCGTATCAAGTGAAGACATCAAAACATGATTTTCGCCGTCAGTCTCCGGTAGTGGTATCACTAATAACCCATGATATTTTCTGGTATTACAGTCAACTATTGTCGAATAGCTGTATGCTCCAGATTTATTTGTTCTAAGCATCTCCTTTGTTAAGGATTGCTCTAAATTTATCATGAGAGTTTTGTCAAATTTTAGATAACTCATGTTTCTATGCTTTCAGGTATTTTAATGGGTGTTTTGCAATATTTGTTTTATGATTTCTGTGTTTTTGGCTAATGATAGCTGATTTAAAAGAGGATCGAGGTTGCTGGTGAAAAGTTTTACAGATATTGCTAATAAGATAATACCAAAAAATTTACGTAAAATGTAAATGCCTCCTTTACCAATGATTTTTTCAATTTTGTTGGTTGACTTTAATACGGCATACACAAAGATCATATTAAGGGCCAAAGCTATAATTATATTTATCTTTTCATATTCTGCGCGTAAAGAAAGAAGTGTCGTAAATGCTCCAGCTCCAGCAATAAGAGGGAAAACCAACGGAACAATATAGGATGATTCCTCTGGGCTATCGTCTTTAAAAATTTTAACATCAAAAATCATTTCGGCGGAAATAACAAAAATAACAATAGATCCTGCAACAGCGAAAGACGAAACATTAACTCCAAACAAGTTTAGAATAACTTCACCCGCGAATAAGAAAGCAGTTAGAGTAATAAAAGACACGATGCTGACTTTTCCCGCATTAATTTTACCTTTACGCTCTTGAAGATTAATTATAACAGGAATAGATCCGGCAATGTCAATAATCGCGAACAATACGACGAATGCACTTAATATTTGTTTTAAGTCGAATCCCATCTTTTTTTTGCAAATGTAATCAGTTTGTTTATATAATTGTGTAATTTCGCCCTGATTTTTCACATTGGTGATTCTCTGGTGAAACGTAATAAGGAACGAATGTTAACCTTTGAGCAATTTCAGCAATTACCTCTTTTTGAGGATATAAAAAAAGATGATTTGTTTTTTCTTGTTCCAAAAATCAATTTGGACTTTGAAAATTATCAACCAGGAGAAATTGTGTTTTGTCAGGATATGGAACCAAATGGTCTGGTATATTTAATAGATGGTGAAGTGAAAATGATATCTGCCAATTCTGAAAGTTTGATTTCAAAAGCTTGTTTGCTGTCTTTTTCCGGTCTGTTTGGGAAAGAGAGACATTTTTCTACTAAAG
>Ga0302286_10000068_pt1 | contig 88492 bp, 89 predicted proteins | sample III_Fen_E2_3_FD_198765 | JGI IMG/M metagenome (GOLD analysis project Ga0302286, IMG submission 198765) | Peat permafrost microbial communities from Stordalen Mire near Abisko, Sweden - III_Fen_E2_3 | ecosystem: Environmental > Terrestrial > Soil > Wetlands > Permafrost | place: Sweden: Abisko...
CAAAAGTAGCAGGGATTGACATGCATGCAATAAACTGCAGTATTAGTCGTAAGACATCCATTCCACAACAAACTCTTTTTGCAGGACACATCCAGAACGCTAAAACAATCGTAAGAGATTACAGATTAAGGGCGGCTAAGGAAATCCACACAGGCAAAATAATAGAAGAGCAATCAGAAATAAAGGTATGACAGGGCTAATAGACACATCAACTCTAATCATAGGAAATTACTATGCATTAGTATGGTTTGATTTTGTATTCATTGGCAAATTAGAAGGATTCGAGAGAAGACATGCATATAAACTAGAACAGAGAATAAAAAAAGGAAAATTAAAGACTATAAATAGCGAACCAGTAATGGAGCGGATAGATTTAGGTCCGCAATATGATGTTTTAATTTTCTCTAGCGACATACCATTCAAATCAGATCGAGGAATAATGACACAGATGTTCAATAATACACAATCAAAGAAACAATTTTATTTCACAAATCCAATAATATTTCGATCAAATGTAATAAATACAGCAGATTGGATAATCAAAAAATTAACAGATATTCGAATGAACATAGTATCAGAGCAAAATCTGAACATAAACTTAAAAATACTCGAAAGTATGCTATTAAAAGATTGGACGTCGACTAGAGACCAAAAAAAAGAAATAAAATTAATAATGGAAATGATTAAAATGAAAGGAACTGAAATTATCCTTGAAAAGCAAATAAAATGGGAAGAGCATTGTGAATTTCAAGTATCACAATTACCATTCGACTAATATGAGGAAAAAAATAATAAGACTAAAAGACAAACCATTGCTAGAATGTTTGAAAGATGCAGGATATTTAATCTTCCAAAATTACAATCACAAAGCAAAAATCATGTTTAAATTTTTCAAATATGATTGATGTAGGATTCATTGGAGATTTGCATTTAGGGCACCAAGCAATTGCAAAAGCCCGAGGGTTTGATGACCTCGGAGACTATCACGAATATGTGATAAAACAATATAATTCAGTACTACATGCAAGATCATTAGTATACCTACTTGGAGACAATTCATTCGAAAAAACAACATACTATCATTTGTTAGATAGGTTAATAGGAAGAAAAATTCAAGTTGGAGGAAATCATGATTTAGCAAAACATATACATGAATTATTAAAATATGTAGAAGCAGTAGGAGGAGCAGTAGAATACAAAGGCTGCATATTAACTCACATGCCAATACATAAACAAGAAATGTCAAGATTTAGAATAAATATTCACGCTCATTTGCATGAAGAAACAATCAAATTATTGACATATACACCATTGGAAGTCAAAGTAGAAATAACAGAAGACCCTAAATATTTCTGTGCGAGCTGGGATAGATTAAATGGTATACCAATTTCATTAGAACAAATACTAGCAACAAAACAATAATTAAAACCACTATCAAAATGGGACAAATAAAATGTAAACGGGCAATGCGCCGTATATCGAATCAATCGGAAGCATTAACAGTAATAGCATGTGGGTGTAAATTTCCACGAATAGAAAAGATTACTGAAAAGAAAAAGAAAGTCGAATCAACCCGTATTGGTAAAAAAGTGCGAGCATTCAAACCTGGAGAGTTACTCAAAGTATGGAATACCTGTGGAATACCAGGATCGATAACAAAAATAGCAGCATATGCAATCCATCAATTGGACGCAATGAAACCAGCTGAAAAAGCAAAAACAAAAGCCGTAATAGCTAAATTCAAAGCCGGTAAAGAAAATAGATTTACCAGGTGGATGTCGGCTACAAGCAGCCCAAAGAAAGTGAGCAAGCGCGCGCCAAAAGGAACTTTACCAAAAGTAAAAGAACCTATAGCAGTGCACCAATTCATTCCAAAGAATGAAAAGAAGCGCATTGAGGCAGCGAGAATAAGGCGATGCAAAATGGCTAAATTGGCTAAAGCGGCATAAACAATAAGAGGGGTGCGACTCTATAACGCACAAAATTAATGGTCTAATAGCTCAGTTGAATAGAGCAACACCCTTAAAAACAAAAAAAGTCATACTAATTTGTAGTATGACTTAAATGTACCTGTAGTTCAACTGGATAGAATCTCGCTCTTCTACAGCGATGGTTGGAGGATCGTGCCCTCCCAGGTATACTATGCGGCTTTAATATTGTTAACAATTAAATTATCATTATCAAATTCCCAATGACAATTTGGACATAATTGAATCAAATTTTCATAGGAGTTAACATCTTTAAGTTTTGAATCTAAAGAAAATGAATGGATTGGCTTTATATGACAGAGTTCAACATGTTTTTTATACCCACAATTAGCACACGGCAAAGAGGATAAATCCTTAAACCAAGAACGAGCTAATTGGCGAATATGAACATGCTTAGAACTGGAATGTAATTTCTTTATGCATTCTCTTTCAGAATATTCAAATAAAGTATTATTTAATAATGCTTCTTTTTGATTAGACAAATGATTTTGATAGCAATCCTCACAAAGAAGACTTCTATAGTTTCTAACAATATTATCGCACCTTGAGCATTTTTTAGCAATCTTTCTTTTAGGATGAAGTTTGCCATTTAAAGCATTTGCACAAGATTTGCAACAAAATTTAGGATTTTTGGTTTCAATACCACAATTTTCACAGATATTCATATTACATTCAAATTAATGAGTTGATTTATATATTATATAACGTATTTGAATAGAGAAATGTTTTATTGAAACCAAATTATTTTAACAAAGTTTTTAAAAAAGGTGTGGGTCGCAGGTTTGAATCCTGCTTGGATCACAATTATTAATAATCTAAACTATGAAAGTATCATTTGATTTCGATTCAACATTATCAATTGATATAGTTGAACAATACGCAAAAGAATTAATCGAGCAAGGACATGAAATATGGATTGTAACATCAAGATTTAAATATTTTGACAAATCAAGAAATAAAGTAAATAATTCAGATCTTTATGAAGTTGCAGATAGAATAGGGATTAAAGAAGACCATATACATTTTTGTGAAATGGAGAACAAATCCGAATTCTTAAAAGACAAAGAGTTTTTGTGGCATTTAGATGATGATGCAATTGAATTATCATTTATAAGAACAGACACAACAGTATTCCCCATTTGGAGATATCAAGGAATTAATTGGAAACAACAATGCCAAGACTTACTAAGAATATTAACAAACAAATTTAAACCAAGTCAAATAAAATTAATTACTTTATGAAGACAAATCAAAACCACTTTAAACCCTCAAGGTTTAACAAAAAACAGGACTGTGTCATGGTGGTAATAGAACGACAGTAAGGGGGGATGACTTAGCCTTGATCAGCTTTCCCCCTACAAATAAATTACATTAATGCAGAGAATTTTGGGAAAACCATTGTTGAGATACTACTGAAATAGAAATATTTATAAGTAGCAAGTAATAGAAATATGAAAAACATGGCAATAATGTAATTGTAAAAAAGTATCACTCGCAGTAAAAAGCAATACGGAGTCCCCTAAAAGATACAAAGGTGTTATGTAGAAATACACGGAGTTATAATGCCAAAAAAAATAAATTCAAGAATATGAATTCAAACGAAACGATTGAAGCGGCCAAAAATGGGTCGCAGAAAGCATTCACTAAGTTATACAATGCATACCATAAAACAGTATACAACTGTATATATAACATAGTGAAGAACACAGATGTAGCTGATGATTTATTATCGGAAACATTTTTAAAAGCCTTTAAAAACATAAACAAATTTGTAGAAAACATTTCATTTGAAATGTGGCTTAAGACAATTGCCAATCACCATAGTATTGATTTTATTCGAAGCACGAATAGAAATCGAAATGATGTGTATATTGACGATGAACAAATGTCTGAGTTTATTTATACTGATAATAGTAATCCAGAAAAGGATATGATTAAAAAGGAAGAATACAAACAATTTGAGAATGCATTAAAAGGGTTAGGAGATCGATCAAGAGAGGTGCTTACTTATAGATATCAAAAAGGGTTGAGTTACAGGGAGATAGCTGAAAAACTTAACTTAAACATTGGTACCATAAAGCACTATATCCATCGATATAAGAAAGTTTTAATATCAAATATTAACCAATTAAAGTAAAACAAAATGAAACTGAGAAATCAATTCTTGTTGCGGATAGGCAAAGCCATCGGTAGCACACTTGCAGTAGCTTTATTGGGCATAGGAGTAGGAAATTTTACACAGAACAATGAAACATTATTAGTTAAAGCTCCAATGACCGGAATGGGTCAAGAAGTTTATTCAATGACTAATGATAATTTTGTAGCTCAGCAGGAATTTATTACTCCAATTGGGGTCGTCTCAAAAGTAATAACGTATACTCAATCAATTACTAATTTAGTAGCTGAGCTCCCACAGGGAATTGAGATGAATGCCTGTTATTTTGAAGGTAGACGGCTTGGAGAAATCCTTTTATCCAATAAAAAGCCAAATATGCCCGGAGTCCACAGAATTTCAATAGGGAAAAACCCTAGAGGAGATACAATAAAACCTAATACGAGCTAACTAGAATAAGTTAGAAACAGAAAGCTGTAGGTCAGCAAAAAATCGTATTATCTATTATTATTTATCAAAAATAAAGGAGGACAAAAAAATGAAAAATTTGAGCATGGATATGAAAGACATGCTAGAGTACCGAAAAATATTGGAACGGAAACGGGACAAGCTATTAACGGACTTTGGAGATCAGGATGCCAGGTATCAACGGATACAACGGCAATGTGACATTATGGATGTCGTATTCGACACAGTGTGGGTGGCATCAGTATTGGAGGTTGCCCCACAATTTGCAGCATTAACAGGAAGAGATTTCGATCTACCATCGCTAACGCTAGCAATTGGAGAATTTAGTTCAGCCACGATAAAAGATGACACGCAAGTGAAAATCGACTTCAAGGCAGCGGCAGTAGATACTGAAGCAGAACCAGTAGAAAACAAAGAAGTTACAACGAAGACTCCGGAGGTCAGCAAACCAGCTGAAGACGTGGCGGACTTTGTTGTAGAGATACAGAAAATGTTATCTAAAAGTTTCGCAAAAAATATCGAGCCTGCAATCGAACTCTATTTGAAAGGTACAGGTAAAAAGATCCTTCCGGCTGATGCATGGACGGAGATTAAAGACTTGTTAACGGATAACAAACTAATCAAGGGATGGGACATTTATGTAGCAAACCAATTTAGAATGGCAAATCCATTAGCAGCATTTCTGGCTATCAAAAAGTGGGTTCCTACATGGAACGATGTTGAAATCGGCAGAATAGCCGAAGATGCACTAAAACGCGTTTTGGCAGACAGAGAGCACAACACACCATCAGTCATAAAGCAATTGGAAATGATGATGGAAATGGAGCCAACTAAAGATCAAAAAGATTTGTGGATCAATAATCCTCAAAACAAAAATGCTCTTGAAGTTTTGCTCCATATAAACAACAACTATCCAATTGCAAAAAGCAAAGCTGAAAAAGCCGAGCTAGAAGCAGCGTTGAATGCGGATAAAAAAGCATTTGAAAAGGCTGCAAAACGGATGATTGCTTGCATGAATCCAAACGTACGCCTCGGAATGGAGAAATCGTATGGCCGTATACCCTATGTAGAGAAAGGGTATCCTGAAGCTTAATCCGCTCAGGAAAAAGGATTTTCTACGTGTATTTATCAAAAATATTCAAAAAACAAATGAAAAAACTGATTTTCCGGACTGTTTACTTTTTATGTGTATTACTCGCAGGTTATACATATGGGAACACAACAAGAACAACAGTCCAGTCCATGGATTCAAATTTGAACCCAGACGAACAAGTAGAAACAGTTTTAGCACGGGCATATAATCCGTCTTTTGATTTTGACGAATTCTTAAAGCTTCGATGGCTTAATGTTACTGTCGAAAAGAATTTGGGCGAAATAGTCGTCAATGCAAAACAAATAGATTGGTCTCGACCTAATTTCAAAATTAATGGAGAATGGGATACTACCCCAGAATCACTATACGAGGAAATAAAACGCCTCGAGGAATGTAACATTATTGAAGAAACCGAGTTTGAGACTTATGTTAAAACTTATTGGGAAAATTCCCAATCTTGATTATGACACAACAAATGCAACAACTTCGCATGATAAATGCGAGATTATCAGGTCTACAAAAGACTAAAGAGGATGTAGCGAGAATACTGTACACAGATGTACGAGGGGATATCTTCCTCGAAAATCCGCTCAAGGAAACCCTCAACCGACTCAACGGGAAAATAATGAGCAAAAAAGTCGCAATAAACAGTGTCGTAAATTCCATACCAGGATACAGTATATATATTCATAGAAGAATATCGTATATATTTCCGGAAGAACTAAAAGCAGGCCTAATAGATATATCATTGGCAGAAGATGGTAGCTCTATACTAGACCTGGAAACAGGCGAAATTGTTTCCAAATAAAAATCGATCGGATCAAACCGGCACCGCAGACAACGCGGTCTAAATCAGGTGCTCGCTCACTCATCGAACCAGCGAGGTAAAAGAATTAAAGGGAGTAATCGAGCTATAAGCATAGGAACCTTATAAGCAGAGCAGCAGTAATCGAAACATGATTATGAGCGGGCCAAAAAAACAGAGACTAACGTAATAATATGTGAGGGCGTCCTCTTTCGGCGAGAAGCATAGTATTATATGTCATAGTTAAGCGGCTGGGGACTGTCGCATTACAAAATGTCCAAAAAATGATGATTGATGGTAATACGTATTAGCAGCCATGATCCTTAAATGGAGAAAATCGAAAAGCTATAAATGCAGGAATAGCATCCCAAAATCCACACAGGTTTAAGCTCCTCAGTGTATCGAGAAGTAGGTGTCCGCCCTTTGGAAGGTTGGCCCAGGCAAGAATAGTAAATCTAATAAGCCGATTAAGAGTTATGCCGGACTCAAAACCTATATTGAACATACAGGAAAGGCAAACCGACAGCAAACCTGGTACTGGTGGCAAATCAATTGCTCCGAGATAGACAAATGCTGAACGGACAGCTATAAATGTCGAATTTTAATTATTTACCACGTCAATAAGTCTCATAGAAGCCGACCATACAAAATAGCCACTATTAAAGTTACTTATGAAAAATGGGTATCTGCCGCAACAGCATACAACAATATAAAAACGATATAGAATAGGTAATTTGGATAATTAAAAGCAATAACTCCCCGCGCTATAATAATGGCGATCAGCCCATGAGAGATGGAAGATTAAAGGAGAAAATGCAAAAACAACTATTAATAGAATACATAAACCGGCTAGTAATGCGCGGGGTGGAAATCCAATAGTTGAAGTTATCTTTTTGGCAATTAAAAAACCAAAGGCCCATGGACCTAGATAGCGAACATCTCATTATATTACTGGTTTTAAAATGAATGAAACAATATAAAAACCAACCTAGTTGTTGCTTTCAAGGTTAATCGAAAGTGGTCTGCGCCTATACTAGTAGATAGGAAACACACGTTGTAAGTGTGATAACGAACAGAAAGGCGAAAGCCGAAGTTGGAAACTCGCTATATAGTTTCATCCCGGCGAGATTCGGGCAGTAGATTAAGCTATAGAACAAATCATGCGAAAAACTAAAAGAATGGCTAGTTAGGAGTACGACCTGCCAGACAGGAAAACTTCAAACCCATGATATATGGGCAAAGTTTATATCACCAGTAAAAGAGTAGTAAGCTTTTACAGCATATGTCAATACGGCTAGAACCCGGTATACTTATTGCTATCATATGTCTTATGAATAGTAATAATAGGGGCGCAAAGGAGCTCGATATGCAAAACCAAGTGGAAGGTCAAACACTTTAAAACCAATAGAATAGGGAAATGAACAATCATTCGGTACAAGACGATAAGAAAGTCATTTCAATACAAGAGTCTGAAGTTTAGAAACCTGGCGCCCATAGTTGGAATCAGTCCTTTAATGGAGAAAGGTACAGAACACGCAGGTCCAAACTGTAAACAAAGTAAATAATTAAGAATATGATTATTTGCCCCGTGCTTATGTACATATATAAAGTAGTCACTAAATAGGATTTAAACAAAACATTGCAAATTATATCAATAGTAACTCAAGTTTCAAGACTTGACACAATATGGAACTTCAGAACACCATGGCTTCATTTGCCATAGGAATTGATACAAGGTTCGTTACGAAATCTTTCTACATACGTTCTTCTCTATTCTTAATGCTAAAGAATAGTTTTTTTAAATTATCAAATATTATCGGCTATTGTATTTACTATACTCAAGAGGCTAATCTCAAGGGTAGATCGTGACATAAACATCCATAGGCTTGTTGTGTAAATATAACTGGAATAGATGGAGAAGCCCATTATTCAAATACCGCTTTTATTCAAAACCAGCCCGAGAAAACGATGAAACTAGGGCATACATATATACAATGGAATGGAGCGTCTTAGAGCAGTGGCAGATAATGCTGAGGTAATAAGATTGATCATAAGAGACTACTTATGAGGTTTATAGTAAATAAATCGTCTAGCGACTGACAGATACAGAAAGTATATAGTGATATAAGGATTACATGCCCTGCGAGTAGGAGAGCAATGGATTTAGGATTGGAGTGTAACCAATCATTATTAAATTTCTTTACATTTTACATCAAATTTTCTAGTCGGAACAGATTAAACTCTCAGTAAGACGCAAAATATTTTCAAAACACAGTAATTAAATCAATTAAAAACGGAGGTCAAAATGAAGACAAAGAATAAAGTAGGTCAGCGGCTTTTTGCTGGCGCAGAAATTTTCAAAATAGCATCAAAACCAGTTGATGTAAATCACAAGTCAAAAGAAAAAGAATTACGTATCGAAAAACTTGCACTTATCTGCATGCCAAAAGCACTCGTAGTAAACGAAGTGAAATTGACACACGGACCTGGTGGATCGGAAATTTACGTAGTGAACGGAGGAGACAACAAAGTCTTATTCCCTGGTAATTACAAATTCGCAGAAGACGCCGGTAAATTCGATCTCGAAAAAGAGCCCGACACATATTTCCCTTCCTATAAGGAGGCAATCTCAATTTGCAACGCTGAAAATGAAAGCGAGATTAATCGCTTGACAATTATTCGCGATGATATCGAAGAACAGATTAACTGTCTAATTGCCGCTAACAAGGCAAATACCGCAGCTATTCCGTTGTACGAAGAAGAAGAGGACTAATCCGAGTTCGCAAGAACTCTTAATTCATATTCAATATGGATAAAAAGACTAGTTTAAATGATATTGATTTGCAGCGATTAGCTGAATTAGTCAATGTCTATCTCAAACCATCTGAACGTTTTTCAATAAATGGGAAAGGTGAGGTTTCTTTAACAGTTAAATCTTGGTTGGCAAGACTCTTTAAACGGAGTTCAGAAGACCACTATGACTTCTTAGAAGTGGTAGGGATAATTGTAAAAGGAATTATGGATGTTAAGGGAGTAATCCCTTTCATAGCAACTACATGCGATAATTCTATTGATATATTAATTGACAACAATGATAGATCAACAGTTATTGCAAAACTCTATACAGCACATATAATAGACGAAGACCCTCAAATAGAAGAGGCAAAAGTGATTGGGCAAAAGGTAACAATTGAGTCCAAACAACGAATGCTCTATCCAGGAGAAGTTATATTCCGAAAGGAACCTAGCATCCGAGAGCTAAATGAGAATGTTTGCGCATTATTAAATGGCAAAAGAAACAATAAAATTGTCATAATTGGCAAAAGGTAGTTTTTTAATTAAGTAATAAATATTGAAATTCATTGAGGTTAAACCCTGACGTTCGAACTGTATATGATTGGGTAACTCCGAGGATCATTTACGCTAAGCGAGAAGACAATGTACAAAAAACAATATTCATTATGGCTTAGAAAACACACAAAAAAAATAACGCAGATCCAAACCTTAAACGGGGAGGAACTGCTTTGTCCTTTTAAAAAAGAATAAACAGAGTGATATCTGTTATTTAACACGGAGAGGTTGCTTTAGGTCAAAAAGAATTAACTATTAGTAATAATCAAAACTAAAAAATTATCAAAATGACAGCACCTACTAAAATTACACCTACAAAACTGATCGCAAAACGCGAAGTACTTATCGCACAGATCAAAACCTCTTGGAATCTTATTATTAAAAACAATGTATTACCAACAGAGATGATGCCTCTATACAATTTAACAGCTGTATATGCTCAAATTAAAAAAGACGAAGCCAAGTTGATCGAAACGAAGATCAAACTACAGGCAATTAATTTTGGAATTAAGGACCTAAGTCTTATCTCTAAAGATAGCGCGTTCTATTCGATCTTTTTATTACAACAAATTAAAGAACGAGCAACAAAATTGGCAATGATCCCAACAAAAAAGGAAGATACCGAAAAAGTGGTATTTAGTAGAAAATTCATCAACGATGAAATTACTGAATTGAATGGGAAGATAACTATACTGGAGGAATATCTGCTAAAATTTAACGCTGAAGAAATTAATGACGCAGCATAACACTAACAAAGAAGTAATGGTAAATGCACTAGAAGAAGTGTAATTGGGTCCAATTCCCAAGCTTTAACAAAAGACAGATAATTTAAAAAAAGGGCAAATAGAGTTCGTTAGCTTCATAAGGGTCTAAAGACTGGTGTTGCGTTACAGTATACGACTATAATACAGAGACTCGTAATCAAAGTATTGTGATTAACTGGACAGTCAAGCGTAAAATCAGACAACGAGGCGTCCACGAAACGCCTACAAGTTTGTAACTCCAAATTATCTGTCATCACATTAAAAAACAAACAAAATGAGACCAATTGAAAGAATAGATGATTTTTTAAAAAAAGTAGATTGGAATGACCTATTATATAACAGATGGAAATTGGATAAAGAAATTTATTACGATAAAAAAATTGCATACGCAATAAAACCAACTGTTCCAGAATACTGGAAAGAAAATCCAGATATGAGAATCGGCCAAGTCCTTATAAACATGCAAATAGTGCCAAATGACATTGTAATATGGCATGCAGAAGAGCCAGACATTTTAATGTCACAGGGACTTCCACCAGAAGAATGTTTGTATTGGACTTCGCTCTACGACAAAGACATGAATCTTTTAGATGAACCATTAAACCGAAGAGTTAGCGATTTAACAAAAGATCATATTATCGCAATCGATAAATACATGAAAGAGCACAACGGAAAGATATCACCAGAAATGGAGCAAGCGTTCGTAAATGTTCTACTAAGGCCAGAAATCACATTAGATGATTATTCTGAAATGAAATAACAGATCCTATCAAACTTTATCACATAAGATTTAACTTAAAAGTAAATTAAAAATGCTGATAGAACTAGATTTGGAAGAGGCTAAGCGTCTCGGGATTACAGTAAATCAGATTATATTGATTAGTTTGCTGATGAATAAAACACCAATAAGACCTCTACTGGACGTAATTCCATTAGAAGAAGATGACATCAACAACCTAATAGATAAGGATATATTAACAAAAGAATCAACTTTTGATGAAAAAGATTTTTCAAAACTAGTCATAACCGAAGACTTTAAAACAAAAATTAAAGTTAAAGATTATTTTACTGAATTCTTTGAAGCATATCCAGCATCAGTGCTGAGAAATGATGGACTAAAGGATTACTTACGAGGAGATATATCTCGATGTAGGAAGTATTATGATAAAATAGTAGGAAAAAACAAAACCAAACATGACCACATGATGGATTGCCTAAAATTCGAAGTAGAAACAAGAAAAAGAGGAAATTCACTAGGTTATATGAAGAGAATGGCTAAATGGCTATTATCTGAAGAATGGCTATTATATGACGAATTTATGAAAGATAAAAAAATTCAAAAACATGCAGGGGAAGTTTATGGCACCGCAATCGAGTAGTAAAATACTAGGATACAGACATATATCAACTGCTACGAACGAAATTGTTGGATATATTCAAGACAGAAGGACAAAAAAAGTAAACTCATTAGCGACCAGATGGCCTAAATTCAATCGCCTAGCAATGGGAGGAATTGAACCAAATGCCATATATGCAATAGCAGGGGTCTCTGGGAGTGGAAAGTCGTCATTTGTCAATACATTAGAAACTGATCTTATTGATCTAAATCCACGCGAAGATATAGTAATCCTATCATTTTCGTTTGAAATGCTATCAAGCAGGCAAGTGGGAAGAAAATTATCCTATAAACTAAAAAAAACCACATCAGAGTTATATAGTGCCTCAGAAAAGGGGCTAATAACGGACGAAGAGTATGAGGGGATACAGAAAGAGGCAAAAACAATAATGAGTTATCCAATTTATTATGTAGATACGCCAGGGAACGTAAGCGAAATAGCAACAACAATAAAATTCTTTCAAGATACTCTTGCCAAAGGGAAATGGCTAGTAGTCATTATAGACCATACTCTATTAATTAGAGGAAGTGGTACCGGAGGAGAAAGAGAAATTATTGTGGATTTAGAAAAAGAATTAATAGGGGCAAAAAAAGTTGGTAAAACCTCTATCATACAAATATCACAAATGAATAGGAATATTGAATCGCCAGAAAGGTTAAACAATAGTTCTCTTCATTACCCACAGCGAAGCGACTTATCGTCAAGCGATGCGGTCTTCCAAGGATCAGACTATGTCATAGTAATACACAGACCTGAAGTATTAGGATTATTATCCTATGGTTACAACAATCTCCCCGTAAAAGATTGTGTATACTTACATTTTTTGAAAAATAGAGAAGGGGACCTTAAGATATTGAAATTTATCAATGATCTAAAGTATAACAACCTAAAAGAGCCAGAAGAAGACGAAATAACCGCGGAAAGACACCAACAGCAGCTAGAAATAAAAATTTAAAAAAACACACATCATGAATAACTATTACAATTTTACGGTAACATTGCCAACAAAGAAACAAGACAGATTCGGTTTGAAAAAAACAGCATTTGTAGAAACGATCATCGAAGGATGCCCATGGTTGACAGTGGCCGGAACAGACGCTCCATTCAAAAATACCCTAGGAAAGAGTATTAAAGGAATAGACTATGCACCAGCAGGAAGCGTATTGACTTTCGGTACCAGTAAAACACACGATGTAAATTGGATTGAAGATTTATCATATTTGAAAGATGGATACAAAATGCCAAACTACAATTTGATGACAGAAACAGCAGGAGCGCTAAAACACCTGACGTTATTTGCGCTCAACAACGCAAAACAAACCACAAAAAGTAACGACCGTTACTCAGAAAGTTATAAATGCCCACTTTGTGGAAATATTACAGATGTAGAAGAATTTGCTTCTTGTACAAAAGTAGGATACACCATAATCCCAAAGGCAATTAGCTTTCCAACCTTCTATAGTTATCGTAAACCTCAATACACCACCGAGTATACTGTTACTATCGAAAATATCTACGCATAATAATAACATGCGGATGATTATATCAAATCATATCAAATATTGTCAACTCTATCAAATAAAAAATCATCTGCTGTTTTTTAACAATAAGACAGCAAAATGGTTATACTACCAACAATAAAAAGCATACCCAAAGTATTAAACCCAAGATTCTTAATTTTGTTTGGAAAGCCTAAAACTGGAAAAACAACATTACTATCAACCCTAAAAAACTGCCTAATAGTAGATCTAGAAGGCGGATCAGAGTTCTTAGAAGCAATGGCAGTTCAAGCTAGAAGCGTCACAGATCTAGGAGAGATAGCAACAGCAATTAAAACAAAAATTGCAGAAACAGGGAAAAAACCATACGATTACATTGCAATAGATAATGCTACAAGACTAGAAGACATGTGTTTGCCATATGCCGCCAGCCTATATAAACAAAACCCAATAGCAAAGAACTGGACTGGAACTGATGTGAGAACGTTAGAAAAAGGAGCAGGATATCTTTATTTAAGGGAAGCCGTAAAAACAGTAATAGATAACTTTCGTAACCTAACAGATCATTTTATTCTGATAGGACATACAAAAGACAGTCTAATAACTAAAGACGGAATAGAATTATCTGAAATGGAAATAGACTTGGTTGGAAAACTTGGATTAATAGTCTGCGGAGAAGCAGACGCAGTGGGATATGTTTATAGAAAAACAAATGAGACTTTAATATCATTTGAAGGAGGAGTAAACTCAGTAAGAGAAGCAAGAGCCCCGCACCTAAGAGGGAAAAAAATAGTTATAGCAGATTCTGATAAAGATAATGTGATTACAACCTATTGGGATAAAGTATTTTTGCCATCAAATGATTAATAGAAAGAGACAGATTATGATATTTAGTACACAAAACGCTTTTGACGTTGAAAAGAAAGACATTGCCTTCTTAGAAGGAGGTATTCACGAAAATGTAAACTTTGTTAACGTGAGAAAAGAACGCTCCACCGGGGGCAATTTATTCCTTGAATTCGAATTTGCAAAAAACGGAGCCAAGTTAACCCATACAGAATGGGAACCAAATAAAAGATCAGAAGACACAGACGAACAATTTGCAACAAAAGCAAATAACCAAGTGGCAAGAATATTACAAGTTATGGGATGTTTCTACGAAAAAGAAGCATTACAGAACTACACTTTCAGCGAGTTCGATGAATTGTACTCATGGGTCAAATCATTAATGGATGCAGTTGATAAAAACAAACTATTGAGAGTAAAAGTTATTTATGGCGAAACAGGTTATACCTCATTGCCTAAATATGCCAAATATACTTTCATTGAGAGCATGGATATCCCAGCGGATAAATCTAAGATTAAAAAATTAGGTATTGATGTGTTTGATCGTCCAGAAATAGGAGATAAAGAAACATCAACTGCAACGGCAGCAAATATATTTGGTGGAGGAGCTACAGCAGTGAATATGATGAACGCTACCGCTAATTCTATGACAGCGCCTTTTTAAGCTGATTATAAACAGATTATGTATAATACCAATACTATTCTAAATCAAAACGCAGAGGCCAAAATTACAATGCAAAATATACTAGAGAAAGTAACTGATTATGATATCTTCTCTAAATATATAGGTGATTTTAAAATAGGTTATATATATAATAGTCCGTTACGAGATGACAAAAATCCTTCATTTGGAATTTTTGTAAGTAGAAAAACGGGAGATCTATTGTATAAAGACTTGGCAAGCGATGACTGCGGAAACGTATTTAAATTTGTTAAACGACTAAAAAACCTAAATACATATGAAGAGACCTTGAAAGTAATTTCAGAAGATATGAATATTAATGGGTTAAAATTAATGATGTCGTCAGAGCATAAGCAACGATTAATTAAAGACACGATTATAAGCGTAGTCAGAAAGCCATTAAATCTTACTGATATTAAATTTTGGAGTAGCTTTGGTGTATCTAAAGAAACACTTAAGATATACAATGTTAGTCCAATTTCTAAGTTTTTAACAAATGGAATAGTAAAAGGTAAATACGAAATAGAAAACCCTTTGTACTGTTACAAAGTGTTTAACAAGTTTAAAATTTATAGGCCTTTTGGTTCTAAAATGATAAAATGGAGAGGGAATTTAAACGCTCTTGATATTCAAGGATTTGAGCAATTACCGGAAAATGGGGATTTGCTTATTATCACAAAATCATTGAAAGATGTCATGGTATTACATGAGATGGGATATGATGCAGTTGCTCCTTCGAGCGAAAGCGTTACAATACCAGAGAGTGTAATGAATAACCTGAAAAAAAGGTTTAAAAGAATATTGATTTTTTACGATAGAGATAAAGCAGGAGTTGAATATGCAAGGAAAGTATCAAAAGCGTATAATATAAATGCAATCTTTATCAACAAAAAGTATAAAACAAAAGATATTAGCGATTTAGTCAAAGGACTGGGATATGCGAAAGCATTACAGATTTTTGATTCAATGGCTAATTAGCTGAAAGAACAGGATCGTCCATATCGATTAGCAACCTGTTAAAGTATTGCGATGTGTGATCAAAGCAATGTAAAAAAGTAGAAGATTGCAATTGGGATGATAACCCAGGGAAAAACAAACGTTAGATGTATATGGGTATATCAGTAGAGTGCAATGAAATAGTGCACACTTCAAAGACAAAATAATCGGAAGGCCATTGCCCACATAGGTACATGGGGATCTTAGAAATAAGATAGTATACGAGTTCGAATCTCGTATGGCCTACAATTTAAATTGAACCTTGGAAAAGTTCAAATAATTATCACTATTATTAATCTTCGTTAACAGAATGGAGTTACTCTGTTAATCAAAAAACAAAACATATCAAAATGAATATAAAATCCAATACAGAAAATTATCTGATTAGTCCAATGGAGACTGAAAAACATTTCGGAGTTAAGACGAGTAAATTTATCGTCATCGACAAAAATACATTTGACTTCGTAATTCAGGACAATAGCGAATATATATCAGAAGGAGAATGGATCGACGAGGAAATTGACGGACGAAAATTCCGTAAAGTGAAGAAAAACATACTTGCCGAATTCGGTGATATTTTGTTGAGCGAATACAAAAACTCTGACAAAATATATGAAATTATCAGCAAGAAATTCATTAACATGTCTGGACCTTCCCAGGTTATCAAGAATGCATTGTCAAATGATATGAACCTCATATTATACGGTAAAGGAGGTTTTGGTAAATCAGAAGTTTGTGACGAATTATTTTCATGTGCAGAATTGAAGGGGCGCGTATTCATTAAATCGCTATCTGAAGCTACCACCGTTGAAGACTTATTCGGAGGCATTAATATTAAGAAAATGACTGACACGGGCTCAATCGAATACAATTGTGAAAATTCATTCGCAAACAGTGAGATTGTGATTCTCGAAGAGATCTTTGACGCTAATCCACAAGTGTTGGCCGCACTTAAGGATACATTAACCTCAAAAGAAATTCGAAACGGAAATCAACGTTTCCCGATAAAAACCAAAATTATTATCGGGCTTACCAACAAAACATACGAAGAAGTAATTGAAGATGACTCAACAGAGGCGTTAACTCAACGATTCGCTGTATCATATCCATTCCAGTACGAAATCAACAAACTAAACTCAGCGAGTCTGATTTTAAATCGTTATCCAGACTTTGGAGAAGATAAACTGGCTGCAATGATTGACACTATTACAGAGATGAAAGGTCTTTCCCCACGAAAGATTCTGGAAATGTCAAAATACATTAAAAATTTGGATATCATTAAGAATAAGAACTATTCTGAAAAGATCACCAATAATTTGATGACGCCAGTAACCAATTACCTGAAAACAAAAACAAGTATCAATGTATATAAATCACTATTTAACGAAATCGTAACGACAAAGAAAGCAATACGAGACGGACAAATTACAGATTATGATTCATTCATTGATACCAGTCGAAACCTGGAAATCATTAAAAAGGCTATCGCTAGAAAGGCTATCGCTTTGAGTGGAGAACAAAGTGCTATAAATGCAATAAAAGAAATTGATGAGTTATTAACCCTGATTAACAAGCGATAATAATGATAGCAGGAAATAACGCACACGCGTGCTTCCAAGATATGAAGTACAATATGGAATACGAAGACTTTGTGAAATTAGCAGCAATTAAAAAAGCTCTAAAATCAAACAAAGACAGAGAAATGGAAAATTGTAAAGCGCGCGGGACATATACGAAAGAATATAAATCAGCGGAATTGGAACTGAAAAAATTCGAATCCATTATGCTACCAAGCATATATAATAAATTAAGCGGATACGAGACGCAATCAGCTTTTCAGAAAGGGGAAGATGGAGAAGACGTCGAGTCTTATAAAGATATAGCCTTGAAGTCAGATATAATGGCAGAATCAGGGAAATATGAAGAAGGCACGATCTTAAATAGAACGATCAATGCAATGTACAATGAGTACAAAGACATAATCCAATTTGAACCTACAAAAGAGGAAATCAAAGAAGAGCAAGGGGTAGTAAGTAGAAATACCTGCGCAGAAGAAAATTCTAACGAACACAAAGAGCCAGAGGACGGTAACCCACTAAAAGATATGGTAGGATACAAAGAATTGGAGGCTTGGCTAAAAAAAATGAAAGGTACTACAAATTCTAAGAAAAAGAAATATAGACAAATGTCAAAAATTTCTGATTTACAGAAGGTATCTCCTGTGGAATTTATTAAACCTAAGGCTTTGTTTATGAAAAAAATTATAGGCAAAGAGTTATACTTGAAACAAGTGATTGAAAGTGAGAGATTTATGCATACCATTATTGATAGATCAGGAAGTATGGGAGGTTTTCATGACTGGCGCAATGCCTTAATGGAAAAAACATATGATGATTGTGTAAAAATGAACATTAGCGTAGAAAATTCCTTTTGGAATTCACACTTGTATTCAACTGGTGAATTTGCACCACAACGAATAAGAAATAAAACAGATTTGGAGAATAAAGTGTTTACAATTGACGAAGATGACGAAGACAATATGGGTCGATGTACATTAGAAAAAGTTAGATTGTTAACAAAACTTAAAACAAAGCAATATTTATTAGTGATCTCAGACGGTACCGGTTCAATATACAATGCAGACCAGAGAGAAGCTATTTTTGCCGAAGCTGAATCAAAGAACATTGAAGTTAAATTCGCATTATTTTCGAAAAAAAATGACATGCAAGGGACAAAAAAAGAAGACATTTTCTACATTTATAAGTAATATTTTACATATGAATGAAGATAAAAATACCGACGAAGACCTATAATCGTCGAGCCTATTACAGAACAGGAAAGGGGTATTGTCTAAATTCATAGATAATACCCCTTATCGGAGTAACACCGAGATAGGCAACAATTCAAATACAGTATACAATTATGGATGCAGATAATTTATTACCTCGTAGATATGAAACATACGAGGATTGGTGTGCAAGGACTGGGAGAATGACATACAAAAGAAGTAGCATATATGATAACATTAAACCATATACACCTTTTGGAGATGCAAACACTCAACTAGTTACAGAAGCAAAAGAACATACAATAGGTCCGATAGAAATATTGGACTACACAACGTTTATTACAATCAAACAAAACTATTAAAATGGAAGCAACAAAAGTGATTATACCAGCAAAAGAGAATTTATTTAAGAAATTTTATAACATGACTGCAGATATTGCAAAGAAATTGAAAGAACCACTCGTGGAACGTTCGACTAAACGCAAATTTGAATCAGCAACAGACTTTTGCTCGGATCAGTTGATAGAAGCTGAAAATGAATTCAACAAATTAGTTGAAAACATTGAAGATTTAGATGTCAATAAATTACTCAAAACTGAAAAGAAAAAAGAAGATGCAAAAAAGACTAAAGAAGCTATCGAAAGATTGTATTTAGCATTCTTTGGAACTAAATTGGCAGCATAATCTATAAAATATGCTAAGGGGTTAGCAAATAAAGCATGTGCAAACTTGGATGTGATAATCCTGACACATGCTTTATTATTTTTTTTACTTAAACCGAAATAAAATGGATATTAGTATACCATATTACGAAGACAACTCAAGGATATCAAGATCCAGTTTAAATTGGTTCAAAATATCTCCTAGATACTTTAGGGATAAACTTGACGGCAAGATACCAAACGACGCCTCGTCCGCGATGGATAATGGAACCATGAGGCATGCTTACCTATTACAATACAATGAATTTAGTAAGATGTATAGGATATTGGACTTTACAATACCATCATCCTCTCAACAAAAACAATTTTGCCAATCTTATATAGATAGCAAAGCCCCTAGCGTCGTTTTAAAGGCGATAGAGGCATTTAAATTGAATTATAGTGCAACTGGTAAGACAGATGCTACGATTGAAGCTACGGCCCTTAAAATGGCTCTACAGCTAAAAGGATATATCAAATGGTTGAGAAGTAATACTGCCGGACAAAAGAATATGTCATGGGCTCAATTAACTTCATTGAAAATAATGAAAGAGAATGTTTCGCTTCATAAGAAAGCGAGAGAACTCATTTTGACAGAACTGGATTCACCTAATGTAGAAACACATAATGAATTCCATATTAACTGGGAATACGAGACAAAATTCGGAGGAACAGTTTCATGCAAATCATTAATCGACAGATTAATAATAGACCACGAAAGCAAAGTAATAAAATTAATTGATATAAAAACGACACTTAGTAATAGTAATTTTGCAGAATCATTTACAAAATACGATTACGGGCAGCAAATGGCATTCTATTGGATGGCGATATATTGGTATTTTAAAAACGAATTGAATCTTGATATAGAGGAATACAGAAGCGAAACTTATATTGTAACCATTGAAAACGGCAACAATGAAGTTAAAGTTTTGAGTGTTCCGGAAAGAACAATACTCAACAAACTTACAGACATAGACAACAACTTATCACAAATAGATTGGCACTTACGCAATGGTCTATGGGATTACACAAAAGAATACTACGAAGGTGATGGTGTAGAATCATTACTTGAACATGGTACTTAAAGAAACATTGAATTCCTCATTACTATTTTTATTACCATTAGTAGCTGAAAAAGGTGAAACTTGGTTAGATTACACAGGCGCAAAAAACCTATATTCGACGCGAGACGACAGTTTTGTGAATGGATACAACATAGATATAAATAAGCCATGGTTGGATCGACATATATTCCTACTTTTCGAAGCAGCAATAGATTTAGATCTACCATTATCAAAGTTAAGAAGAAATGAGAATTTCAAATCAAAATATACAGTAAAAATAAATAAAGTCTTTTACGTAATCTATGCATATAGGATACCAGATGAAAAGGAAAAGTCATATAGACATATCCTTGATGGGGACTATAGACATATAAGCGGAGATGATAAAGCAGATATAATATCTTTTTGGGAAGAGGGAGTTGACTCATTATTATTTCACTCACTATACCGTAGCGATAAGACGTTAGGGAAAATAGAGAATGAAGAAATATACGAAGTTGATTATCTTCCGACAAGAGAAGACATTATGCATGCTATAATGATTAAAGACGAAACTAAAAATGCCATTACTTGCTAACTGCAGGTGATGGCATTTTTTTTATTATTTTGCAACTCTATCTATTCGAAACGCGACAGAGCCAAATTATTGTGGCCTTGTTGATGATTTTTTTCTAGCATTTCTTTTTTTGATAACATTTGGGTCTGTTGGACCTAATGCTCTAAAGATCAATCCAATATTCTTTCTCATGTATAATTCCTTAGCCTGTAAATCTGGATGCAGAAAGTTTTCATAGATATTCTTGTACCCGGGTATCAATTTAGTAACATACTGCTCTCCTTTAGTTTTGCCTTTATATTTTCCTCTCTGTATCTCAGTGCCTAAAGTCCCAGACATCAATCCATCTGTGATATTGAACATTACATCCCATTGATTTTGTGCGGCTGTAGGTGATTTTAAAATTCCTAATGCATCTGCCGGAGAAAATACTGCATTCTGTTCGTATAGAACCCTCATTGCGGCTATATATAACATTTCTTGTGTAGATGGTTTCTCCTTGTCTTTATCAGGCTGATCAGGTTTTAATAGCGAAGTAAGTATTGCGGTAATTACCATATATTTTACTTCATTTAAAGTCCTTTTAATATTATATACCTTATAGCTCTCAGACGTATTTAGAGACTCTCTAAGAGGCTTAATTATGTTAAAGGTAAGAATGTTCAACAATGCTTGATAACCTGCCTTAGAAGTCGCTAAAGTACGATATTGACCCTCATCCATCATACCTTTAGTATAATTAAACATCCTGCCACCAAATCTATCCTGAATAGCACCAACCATCCATCCTCTATGCATCATTAATGCACTAGCAATGGCATTTGTATTAATAGCATTTCTATCTGAAGATACGAGAACACCATCTAATTTAGCAGCTAATCTTTCTGCAACCATATTAGACTTATTCATTACTTCTTGAGTAACAAACGCTTTGTATTTTGGGTCTACTGATAATTGACCACTTTTCTTATCAATTATAAATGAGTCATATAGATTAGTTGGTAATGCATTAAAAAATTCAATAGCATCCTTTCTGTTAGATCCTGGAGTTGTAGACATAAATTTAGTAATAAATTCATTCCTATTTACATATGTATCTCCATCTAATTTATACCCTTTTAATACTGCTATAAGCATTCTAGATTTAACTAAGAAGTCACCTGCTGTATATGGACCATACATTATATGTTCTCCTGTAAATTGGGCTAATTGTAATCCATATGTATCTTTAGTAGATTCCGCTTCTGACCCAGCAACTCCATACAATCTAGTCAAGGCAACCACTTTATTATTAAATCTTCTTCTAGTAAGACTCATCAATGCTTCAGGTAAAATTTTAATTAGTTCTATATTTGCATTCCACAAGTCCTTTTCATTCATATTTAATCCAATCTCGGCTTCAATCTTCATATTTATCTCTGCAGTAGCATAATTAGCTACAATAGCTAGTGGATTGTATGCAAGGTTTATCATTCTAAACCAAGATAGCATACTTTTAAAAGGTTTAGCTATATCTATCTTAATATTTGAATTTGGTAATAAAACTTTAAATATTCCTATACTCCGCCTCCAGTCAGCGAAGTTCAAGGAGGCCGTCATTCTATTTGAGTTTATACCGTACATAGACCTATCAACCATTCCTCTAGCTCGTTTAATTATATTAGTTTCGCCAGCTTTAGTAGTCTCTAAATCAGATCTATCTAAACCTTTATTTTTTATTGCTCCACCAATCTTATTAAACAATGTTTTATTTGAGGCGGAAGTCCTATTCAGGCCTTCTAATAATACTTGTACATCAGCATGATTTTCATTCTGTCTCTTATAATTAGCAGCCATAGTATAATACAAAGTATATATATGTATCATATCTTTTGAAATAGCAGATGGGTTATCAAGCATCTTCCTATAAAATACAGGGATATTTTTTACTATAGAGCTATCTGGCCTAAATAATTTATCTACATCTCCACCATATTCAGACTCATCTGATCTAACTGCAAATATGTCTTTTATTTCATTCCATATACCTTTTAGTAAATTATTCTCAGAAAACATTCTACGAACGCTATTACCAGATATCTGTGGCATAAGTAATGGATTTGGCCTCTCTATAAAATCAAGCATAGAATCAGCTTCTTTCCTCATTTCAATAATAGTATTATAGAATTCTGCCTTATCTGAAGAACTCATCATTTTATTGAATTCAGAAGAGTTATCGTATAATATTTTGTTAGGTTGCAACCCGTAATCAGACATATCTTTTTCATACTTGTTGTTATAGAAGATAGAATTCTCATCTAGCTCAGACCAAGAAGCATTAGGGACGTCTCTTTTTATTAAAGATTTATCTTTAGGTTCTATTTTCATCCAATATCCTTTAGGTACTAATGAAACACCATCACTTCTAACAGTATGATTTTCTGCAAACCATTCTTCAGATATTTTTTGCTCGATAGAATTTCCTAATGCCATTTCAGTATATTTTGCATTTTCAGCAAGATACGCCTTAGTCTTCACCATGTCAGCGATACTACCAAACTGTCTAGCATTTTTGTTTTTAGATTGATTTTTATATTTGCTTAACATGGAATCAGCACTATCAATCCATTCTTTTACTGATTTTAGGCCAATTCTAGATGCTTCCATTCGGTTAACTCTAATCTCCATTGTATTAGTGTCTCTGAATGATTTTAATATAGCTTGTTTTTGATCATATAAAGCTTGCCATTGTGGAGTTTGATTTTCTTTTTCTAAAGAAGCTAAATCGTCCCAAAATGACTGCTCATATTCTACTTTAGTATTTGCTTGCACCCATCTCATATACTCTTCTGGAGCCAATGTAGATTTCATAATAGATTTAGCTTGATTAAATTTGGTTTTATTAGTGTGATAATCTAATTTACCCTTCATATTCTCATTATATGATTTTAATTCATTTGCTATCTCCAGATCTCTTCCAAATTTAGGGAGTCCAGTTCCTTGGTATTTATCAGACGAAAGAAATTCTTTTTCTTTCCTTAGTGTAAATAATCTCTCACTATCCTCTAACGTCATATTAAATGCATCTGGAACTCCAAACTCATTTATATATTTATCAGTTATGGCGCGAATCGACTTATTTGAATCATCTAAAACTTCACTAGTCATAGGAGACAATGAGTGTTTTAAATTATAATATTCTGGAGTAAACATCCTCTCGGCATGTTCTTCTAAAAACTTATCCTTTTTCTCTATAAACTTTTTATACTCTACTGGATCTAGTGGTGATTCATATGTATTATTAAGGTCAAACTCTTCAGCGAGTTCGTCCATAAATTTATTATAATCCTTTAAGAAGACGCCATATTTAAGTTTAGACAGTAAAAATCCAGTAGCTTTACCTTCGTGATGCTCGTAAAAACTCATAAAACTAACATATGGATTAGTACCAGCCATCTTTTTAGATAATATAGATAATTTAGATATCCATCCAGAATTACTCACATCATGTCTTACTTGATTATTTATGTTAGTAAGTAAAAAATCTAACGCTCTGATTTGCTCAACTCTAGACATAGATGGGCTCCCTACAAATGTAGACATCCAGGTAACATCTCTTTCTGAATTATACAAATCCTCAACTACCATATCCATAGTAGGAGATCCTGCAGTAGCTGCTATTTCCTGTAGCTTATTCCTGTATTTATATTCAAATAATGGCTGAAATAATTCATCTAAATTTTGAAATGCTTCCTTTACTGAATTTAAGTTTTCTTTAAACTCCTTAAGTTTAGTTTTGCTAGCATATTTATTTATTATACTATCTTCGTTATTATTTATTACTGAAATATTCTTAATCGACTGATCAAACATTTTAAGAAAGTCATTATAAATAGAAATTAATCTATTTGCATCAATATCATCTCCAACTTTCATTTTCGTTGTCATTTCTTTCAACTCCTTCTCAGTAGACAATCCTTCTTGCATTGCGTATTCAACAAATTTCATTGCCGCAACCACTTCGTCCGAATTTTCTATTTCATTAATTACTTTATCGAATTCATCTCTTTGCGATCTAGTTAAAGCCTTACTTTTCTTTAATATTGCGGCTCTAGATTTTAATCCATGGACATAAAACTCTTTTGCTTTAATAGCATTTTCAGTCATATCTCCTGGTTTCCAAAATATTTTCTTTTGTAATGAGACAAAACCTTTTTTATCTATTAATACCTCCTCTCTATTTAAATCAGACAATACCCCCCTAACTAAATCGTCTATATTAGCTGGATTATGTTCGTACATCCAATTTTTAAGCAATTCAGAATCTTTAGAATTAACATCAAAACTATCTATAAACTGATCTATAGTCATTCCTTTATATAATTCATCAAATTTAGATTCGCCTTTGTCAGTAAATATAATATCTAATGACTCAACTATACTTTCTCTTTCATTTAGGTCTCCAAGTACCCTCATTTGTCCTTCGCCATTTAAAGCCCACTTAGCTAATTCGCTAATTGTAGTCTTCTCATTGATAGTAAACACTAGACCGGAACGAATGCCCAGAGCCTCCTTAATAGTGTCTGTAAACGCCTTAAAATAGGCTTTAATGGCATCTATAAGTGTTTTATGTCGTTCTTCATTCAAAATGCCCTGAACTGCCATATCTAAAGCTCTTGCAACGATCTCATCGTTCATTGCATCTTCATCAATATTCTCAGATTTATATGTCTCACGTACATTTTCTTCTAATCCTTCTGTAGCCTTTGCTTCAAAAAGCAGATTTTCATATATAGACTTTAAGGATAGTACTGATTTTATATAATCTAGAAATGGGTGACTAAATAATTCGTGAACAACAGTAGTTTCATCTGCATTATTACTTACTATATATGCGGTATTACTAGTATCATCATATGCTCCAAGATCTCCAGACTGAAACCATGGAAATATCTCTTGCATCTCAGAATCTGTAACTACTTTAAAACTAACACCAGTTCTTTTACCTATATTAGTAGCTAACATATGTAAAACTGCTTGAGTTCTACGTTGGACCTTTTTTAATTTCTTTAACTCTTTCTCAGTTCTTTTGTCTAATTCAGTTTCATCTTTAGTAAATGTACCTGGTTTGTCTTCTCCTAATGCAGACTCAGCCTTAGAAGTACCTTCATACATATCAAATATTTGATTCTTCTTTTGTAAGTTTATACTTAATTGGGAATCTTTTTCCTCTTGTTCTTTTAATGCATTTTCAGATATCTGATCAGCAGTTAATTCTTCTTCTTTAGATAACTCTATTTTACTTTTAACTGGTTTTATTGGCTTATCTAAATTAATATCTATTCTATACGCAGTTTCTCCATTTATGGTTTTAAGTGTTTCGAATGGAACTATAGATAACGCCGACTCTGGAAATATAATACTAAACTCATTAAACTCACTATCAGCCTCTTCTTCGGACATTGGGTGTGTAGGCTTTTCGTCAAATCTTAATTTTGTCTGATATAATTCATAATCTTTTTCATATTGAGATAATTGTTCGTCAAATGATTTTTCAGATAAAATTATAGATTCTATTTGCTCTAATGTAGGCCATTCAGTAGTATTATTCTTTTCCATATATACACCCATCTTGGCAGCAAGTACCATTGGATGCATATTAGTTTGTTCTGTAAGTGCCTGAAACTCTTTCAAGCGAATATTTATACAATGTTTCATTATGAAAAGCAGGGTTTTAAGTTATCTTTGTCTTCGTCTGATAGATTATTATATTCTTCCATAGTCATAGCTGGGAACCCAGCATCTTGAAATGTTTTATTTATAGTAGATAATTCCTGTTCTGAAATAGATACAGAAGAAATTGGTTTATTTTCAATAGAATTTTTAGTATTTTCATATACATCTCTAATTGCCTGTATGGACTCTAAAGTCATTTTACCAGCATCTTGTCTACTACCTATTCCTGCAAAATCTTTTTCTAGTATTGGGGTTGCTGACTTAACGAAAGTATCACCATTCCATTTATACCATAGGTTATCTGTAAGATTGAAAACATTAACTTCTTTTCCATTAACTTGGGCCATTGCTACGGCCCACCCAGTTCCGCCTTTAACAGTTTTCATATTATTTTCTATAGGTGCTATTGCAACCACCTGAGTACTATTTTTAACCTGAAACCAATTGCGACTAAGTAGATCTTTATATGCATCTGGCCTTCTATGTAAGAGGGTATTTGCTTTTTGAACCTCAGACCATCCTTCTTCTAGCTCTGATTGTGTCAATACCCTATTGCCAAGCGGAGTTTTAGATCCATGGTAATAATGAATATGATTTATTACTCCATATTCTCTGCCTATAGTATCAAACATACTATCAGCACCGATAGCTCCTCCGGAGTGATTCGTTATATCTTTCATATCTGTTAATAACGTTTCTGGGGCAGCTTCTGTTGTAACCTTAGTCGGGGTAGTAACAGCCTCATTAAAATAGTCTGTAGAAACGTTATTATCTAATAAAGTATCCATAACTACCTTAGAATAGGCTTCTACGCTTGTTTTAAGCTCTTCTGTAGTATTATTTTTTGTAAGTTGAGAGTTAGATAGTAATCTAGAAAACTCGTACATAGAAGCATCTATTTGAGCGTCAGAATATCCTTGTTCAGATAAGTCATCATTTAATGAATTAGCAGCAGATTCATAATCTTTGGTATTCTCTGCTACTTCTAGGTATTCTTTTATTTGATTCCTTAAATCCTCAATTGGATTTGCTTCCATCATATCTTCATCATATTGATCTTCATATACTTCACCATCTTCTATTTGCTCATCAAGTGGTCTAAAAGTAGAAAATGCATCTGCAGAATCTTTTGAAACTCTAGCAGATTGAAATCTAGGATCATTATTATACGCTGCAACTAATTGTTGAATAGCGCTAGTAAACATTTCATTAGAGGTAAATAAGAAATTCGGTATAGTACCATTTTCTCTAAGTGTATTAGATGGAACAATAGACTTATCTAAACCTAATTCAACTATAGATCTGCCTGATACTTTCTCACTAGACTTGTCAGTAGCAGTATATACTGGTTTAATTTTACCATCTTCATCAGTAACGGTACCAACTTGTTTGTATAATACATAGAATTTACCTTCACTACCAGCATCATAGGCTACTTTAACATATGGCCTGAATATAGGGTTTTTCATGTCATCCATTCCTATGTTTTTAGCATCAGATTGAATAAATACTACCTCATGAGTCTTACCTTTAATGTACTCAGCCCTAGAAGGAATTGATGGGGCATTATAAGTATCAGGTATTCTCATACCGCCTATATCTGTAAACGTACCTAGATTCTTATGTATATAAGTAGAAGGAACTATTTTATCATCATACCATCTATTTCTAAATACCTGATCTATCGCTTCTTGCTCATTTTCAAATGGATCTTGAGTCTTTTTAAATTCCTCTAATTTATTATTTACAAAATCACCAAACCCAATATCAGATCTAACATCTTCTCCAAGTTTGACTTGATTAAATGCACCATTTTCACCATTAGAGAAGTATTGATAAAGTATAAAATCATGTGCAAATGATTTGACCTCAGGAATTGGACTATCTAATAACTCGCCCCAGTATTCTTTTATTTCAGTTGCATAATTATCGTTTTTTACAGAAGATGTAACATATACATGATCAGGACGTTGATTATATGGATCTATATTTACTTCTGATATTTCAGGTTCAATATTATTTAAAAATGTATTATTACTTAATAATGCATATGCACTAACCTCGTCTTTAATCTTTTGTTTAATCTTATATAATCTTTTTGCAATTGTATTATCGCCAAAGAATATTCCACCTATATCTGTATTATTCTCTTTAGCTAAATCAATATAGAATTTAGATTTTATTAATGAGTCAACTGCATTAGCAATTTCTACTACAGTATCTTCATTCATTACATTTCTACTATTTATTCTAGATGCAATTTTATTTATGAAATTTTCAACCGAGTCAGTAGTTCTGAAGAATCTACCATTTCCGACTAAATTAGACATACTCAATGCATTCTTTAGTTTAGCATTCAAAAATGTTTCAGCGTAGAATTGAGATACATTTCTAAATACGCTCTTATTACCAAGTTCTTTAATTGCTTGAACGTTCTTGGCAAATAGTTTAATAGAGGTGAGGCTATTCCCCCATTTTTTATTGTCAATCTGAGAATACTTAACTAATTCTGCCAATGACTTAGAAAATGGTTGAAGTTCTTGATATGTTTCAAATATGAGTAGCTGATTATATGCATGTTCAAATGTTCCAGAAATGCTAGCTAATTGAGTCCTTAAATATTCTTTATCAAATACGTGTCCATTATCTAGTATTTTGTGTTTATTTTTATCAAATTTATTCAATCCATCAAGTAATCTTTGTTTCCTCTCATCGACATCGCCTTCTGCTAATATAGCAACCTTTGCCATATTCATATATTTTCTGCTGACTGATCTAACTACGCGCTCTTCTTTTTCAAAAGCAGAAGCCATTTTGTCGGCGCCATATTGACCATCTACAAGTCTTACACCGTTAGCTATTTCTTTTAATATGGGCTGTGGCATAAAATAGAACGAATTTCCACCAATACCTGTTCTCAATAATAAACTGACAGTATTATATGTGTATTGATTAACATTAAGTCTAGTAATATAAGGGTCCTTAGCAACATCGACGTGAGCATTAATCATAGCAGATAGCCAGTCAAGTATACGTTTACCATCTATACCATCTATATCGTGCAAACTACTCATTTCGAATTTTCTAATTGGGCCTCTATTATTAAACTCCAATTTTGCAGTTTGAGTTAATACATGATGGGCATTACCTAATGCAAATGGAGCTATACCACGCTTACCAGTAGAATACTCTTCTTTCTTCCTGGATTGAAATGATGGAGATAAGTATTTGAATGGAGACGTTTTTTCGCTTACATTTATTAATGATTCAACATCACTAAGTATATTGTCTTTTAATTCATCAGTCACAGTATCAAGTGGCATTCTAGTTTCATGAGTACTATCTGGGTCAGTTAGAACTGCCATAAATACATCTAAAAGTCTATTTTGAACTGCTTCTTTTGAATTAGAATGATACGAGTCTTTTCCATCGATAGACAATGAATCATCGAATTTCATTTTTTCGACCACTCCTGATTCGTTCTTTTTAAAGTTATATCTAGCAATATAAAGTTTATCAATATCAAAATCAGAACCAGTTAGTTTGGTAAACTCAGTAGGCAATACTATTGTATCTCCAATATTAGCAGGCATTACGTCTACTATTTTTAATGATGACATCGATGATAAGCCTTGTGTAGGAATTCTATAACCAATAGATGATGCTTGTGAATTTGGGCCTATTATTTTATTATCAATAAGCCATTGTTTTTGAGCAGAAAAGTTCTTTATTTCTTTTGGTAGTACATCTTTAAACATAGTAATAGAAATAACTGTTTCCATAGATCCATCGTCAAAGAATCTTAATGGCATACCATTATTTATAAGATGTTTCCCTTTATGTGATTTATCATAATCTTCTTGACTTATCTTACCTTCATTTAATTGTTGAGACATTATAGATTTTAAACCAAATGGAGTCATTTGAATAAACATACCTCCTGGGGTCTGAACGTCAATAACTTTCTTCCCAATAGTAGCCATTATTCTTGACTCAATCCATTTCCAATCTAGTAAACCCTGAAGTGGATATCTTTTTTCACCATCTTTAGTACTAAGTTTTTCTATAATATCGACAGACATGCCAGAATTTTCAGCGTCCTCAGATAATAATTTATATAAATCGTCTTCATTTACCTCCTGTTGTCCACTCTCATTTGTTGTAACTCCTAATTCTTTAGAAAGGGAATTAACACCAAGATCAGACAAGGCAATATTAGACTCTCTTGCGATTGCAATCAATTCAGCGCCGGTAGCACCTTTTTTACCATTTAGATCTATATTACTGTATGTTTTATCTGATAATATGTTTGATAATCCAGTTTTATTAGCTTGTGTGCCTAGATTAATGTTAGCGCTCTCGTGAGGATCTGTTAATAGCTGACGTCTAAGATATTTATACTCCTGTTCTTCATGAGCCATATTCGATAGATCATTAATCTCTGACTGAGTACCATCCTTGTAAAAAGACATAGTTTTCCCATTACCAACTTTAACAGCACTATTAAATGCCACCATATCGATTTTACGCATTCCTGTGGCAACTTCATCTATATTCATTCTGTCATATAAAGTAGATAGATCGCCTCCAGCTAGAGCCCTGAAAAGAGGGAACATAGCCATCTTATCAAGTTTAGGTATATCTAAATTCCTTATTTCATCGATTCTGTCGCCAAAATAGATCATTTTCAATGGTTTAAGAGCCAAATTCATAACTGAAGTGTACTTAACATCATCATTCATCCATGATTGATCTGGTGATTCAAGTAAATTAAATGCATCTTCCATTTCCGGAGACCATTCGCCAAGCATCTCTACTATATTCCTATACATAGATGGAGATATATAAACAGTAGCATCAGTCTCATTTATCTTTTTCTCACCATATCCAAGGAAACTATTTTCAACAGACTTAGATCCTATAGCAAATTGTTTTTTGTATTGTTTATTTAACTCTTCTAATTCAGATAATTTACCAACATCTCTTTCGGCTATAGGCAAAAACTTGTTATTTATTAAGTCTAGCAAATTAGGTATTGTCTGTTTTAACGACTTTCTTAATTCACTATTAATGGAACTTGCAAGGAATCTATTTCTAAGTTCAGCAAATTGATTGCTACCTACTTTATTGTCATTTAACTCGGAAGAATTAAATTTAGTTACTCCACTTAGTCTATGCCCAACAGGCCAATCAGTTCTAAGATTAGACCCGGTAGAAAGTATAGATGATAATCTCTTTATTTTAGAGTCTGGATTTGGATAGAACGAAGGGTCTTTTGATATGATTTTTTCAAACTCATTGACAGATATGATTCCATTAACTAATCCCTCCCCAATCATTTGAATAGTAGCTGCTTGATTTTCGTATCCGCCGTAAGTGTTGCTGAATACTGAATTTTTAGCATTTGATGAGTGTTTGTTGAAATCGCCTTTATCTAATAGTTTATTATTTAATGTATATGTATTTGACCCATCATATTGTATTACACCTATAGATTTACAATATTCCAGTTCCTGGTATAATGCAGTAGTTAACGATGCATTAATCATATCATTTCTAACGGTAGTAGCACCCTGTTCTATGTCACTATCTTTATTAGTAATAAATATACGTTCTAAGTTGTTTAAGGCAATAGTTAAACCATCTTTTGGATCTGCTAATACTGCAGCATCTAAGTAGTCATTTAAACTTAAATTAGAAGTTTTTACTTCGCCTCCAATTGAAAGCGCATGAACCATATCTCCAAAGTGCCTAAATCGCAAACCATTGCCATGATTTTCAGACCACTTTTTGCCTGTGTTCATATTCTCGCCACCAAAGTGATACACTTTTTCTAGTTTATTCTGATCACCTCCTTGTAATTGATATTCATCCCAAGCATCTCTTATTGTATATAATTCTGCAATAAAATATTCTCCTAATTGATCCTTAGCCTCTGGTCCGAAATCTATATTTATAACATTATTAGAGGTCCCATCTGGATTATCTACGACCGTTCTATTATATATAATACCTTCATGTATAAGTTTTATTCCAGATATAAACATGTATGTTTTCTTATCTGCCATGGTTGGTAAACACATATAATCTTTTGACATTGCTGCCATTTTCATCACATAGTCTTCTGCGGGAGATATATCTAAATAGTCTCTACCTTTATCCTTAGTCTCTTCTTCGTACAGCTTTACGAATGTTTTTAATTGGATTTTAGAAGCGACCCCAGTTCTAAGTTGACTAAGCAATCTGGATCCAGTACCAATTCCACCTTGATCTAATCTTCCTCTATTATAAGTAGACTTTAGTAACTCATCAATAGCTTCTGGAGATTGATTTATGTCTCTTACTTTATCTGATAAGTAATTATTTAATGATATCTGATATAATTTAGCTCCATCGGCACCAAGTACAGTTACCTCTTCTGGGGATGGATGGACCTTAATATATGCTGCGGCTAGGTTTTTAGCAAACTTTTCACCTAGGAATATGTTTTTTGTGCTCATCTTCCTATTAATCTTAGTATATCTATCTTTTTTATAGATGGACCCATCGTTATCAATAAGAGACTTAAGTATATTATTGAACAGTAAATACATTTTGCCTGACTTCCTATTGGTAAGATAATCCATAAGTGATTCTATTGAATTCTCTGGGCCTCCATTACCACTAGATAGCATGTATTCTATTGTTTCAGAGTCTATGTTAACTCCGAGTTTGCTGTATAATGATACTATTTTGTTTATTACTTGACGTCTTCCTTCTTCCGTAGCGATATCTATACCATTTTTAGACCAATTAACTGGATTAGAAATACCATCTCTAAACTCAGTTCTAATTGATTCAACGTATTTTGCATTAAATGTTTTTTGTCCATTCGCATCAGTAGGATATATATTTTCATCTTCTGATAACATTTGGCCCCAAGCCAATGGCAACGTCTTGGTAGCCCTATCCACATCACTGTCCATTACATTAAACAATGACTCTACTTGGTTTTGGGACTGCAATTGCTCTTTATATCCAATGTTAATGAACTCATGTCTTAAGCTGAACATTGTATTCCAAAATTGAGTCTTAAAGTTCTCGTCTAGCATGGGATTCCCATCTTCGTCTAATTCGCTTATTCTCTCAAGTAAATTCCTATAAAATGCGTTATTTTCAGATAGTCTAGATATCTTTCCAATCATAGACTCTACAGTCCTTTCATTTGACAAATGAGATATCATGGTATTCCACGCAACGTCAAATGGTATAAATTTGTATAAACCGGTCATTGGTTCTTCAATAAACTCTAATTCGCCATCTTTAATTTCAGAGTGCTCCATTGTTGCAATGAACATCTTTACTCCAGTCCTTATATTATCCTTTTTGGATATCTCATAAGAGGCTTTGGAGTGGTCAGCCATTTCATCAGCAAGTTGATTAGAACTAGTATCGGTAGCATTATACTCGTCAATCTCTCTTATTCCCATTAATGTTAGAGAGCGTTTCAATTTAGGAATAAATACCTCTTCGAATCGATCATGGATTTCTTCGAACAAAGCTTTTCTTTGTGGGTCAGTCTCTTCTTCTGCTGATTGTTTTATAGTAGCATTTAATTTACCAAAGTCAATATCCTCAACATTTTTGTCTATTCCTGAAACTCCATTTACTCTAAATAAAGTATATAACAGCGCATCCCTTATCTCAAACAATTGAGTATAAGTTTGTATATTATTTAAATTAAGTTCCGTTATTCCATAGGGAGCAGCATCACCATACTTGTCTTTAAATTCTCTTAAGCTGTTTTGATTAATAGAATGACCTTTAAACACACCAAGTTCAACATCCTTAAATAACCTATCTAGGCTTTTTGGCGATAAACCAAGTAGTTTATTAGTAAAATTAGCAACTATCCTAAAGAATCTCTTTATCCCATAATGGTCATTAATAGATTCATTATCTAGTTTCCATTGTCTAAATCTTTCTGCTAAGTACTCTTCAACGGAATTACTATCCGCATTTTTCATTGACTTAACAGAATCTCTTACTATTTGATAGACTTTAACTCGTTCAGCCCTACTAAACATAAGTAAAGAAATTCTATGCCAAGCTTCATGATACCCAGTACCTTCTTCAGACCCTTTCCATATTGCTATAGAATCTTCATACATAGCGCCCATAGCCTGTCTATCGCCAGCAAGAGTTAATACTCTATCTAGTTCGTGGATGTCTTCTATTTCCATACCTAACTTGGACACAATCCATTTTGACTCAACAGCGAAGTTAACTCTTTCCTTTATGTCCTCTTTCAGTATACTTAAAGCAGAAGGGCCCTTCGGAAGATTACGTTTTTTCCGTTTCAGATCCGCAAATGTTGGAGTCTTTCCTGTCTCTTTTTTGATTGGGACGTCTATATCTTTATCCGATACAGAATCTATTACGCTAGACAGCAGTTGTGGATTCACTGGAGGCGTTTTAAGCAACTCTCCACCATTAGTTGATACAATTGCATTATCTTCATTATCGATAACCTTAAATGCCTCTAAATGCATAAATGGAGGAGTAAATATATCGTCAATGGCGTCAGATGTAATTTTGCCATTCTTTAGCAACCACGCAGCCCATGTCAATTCCATATCATCTTTAGATATAGTTAATCCTTCTGCAAATGTAGCCGACGTGATACTATTTGTCTCGTCATTAAACACCCTACTTAATGATGGAAATAGATCCTTTATCTTATTGTCTTTTTCTCCAATAACATTCTCGCTAGTATTTACAAGATCATTTTTATCTAGATTCCAGTGCAAATTAGATGTTACAAATTCTCTTAACTTAGTTATTCCAGACTCTGTTCTAAGTTCATCTAGATTCATTTTGTTTTCTCCAAGTTGAATAAACCCAAATTTAGAGTCTACGTAAAACTGTTTAGGCGTAAGAAATATTCTTTGTTCTGCAGTCCTGTTCTCTCCAACTTCTGTTGTTGGTCCAAAATTAACAATTTTATTGATCATGTCAAAAGCACTGATACCAGAATCTGTTAATTTCCCTTTAGTATTTATATACGTTCTCCCATCACCAGTCAATAACCCAATTATGAAGTTAACCACAGATGGATCTTCCCTGCTAAATTGCTTCATATTAACATGGACCCTTTTAGGGGATTTTGAAACATTGCCAGGAACTAATAAGTATGCATTACCAGCATTAGTTTCTCTGGTGCTAAACCCAGATGCGGATCCTCCCGGAGTGAGTAAATCGTTATAATTTGTTTCCCCACCACCATAAAGTAAATTTATTGTTTTTGTATTAACTAAATTCCAATTAACCTTCCCATCTCCCAATCTAGGTAAGTTAAAACCAGGAATCTCTTCTAGCTTCCTTTGGACATGAATAATTGGGTTTGTCTTATCTCTCAAAGTATTAATTATGCCATCAACTAGTTTTATAGAAGTAGCCACAATCTTTCTAGTCTTAGTCGTTTTACCATCACTTTTGGTCATGGTCAATGGGACTAGATTTATTATATTCTCTCTGAACTTAGACAAGTCCGTGGTATCATCTCCAGTCGGAGTTGCGTCACTATCTTTTAGCAAGACGCGAGGGTCCCTAACAACAGACAGATAATCTCCTGAATGATCTCCTGATCTCTTAGTTATTTTTACTAAGATATTAGCATAATCGTACGTAGATTTACTACCAATTGCAAATATTCCATTATTATCAGGAGTAACATATATTTCGAACTCGCAATCAGATAAAGCATTCTCTGAGCGAAGCATTTCTCCAAGTTGTTTTGAACTTTTAAAGCCACCAGTAGAAAGTTTCCTAACTGATTTAGCTAATTCGTCAGACATAACTCCAAAGAATAGTCTATTTACTCTAAACGACGAAACAAATCCACCAGCTTCTTCTATATCTTTTACTTCGTCCTTTTTTTCTGCTACCTCCACAGATTCTGAACCTTCTTCTTGGGTCGGACTTGCTACATCTTCTTCACTGTGGATTAGATCCTGCATAGACTGCTCAAGAGATTCTATGTCTCCCTTCAATATTTCCTGTTCTTCGGAGTCAATAGCCTCTGTATTCTCTGACTGTTCTGAGTTTGATTCCTCTGATGGAGTTTTAATATCGTCTGATGGAAGAGTTTTAGCTTGGACCTTATCTTTTTCTTGAGCTATTTTAAATGCTTCTGCTTGCGCCTCTTGACCGGCTCTCCTAGTTTCTCTGTCTATAGCTTCCTGATTAAATTTAGATTCTCTTTCTTCATTAGTCTCAGAGATAACAGGGGGATTAGTATCGTCTGTAGGTGGGAACGTCATTGCTAAATCATTAGCAGCGTCATCTGTGTATATTGGTTCTGGAGCTACTTTTTCTGAGGGTTCTACCCTTTCTCCTGGATGAGATACGCCTTGAGATTCCGCATTATCATGATTCTCTTCATAATTTGCATCGTCAACCTCTTTCTGTAATCGACTATCTTCATTGGTCGTCTCAATATCTCTAGAGTCTTTGTATTTATTTAAATGTTTTAATACAAAATTTTCATGAGAACTATCACTCATTTTCTCTAATGAATAACCAGTATTAGTTGCCTTAGTTTTATAACCAAGTAATCCAGCTTCCATATAAGAGTCATATCTTATACCAGCTTGAGCTACTACATTCTTATTTAATGCAGCGTTGTGATCATTAGATAGAATCGCATCTGGTAAATCATTATATTCCTCATCAGTAATCTCGTAGTCTGATTTTATTTTAAATATTTGAGCCGCAGTAGATTTTTGATCTTGTAATAGTTCATGCATAAAATGCTTACTGCTATCAGATAAATATCCATCTACTCCTTGCGCCTTTTCATTGTCATTGCTAGCATTTTTAGTTTTAATTGCTATAGCAATAGAATTCAATCTATTATCTAGTCCAACTAACTTAATCTGTTGAATAGTATCAATAACAGGCTTGCCTTCTTCTTGTCTTTTTGCATTTATAGTTTTAAAATACTCTCCAAGTACTGGATTTGCAGCAAAGTCTTTACGTTCAGTATTGACTACGGTAGAATTTGTTTCAGCTACAGCAGTTTCTGATAGACTTCTGGAGCGCCTATGATCCATTATAAGACCAACTAGTAACTTATGATTATTAGATCCATATTGTTCTGTCCCTTCTAAATCAGCATCAGTTTTAGCAAATTTCTTTACTTGCTTACTTTCTGCAATTCCTATAGTTTCTTTTGCTATTTCTAACTCTTCCTGTAGTTGCTCTCTAGTAGTTCCCTCAGGTGGATTTGCAATCATCTTCTCTATATTAGAGATTACATGTGCGCCTCTGCCTTGTATTGCAGAATTCACATATGCCTGAGATTTAATCATTCTGGTATTAGAATCTAAATCAGATATTATACTACCATCAATAAAGTCTTTTTTTACAGATGGTAATATTTGACTTTCAACAAATTTCCTAGCTTGCTTATCTTTTACTTGTTCTTGAATTTTACTATTAACATGCATTGCAGTAAATGGCAATGGCATTATCATCCCTAACACAAATCCAGGTACAGCGTTCCGTTGAAAATCATCTCTATTAATGTACCTATTATCGTTTGATAGACCAAGGACTTGAGCAACACCAGTTAACCCTCCGGCATAACCATCTATAAGAGAATTCATATATTTAGTGTTCTCTACTTGATTGTCATATATATAATTTTGTCCATTCACATATTGTCCGCCCTCTTCTAAGTATTCAGAACCTGCATTAATTGTATGTATTGCAGCTAAAGACAGGTATGGTGCAGCCTTAGACTTAGAGAATCTTCCCAATGACTTATCATAAGCCATCCTAGTGGCGTCTGTGATCGTTTTAAGGCCTCTCACAGCTCTTGATTCACCAGATAATAACTTACCTACCATTCTCTCCGAAGTCTCCTCTACTGCATTCTTAGCAAGTCTAGAGAATGAACTTTTTATAAAACTAGCACCAGGAATAGCGACGGAAGCACTAGTTACGATGTCTCCAAGCATGAATGCCTGATCTCTGTCCCAATACTCCTGAAGGCCCTTTCTCTCTGATTTTATAGCTTCATTTATTACTGGATCATTGGTCTTATATGTACCATTTCTAATCCCCCTAGTTAAATCATATTTAGTGTTCTCTGATAGCTTTCCATCTCTTTTAAACTCACCCTTTGCATTAGCCATGAAGGTTAAATTAGATTTATCATATGGAACTTTTGCTAACAACTCTTGATCAGTAAAATCTTCTATTGTTTTACCATATGCCGCTTTTATTGTATTATCTATCTTCGTATTACCTTGTTGTTCGACTTCTGCTAAATCTTCTTTATTCCTTTGGTGAACGTTCATCATTACATTAACCCCGGCAGCAACTATATCCGCTATTGGCTGAAGTGATGGCATTTTCAAAATAGATGGTATGGCAGCTATTGTTATTTCTGCAGCCATAGATCCCCACTGAGATAATGCCTCAGACGATGATGAACCTATGGTGCCAGGGGTAGTATATAGAAGATTACCTTCTTCCATTTTTTGTTTATAATACTCACTTGGCTGGCTCCTAGCTAATAACGATTTTCTATAGTCTACAATTTCAGCATTCACCCTTTTAGAATAATCTACAGCAGTTTTTTTATAACTATTAAATGAGTCTGAATTACCATAATCTATCTCGTTTATATGTTTCTCCAAATCCCATGTAGATGGCAACTGCTTTTGTTTATTGACAGATTGATCTGGTGTATAGTTGTATACTGTATTTTCAAACGTGTTTTTAAATGCATCTTTTCCGCCCATCTGTTTCCTAGCCTGCTCATAGTATCTAAGGGCCCCAGAATGTTTAATATACGCGGCTCTTAGATATGGAGGCATGTCTCCTATACCAGGAAGATCACCCCCAAATTCAACGAATGGAAATTTAGTTTGGTCCGCTACTGATTTCTCATAGTCACTAAGGTATTTATATACATTAGAACCCTTTAATGTATTATCATCTGATGGCTTATAGTTTCCTGCTAACACTTCGGCTTTGTGTTGGTCGGATACCCAATTTTTAACATTCCCATTTTTGTCTATTGGACTATTTCTATCTTCTATTTGTTTTTTTTCTGATAAAAGTTTTTCAGTAGTAGTCTGTCTTCCATAAGTAGAACTTACAAATTTATTTAAATCAGAAAATGGATTTTTTTTCGAAATAGGTTCTGGAGCCGACGTTTTAACATCTTCTGATTTTCTTTCAGACATTGGTCTATTTTTCCATAGATTAACCTGCCTTAGGACTTCTGGCCATAAAGGTTCTAGAGGGGCTATATTCTGTATATAGTCTACCGCGTCAGATTTGTTTTGAAGCATTTTTAGGTCTCCATTATCTGTATCCACCTTCGTCCTATCTAGATCATTAGCTAGCGTTATTCTGGACCCAGACAGCCAATCAACAACTTTCAATGAGTTCTTAGTAGATGGGGTAATCCAACTAACAGCATCAGTAACTTTGTCAAACACAGATTCGTTATCATCTTGAATTTGTGATGGAGTTCTATCAACCACACCGGTACTTTGTTTTAATTCATCTACCGATTCGCTTAAAGCAGAGGAGCTAGAGACTAGCCCCCCAATTGTATTTTCGACCCTTAATTTATCAGTAAATGATTTAGGAGCTAATGCTCTGTTTTGTTTATTTGTAGGCATCTATTATCTAGCTTTAATTGGATCTTGTTTTGTAACTCTACTATATGGATTGATTATAGGGCTTTCCAAATCTATGGAAGTGGGTATTCTATAATATGTTTCAGTAGTTGCATTTGGTCCAGTACCAACAGTTACTTCTTCAGATGATAATAACCCCATTTGTGTAAGCTTTTTTATTTTTTTATCTAATGTGTTCACGTCTTTATCTTTTACTAACTGAGGATACATTTCTGATTCAAATTTTCCAGCCCTAATATAAGTACTACCTATGTTATCTACCCTGTCAGAATACTTCATAGATGTAGTTGTAGGTTCAAATGATGCCGCGTTGCTAAACTTACCAGACTCAATAGATTTTTTCATTTTAGATACGTCATTATCTTTTATATCAGACGTATATATTTGTCTTCCATTTCTAGGATCGATTAATGTAAGTAGCCCAGAATTCTTAACTGGATATAAATCAGTTTGTACCTTAGTTGATGTTTTTACTGTCGAAGGATTTCCTAGTGCATCAGTAAGTTGTTTATTTATAAACAAAGGGCTGTTTTGTACTTTTGCCGAACTATATAAGTCATCTTTAGTAAATATACTCTTCATTGGTCTTCTGGTCTCAGGGTCAATAACGTTATTCTCTGCTAACGTTCTATGCGCTGCAACTTGAGATAAAAATGCCTTTCTAGCTGGTTCAAATTCTTGATTTAAGTGCTTGTAGTTTCTTTCCACTTTATCATATTCATTCGTTTCTTGAGTGGTTGCTTGCCTGTTTATAAACATTGCTGCCATCTGCTTAAGTCTACTCCCAACTGCATCTCTATTTAGTCTAATTCTAGCATACTCGCTACCAACTATCCCCATTGGATTATTTTTTGATACTACTGGTACTCCTTGGGAATTTTTAGATATATATGACTGCATTTTCCCTCCAGGTAAAATTCTATTAGATATAAGCTTCATATATGCATTATCCTCTAGAGCTCCTGCCACTTGGTTAGACATCGAATATTGTTCAATATCATTTAGATTCGGAGTGTATCCTTCTTGTTTTGCAACGGGTTTAGGTCTCAATGATTCTTCATACCTTTTTAGGTAGAATTCATTTGGAGTCTTATTGACCCATTCATGCCTAACTGCAATATTTCTACCCATATCATAGATTAACGCATTCTCATCTAAACTCTTTACTCCAGTATTTTTATCAGTAGTATAGTATCTATCCGGAATTGTATTCTCTTGTCTCATCTGATCAATCCTAGATTGAACTCCCTCTTGTTGCCTCAACTCGCCAATAGCTGGTACTAACTTTTGATCAGTATGGGTTTTATCCCATCCCTTTAAATCATATGCACCGCCCTTAGTTTGGCCTAAGTCAGTTCCTCCTGGATGTAGATCCTTGAATAATGGTTCGAAGATTTCTTCATCAGATTTATATTGTTGATTAGATCCCTCAAACAATTGGCCAGTTCCATTTGGGTCAAAGTTTTTTGCTTTATTTATCTCATAATCGCCCCACCTAGGATCAGATGCTTTTATGTACGCTTTCGCATTCTGAGCGCTTATAAGCAAATTGGCAGCCAATGGGTTAGATTTCATTTTTCTAACAGCTGATTTTAATTTTGCCTGATTCACTGGATCTTTTAAAGCTTCTGGGTCAGTAAGAGTATTATTTACTAAATCCCTAAACGAACCGTATACGTTAGTGTCCCAAGCTTTTCTATGAGACGCTATTGGGGTGTTTAATGTAGAGTAATTAGTAATGGCATCATCTTCCATTGCGGTTGCTTCGTCCAGATTTTTCTGAGCTTTATCTGCCACTTTATATAACCCTTCAAATTGAATTGGCACGTATGTATTAATGAATTGAGCCTGTGCAGGACTATCGTATAAATTTACCATTATCTTTGATTTAATCTTCTATTAACTTCTGCTCTTTGATCTTTAGTCATTGCCGTATTATATAGACTGTAAACATATGTGTTTAATCTATCAGAGTTCAGTTGGTTGTTCATTAATTGTTGAGTTTGCCCATACTGACTTAACATCTCTGCATTTTTAGCTCCAAATGTTCTAGATGCAGCTCTGTTCCTTGCATTCAAATCATATATCCTTCTATTTTCAGAAGCATCCATTCCAGCTATTTGATTATATCTATTTACATAATCATTCCTATATCCAGCATTAACGGTTTGAGCCTTACCCATTAGTTCAGATACCTGATCATTGCCTCTTGAATAGGCATCAGCACCATACGCCATATTAGCACCAGTTCCTGTATTTGTAGATGCATTTCCATATCTAGATATTTGCCTTTGCTTTGTTGCTTCGGCTAATTCTGGAGCTATGTTATATCTTTGGTTGGGGTTAGTATAGTTTTGATATATTGGAGTTGCGACTTCTGGTTCCGAGTTCCAAGAATTGTATGCTATAGGAGCTAATGACATCAAACTGTTCCCAAGTTTATTAATTCCCCCAAAGTTAGCGGAGGGTTGATCTTGTGCTGGTGAATTTACCGGAGACCTAGGTTGTTCTACCTGAGTTTCTGGGTTAGTAGGCTGACTCGCCTGTGAGTTATAATTTGTTCCCATTTTCACATCTCCAATATTAGGAGTAGTTATAAATGGTTGGGTCATAGGAGTATTAAATCTATATGACCCAGACGTATTAGTTGAATTTTGATTTGTTAACGGAGCTTGTATTTTTGCTATTTCTGGATTATCCAACCTCATATCGTTTTCTGGAACATATGTAGACGTATAATCATTCTGCCCTCCTATTCTATCTAATGACCTATTGTTTTGGATATTAGTGTTCCAATTGCTTCCAGAAACTGGTTGTGGTTGAAAGTTCGATTGAGGTTTATTTGCAGCAGCCCATTGGCCCAAATCTAAGTTAGCGTTATATGAGCCAGGTTTGTATAATTGACCTTTCTGCTGATTATTTTGAGTTTGAATACCGAGTGCTATATCTTTTGGAATAACTTTAACGTTTAACTCTGGATGAGCTTTTTGGACAGCTTTTAAGGCCTCATGAGCCATTGTTCCTCCTTTTGGGACAGTTATATTCGTAGAGAAAGTATTTGGGTTAGAGACGTTATTAATGACGTTATTAGTAGGATCAGCTATCGTATTTATATTATTAGTAGTTAGAGTTGATTGAGGCTTGGCTTCTGCAGGAACATCTTTATTTACTCTTATATCATAATTATATATACCAGGAGTATTACCTTTCTCTGAGTATGGAACAGCTTCCTCGTCGATCCTATATTGCTTTTTCTGGTCTTCTGGAAGTGCGTAATAATCTGCTGGACTTATATTTATCCTAGTCCCATTTGGCCTTGTACTTCTGCTCGGCTTAGTAAAACTCTGTCTTAAGACTGTGGCTGGTATTTCATTCTCTATCTCCCTATCCCCAGAACTAGCAGTCCCTCTTGCATATCCTGGAAGTACATTTGATTGCTGCTGCATGGGATTAGATAGCATATTAAATTTATTCAAATTCTCAGCCTGTAACTGGATATTCCTTTGATTTAATTTTGCTGTTAGTTGGTCTATTCTACTGAGCTTTCTTTCTCCCTCTTTTGGAGTTAATATCTTATCATTTATTTTTTGCATCTTTTCTGCCTTTGCCATAATGTCAGCCGGTGTACTTTTTCCACCTGGAAGTACTTGTGATTGTTTGTTTGAAAATACAGAACTGCCATTAGTTAGGTTGGCCGGTACAGTATCTGGATTAGATGTGTTATATTTCCCGGGGACTATTGATAGCCTTCCAGTGTCACCATCCATAACCCCCTCTTCTGGAGCTATCATAGCATTAGGCTGATTTGTATTAGAAATTCCAGATTTAAATTTAGCAACCCCTTTGTTTAATCCAGGAACCCTATCATTATATGAATTCCTTAAATTGTAATTAGAATTAACAGACCCAGACATTGAGTTATTTGATGCAAGATTAGTATTTATCTGCTCTTTTTCTTTAGCTCTATTTTGCATTTTCTCTGCATTAGCAGCATCAAAAGCTCCATATATTCCACCAATTGCAGCCCCAGCAGCAGCCCCCCATGGACCTAACGCTGCGCCCATAGAAGCCCCTTTACCGGCATTTCCTATCATATCTCCAGCGTAATTAAGCGAACTGCTAGCATCATCTGTCATCATCATGGATCCTACTCCAGACGCAATATTCCCTATTCCGGAAACATCTACTGGAGCGGACGCAGTAGACGGTACTGAACCGGCAGTACCAGTCATTAACGCATTTGTATTTGTTGGGTTAACGGGTCCAATTTGTGGTTTGATCGAAGTACGGTAGGCGGCTAATGGATCTATTGTACTAACGCCTCCTTCACCATATCTTGGCAATTTCTTTTTAGAAGCAAACAATGGCTTCACTTTTATTTTTTGCTTCATATTATATCATTGAATATCTATATGTTGTTTCTATTGATGGTAAGGTAAACATTATACCATTATTATTTTGAAATGAGTAATCTGAGACTAGATACTTGCCTCTCATTCTGTCTGCGAAGGCTCCTGGCGCAATATCTATCTCCGACCCATTAATAGTAGTTCCTTTGTCTATAAAGTATCTTACAGCCCTTGTGTATATGCCAGAAGAGTCTTCTTTCGTTGTGTATCCACTAGAGGTATATATATTTGAATTACTATCAGTCACCTCGGTAGAACTAAGATATGTTAATCCATTATCCATTCCTAGCACGGTTGCATTGCTCATTATAGAGTTTAAATCACCACTGCTAGGTAGACACCAATCAGTGAAGCCTCCACTATTATAGTTTTTGCATGCATTAGCTGCAACCCCATAACTATGTATTTTTGATATTATTTCATTTGTATTGTCTGTCCCAGAGTATATATCAGAGCTAGTGGTTCCTATACCTACTGTATTTGGACCCCAAGATGTATCTATAGCTTGATCGGACGTTGCTACTATTATTAACCTTTTTTCAGTAGATACATACCCAGAGTCTCCTTGTTGTAGTATGTATCCGATCTTTCCACCTTGAAAAGCCTGACCGATAGTATATACTGTTGTTGATGGGACTAATATTTTAACATACTCCCCACTCTTTGTATTCCTTGGAATAGCAAATTTATATGTATCCTCTCTTTTATCTATAAGTAACGAGTTTATCTCCGAACTTGTCTGTGTCGTTGTATAGAATTTATGCAAATTCGTCATAAAATCTAAATTATCTCCACTATATGATACGTTATCAAAAACCTTGGTATAGTGATATAGGTCATTTATAATAAGTCTTATAAATGACCTATATGGAACTTGAGAAGTGCCAGCAATATTATATTTGTCATTTGAGTTGTGCAACTCCAAGTTCCCAAAAGAGTCAAATGAATAGTACTTGTTTTTAAAATCAAAGTACCATTTTGGGTTCATAGAGATGAAAGAGCAAAATGCTTGAGTCATCTCAGAGTAGTTTATAGTATTCAGCATTATCTTATATTGTCGACTCCCTGAAGTCCATCTAAAGTTATCATCACTTCATTATATTTTTTATCGAAGACCATTGGTATCTTATCTGTAATATTCTCTCTATTCATATTTAATATAGTCTGTATACCTTTTGCTTTAGATAGTACCGATAGCGATCCGCCAAACGTACATAATTCAAGATTATTTAGGTCGAACCAATATAGATTAGATTCAGATTCTGTTACTCCACCTATCATTCCTTTCTTCATTCCATTAGATGTAGATATATAATCAAATCTTGATAGTATCCCACCAGTTCCAAGAGTAAGTAAACTTATATTATTATCTTTTATTAATGACCTCTCATTAACAGATAAAACGCCAAAAGAATCTCTTTGCCAAAACAATAACTTATCTCTAAATGCTTTTAAACCAGTAATTTCCCCGTACTTAGTATCAACATCTATATAGTTGGCGACTTTAAACTTAGACCAATTATCATATAATTCATCATTTGTTTTTGGCTCTGAAGACCAAACCCTACAATCAAACGTTTTGTTACTTTGAGTGATTAGGAGTTTCGATAAAGAGCCAATAGCCGTCATTTCTGAAGAATATGCAGAATTATATTTATACTGAGGGAGCAACTGAGTATGCTTCCATTTACTTCCTATACTAGCTCCTGGAGAATATACTCCTGGCTCGTCTTGTATGGCAAAATTATTTCCATCAGCTATGTATGATTTAGAATTAACTAGATGCAAATTTATAGATGATTCTAATGGAATTAACGCCCCTATGTGTCTTACTTGGCTAGCGATATTAGCCCCTCTGCCTATTTTAGTTGAGGAGTCATATGCTACATATGGATCTGTTGCTTTTACTGCCGTATAATCGAATATACCTATAAATGTATCACCACCAAAGACAACACTAGTCCCATTACCATCTATATTGTCAAATGAACATCCAGTAGATATATATTCAGTAAACTGCCTATCTAATAATGAAGAACCACCATATATATATGAATTCATCATTTTCATGTTTGTAATATATGTAGAAAGAGAAGAACTTCCTATCCTATCAAGAGTTTTATACCCGGAATATAGTCCATTTACTCCGTCATATATTTTCTTAGACTGATTTACATCTGATATTGTTGGGAATTGTTCCATATCTTCTAAAGACAAGATTATACCAGCTCCATGTGGACCGCCAACTTTAGTTTTAGTAAGCACAGATATTATATTCTTTATGTCAGTAGAATTCGTTTGACCTTCATTTCCTCCAGTTAATGGCTTAGACCAATTTAAATACTGTATACTGCCAGCGGTAACATAGTCTGATCCAGAGACTTTCTCTATAGGAAGTCCTGGATTTATGGAACCAGAGTACTCAAACGATGACACCTTTCTTATTAATGAGAAGCTCTCTACGGTGCTACTACTATATGGATTTGTTTTTGGTACGTCTAATCCGGCAAAAGTGTAAACAGTGGCATCCTCTAAATTAGAAGTCTTTTGAAAAACAAGACTTATATTATTTTGTATCGTGCTTGATCTGGACACATATCTATTAAAATACTTAAACGTAGCACCAGAAGCACCATTAGTACTTGCTGCGTCCACCAATATAAATGGATCATCAGTAGTTGCACTAGCAACATCATATACATAACCATTTTTATATATATATTTATTATCTCCAGCATATGCTAATAGCCCCCCGAGTGATATATAAGCCCTATCTCCTTTTTCTAAAGCATTCCAACTGCTTTGTATAGTAATATCAGATACTGGTGATGCATTTATAGCATTCCACATATGATTATAACTAGTATATCCAGTGGTCTCACTTGCTATTCTTCTGTAATCGGCTCCAACTAATCCTATTGTAAATATTGGAGCGGTAGTAGATGGAATTGGGAACGATGACCTTATTTTCTTATTCAAATCTGCCGCAAAATACATTGCAGTAGGATACCATCTATTTGCAGAGTCTCCTACTACTTTAAATTGCAGTCTATCTTGCTCTAGTCCACCAATATAATATCGACCCTTTACATTAGGGGCCATTGCTGTTAATGGGGGAGTAGATATTGGATATGCAATATCAACAATATCCATTTTAATTGAATCTGCAATATTCCTTAACTGCTCTGTAAAATCAACTCCATAGTACGAAGTCTCTGGATTTACAAATAGAACACTGTTCTTATAATAAAAATATGGAGAAAGAGCATGGTCGGTGTATCTAGCAGTAGTTCTTACTTGGGAATTATCTTGAGAAAACGTGTTACCAGTATAATCATTAAAATCATACCAAAAAGAACCTTCATTCTCTATATTTATAGAATGAGGTATATTCCCATTTTGATTTCTGACTATCCCACATATTGACGTAGCATATCCCATAGATACTATTGGGTGAGGCCTTAGAGTATTAGTTATTCCCTCGTCTATTATATACCCAGTATCATTTAAATGATCTTGCTGGTATGATGGATATTGAGTCCCAGTTTTTTGTATAATCCCTTGGGCGTATATAGTCTTATTATTTATATCTCTTTTTGCTCTTACTATCTCAACACTTACTACTGATTTCGGTAAATTTCTGAAATTAAATTTTAGTCCAAGGGGTTTAACTATCAATTCTTGAAATTCTAATTCAGTACCTACATATGGTAAATTATACGTCTCCTCTGGGACCTCAAATATATTTGGAGCCCATTTACTATTCTCGACATACCCAGCAGGGAATCTTATGTCTGCTATCCATTTTACTGGCGTCTTTCTCCCTTTTGTATCCCTAAAAATGGCCCCAAATCTATATATTTCATCTCTTTGATACGAAGTGAAATTGTTTGACAGATATGGATTTGCGTAATTTAGAAACCCATCATGTACCGGCAATCCGAAATTAGATAATGGAGCGTCATATATAGTTCCATCACTATCCTGTAGTTTTATACTTGAGATATTTCTTTTCTTATCTCCTATTCTAGCAGTCCTCTGATCTATGTATTTATCTGCGTCTGTAACCCATGATTCTGAATAAGTATCTCCAGAAGTAGAATTAACCCTTTTGCCATAATAGTCCCCATATGATTCAATAAAGAATGCATTTGTAAACTTATAATCTACATTAAGCCCGCTTCCACCAAGGTTGCCATCTTTATCATACCTATACTGTAAATCAGCATATCTATCTTCTTTGTATATCTCGTCATGTATACAGTCGTGTGTTGGAAGTATAGATTGCAATTGAGACAAAGAGTAACTGCTTGACTCGCCAGAGGCCATACTTAATTTGGCCTTTTTCTGAATCTCAACTGTATATGGCTCTGATATCACTATACTACAGCCATTAACATATGTTAGGCCTATCTCGGAAGAGTCAAATCCAATCCAATTCTTATCGTCAGATATAGATATTACTTTTATCTCTCTAGCAATAGGGACCCCATTTATTTCTTTTAGTATATCTCCAATAGATACAGCTGAGCTTACAGTAGTATAGTCATCAACTATGTTGACTTCTATTGTAGCGCTTCCCTTCATAACTACCGTTCTGAGGGTAACCAATTTTGGATTTGCTGGAATAGTGACTCCTGTAAACTCATCCTTAAATTGATAAGACCTAGTATCGTACTCTTCAGTTGATAAGTCCCAGGTGTCTTCCTTCGTATTAGCTGCAAACAATATATTGTCCTTGCTTTCTATATAGTTTGGTATAAATAAATTACCGCCAATCAAATTAAATTCAGATTGAGTTAATTCGCCTACCGCTCCAACCCCACCATCTTCAAGATATATATATCCATTGTCTTGTTCTGATTTTATATCTAATTCCTTTACCACGGAGATAACAGGGACGTCGGAGTAATTAAAGTAATAAACAGATATTAATTTTGCTCTGATAAATTTATTGTTATCTGGTATCTTTATTCCAACCTTGACAGATTTGCCTGTTGACTTACCATGAATGTCACCAATACCAGTCCCCATATATTTTACACTGTAGTCCAGTACCTCGCTATTAGTCAAGTGTACTACAGGACTCATTGGGCTTAATTCAGTCTCTCCTCCTGATGGGCTGTATAGTTGATAACAGTACTGTATTAATCCCGCGTCCAATCTTCCACTCCCTATAGAAACTATAGATGGGCTAACTAGTTTTGAAGATGGGATTAAATCAAATATAGATGAGTCTGTTAATACTGAATTATTTAAATCATTAGTACTCGCTATATTTACGCATCTAATAAAGTTTACCCCATCGGCCCAATATAATTTTATGTTATCAAAATCCTCATACCTCCCAACCATACTTAGGTTTGGATTTAATGGTGTGTTGAAGTTTACTCCATTTGGATTTAGAACATTTTTAAACACAGGAGATTTATCATCAGGAAATGATACTCTATATATTTTATTTGATGTTATGGCTGATTTATTATATACTAAATTAGTACTTAAACGGCCATCCGTTAAATATGTAGCAATAGCTGATACATTATTGTAATTTTTGTCTATACAATCTATAGATATATCTTGCTGTGTATATATAGGAATTTGATGATTTGCCGCTATAATATCAGAATGAATCCCATCTGAATTTTTTATAATATCTTGTATCTCTACGCTTCTTGATTGTACAGACGAAATATATTCTCCATCAAAAGAATATATAGTTGCGGAATTAAAATGCAGAGTGTTAGCGCCATTATATCTCCCAGAAATAGTATTTATATCAACATCATATAAATATGCATTTAAATTTAATGTTAATGGGGTTGATATCGCTAAATTGACCCTTCCCGATACGTAGCTATTATATATGCCGATAATAGTAGCTACCTCGTAAAACTGTTCGTCATGGACCACATTGTGAGAAGTAACTATATCTACGCCTCTATATGTTACAGGGTCTGGAGAGTAATAATCCGTCTCGTATAAATAGTATTGCGTTACATTTTTGTACCTCCTTGTCTCTACTGGATAATATCCTTCTACACCGTTATTGTCACACATTGCACCATCATGAGTTGGTAAGAATGAGTTAACAGAGATATACTGCATATAAGGCGATTTAAGATCCATCCTTAATACTGTGGTTATGACATATGGGGACGCAGGATTTACGCTCCTAGGGGTAGCAGATTGGTCTAAGAATACATTGAATACCTCATTGGAACTATCTGTGTACGTAACTGTAACTTTAAATGATACAGTTGTAGTCAGAAGATCCTGAAATTGGCATCTAAGTTCCTTTGTCCCTATACCAGTCCATTCTACATAAAGTAAATTTGCATTTGGACTAACAGGATCTGGGGTCGTTCTAGAATCTTCTATAACTATTGTTTCCTCTGCCTTAGCTGGTATTGTTATAGTGCCAGTGTCTGGCTGCTCATTCCAATCGTAAGTAAGCATACCAGTTCTTTTTGATGGCAGCGCTGTTATTACTACGCCTAGATCCCTTATTGTGGTAGTGGCAATTATATCTTCATCTACAGAGAATGTATCAGAGCCAAGGCTAAGAATAGTAGATCCTTCTATATTAGTTAGGGCGCCAGTAGTAGCGCCCTCATTTGATACAATACGAACATTTTCCGCGTATCTATATTGATTTTCTTTTAACAGACTTTTATCAATATCTAGTTGGATTCCTCCACTAAATGTATTCACAGTAGTCTTTCCGTTCTTGCTACTCATTAGTTATTCTGTGTTTTAATTACCTGAATATCTCCAATAGTATCATAAAAATTATTATTGGCATATACATCTGGAACTAATTTTGTCCAATTATTTTTTATAGTCTCCATTTCGTCAGAAGTAGGCATTAGTGAATCACCATATGCTTGCTTACAATAAAAATTCCATGATCTACGCATATCATAATATACTTCTCTATTAAGTCTTCCGGCCATATAATCTGGATATTTTAACTTAACAGTAATATACCAATATATAGCTTCTATATATGATATAATATCTGGTATTAATGGATATCCATTTTCATCCAAAGGTATGGAGTCGTAACTTAATTTCAAGAATCCATCTTCTACATTTGTCATTATATACCTCGGCTTTATGGAGTACTTTAATTCTTGATTTAGAATCCCTGGACCCATAGACGTATCCACTGTATTTTTAATATCTTTTGCAGACCAGACGCTAAATGCTCCGGTAGCCAAAGTCATTGGATGCCAATTTCCGGTACCAGTTCTAGACCACGCAACACTATTTAGTCGGTGTAAATCAAATGGTATTTGTACCTGATGACCAACTATTGGCAATACCCCAAGTCCATTTGTTCCAGAAACCTTTCTGTTTAATTGCTTCACTGATCCTATCTTCTCAACAGCCTCTGAGGCCCACTCAATACAGTCTGATATCCTTATAGCCTCTTCTCTTATATCCAAGTCGGACAATACCTTTGCTATTACCTGCTGCACGCTGATCATTTTATAAACCATATTATTTCTCTATATAATCTTTGTGTTCTACTTTTATCATGTAAGCTAGTCTCCTTTTGTTTGCCCTAGACATAACTAATTCATACATATTTTTATTACTTATTAGCATGTCCTTCTTGCACCAATGGAATCTAAAGTTATATCCATCGGAATGTTCATTTAGATGTAATATGGTTTTTTCTGACTCTTTTGTACTGTGAAAGTCGACTCGCAAATAAGTAAAATCATATCTTTTTGGCTTCTTCTTGGTTACTACTAACGTACCCATCCTTGCAGGTAATCTTATTTCTTTTGAGTTATCTATCAATTCCGCCGATAGAAATTTAAAGTAATCCTTAAGCAAAGAATTGAATTGTTTCCTTGAAACAGTATACGCCGGATTGCCACTAGTATATTCCTTATAGGAATTAAAGTAGTCTTCCAGCGTATATGATTGATGTTTATTTGATACCACGTGATAGTTTTTTATAGTCTCTTGCGTTTAGTGTCGCTTTTGCTAAATCATTTGAAGAATCATTTGAGAGATCAGACAACGCTACTATATCTAACTCTTTAGTCATTATTAGATCCTTTAGTGTTGGGATCATATTTACTGGAATTGGATATTGATCATCTGCATTTAGTCCGAATACATCTTCTAACGGATTCTCAAATACTCCTTTTATGTTTAAAAATTTAACATCCCCTTGGCATACAACGTATATATAACCATCTCTTTCATATGCCATTGGATTATTATTGGTATACCTCCTATTGACTTGCATCTTTGCTCTCTGCTCAGAAGTTAATTGTATGAGATTATCATACTTATCTGTTATAGATATTATATTGTCTGCAAAATGGAAATCTATTCCATTTGGAATAGTGTCAGTAGTTCTTCCGACTATTAGATTTGAGGTAGAAATAGTGACTCCGTTCGAATCTTTATAGATAACAGGCAAATTTAAAACCTCTTGTACATATGCAGAATTTATTTCTCTGCCCCTATCTATATCTTGTTTTATAAGGAATGCGCGATAGTGGATAATCCATTGTTCTATTTGAATTCTACTAAGTGGATCGCTTTCTGCTAGTTGATTATTCCGATACTCTAATAAGATATCGTCTATGATCGTATTTAGAGAATTAAATTGTATCATTTATTATGCTATTTCTATGGTTATAGTTTCTTTCATTTGATGGGCGTCTACTAATTTTATCATTAATTTGTCGAATGTCTTTTTAGAATTAGTTACCATTCCTTTTGTGGAATTTATACCAACGAGTAAGCACCCGTGAGTGTCAACGGCAGTATTTCCGGGATGTATGCGAATTCCTTCAAATCCATTAACATCTTCTAGTAATGGCAAGATCTTCTTAAATCTATTTGAATATGTTAAATCAATTGTATAGATTCCATAAGGTATTGCGGTTTTTCCATATACTTTAGTTTCTCCCTTCTCGTTAAGATCACCGTCTTTATTAAGGTCTCTAACTGTATCCTCTAGAACATTACATTCAAATATGCCATTTACCAATAAATCACCGATAGTATAGTCAGCCTCTAGTGCCTTCCTTATTAATTTTAGTTTCATATCATTCCCTTATTTTATATACCCTAACGCTGTCAACCTTTATTAGTTTATTTGTATTATCTATGTCATACCTATCTACATCTTCCTTATGCCAATCAAAATGCCAGAACCTAATCCAACCACTCTTGTATGTATTAACGTACTCACTAGTAGTGTAAACGTATAAACTCTGTACATTGTTTACATCCAAAGAATCTTTTAACAAATTATTTTTTAAAGTTATATGACTTTTAGTATATTTATTAAAATATAGGACAGTATCCACTACGCAACCACCATTATTTTGTAGTAATACGGAAGTGGAGGTGTGGATAGAACTCCCTATCCCGGTAGCAACATCACCAGGCTTATTCTTAGCTCCTTTAAAGGACTTTCTAACAGAATCGATAGATTGTATGAATTTGTCATTTGAGTTCCTTAAATCAGCATTAGAAAGCCTTAGAGCCCTATTCTCAGACGTTTTACCTGATATTAGATCTTCATACGCTCTTTGATTTCCTCTGTAACTGTCTCTTTCATTTACAATAGATACATATTTGCTATAAGCCAACTTGATTCCAAGCCCAGAGCCAATAACAAATAATGCACCTATTATATATAATATTAATTTTGTTTTGTTTAACATATTTTTAATTTTTTCTTCTCTCTAGTAATAAGTCAAGTTTATCAAGCATTTTAGCATGTTCTTGTTTATTCTCAGTTCTATTTAATTCTATGGCCCTAGCATTCGTTTCTCTCCCTTTTTCTAGAAACTCTGTCTTTTCTCCATATTTTACATCTATTCTCTCCATCTTAACGCTCAAATCAACCCAAGCGGCACCAAGTAGGGCTAGTAGGCCAAGCATAGATAATATTTGAGAGAATGTTAATCCTTGGACTGGAAGTATGTCTTTTTTATAATCTGATTCGTGTATATAAATATATTTTTCTGATTTATTTTTACCCTTATTTTCTTCATTATTTATATTTACTTCTTTCTTAAGTGCCATTATAAAACAATTTATTGTATTCTAGGATTATTTTCAATCCTCTATCGGAGACGTTTCGATTTTTGTTATGGTATTATTATCAATATCCTTCTTTTTTGAATAGCTAAATATAGCCAATCCAGAAGCAATTACTCCGGCACATATCCCTGCTAATGCTATCCCGAATGGATTGTTAAGAATAGTCGCGACTGACGCTGATGCAAATGTAATACATCCAGTAACAACTACTATTGCTCCGGCGACTTTGCTGCCTGATGTCTTTCCAGTGCTTGAACTTACAGCTTCTGGAAATGAAAACTTTGAGATGTCTGTTTTATTTGTTATCATAATAAAGTTATTGTTATAGTTATAAATGCAATCCATTCAAGAATTGTCATCCATTGTTTAAAAGGGTTTTTTAATAAATAAAGAGTTATAGCATTGCTTATCAGTACAATATTTAAATAATATAAATAGTAACAAAATAGAATAGAAATTTGACTTAATAATATTGCTATCAATGCATTATATTGATTAATATCTCTAGTAAAATTACTTTCTCTAAATGCAGATGTTATTCCATCAGTACCTTAAATATTTGCACGGTGTGAGAGCCGGTTGAGTGGAGATGGAGGCTTTTTTAATTCCTCCTAAAAATTATAAACGATATTTAGTTTTTAAATAAGCATAAATATCGGACTCGTTTTGGGACGTTTCAATCACGCGTCTTATGATCATTTCCTTTACCTCAATATTACTCGCATATTGATTGCTAACGTGTTTACCTACCGTAATATCAGTTATTCCACCTACTACGCTCCCTAATGTCTTATTTTCGTTAATAGATGCGAAGGAATCTCCGCCAGAATAACATGCTAATTTTATTATTGAGAATGTATTAAGAGGCATATAACCATCATAAATTACATTCGAACCATCATACATATACATCCTGTTAGTATTTGGTTCTTGACCATTTTGAAAAGCATTACTACCTGACAGGAGCATATTATACCTATTTGGAATAATAGATATTTGTCGCATAACATAATAAATTATAAAAGGAGGACTAACAAGAAGTTCTTGCGAATTCCGTAAGGAAGCAGCTCCTCCGTCAAAGAGAGCTCCGTTAATACTCCACGTGGGAGTTACCCCAGCATCTCCTGCGAGTGGAACCTGGCCTGCTATTACTGGGTTAACTGTTTTTATATCATTCCCACTCGCATATAACTCTATCTTTGATAAATCTGTAAAATCCCACCATGCGACTGTATTACCGTCATTCAATATGGCTGGTGTAGATTTTCCAAATGCATAAGGATTAATTATCATCTCTTTTGTATATATCTTATGAATATTTTTTCGTGGATCATTGACGTATCCCATAGTCTAATTTTGAAAAGGTGCATTTCCAATAGCGATATTATCACGTTCAAAACCTGATGAAATATCGAGGACATTCCCTGCTGTGAATTCATCAATCAAATAAACACGCCTGGCTGCATTCTGTGCCATTTTGTAAGTTACATCTGAGTGGCGTATTTCGGCATTCTTAGCTTCGTCAGATGGTTCAACGCCCTGGGCAATAGCTAATGTATAGGCAGCCATAAAGAAGTTCAGTTTTGATTCTTCAGCTTCCTTGAGTAATGCAGCATTGGCATTTTGTTCTTCAATCTGAATCGACTTGATAATGTCCTCAATTGAACGTTTTTCTTTGTCATACGTGATTTGAAAAGTTTTGTACATTGCCCACTCCGGATGTGGTATCTCCGTTGGTTGTTGCTTTACAACACGAATATAAATACGTTGGTCGTAATCAATTGGAGGTAACGGTTCATAATCGGCATACCACTCTATTCCCTCACCCATATCTTGTAATGGTTCACCTAACATAACCGGACATGGGTTATAATTTAATGTTTCAAAACTCATTCTGTCAGCACTCCACTGAATTAATCTTCCTTTTAACATAATTTTTTAATTTATATATTTAATTTATAATGTTCCTTTAATATGAATTATTGCACCTTTTCCTGTTGTAACCGCTCCTACAGCATCAACACTTATCTCAATACGATCACCTACTATAAGTGTGGTGGAATCTGATACTAGTACATATGGAGTAGTAGCTGTTAAATTAGACAATTCAGTTGCATCAATAGTTACTTTGGTAGTAAATATAGATACCCCATTTTTTTTGATATTAACAGTAAATATACCGCCTGTAGCAGCAGTTGATAAGCTTAATAAAATATCTGTTAATGTGAATGTATTTAATATAGTATCAGTTATTTTTATTCCAGTAGTAATATCTGTTGTTTGATCTGATAAAGCGTAACCTAATATATCTAAAAATTGAATTTCAGATATTAATTGAGATGCTACTCCTATATCTTCTTTTGCGTCATTTTCTTCTTTAGTTGCATAATATAAAGTAAACACATGATTTCCGTCGTCAGTTGCAGCTGAATTCGCTGTAATTGACGCCTGTGCAAAAGCTGATCTATCAACATCTGCAATGACATCACCTGAAGGATTTTCCGTTGTGATTGCATCTGGATCATTAATATGAGTTGATGACTGCTTTGCCTTTGCCGCTAATCCACTAAATACTGAACCACCCGAAACCGGATTAACTGAACCTTCGTTAATGGATTGGTCTACTGTGATAGCCGTCCCGCTTCCTAACCTCCAATCTTGATCCGAAACATCCCATATGTATTTTTGTGGATCACTTCCAATTCCTGCATCAACTACAGCTTCATTACCTTCTGATCCTATAGGAATAGCAGTTTTTAAGTCTGTTAATGTAGGATACGTTCCTCTAAAATATTCATTTATTCCAGCAAGTTTATTTTTTTCAGTAGTGGTATAATTATTGTCTGTATGAACATAATTTTCATCAATAACTGCATTAGGATCTATTATAGGTAAATTATCAATTATATTAGCATTTATACGTTTAGATTCCTTGGGTTGAATATGAGCTGAATCTTCAACTTGTACAATATCATAAACATTTGATTCATCATTATTGTATGCAGTTACAGCCCCAATTGTACCACTAAAATCTGAACCAATTAAATCACCGTTTTGATAATGTTTAACTGCAAGATTCTGTTGTAACCAAACTTGATCCCCTATTGTTACTGCATGGTAAGTATCTCCATCTATTATTACATCACCTTCGTTAATTGAATTGTCTTTGATTAGTCGGATAGAACCTCCAAATGAGAAAGTACTCCCTTGGTCAAATGTTATACCATAATCCTTATATCCAAATGTTACTACTCGTTCATAATCATCAGATAGTAGTGTCGTAGTAATAAAATTAGCACCCAAGCCTAATATAAAAGGATTTCCAGTCCCTCCATTAATACACCCTCCTGGTAGCGCTGAAAATCCAAGTTCATTGGTTCTTACTTGTTCATTTACTGTCCAATATGTATCACTACTTTCTGATAATTTAGAAAAGGCCGTTATTGGGGTACCAGCAAAATCAATTAAAGTTTGCCATTCTTCCTGACTTGGTACATGCCATCCATTAGGTGCTATACCTCTTGGATCAGTTGCTGCATACCAATTATATAATCTACCATATATTATAGTTTTAGTCTCAATAGTTGCAGGTTCCCATTTAGATTGATCAATGCCATTAATTTGAGTTTGCAAATTCTGATCTTCTTCTTGTCTAGTTACACCCTCAGCATCAACTAAAGTTTTAGCAACTCCTTTCTTTTCATAAGGTAATAACGTGGATGGATCAGGAATAGTAAACACGTCTTCTAAAAGATTAGTTTGCGGATTACGTATTTGTTTTAGTATGTTTTTCATATTATGATTGTCTATTGTTCTTCAACTTGCTGAATCCACATTGTAACATTTAAATCTGTAGGTGATTCTTTAGATACTTGAATCTCTGGCAAAGAGAGTGGCATTTTACTAATCAAATCAGCAACTACACCTTTATCTTCTTTTTGAGAATCATGTAATTCTATCCAATTGCTATTTTTTCTATACTTAAGGCTGGATTGTCCAGATTCGCTATATTTTATAAATGCGCCATCTACTCCATTAAAATTAGACCCTATTAAATCTCCATTAAGATAATGTGTAACATTCAAGTCTTTTTGAAGCCAAGTCTGAGTCCCAATCGTTATCGATTGATACGCATTCCCATCATAATCAGTAGCAATTTGAGCAGTATTATCACTATCTCTTATTAATCTAATTGTTATAGCTGGTTCTTTCTTTGCATAAGTAAAACCAAAAATGGAATCAGCGCTTATTATAGCAGCGTCAATCCTATTATCATTTGTAATAGATTCACTAGTAGACCAGTATAAACTATAGTATTTTATAGCCCCGAACTCCCCTCTATAATAAGTTCCATTAGCAATAGCTTTAAATCCATATATATCAGTCCCTTGTTCGAAATCAATAGGCCCTTGATTAGCAAGCCAATGATCATATCCAACCTCCCTTAACGATAGTCCAGTTGCATCATCAACATAGTCATATAGAGTTTTCCATTCAGAGATTGATGGGACATGCCAACCAATCGGGGCAATACCCCTTGGATCTGCAACTGCATACCAATTATATAAATTGCTCTCTCCTACTATTGAAGGCTCTCCTGCTATCCATATTTTTGCACTATGCTCGGTAGGGGCTGCGTCAGTAATAAATACTTCCGGTAACTCTTCTGTCGTGCCACCATAAGAACTTCCAATAATAACATCTACTGATAGCTCTACATTAGATATACTAACATCTAAATCTAACATCCCCTCTCCGGGGATTATCTCTACGTTTAAATCCATTAAGCTTCTTCTTTAATTACACTTGGCATAATAAAAATACCAGTTAATGCTTTTTGTATTAGATTTTCAGTAAGATCTCCTTCCGTAGATGATTTTATACACATTATGTCTAGTACTATTTGCCCAAGCATATCTTTAGTATTATCACTGGATATAACGCCTTTAAGTGTTAATCCATTTCCATTAGTATCTAATAGTGGGCCATAGCCTTCTTTTGCTATCCTAGAGAATTTTGTAACAATATCGCTTTGAGTATATGCATAGACTATCATATTTTCCAGATCATTAAAACTTGTTATGTCCGGAATCGTAGAAGTACTAAAATTTAATGAGAAATAAATATCCTCCCCTTGGTATCTCTTCATATTGATGACTTTATATTAAAATAGGGACGACTAATTAAACCCGTCCCTATTTTTATTTTATAGAATAAATTAAACTCCCTGTATCCCTTGTGGTCCAACTAGTGATGCCCAATCAGAAATAAGTGTATTCAAAGCAGATAGAGTACCCGTATTTGAGTGGTCAACATAAATTTCAGCGGCCAAATCAGTAGATTTCATATATTGGTTGTCTGGACTTTGATATTGTTTGCTATATTCAATAACAAGAGAATCGTAAGTAGCAGTTAAGTCTACATTTAATTCTGGTTTAATTACTGGCCATTCTGTACGATAAGTAATACCTTTATACGCAAGAGCAGCTTGTTCGCGATCTCTAACAATATAAGCATTACCTTTACCTGGTTGACTTTCTGTCTGAACTATAGTCAATCCAACAATAGCGTCTTTTGCGCTAATTGTAAATCTAGCCTTAGGATCAGTAACATATGCAACTACTCTCAATTGAACTTGAGAATAAGGAGTGATTGCCTCTTTACCTTGAGTTCCAAATCCATTATCAGTTACACTTTTTGCAGTAAGAGTTATTATGCTCCCTACGATAGTAGAAGTTACACGAGCACTAGAACTTGTATTAATTAAAGCATTAAAAGCAATAGCCAAATCAGCAGGGACAGTAGTCTTTGCTATTACCTCATAAGAATGAGTAAATTGTCCAGGATGCTCGTATAGATCCCTATAGATACAACGCAATACATAACGATGACCGATTACAGGAGTAACTCCAGCAAAACTAATTACTGCAGATGCCACTGTTTTTGCAACATATGCATCGTATACGATGTTGGTAATATTCTTCCTAGAGATAACTTGCGTTTTAGCAATAGTACCATCGGTTTTAACAAATCCGAACTGAATCGATTTTGGGGCAGAAGCAAGAGTTGTAATTACACTAGATGCAGAAACTGCTCCAGTCTCGGCGTTAATTACCACTAAGTCTCCAGCAACAAGCGAGGTGCCAGCCGTGTTTACTTTTTTAGCAACGAATACCGTATTTGGTTTTTGTAACATATTTTTATTTTTATTAGTTTAAATTTTTGTCGACTCAGTTTAAACTATCGTTTAGTTTTTTCTACTTTCGTTAAAGATTTCCACGTTGAACTAAACTGAGATTTTATTACTCAATTATTTGAGCCTCCTGAGAGTAGGCTTGATACCTGTCATCAGAAGTATTTAATAATGCTAATTTTACCGCATTTACGATTATTTCATCCCAAGTGTGGTCTGGCATTATAGTTAATTCTACATTCCTATCTCCAGAGTACCAATCTAGTTTCGCTGGCAGGAATAAGTAAGTTATAGTATATTTATTTATAATATAGTTTTCGTCAGTATATAAATTTATCTTCCCATCTGAATAGACTCTTAATGGCCTTGCCGTCCCATTGTGGTACCTGTAAGGGCTTAATGAGTTCTGGAGACTCGAATCTATATTCTCTATTGTAGACTCCATTACATCGACTCTATGTACTCCTGACGGCAGTGCATTGGGAGTACTAATGTACGCAGTCTCTCCAAGTCCAATAAAGTAATCTATAGGGTACTCGAAAGTATATTTAGAGGACTTTAGATCATCACTTTTTGATATCATTGATATGGTTGGGATAATATCTACAGACTTGGTAACAGTTCTAAGATCATCTGATCTTTTTTGACTTTGCTGGAAGCCATCTTTATGTATATTTAAGCCAGAATATCTAGTCTTAATAAATCGTTCTATTTCTGTATTAACAAAATAATCTATTTCTTCTGGAAGAAATGAAGGCGAACTAGTAATTAGATTAGATTTATCGGCCTCTATATTAAAATTCCTGTGTACTAATTCGTTTGTCATATTTATTTACTTTCTAATTCATTTTTTATAGTCATCTTCAGATCTTGGTTCATCTTATTATCTAAATAAGATACTGCATCAGATAATGAAGTCCCTATAACATCCGTTCCGTACAAATAAGCATTTTTATTTTTTCGTAAAATATTTTTTGCTATTGCAGCCTCAATTAGGAATTCAGTATTTTTTGATTTATTATCAACCCATTTAGAAAAGAATCTCTCTGGGCTTCCTTCCACTTGTTCAAATAATTTGCTTTCTACGAGTTCAGCCGACATAGTATCTGCTTTATATCCAAATAGTCGCAAACACTTTCTCATGTCTTCTAGCGATAGTTTGTCAAATTCTTTAATAGCATCGCGCTTTCTCTTATTGATCCTATTAGACTCTTGAGCCTCAGAATCTTTGTTTATTAATACATAGTCTGCTCCTGGTTTTAAATCGTTTAATCCAATTGCAACTCTGTGATGATTCTTTAAAAATAGATATTGCAATTCATCCCAGGGTCTACTAGTGTCTAGAGCAAGCTCTTTATTAGTTATTTTTATAATAAACGTAACCCAATACTTGCTATAAGGGGCTAAAGTATTTGGTCCTAAATTTAATTCCTTTTCAAGTCTAAGGGCGTCTTCTTCTGTTAATCCAGTGTGTCTATTTCCCGATCTTGTTAATGCAGGCGCAATATAATCAAAGCATGATTTATATTTTATTACTTGGGCCCAAGCGTCTTTGCGCTTATGTTTCAATAATACTTCCATTTAAGTTTACTTAAGTATAGTAATTTTTATATTTATTTAATTGTTATGTGGGGTAAAATCAATCGCCCCACATAAGTATTTTAGCACATTGCCTTATAGTACAGATAGGCCTTCCCTGCTGGGGCGTCCTTATCCATTAAAAAGGCTTTTGCCATTTCATTTAATAATGAAGAGTTATTTGATAAGACTACGCTGTAATCAGAATATATCATGTTTACGGTATAGTACCAATCGTATTGATTAAATTTATCAAAATAAATACTCATTGATGATGCTATTTGATTAGTATCATTTAGACTAAGTTTCTGGCCCATAGTGCCATCTTCATTATGCATAGCAGCTACAGCCTTATTGGCTATATCAAGATCGAAATAAGGTCCATTTGCTACCATATATATTTCATTAATAAGATCATCATATTGATTAGGATGCAATAAGCACATATCATCTAGATGCTCATTAACTATATTAATAATTTCTATCATTGGCTTAGACTGAATAACAATCGGAGCTGCTTTTTCTATTAAATTCATAAATTTGCTCATCCTAACATTTTTAAGTAAGGTAAGTACTTTTTAGCCTTTGCTATTGCTGATGGATTTTTTACAAAATAATCGAATAGTGAGATAATCTCAATTGATCCTACTTCATTGACTAAAGTTTGTATTGCCATTAATAGTCTATATGCTTCTTCTTCACTCTTTACAGGAGATCTGAACGTCATCTCTTCTACCATTGGATAGACTTTCTTTGTGTCTACGGCTGTATCTTGTACAGTAATATTATCTTCCATCTTAGCTTAGGTTAAACTGTTACAAATAACTTAAGAGTTTCGGAAGGAGTCGCTTTGTATGTTTCGAATATATCTGCAGTAGCCTTCCCTAATGTATCTAAGATAAACTTATGTATCTTTTGTCTTTCTTCGATTAAAATCATTTCCATGACTTTATCGAAACTTATTTTAAAATAATTTTCTTCCATGATCTTAAACTTTAACCGTTTCATAAATTGCCAATGTTCCTGCTGCTGCCGATGAAATTGCTTGGAAAGCAGAAACTGAGTTAGTTTCAAATGGCTCTCCGCCTTCACCAGTTGCTGAATCTGGAAGCATTCTTACATCATAATCAGTTGTAGATACTGGAGTAAATAACCCAGTACTAGGGACCCTTTTCAAATAAATTGTCTGTGTTAGACTTGTATTCTGAAATCGAATATCAGCCCTAGACAAATTAGCTAAAGCGACTACAATTGCTGTAGTGCCTACTGTTATTGGACTTGCCATATCTCTTTAGTTTTAACCTAAGGGGCCGAAGCCCCGTTGGTGTTTTTTATTAGACAATAGTAGTCCCAGTAACTGTTGGGTGAATATGTGTCAAGATGGAACTTAACAAATATTGATTCTGATCGTTATTACTGATCTTATTATTAGCAGCAGTTAATTGATCTCTTAAGTTTTGAACATTAAGATCATTTATCAATGCGCGAGTTGCATTTCCGTCTGATAGGATAGTACTCTTTATTTCGCAGCAACAATTAGCCATTGCCATTGCATTTGCAGTTCCTTGAGCAATTATTTGATTAGTTGCATTTTGAACCTGCATTGCGGATGAGTTAAATCCTTGCAGCATTGTGGTATTTTGCTGATTAAAAGAATTCAATTGCTGTAAAGCATTTTGATTCGATTGAGCAGTAATATCACGGCCTAAATCATTGATAGATGTAAGTGTAGTAAAGTTATTAGTTGCTTGTGCCGTTGCAACGTTTCCTATTTGACTCCCGATTGACGCGAATCCAGCTGCATTAGCAGCAGTCTGTCCGGATGATATTGTAGCGTATGTGTTCTCCATACTTTCCAATTCATTCCTTAAATCATTTGCGCCGATCTGAGATTGTAATGTTTGCAGTTGGTTATTTATTGCTCCAAATTCTGCTACATTAGCGGTACTAGACCCGCCACCAAATAATCCATTTCCGTTATTGCCTATTAATCCACCAAGGATTAACCCAGCAATACCACCGCCAACTGCCCCGAGACCAACGCCCGAGCCTAGACCACTTCCACCCATTGCAGGTAAAGTCGTTGTACCATCTAAAGTAAGTGCCATAATTCTAAAGATTTAAAAGTTAATACTAAAAATAACTAATCACACATTGTAGATTAGCTATAACCTATGAATGCAATCGCAATTCAAAATATTTTTACTTCCATTTCGATAGTTTTGATTTTATTATGAATCAAACTAATCTAATTAATGTAGTATAGGTAAAAACCAATTTACCTATACTTAATTTTTATTAATCAATAACGTCCATGATCAACTCACCACAAGCACGTGGATCTCTAACCATGATACCAACTTCACCTAAGAAGTTTACCGAATAACCATCCTTTGCATTTGAACGAAGGGTGTTGATTGATTTGCCATATCCAGCTCCAGGGGCTACAGAACCAGCAGTATGCCACATAACCATCTCTCTGTCTTTCCTAGCTACCTTAACGATATTAGCTTCTCCATCTCTTGTACCAAAGTCCAAGAAGGTAAATCTATAAGACTCAACCGGTTTCCCAGTAATTGGATGTAACTTACGATTATGTACGATATCATCATACATTGGCAAATGCTTAACAGTAAGTTCAATACCGTTAGTCATTTTATAAGTAGTGAACTGACCACCTAAAGTTAGTTCTTGACCAGAACCAGTAACAAATTTACTGTCAATAAGATTATAGGTACCTGCCTTTTCTTTTAATACGCGGTCAAATTCACGCATACCCATTTCGCCTGTAAAGGCAACGAATTTACGTTCATTAGTTCCAAGCATATTATAAGACATGTCAGATAAGAAATCTTCCAATAAATCGGCATTTAATTCTGTATAATATCTACGATTTGCCGGGGCTATCTGTTGCAATAAACCTGCACCAATATATACTGGACGACCATTAGTACCCATTAATTCAGTAGTACCATCAGCACTAGCATTATATTTAGAGTATACCAATTGACGTTCTTGACGTTTATTCCATTCACGGGCAGCTTTCCATTCCTGGAAATCCGACCACAAGTAAGAAGTTTTACCAGTCTTAGGGTCTTTCAATGCGATAGCCAATACAGTACTATAAGCGGTACCTGTAATATCGTAAGACAAACGAACCGTAGTCAAATGATTATGCAGTTTAATATGAGTATTGTAATTGATGATATCTGCCTCTTCTGAGTACTCTTCGTAGGCGGAACCTAAACGAGATACCTGACATCCAGAAAGTAAATATTTACCCGGTACAAACGAAGTAGCCTGACTATCTGCAATGAAGCAAGTATAAACCCATTCATTTCCATCTTGGTAAGGAGCGCCCGACACACGTAATTGAAATTCCTTATCGTCTAATTCAAGTATAGCACCTGGACCGAACCACTTATCTTCTAGAGATAGCATTATCGGAGTATTACCCAGACCTGCCTGAGTTGTTGGATCGGTTACTGTAGAACCATTCCATTTAGCTGAACGAATAGTAACTGCACGATCAGAATCGATCATAACAGACCATCTAAATTCACGTTGGTCAATTACCATAGTCTTTCCAAGACCTCCTGTTAAGAAATCTAAGGCAGAACTATAACCATCATCCTTAGCACCAAATACGTAAGAAATTACGCTAGATACTTCGTGAGGTTTAACCAGAAGTGCATTAGAAAGCATATTTTCATCTACAAGATCAGAAAACCATTTTCCTTTGTAAAGCTGTAGGTTGTTTAAAATTCCATTATCCATTTTTAAAACTTAGTTTTATGTTTATTATTGGGGTCTTCGTAATAGTTGTTGCGAAGCTATAGACCATAGTGGTGCTGGAGACCCATTATTTATTGATTGTTTCGAACCACTTACTTTGTTTGTTTTCAAAGTATTTTTCAGTCTTTCTGTAGCAGACGTTTCTCCAGATCTTTTAGCATTTTCTATCAATACATCACCTTTCATTGTGAAGTATGCAGATTCTATAAGATTCTTGATCATCCGATTAGGATTTGAATAGTCTTTTTGATATTTGGTTTTACCATCAGATTCTATTTTTAAAAGATATTCCTTAAAAACTTTCTTATCTTCTTTTGGTATTTTTATTCCTCTAACATCCGAAAGGGCTTCTATTTGATCAACAACGCTGTTGTAAAAAATTTGTTGCTCCTTAACCGTATTGTCGTATGCAGTTCTTTGTTCTTCTAATAGCGCTTTTCTGTTTTGCTCTTTAGATTCTTTTAAAAATTCTATGGCGTCAGTAGCTTCATCTTCCAAAAGATCTGCATCTTGGTATTTTTCTAATTTTCTTTTTATCTGGGTATCACTGAACCCTTTTGTAGTAAGGAATTCACTTACTAGGGCTTTTTGAGACTCTACATTTGATAAGTCAACAGAATCATAATCAACTGATGTGGTACCATTAAAGTAGTCATACATAGTACCACCTGTTTTTATATACTGATCTAGAGAAGCGACCTCATCGTTAGCGTATTGAGGCGTGCTACTTTCTTCTACTGCTGACTTCATATATGATACGAAGTCTTCTACCGACTTTGGCTTTTCATCATCAGTAATATCATTCCATCCAACTTGTTCTGCTATTGCATCAAAAAATGCAGTCACCTGTTGAGATTCAGACTCATCTACTTCGTCCTCTTTTTCAGGCTCATCATCAGTAATAGGAATAATTTCCTTTACTTCATCTTTCTCTACAGTAGGAGTAGTTTTTTTCAAATCTGGTTTACCTGGGACTTCCACGGAATCGTCCTCATCCGCTAAGTCAAATGGACTTTGTACGTCCTTTCCATCAATTGCCTTAGTGTCTGTCGTAGGATCATCTGGATCTTCTACAACTTCAAACCCTTTAAATCTTTGTATGTCTTCATTAGGAGATAGTGTGTCGAAAATTGCACTAAAACCTCCCAGAGCGTCATTATTTTTATCTATCATAATTGTTTATTTTCAATTGTATTATTTTCTATTACCCTCTAGCCACTTATTGACAGCAAGTCTCCTGGCGTAGTTTGAGTTAGTATATTTTATTCCATTATTTATAACAACGCCACCTTTTGTGCCGGTAGTATCTACTATATTCTTTAAGTCTTTATTCGGCTTTAATACATTATCTCTAAGATCTATTATCTCTTTTCCATACAAAGGGTTCTCAAAAGTATCTATATGCCCACTAGAGGGGATTGGAACCCCAAACCAGGACCCTTGACTAGAGCCTTGCCCTGTCTCTATATTGTATTTTTGATCTGACTTTGCAGTTAGACCCTTATGGCTTAATCCCTGCCACGCCTGTATCTGGTGGGGTTCATCTTTATAGCCAAGTCTTTTTGCGAGTTGCATCTTTTTAGATAACGTCCTAACCATATCATCTCCGGGAGATGTTGCACCTTCTGTTGGTGGTGAAGTCATATGACCGGAGAAAGAGTCTTTTTTGTCTAAGTCATTTTCTGCAAGGCCTATAGCCATCACTGTCCACGCATCTTTATTTAATGTATTTGCGCTGCCAGCTATATCAACAGGAAGAGTAGTTGGATAAGATCCAGTCTTGAGATCTCTATTAGGATCAATGGCAAGACCAGTGGTTGCTCTAATTTTTCTATTATCCTTTATATTTATATACTTTGGCGTTGGATCTCCTTTCACTATTGGAACGCGATTAGTCTCAGACTTTATTCTATTTGGAGTAGATACCATTGTGGACGATTGTAGTTGTTGCGTATCTAATAAACCGACACCTGGCGTAGTCAATTCTGTTGGAGGTTTAGAGAAGTTCTTCCTCCAATCAGAAATAAGTGACTTGTTTGTTTTTGTCACTATCTTTGGCATATTATTTTTCACCAGTTACCTTGTTAGAAATCGCAGTTTTAGCTTTTAATCTCTCGCGCTCCATAGCAGAATCATCTTTCATTTTTTGTAATTGTTTTTGGACATCCATTTTTCGATTCTCAAGATTTATTTTATCTCTATCAGCATCTGCCCTTAATTTTGCGGCCTGTTTATCAGCTTCAATCTTTCTTCCTTCTAAGTCATGCTTTAATGAAGACTCTCTTTCTTTTTGACTTCTTTCCATATCTTTGTCAAAAACAGCGGCATCATGTTGGCTTTGCTTTAATGCCATATCTGCTATTTCCATTACATCTGGAGTCCCACTTGCATCTGCATCCATATCAGCCGTTCCTTTATATGCACCAATTTCTGCTACTGTTATTCTAGTAGAATTATCAGAATCAGTCTTATATTTAGTCAAATCAAGTTCTTGTTGTTTCAGTAGGACCTCTTGTTGTTTAACTTCATTCTGAACCTGAGACAACTGCATTTGTCTTTGATTTTCTGCGTCTGCCGTCTGTTGCGCTTGATCGGACCTAGTCTTCTCTATCTGTGCCAACTTAGTCTTAATTGCAGAAATACTATCTAGCGTCATTATCTCGGCGATATCCAATATACTGGCTCCATTTTGCATCGCAGGCTGATACAATGATTTTATCGCCTCTAGATTCTGTAAATCTTTTGTAGAGTCAGATACAAATATATCCATTTCTTCATAAAAGAAATCATCAGCAAGTTTCATAAATACCCTAGTAGAGTCATTCATAACGTATTGAATATTCTGTCTAGCAGAATCCCTCCAACATTCTTTTGCTGTATTTAGCAACATCCTTAGTGCGTTTTTTTTGCATTGATTATGCATCCAAAATAATGGTTGAGTTATACTAGCAGAGTTTTGAACTGCCTGATTTACATTCCCAACCAATTCACTTGATGTAATCTCTCCCTGTCTTTGCCTACTAACACCAGATATCTCGGATAACATGTCTTCTATCTTTGCCATAAGACTTATATACTGGCTTATAACATCAGACATCGTTAGATCGAGTGCAGATATTTGATTAAACTGAGCAGCCTTCCCGCCCTCTCTGCCTGGTATATCCCAACCTTCTTCATATGGATTAACAAAGTTAACTCCAACCGCTGATAGATAATGCATCCATTTAGCAGCATCAATATTCATGGATTTAGGGATTTGGGTAATATCCATTGTGATTACTTTACCTTTATCCCTTGATAAGGCTAATTCTAGCCTGTACCATATAATTATGTACATATATTGGAGAGGCTTCATTATAGATACGAGAGACCTTGACTTCGAGTTTGTATTACTATAAATAACTCCAGAGTATGGTAATTTTTGTGAATTTAAATTATCTGCAGATACGAATTGATATTCTAAAGGTTGAACTCCAACATAACCATCTTCTCCGAATCTATATCCCTCCCAGACCTCTATAACCCACTTCCATTCTATATTTAATTCATTTCCTATAACCATGTAATCCTCACTAACGATCATTTGTTGTGGTTGATTATTTTCATCCAGTATAGTAACAAACCCAATTTTCTTATATGATTTCCATGTAGCGTGCCATAAATTTAATTGGTTTGATTGGTTTATATTATCGTCTCCAGGACCTGTAACTGTTTTCACATCTAAATGAATGTAGTCGACTTTAGACCTGTCTGAACCATATCCAGCAGCTCCTGGTTTAGAATTTGTCATTTCAAGGAGCTTGTCTAATTGCTTTTCGTCCATCTTATCATACAATCTATCATAGATCTCAGTATAAGACATCCTCATCCTTCTAACTGCCCAATCTCCATTTTCAATAAACTCTAAGTCTGGTGAATGATCATGTCCAAAATACATTGGGTTCACTCTCTCCATATTAGGTTCGCCATTAATTACTCCAGTATAGTATATTTCTTTTCCAGCTATTAATGCATCCTTCCATCCTTTCTGGAACTCATGATCTAAACCAAGTTTTTCTTTTAAATAATTTAGACTATGATACGCAGCACTTTCTGCCACATCCTTATAGTCTTTTGTTATAAATGATGCTATTTTTTCTGGTGGCATCAATTCTCCAGTAGATAATTTATCTTGAAACTCTTTTGCTTGGTCTTCCGACATTCCGGCCATAACTTCTGCCATCATATAATCAACCATCATCTTCTTCATCTTCTCTTGAACGTCAGAGGCAGCATCTTGGCTAGTCCTAATGACCCTAAAGTTAAATGGATGTTTTGTTTCTTCGCCTAACAGCAAATCGATTTTAGATCTAATTATGTTAAAGTCTTGCGGGCTAGCTGGAAATCCATCATCCTGTTTGAATGGGTCTGTTACATATTTTAAATCTTTTTCATTGAAGATACTATTATATAAGTCGTAATAGGTTTGCATCTCCTCGAAATTAGTTCTATCGGAACCAGAAGGAACTATTTCGCCCATTCCAATAATATAGTCTACGCAAGCCTCGCCCCATTCTTTATTCTTTTTCTTGAGCGCTATTTTTTGCGCAGGAAACATAGTTGTTGTGTTATTCATCTTAATTCCAATTTATATCTATTGAATTTTTTGTTATTTCTTCTAGGCCGCTATCATTTGAATCCCACCACTCTTTGCCGAATAATGGTTTATTAAAGAGTATATTTTTTCTTACTTCTATATTCTTTTTCTTCACATGCATATTGTGTAGTTGCTGCCTATATATCATGACCATAATAAGTGCTATTACTCGGTCAAAATTACCTTTATCATTATATTGTATTAACTCTTCTAGTAAAGGTTCTGACAGAATAGTAGTAAGACATTTTTTACCGGGAGCAAATTCCTCATTAAGATACTCCTTAATAAGACCTTCCCCATAATCCTTTATTTGGGTATTCATATGGATGCCTTTTCGTCTTTGTACTGTAGACTTGCCTATAATATCATTTATAATATCAGGTTGATCCGCTAGCAAATAATCACAATGCTTTTGTGTGAAGTATGGAAATATACCTTTACGTTCATTTTCATAAAGCAATCTAGCATTATAATATAGTAATAATTTACGTACATTCTCATAATAATCTTCTGCCGTATCAGGTCTACCAGTATACTCGGCAACTAGGATATCATAATATGATTCAAAGTTTTGCATACGTTTATATATAAATGTAGCACCTAATGAGTTGGTCCCAGCTTTATCGTGATCATCAGTTTTGTTATCGCAAGGCTTTTTATCCTTACTTCTATATGTCGCCATATAGCTCAGCGTACATTATCAAGTTTGATTCTTGTCGAGCACTCTTGGCAGAATTATATTTATTCATCTGCTACGCGTTACGGTGATAATTAGCCTTTCGAAATCTAATTATTTACCTCGGTGTTTTCTACTAGAGACTTTCACCGATTTTGCTCAATTCTTACGACATACATCGCACCGCTAGTTTGTCAACGGGTCACAATTGTGTGTGACGATATTCCTACACATATATGTGTGTGTATCACATTCAAAGTTATAAACAGTACCAGTGTATTTTGATTCTGCTATATTCTCTATTTTAAGGAATATGTATTTGTTCACGAAGTAGACTACTGCTTTCTCTACGGTGTTTCTGGGTAAAGACGATGAGTATTTCTCTATTTCATTAATTTTTCTGCTATTTAGTATACTAAGATCTAGTGGCAATATTTTTTTTATTTCTGATGTTGGAATTGATACCTTATATGATTCTTTGTGTTTATATTCTTTATTATTAAATATAGATATACCTTCTTTTGAGTGTCTGACTATACTATTTCTAATTTTCATTGAATATAAAATATCTTGGATAGACTCTAGTAATGTTAAATTTATACTAGTAAATGATACTCTTAATTTTCCTTTATCAAAATATGCAGATCCATCTGAATCTAAATATCCAGATATAAAATATTTTTTTAATTCTTCTGGTGCATATTTAACCCATTCTGGAATTCTTTTTCCATATGAATATCTACCAAATTCATTCTCTAAGAAATCATATAATATTTTATAAGTAAACCTAGTAGTATTTCCACCATTTTTAACACAAACTAATGTTTTTCTATGGAACAATGAATAAACTACGTTTTTATAAAAATTTGCTTCTTCAATTTGTTTGATTCCAAATGCAACATATATATCATGAGATTGACTATTCTTATTATTAAAACCATCTCCTATCCATATACCTAGAAACCACCAAAATAATGGATCATTGTAATTAAAATCCTCTGTAAAATATTTAGATATAATATCTATATAATTATTATTACTATCTATATATCTATTTGGTATTTTAAGTACATCTCCTTTCTTTAATTCAGATGCTTTTTTGAATCCAGAATCTAATAATATAGGATGCTCTTGAGTAAACGTCGTAGTCCTAAAAGATCCATTTGGTTTTACTTTAAATATAGGTTCATCTACTTTTTCATATCTTTGTAGATTTACGATACTCTTTTCCAATCCATCTTCATTTATCAATTTATCTTCAAATGATACATCTTCTACGTTTTTTAATCCATAGTCAGTAATTACTTGCTCTCCTGGTAATAAACACCCCGCTATGTATAATTGCCCTGATGTGTCTTGTGATGGGTGTTCCCATATTACTATTGATCCTTCATGCTTATCGTCTCTACCTAATGGGTATTTAGTTATATCTCCTTTTTGTTTTATTTCCCAACTCAATATTCCATTAACATAATTCAAATCACCGACCTGCTTATATGCCTGTAGCTTCTTATTTGTACGTATTGAGGCCAACTGTACCATTAATTCCTTCTTAGGGAATATGTTCCCTGTGAGTTCTAAAACAGCTTCCTGAGGAGTTATAGGGTTCTCTGCAATATACCTATCAATAGCCCTTGAGTCAGAGGATCCGTCAACTACTTTCTTGCGCTCGGTCATGGCATAATCAACAGCTTTAGTCTTAAGACTATTACCATTCTTATCCATAAACATTCTATGTCCATTTTCATCTAGTACAGACATATTGGCGTATACAGGAACAAAAAAAGCACATTGATTTGCATCAGCCCCTTCATCCCATATGTTTGGAAACGATTTTATATTATATCCAGATGGATTATAAAACATTTCTTTCAGTCCATCAAATCTAGAACCTTCATCACCACCAGTCCCAAATGCTATCATTAGACCATAAGCTTTACCATCTTCTTCTACAGAAGGTCTAGCTATCTGCCACGCCTGAAGTATATCCTTGAACGATCCTGCCTCTTCCCATAGGATTAGTTGACCACGTTTACCACGAGCCTTATTGGGATCATTCTTTAATGATACTCCAATTATCTCAGACTTATAACCAACCTCTATTTTATTACCCATTTCATCTGTAGTAATAATAGAAGCCTTTCTATGCATCTTTGTATTAATAGCCTGACGTTTTTTCGCCCATGCAGTATGTTCATCTATGAAGTCCATGTAATCCCAGGCCTTCGTAAGTAGACCATCTCTAACTAAATATTCAGTTTCAGATGCAATTGCATAGCCTTTAGAGTCTGGTATCAGATAATAATTTCTATCGAGCATCGATCCTCCTTTAAACGAAAAACCTTTACCACGAGCCTTTAAAACTGCCATGTGAGCACCTTCCTCTTGCGCTTCCTGAACGCCCATAAAGTAATAGTAGTCATAATCATAAAAGTCAGGAAATTTCCTAGCCTTTTCTCTGCGCATCTTCATGTTACCAAACCTATCCTTATATTCAAATTCGACTAATCTAAGTATCGGACAATAATTTAAGTAAAAATAATTATACCCACTTATCCAATCCCCATCAGGGGCAGTATATCCTTCTACGCATCTAATGGCCTCAGTATCCCAATAGGTTAGATACTCAGTAGTTCCATATGGGGAAAAACAGTATAGTCCATGTTTTTGGAAAAAAATTGCTGGCGCTCTAAATTTTTCGCTATTTTTTATTTTTTTATTAAAATCTATCATGCTCTTTATATATACCAATAACTCCCTTAGAACAATTGGTTAAATTGCTAAGGGAGAATTTATTGGAATTTAAAATTCTTTTACTAGAGTTAATCATTAAATGATATTAATTTTTCAACCAAAGTTTAAATTGTCCGTACTTTGTTTTAATATAATTATATAATTGCCTAAATAGCTTAGATTTTTTAGATAACTTAACAATTATGATCCTATCTCCTGATTCAAGTTTTAATTGATTTTCTTGTGGCAATTTGGTGACATCTATAGGTGTGTTTTTAGCCTTTTTACGTCTTTTATTATATGGTTTTTTTACTTGCGTAACAACATCAGTGTACCCTGTACCAACCGGAGCTACTATTTCATTAATTTTAGGTTCAACCGCTTTCGCTGGAACCTTATTTGTGGTATTATTCATAATCAATAATTATTGTTTAGTATTCTAAACGTTGTTTAATTTAATTTGTTTTACTAGCAGTTAATGATTCTACAACTTAATTCCTCAATCAGGGACACACATAGACTCAGAACCAGAAGATACTCTTTCTAGTTTTTCATTTTGAGAATTCGCCCTTCTTGCTAATTCGCGTAATTTAATCTCATCGGTTAATTCGTTTTTGCCCATTACTATTAGTTTTCTTTCTCCTTTATACGAATATAATTTGAATACGATATCACCAGATTTAACATCAACAATGTCTTCATTATAAATCAATTCAGAGTCTTCTTCGATTAGATAACATGCGCTCACTTCGCTATCAATAGTGTTTATTTCTACTAGTTCTAATGTTTCTGTATTAAACATTGCAGCACTATAACCACCTTTACTCATTAATATTTTGTTCATTTTGTTTTAGTATATTTATTATTATATCACTTATATTACTTGTCTGGATATTGCTCAATGATCTGTTTGCTGGGTGTGGTGCAAATACCATGGGACAGGTGTCTCCTATATTCCCCCATACATTTTCTAATATACAGACTATTTTAGACATACTCAATTATTGTTTGGTCTTTAATTATATCTATGCATTGCATAACCTCCTTCTGGCTTTCTGGTTTCATTAATATTCCTTGGAAATCTTCTTCATTTAGTTTTGCTTTAAATAACTTCCATCTCAATGGGAATGCATCGTTAGCAAATCCTTTTGTCTCTATTATCCAGTCATTATCCACTCCACAGAAATCTGGTGTATAGGCTATCTCTCTTACGTTCTCAATTAGATCAAAACGTTTAGTAGACGATAGTATTTTCTTATTGCTATCCCTAGTAATCTTACCAGTATCCTCATAACATCTAAAGTTTGATTTAAACTTTTGTATCAATACATATGATGCTGGTTGATATATAAATGGAATACGATTCTCTTTAAGTAGTTTGTAACAGAATAGCTCTAAACCTGATTTAAACTTCTGACCATCATATTCGTGGGTCTTTGCATTCTTTACTTTAACATTTACCATCTGTAAGATATTTTATATTATCTAATTCTTGTTTTGCTCTATATTTGTAGAAGACCATCCACTCTTCATGTATAGTTGATTTAATCTCTTTGGCACTCAGAGTGCACGCGTCTTTAATCATTGTTTATCCTTTAAATGATCTATTGGCAACCGTACCACCAGTATCAGTCATTATATAATATGTTGAATTTTTATACAATGGCATAACCGATGTATCAAAAAATGTTATTACCGCATATACATCTTGTTTATCTTCGTCAGACCATCCAAGTGTACATTCATTAAATACGTCTGTACTTTTATTTTCCTGTATATAACTATAAAATCCGCCGAGCATAGTGTCTGTTTCTACCATATTCTCATCTATTCTACGTAGAATAAAAATAGTCCAATCTTGTGTCTTATTAAATTTAATTGTATCCATAATTGTATTTATTTATTTATATCGACTACTCTATTAAAGGTTTTCGTCATCTCCTTATTAATCAATTCTCATTTGGTCAAATTCAACCTTGCCATCTTGTATTAATTTCTTTATATTCCTCTGGCCCTCACTTAACTTAGACTCACCTGATTTAATCTCGAGGAATACTATCTTATTTTCTTCAAATATAATATAGTCTATTGGATTACCTAAGAAATGTGCTTTCTTTGGATTGTATTTAAAGTCTTTTAAGAATGGTGCTAAGTTCTCTGATATCTGACCAAGTCTAACTTCAGATGATTTCTTTTGCGATAAAAGTGTAGAATATTCATAATCCTTTGCCTTTATTTTATCTCTTAAGTAAAGTACCTTTATATATAATGATGGTATTTTCCATGCGACCCAAGCGCAAAGCAAATAAAATAGTATCCAAAATAATTGTGTTAATCCATCCATATTATATCGATTTAGGTATTATTGATAATGCCTCGTAACTAAAATATTTTAAATAATTTTGCATATCAAAGTGACAATCTGTTGTGCCGCTATTTGAGTATTCTAATTTAAGTCTATTATCAATAAGAGTTCCTGCGGCTATTGCTTTCTTTAGTTTAGGGGAACCTTTATAATATTTTATTGTTTGATCTATATATGCCATATTATCTTGATTTAGGCATTTCATAATGACCAACCTCGCTACCTCCTTGTACCCTGGAAGATTCTAATTCGTCCTTACGCACTTGTTTCTCTAACGAAGTAATAGATTTAACTGTCTTGTCTAATTGACCACCTGCAGTTAATGCCTCTTTAACCATCCTCATATCTAGAGTCCCCGACACAATACTGTTTAAATATTTGCTTATGGCACTTAACGCATTTCTATATCCAGTCAATAGCTGGAGTAATAATGTGTCAAGGAATTCTAAATACATTTCTTCTGCGTGTATAATATCTTGAGTAGGCTCCCAGTCTTCAATAAATAATTCTTTGCGTAATTTTGCATCTCTATATTCCAGAGGCATTGATATTACGTAAGGACTATCTGGGTGATGTTTAAAGAATATATAATCTATATATTTAGTAGCTAATTCTTTATCTGTATTATCATTCCATATCTTTTTAAAACATGGAATTTCTAATGTGTCTTGATGTATTACTACTTTACCACCAACTATATCTGCTAATTTATTGTTCATAGAACACTCAATTGTTTTAATAGAATCTTAAATTCTTTTTTGGTTTTAATTATTCCAGAAAAAATTTGATTATCATCTCGTTTTATTCTTATCAGTTGGATCTCGTTACAATTTCTATAATCAAATGGTCCTCCATTTATAGAATGTTTTGACCCAGTAATATACCAATTTAAATATTCTAATTCATAACTAAAAGTAAAAAGACCCATTGTAAATTTATAATAGAAGATTGGTTTATTATAGTTCTTGTCATAAGATTCTTTTATACATTTAAATCCAAATAATTCTATAACGTCTTTATTTATTTTCTTATTAAACATTTATACCTAGTTGTTTTAGTAATATAATAAGTTGTGATTTGTTTTTAATTGTACCTTGAAATACAAACCCATCATCTTTTATAATTTGAATAAACAAATCATCATCTATTAATAATTCGAAATCATCTTTATAATATTGATCTTTAATTGTTTGAATAAATCCTAATGATTCTATATCTTCTTTATCAAGATATTTGACTCTAATTCCGCATCTACCATTTTCAGAATTCTTTCCATTTAATGATCTATTTACATATGCGTTATCATTAATTCCAAATATTTCTTTAACCCACTTAGCGTTATCGAATTGCTCTTGTGATTTTACAGTGCCATCTTGAAAATTTTCTTTTGATTCATACTTGAACCCGACATAAAGTTCTTCTATTGTAGGGGTATAATACTTATCCATTTGACTGTGATAATTCTTCTTCTATTGTCGCTTGTCCTGAAGCAACTAACTTCTGCGTATCGTTATTTGACATAGTTTCTACTATAGTTACAGTTGGTAATTCTACTATAATCATCTTTGCAAACACTTCACCTATCTCATATATTGCAGGAACTGAATCTGTGTTTGTCTTAAATTTAGCTACAATCTCTTGTGGAGAATCAGACATGAATGTTGCTACCGCATTAGTCAATACTAGCGAGTTACTATAGCAATTATCATTTATAAATAGCATTGCAACATACCCATCTGGAACATCAATCTCTAGACCCGTTTTGTATTCCAATACAAGTCTGCCATCTCTTCCGATTGCCGTAGATATATTAGTACAAGTTAATTCAAATGCATTTCCGTTGGAAGCTATTTGTGGCAATGTTGCCTTTTCGTCTATTTTGTTTATCCTTAATTCCATTTTGTTTATTTTTTAATAGGTGGTTTCTTTTTTCCGCCGCATTTTAACTTATTCATTTTTTCTTTTTTATTGTCTGTTATTGCTTCATCCATACACCTTACTACCCACTCCATAAAATATGCATGTGGTTCTCCACCTAGGTCAATCAATTTAGCACCAAGGTGAGTATATATTGTATCTGTTATATGACATGCTTCATGCGCTAATACTCCAGGCGTTATTTTGTCTAACTCTAATAATGCAACCCATATACCATATTTATCTGTGTCTTTTTTTATATTTATTTCAGACACGCAAGCTTTCCAGTTTCCTATTATCTCATTTGATGCATCCCTATCTTTTGGTTCGAATACATCATCTATCTGCTCTTGTGATGGATTTATTAAAACCCAAAATTGAATTGGGAATATATCTGAGTAGAACTCATGTATTATCATTTTCTTATTCTTCTCCATATATATACTATCCCCATCATTTGTTTTCTTATCATACTAAGTCTAAACCCATCTTTAAGTTGCTTCAATGCATATCCTTTATCTGAATTATCCAGGTCTCTTTCGGTACAATTTAAAGACATCCCATCCTCATCTATGAAGAAATTAATATCGTGGCCCATATTAGCCTAACTTTTTAATGAATGTGTTCCTAATATCGCAACCAGCCTTTCTCTCTATACAAGTAGTTGATTTTTCTTTATTTCCCTTACAAATTACATTGTATACTGCATAATCAAATGCCCTTGTTGCTACATTCTTCGTTATTAGATCTTCTTTCTTTTTGTTCATCTGATAATATTCTTTTTTTACCTTTTAGTCTATTTTTTAATCTTATTTTAAACAAATACGCAAACATAAAAGTTTTTTCATCATCTGGATTTGATATTCTCCTAGATGCAAATATGAAAGGGTGATTACAAATCATTGACACAACCGATTTATGTAGCTTGTGCTTATCTGCTAAAACAGTATATATGTCTGTGTTTTTGGATACCATGATTTATTTACTATAATATAGTAATCATTATATAAGTTACGATTACATTTATTATTTCTTTTTGTTTTGTATTCAGCCAATTCCTTCTCTGCTTTCCTTTGGCCTTTTGATTTCCATTCAAGTTTATTGTCAGAAGTAAAATAATATGTGGTATCTTCTGATCTGAATAATCTAGACCATAGAGATGGACATTTAGTATAACTAGTTGGATTATAGTAGTTCATTTTCTTTTAGTTTTAATATCATTGTTATTTGGACTGTCTTTGAACCTATTACTATAGGGGTTAAGGCTCTACTCATAACTAACATCCCATCTTCTATTACGAATATCTTTTTCTCTCTAAACATTTTTATATATCTACATAGATTATCTTTTGTAACTGTAGTTACTCTCATCACATGACGTCTATTCTCCGTAGAGTCTATTGGAGCTTTACCTCTTCTGGATTTCATGTTCTTTAAGTATAAGTCCAAGAAGATAGAGAGCAATTCTAACTCTCTATCTGTTAGATCTAATAATCCATTTAAGCTACGTAAAAACTCATAACCTAGATTGTCTGGAGATATGGTTTTTATAAACTTGTTCATTATGCTTTAATCTTTTCTAGTAAATCAATCATATTATAATGTACTATGTATGATTCGCTTAACATCTCTAGACGCTCTCCAGAGATATCACGTCCATCAATTTTATTTAACTCTAGTTGTTTTGATATATTATCTAATTCTATCTTGAACTCAATTAATTTAGAATCGATTCTATTATCTCTTTTATTAATAATATTGCGCGATTTAGTTACTTCTTTAATCAAAGAATATATATCATCATGCTGAGACTGGGCTTTACTATTTAAGTCATTTATTGTATTAGATAATTCACTAATAGTCTCTAATTGCAGATCGTGCAAATCGATATACATTTTTAATTCATTAGCCAATTGTTTGTAGGTTAATTTTGGCTCTTGTTTTGACTTAGGATCTTTAATAGGATCAAACCATTCAGTTACTTCAAAGAATTCATCTGTTACGCTATTTGGAGATACGACCATAGAGGTGCTAATTAAATAGCCTTCTCCAACACAATCTTCTATATTAAAAAAGTCTTTTGTGTTATCCATTCTTGATAGTGTAGTCCCAGGTAGTAATCCCATCGTCTCTTTAATTACTTTAATTGTCTTAATATTGCTCATCATAATCTATCTATTAGGTCTAATATCTTTGACACAACTGTATCAATAGCCTCTTTTTTATTTGCTCTATTTAATGCATCAAGCATACCAGATAAGGTAGCGATTGTATTTAGTGCTTCTTGCTTTTCCATTTTGTTTATATTGTAGGGTTATTAGTTTAAGGACCTACATATATATAAACGTATTTAAATGAAAAAGGTTGTATCGGAAATAAAGTAATATTAAACTTTGTATAAAAAAGAAAGGAGGCCTCAACCTTTTGGTCCAGTACCTCCTTAAATAACACAACTAAAACAAATTTTAAATTTCCATTACACCCCCACTAGTTCTTTTTAAATTCATAGCTTCTACGGCTAATCTATCTACTATATCGTTTCCTATTATGCCTGAATGCCCTTTCACCCATTTAACAGTTATAAATTCGCATTTACTTATCACGGTATATACCTCTTGCCATAAGTCTGGATTTTTTATCTTAACAAATCCTTTTCTTGCCCATTTATCTAACCACCCGCAATTGATAGCGTTCTCTATATATTTAGAGTCTGTGTGTATTATTACTTCTCCACTAAATCCATTATATACTTCATTTAAGACTAATCTAATGGCCTGTATAAAACCATTTAGTTCCATTCTATTGTTTGTAGTATACTCACTGTAGCCAGAGTAAAAAGATATAGTAGAGTCTTTGAATATTATTGCTGCCGAAAATCCGCCTGGGCCTGGGTTGCCAGCGCAAGCTCCGTCGCACCAGGCGTTCAATACATCTTTCATTATACCGTTCTTGCTAATACTTCGTAGTAAGGTACTAATAATGAGTCTTTAAGCAGGTCAAAATCAATTGAACGTTTATTTGGGAATACAATTACATCCCCTATGTTCAAATGAAGCAGCCCATCTTTATATTCCGTTACCCGTAATGATGCAGGTATAGATATAATGGTGCCCTTACGCAATAGGGACTCTGTAACGACATCTTTGATTGTCATTTGCATAATTGGTTCACCTTCTTCGTTCTTCTCTCCTGAGTCCTCTGGTACAGTTAGGGTCTTTGTGACCTTTTCTATTTCCATTGGCTTTACAAGTATCATATTTGCGAACTCGTATCCTACATTATTAGCCACTGCGTTTGCCAATATAGTGTTATCCACGTTTTCAATAGTTAATTGCTCTTGGACATTTACTGTATAATCATTTACTTCTTCCATTTTTCCTCTTTTTATTGGTTTTAATTCTCCACCGTATATTGTATTTACTATATTCCCTATGTTTAATACAGCCCATTTGGAGCTTTCTGTTTTTAAATATTCTTCTTTATGCCTATTTGAAACCTTAGTTATATCATCTATATCACTTTCCATATAACTTGTCTAATGCGTTATTTATCCTTATTGCTAATTCGGTGCTGTAATCCATCCTCTTTTAACTTGTTTAATAATGAATTAAATCTCCACATTTGCCTCATAATAGCATTTGCTAGTAATAGTATCATACTATTTATTAACGGATGTAGAGCATACCCTATACAGATAGCTATTACAAAGACTATTGATTCGTCTATTAGTGTCATGATAACATTGTTTGAGCTCCATCATATTAATATAAACGTAATTATAACAGCCTTTGTTTTACTTCTCTTAGTTTTTATTTATCAATTGAACATAGTTTACCCCTTGAGACCGGCCATTATTCGGTTTGTTTTCAATTAACTTCCTCGTTAAACCCGTACGTAACCTTTCGGTTTCACCCATCTGCCTATCGCAATCTCTCCTTCTTAGCTATTTCTAGCAGCAGCATTTAACTTGTACTCTTAATCTTTTGATACTACCGGAGAAAACTAATAGACTAACTAACGGCCTTTTATTGACTATAAATGCATAGAGTTTGGCGCTTGACCTTTATCTCATTTAAGTACTCACCTACTACCTTTATATACGTCCTCTGTTAATCTATTATAATCCGATGTCTAACCCTTATTTGATTACCTTAGGGTGATTCAGCCTTTGGAGACTGGCATCGACTATATAAACGTATTAACCTATAATTTGTTGTCAGTGTTGTAAAAAATTTTCTAAAAAAAATAATTAATCACATGTATGACCGCGTGAAATGAAAAATTTTTGGTAAAATAAAAAATTGATGACATATGTGCGTGCGTGAAACTGTCTATGTCAAGCTCCCGGGGTAACGAAGTGGGATGGAAGTCCCCCGTCTATTCGTCTGAATCGATCAAGATCGGACAAGTATTCTTACTATAATGATGGTAAGACTGCTCTCATACAATCATTAGGGCAGTGTTAGGAACACTTTGTCGAGTTAAGACTTAGACATTGGTTTAGACACCTATGGAGCTAGTACAGCACTGCCACTCTCTCTGCATATGCATGATGCATGTGATTGAGCATTATACTAAGTTAGTAATAAGAATAAGCATAGTGTTGCAGTCATGCTGCCTATGTAATGATATAGGATACAGCAATGCAATACAGACAGCTATTGGGCACTCGACCACATTCTATCCTACTTTTACGCTAATAGAAGCTCATTCTAAAGGCTAATTTAGACAATTCGTACTATAAGGGCATTATACTCCACGTGACGTGTATAGTGTCCTTATATGTACCCTGTTGAAGTCAGGCTACCATTGTAATTAATTAATATTAACTATATAAATTCATATCAAATGAGCAGATCTAATCTTATCAAAGTAATTATTATTCTTGTAGCTACTATCTTAGTAACATGCCTTGCTACAAGTTGCTCTTCTCCAAGTCAGTATAATACAGAGAAGCCATTGCCACTAAAGAACATTATCGAATTGTATCAATACACCGTAACTTACAATACTGGTGTAACTGTTAATGCATATTGTTATGCAGCTGACAAGTATGATGCTCAACGGATGTTTGATGCGAAGTGTGGTGATAATTATCGCTCGAGTTCAATTAAAGAGATCGCCACTATCAATAAGCCATTCGCGGTGTTTAGATAGGGCATACAAGCTTGTAGGTGGCATGCTAAACCTTCATTGTACTAATATACCAGATTGCATATAAAGTGTCTTAAATGAGCTTAAAATGTATAATAAAACATAGTAATAACATAAGTAATACATTATCAAAATGAAACTTACAGTTAGAAAAACATTTACATTAGAAATGTCAGAAGATGAAGCAAGTGTTATGATATCTTCACTCAATTCAATCAAAATGGCAACAAACCACATCTCTATGATAAAATTGAGGGATGCTGCGCTTAATGCAGAACTCTACAATCGAGTTGGGACCATAATAAACGCTCTTGGTGAGCTGCAGGTATTGAAATTAACAATCGAAGAAGAGTAATAATAGTATTATCAGATAGATACTGATCTACTATTATTACTTTATAATGCCATTCGGGTCAAGCTACTTATTAATAGAGCATAGGCTGAAATGGAAGCATTTAGGCATTTTTTTTTGAAAGGTCAAGCCGCCTTTGTAAGGAATTGCGCAGGGACAGTGTTCTCTGTAAATTGATTATTAACCCCTTAAAACAATATAAAGTATGAAATTTAAAGTACAATCTGCAGAGATCAAAGTGGTTGAAGCAGGAAAACAGAACGAAGGCTCTGAATATATCGTAGCTATTGTAGCACCAGTCTCTCAATTCCTATCGGCAACGCATAAAACTTGTTTCTTCCCTAATCCTGATGGATTGGCTGAATGGAAACAACAGATTGCAGCCGGTAAATTACCTTATTTCCCTGGCAAATATGAAGTCGTAAAGACTAAACCATTTCGTGTGAAGAAGGATGGTAAAGTATTGCCATTGGTTCATACTGATATGCGAGTATTGGTAATGGTTGACCCTGATACAGGCGAAGCTATTGAATCTGCATTGGCTATTGCTAATCAGATCATTGATGCAATGATGGAAAAGGCTGAAATTAGTGAGACGGTTATTACGCCTAACACTGATACAACAGTAGTTCCGACAGTTGCAGTTCCAGGAGTACCGGTATTAAACACCGTTACAGGTGGTTGGGAAATAAATGGAGTGCCAATTGGCTAAAAAGGATTAGAGTAATATGGTATTGTTCGAAAATTACGTACTTGATTGTAGCGTTAGGATCAACATACTGTATTACTCTTTGTTCTTTATGAGAATTGTAGTGATTATCTATTCATAACGCGAAAAAGTTTGTATAAATTGATGCGAATGAGGGAGAGGGAGAGAGTCTTAATCATGCCCCCATTGATAGATTTTACAATCCCTAAATTTACCAACACTGGCTAATTATATAGCCTTTAATGCGTAAAAAGTCTAACATTGAGCAATTAGTCAAATATATGAGTTCGAGGGTCTGAAAGTACCCTAAAGACTGCCTAATACGCATTTTAAGCTGATTTAAGCAACTTACTATTATTAACCATACATTATATCAAATAATGAAAAGACAGAAAGCAATACCTAGAATAATGTCTGACGGAATACAAGCACGTGTCGGAATGATAATTATGAGTGTAGACAAAGGATTGGCTGTAATTAGAAGAACCAGAGTTACCAATTCGAATATACTGATATCTCCATTAAGTGGCTTGGGATGGAGCAATTCAAATGGGATGCATAAAACATATCCAAAAGAAAATGGACTATGGCACGAAGAAGTATCCGAAGTAAGAAAAGCCACAAAAGAAGAACGTAAAAACTACTGGGAATTAAAACACAAAGCCCTGTTTGGCGGCATAAAATAGTCAGACGCAACAAAAAACTATATGAAGCGTCATATTAAGTTTGTCTTATAAACTAAGACTAAATCGTAGAAAGGGGAAGATATAAGACCAGAAATAGGCTGAATTAAATAGTACTGGCAATAAAGTCTTTCCCTTGTTTTTTCTAAACACAAATACTAACAATTTACAATCAATGTAAAATGAAAGATAATTCAAAACTAATAGCACGAGGAAAAATAATCCAATTGATTAAATTCGAAACACTCCTAAAGGAAAGCGAGTTAATACCATTAGGAGGCTCAATATACAGAATGTCAAACATGGAACATGTATTTATTGGAGAAACGGAAATACTCAAATGGGCAAAACCAAAAACAATAATAAGAAAAGCACATTGGTTTGGAGCGAATTGCGTAGAAACAGGACCAAACGAAGGAGCTATCTGGGTATACCCAATTAAATGGATATTAAAAACATTCAAATAATGAAACAGTTCAAATCAAATTCATTAATAATACTATTCTATGAAATAGTAGGATGGTGCATTGCGAATAAACAACTACCACGTAAATTAGATATTTGGATCGAAGACAAAGATAAAGGAGTATTCGTTGCAAATGTTTATTATTACCCAGACGAAACAAAACTCAAAGAGCCTAAAAAGGAACAAGAGAACACAGCTTACACTGAGGCAGAAACTAATAAAGCTGCACGACAAATCAGAACAGAAAACAAAGAAAAAATAGCGGCAGAACGCATTAACGACCGAAAGAGTAAAATCATGCGATGAAAACTAGCCAATAAAAACAAATAATTAAATTAAAAATGATACAATCAATCAGCATAACAATAATGATATTGTTATTCCTATTTGGAGCATCAATAGCAATGCTTGCAGAGGCTTTTAATAAGTTTATGCAGCCAGGACATATATTTAACTGGTGGCATAATTGGCTTGAAAAAATAGCAAGAAAAGCAAGCGAAGAGAGGCAAATACTTAAACGTAGCCCCAGAAAGATTTATTCATGGGAAATAACAGTAGGATGGCAAACAGTTAAAGCAAAATGGTATTATAGATTAATCGCAAAGATATCTAAACCGTTAGGACTATGTCCATATTGTAATTCAACATGGATAGCAATAACATTCTTTATTATTTATTTCGGCATTAATTGGAGCATATTCTTATTAATAGGGATAGTCTGGTTCTTCATAGATATAATTGAACAAAGAAAAAAGACACTGTAGCTACAGTGAAATAGGTGAAATCCCCCTAAAGGTGTTAGTTAGATTGCTGGTCACGGCTGACTTGAGCCGAACAATAGCTCAAAGAAAATGTGTTGTCATGGTGATAACTAACACCGATGAACATGTCAGGGATTGCTTCCAAAGGGCAAACTATTATTTTAAAATCACAGGATAATCTATGGTGTTGCAACTATAATGAGATCTCACTTAACTTAGGCTTTGAGAGTACCTTATTATATACATATGATTTGTGAAAATTAAATAATAAAACATGGATGGATCAAAAATTATTACATATAGACTGCAAGCTGGACTTGAGCAGAATCCGTGAGGACGCAAAAAAGTGGAGTTAAACCAAATAGTTCATAAACGCTGTAAAAAAGAGGATCGAAACACCATTGAACTAAGCTAATTCCCAAGTTAATTACTAGTTATTTTATAATTTCTATGGACGTATGACGCAGCTGAACCAGTGTCAAGTCAGGATAACACTGATAAGGTTACACCATGATTTGAATTAGGCGGAGCGGATGGAAATTACATATAACGATAGTGGGAGATGATGAATATTAACGTTTACGATCGCTCATAGTGAAAATCGTGAGCAAAGTCCAGCATTATAGTCCAATAATTTATGACTATTTACAGTAGATGGACCAGTTTGATTGATGACTTTAGACCAAACAAAACGACAACAACGTACCGACATTAAATTGGGTAAATGTTAACTATCAAACTACTCAGAAATGAAAATATACGTAAATGAGAGAATTTGATATCCGTATAAAGTCGGAATGTTAAGTTTACCGTGATCCCATAAGAACTCATTCTTGACGCTGGTAGATACATTTGTTAAGGCGTAAAACAAATTGATTGGTTAAGAACCCAAACTGGAGCAATCGAGATGAGTCCAGAAGTTAAGTTGAACTCAATACTTAACAAAAAACTTAGTTACGTAATCCGAGGGATAGACGCTAATGATTGGCTAAGAGCCACAAATATGTACAGCCCACTAGTAGAAGCTGATGAAACTAGAAAAACAACGCTTGCCTAAAGCTCAGTGAAATGCTGAAAAGAAATGGTGCTAGAAAGGTATTAACTACCAATCTAAAATCCTATCCCTAGCCAAAACTCCCGGAAAGTACTAACTAGGAATAGTCCGTGACTGCAGAAGAACGGATATATCTGTAGTATTACAGATGAAAACAAAAAAAAGTGAAATGCAAACAGCAATGCAATGCTACCGTTAAGAGGAGCTCGAAAGGCAGATTAATCTTAGACAGTCGGTCCAACAAACCAGTAAAAGTAAATGTTCGCCGATAATCGGTCATTAACCGACTCTTGATTGAGTCACTGGGAACAATAAGTAACAAATAAAAAGCGTATTATAACCGTATAGGCGCCGTGGAGGCTCAATAGTGGGGTATAAAGTTCCTACCTATTATTT
>Ga0302286_10000074_pt1 | contig 84034 bp, 67 predicted proteins | sample III_Fen_E2_3_FD_198765 | JGI IMG/M metagenome (GOLD analysis project Ga0302286, IMG submission 198765) | Peat permafrost microbial communities from Stordalen Mire near Abisko, Sweden - III_Fen_E2_3 | ecosystem: Environmental > Terrestrial > Soil > Wetlands > Permafrost | place: Sweden: Abisko...
GTCTGACGGGTGGCTACTGCTTTTTCAAAAGAACTTGCACTCGGTTGGGCCATCAATGTAGTACTTGCTACCAGCAACGAAACTACTAAAAGAACTCTCATTTTTTTCATCGTCTTCTTATTTTAAATGATTCATTAACTAATCTTATTTGTTGATTAGAGTGATAAGAAGACCATTCGTTTAACCGGCATCGGTGAAAATTTAACATATTAAGATTTAATAACCATTTATATCTCAATATATTAAGTTCTCCGATAAATTTCGAGTGTTCGACGGCAAAGACTAAACCACTTGCTAAAAGTCAAACACTGGTGGAACATTCTCCGTTAAACCAGTAAAATAATATCAAACATCCACTATTTGAAGATTACCTTTAATGAAGTAAAATGACCGTCAGACATACGGTTTCTTATAATGTACAAACCTTTCAAATTGCCATTGTTAAGCACTCTCAGACCTGAAATAGTATAATATTCACTGGACACAATGGTTGGTGAGTCCGTTCTATACGAAATAATACCTGTGGTTGTTCCAGTGCTTGACTCTATTCCGTTAAAAGTTATATTATCCAAATAAAAATCAACATTGCCGACACCTAAGCCCCACACAATCTGAGTTGCACCTGATGTGAACATTGGTGAGGATGTATCCGTTGTTGACGAACCTGTATTCCAAGTGATACTATCGGTTGAATACTCCAATTTCATGGCAATTGTAGAACTGCCTGATACCGTTGCCCGATACCAAACAGGTTGACCAGCTGTCGGAACCAATGTACTGATACTTGCATTCGTCAACATGGAAAGACTGGTCGAAGATGTGGATTTATAGATCCTGAATTCAGAATGCGAGGAACCTCCTGCTGTATACACAATAAAAAGATATCCTTGTTGCAGTCCCTGAACATAACCGGTTGAAGCATCTCCAATCTTGCTGGTATCTCCCCTTAACAACACACCTACTTTATAATCCGTAGAGCTGGATCCCACACATTGTTTCCAAACAACCGAATAGTCTGTACTCATTTTGGAAAATAAATTTAAATCGACAACACCCGTAGCATTTCTCTGGCCACTACTGTATGGCCTTAACATATTACTGAGAATGCCTTTCGTATCAGTATATGACACCACCCCTGCTGTTGCGCTGCTACTATGACCAATTGTAGCATTCAAAGCAGGAGGCGTACTTGCACTGGTCGTTGCAACATCTCCTGAAAAATCATAAATCTTAGATACCACTTGAGGTTGAACGGTTCCACTTAAAAGCATGGTTGAGCCTAACGTTCGGTTAGAACTTACAGATAGTTGACCGCTATAAGAATTAATTGCCAGTCCCAGTTTCAACCGTACATAAATTGTTGTAGAAGGTACCGTTCCACTGGTAGGTATAAGATCAAGAGATGAGGCAAAACCAGAGTCAGAACTTAATGACACTTCATAATTGTCAGGAGCTTGAACCACTATCTTATCTATAAGCGATTTTCCGGATACACTAAAAGTTTTACTGGAAGATATCCCTGATCCCGCCGAATAGCTAAAACCGTCCATGGCGAACCGGGAGACAGATAAGTCTCCTGCCATTTGGGCAATATTATCCATTACCCAACTAAAATTATCAGAACCAAGTCCCCAGACAAGTTCTGTACTTCCAGACAGATAAGTACTATCAATAAACATTGTGGCAGAACCACCTTCCCAAGTCACACTATCAGCGGAACATTCAAAACTTAATTGACTGCCAAAAGCCGTTGCCCGAAACCAACAAGGTTGATTCGGCGCTACTTTAAACGTCGTTGTATATGCTGTTTTGTTTGTGATACCATTTAAATCAGCAATATAGGGTTTAAGCGTAATCGTACTGTCTTCATTGTTTTGAGCAATAAATAAGTATCCTTGTTTCATGCCTACAGCATACGGACAAGACCCATTGTTTCCAGAACCTCTCAGCAATACTCCTTTATGTCCACCAGGAGTCGAATAATATTCTTTCCATCCGACCGAATAATTGGATGCACTCGTTAGGAACATATCCAGATCGGCTATCCCTGTGCCATTGGAAGAACCAGCCGAGTAGGTTTTGAAGCAATTGCTGGTTAGATTATTTGCATCGGTGTAGGACACAACCCCAGCGCTTCCACTTTGCAAAGTAAGGTATTTGGCAGGAGGTGTGCTCGCTTTGGTTGACACAGTATCATCACTAAAGTCATATATTCCATTGTCATCACGATCGATAATGACATTGTCGAATAAAATATTGCTGCCACTACCGGCACCTGTATATTGAATGACGTTGATTCCCTCATTCAAGCTGACTGATTGAGTATTGACAGCCCAGGAAGTATCTGCAGCCGTCTTTGCAAACGAGACAGTCCTTCTCACTCCATTTACATCCAAAAAAACACGGACAATCCCTGCAGGAGCGGCATACTTTGTCGTAAGCATATAGGTGCCTGCCCTCAGTGCATTAATGGTATCTCTGATACTGGCCGAAGTATTGGTACCAAAACTGATGAATCCCTGACCAGTATAATTTTTGATTCCACTATTTACGCCATTTGTATAGTTTCTGCTGATGTTTTTATAATCGAAATCTTCAGCTTCATATTGGCGAGGACCTGTATAGACGGCAGGCTCGTCTGGTGCTGTAACAGTAGCTGTTTTGAAGGATGTCAGACGTCCGGTCGCAGAACCAGAGCAATTCACAGTTATATCGAGTGAACCATTATGTGTAACAAATAAGGTAAACACTCCGTCCGACCAGCTATTTGTGACCGTACTGGTTTGATGGCTTGCCCGATCTTGATAAGAATAAGTAGGTTTCGAAGTACTTCCATAAATTGCAATCGTGTCAGTCTTCAAACTGGTATAGTAGTTATCGTAGTTTGTCAGATAGAAAGTCAATTTATCAGAAAATTCTTTGATAATGCCCGTTGTATATCTCGAATAGGTAAGATGAAGGGAATCGCATGTATTATATTTAAAAGGAATGGTTGCTTTGGCAGTCTGGCCGGTCTTGTATGGATTGTATGTTACCCATCCATTCTCACTGCGCCCGGCATATAAATCACCTGTATATTCCTGCGTAAATAAATTATTAAATTCATTAACCTTGGAAGTTGTGCTTGGCCAACGGGTTGAATAGGCGGATTTATTTACTTTAACCTGAAATGAATTAGCAACCATATCACTTAGTTGATAAACGGTAGGTATTGTCGGGTAACGTCCGGTTTTCTTAAACCAGGTCGTATTGCTGAGATAATCACCATCGCCATCCATTCGATAAAGACCCTCAAATAGAGTTTGGGGGCTACTGTATTTATCCTGATCGCTACCCGAACTAACATCGTTGACAATAACCAACTTTGTTCGGTCTATAACCTCTTGACGGTTAAGAATACGAATCGTTCCATCTAAAATCTTGCGGAAAATATCCAAAGTAATATTTTTGTATTGAGGATAATATTCCCATCGTCTCATCGTATAACCATCAGACGTTTGGGTCGTACTGATTTCTTTTGTACACTGTTGCCAAATTAATTCGGGACCGTCGATAACAGTTTCACCTGTCAGCATGACGTGCTCTATAACTGGGGCGGCACCGGCAGCTACAGGAAAGGTTGTGTCTGTTGAATCGTGACCAACCCATCCGCATTGATCAAAGCGGATGCCGTACTGGCCTGAGTAACCTGAAAGGTATGCACCCTCGCACGTACTCTCAATATCAGAAAAGCAGCTTGATGAGGTAAATTTTTCACACTCAATAAAATGCTCCGGATCCTGCTTACAGATAGCTGCAAAGTTTGCATCGCGTTTCATCATAGCTATGGGATTCAAACTGGCAGCATAGTAACTTCCGCAAAAACTGGATATCAAATAGCCGCCGTATTTTTGGTTCAGTTTCATTAAATCGACCCAATGTGCAAGCCGTTGAGGAAAGGTTACGGAAAATTTGTCATCAAATCCCCAGAACTGTTCTGCGTAATTAAAGCCTAAGAAATTCGGATAATCCCTAAAAAATTCTTCATAAACACTTAAATCAAAATCTGAGAAATGAGAGAATCCACCACTGGAAGGCTGAATCACCGCCCACATTTTATTCTGAGCACAAGTTCTCAGCCACGATTTAGCAGTCTCATAGCCATATTCCGCAATATTAAATGCACCAGTAGAATCATTATGGCTGATAGAAAGTGAAATATTCATAACCACATACGGACGAATATCTTTCGGAATCAAGTCTATAATTTTTTGAGGATCCGGCCAGTTCCAGGTATCAATATGAACCAGCCACATAGGACTTGAAGGTGATATGGGCCGCCTTAAAGGAACATTACTCCCGGCACTCAATCTGAACGATAATTGAAAGAACAGCAAACATAAAACGATCGAAACCTTCGTTCCTTTCGAAAGATAATTTGCAGAATCAATTTTTCTTTTCATAATATATTTGTATTAGTTCTATAGGTTATAAAAAATAAAAAAACAATCCGGAATCAAATAGAAAAGTTGTATATATAATACCAGATGCACAAGCAGAAAATGCAAACAATTGATATTTAAAAGTATATCTTAATGTTTAAAGAGAGAGAAGGTGAATGGTTAAACTGTCCTCTTTGATCTGCAATTTAGATGTACGTCTCAGCCATATTTACATGCACGTCTCAGCTATATTTACATGCACGTCTGAGTATCATTTAGATGTACGTCTGAGGTATACTGAGATGTACATCTAAATGCCAAGGCACCTTCTGTGATTACAGAACTTCATAAGGTGGTACATCGTTTTGTTTTTCATGTAAAATGTATTGATTTTAGAAATGTTATATGATCAGCTAAAATACTTATTATTTTTAAAACACATTACTTTTTTTTAAATCTATTCCATCCAAAAAAATGCTTACGAGAAAACGCTTTGTTTGCATATAAAAAAAGCCATATATTTGCTAAAGCAAAGGGGTGCCTTATTTTCCAGGCTGAGATCAAACCCTATGAACCTGATGCGGGTAATTCCGTCGTAGGAACTTGTTCATAGTTTTTCTTTTTTCGCTTTCCACAATACCGTATCTCCTGGCATAACAATCACATAATAAAAACTATGAGATAACGGTATGACAAACGACATTAAAATCTCCTACCCTGCTTCTGAAAAAATATTCGTTCCGGGAAAAATATTCAACATCAAAGTGCCAATGCGACGCATTCAGCAGCTTGACACAATTGAAATTGACAATGGAGAACGCAAAATATCTCAAAATGAGCCCGTCATAGTATATGACACCAGTGGGCCCTATTCGGACAATTCGGTTGAAATTGATTTGGAAAAAGGACTTCCACGTTTACGTGAATCTTGGTTGACAAAACGCGGAGATATTGAACAATTGCCTGATAATTCATCTGAGTACGGAAGAATGCGGGAAGCAGATACAGCCCTTGATCATCTGCGCTTCAAACATATATGTAAACCCTTTAAAGCCAAAGCCGGGAAAGAGATTACACAGATGTATTATGCCAGACAAGGTATTATCACACCTGAGATGGAGTTTGTGGCCATTCGTGAAAATCAGATGATCGACCAAGTAGGAATAGAAACGCATGTCACACCGGAATTTGTGCGTCAGGAGATAGCTGCCGGACGTGCCATCATTCCCGCCAATATAAATCATCCAGAAGCCGAGCCGATGATTATAGGCACAAACTTCCTGGTAAAACTGAATACCAATATCGGCAATTCTGCCACTTCGTCAAGTATCAGAGAGGAAGTAGAAAAAGCCGTTTGGAGTTGCAAATGGGGTGGTGATACATTAATGGATCTTTCAACAGGCGCAAACATACATGAAACCCGGGAATGGATTATTCGCAACTGTCCTGTTCCGGTGGGTACCGTCCCGATTTATCAGGCATTGGAAAAAGCAGATGGGAAAGTAGAAAATCTAAACTGGGAAATCTTTCGGGACACTCTGATTGAACAATGCGAACAAGGTGTTGACTACTTTACCATTCATGCAGGCGTATTGCAGGCACAGGCTTCTTTACTCAAAGGTCGCCTCACAGGAATCGTTTCACGAGGAGGATCTATTCTTACCAAATGGTGTAAGATTTACAACCAGGAAAATTTTGTCTATACCCATTTCGATGATATATGCGAAATACTGAAGACATACGATGTAGCTGTTTCTCTGGGAGATGGTATGCGTCCCGGATCCATCCACGATGCCAATGATGCATTGCAATTTGCAGAACTATCTGTTTTGGGTGTTCTGACTGAAAAAGCATGGAAGCACAATGTTCAGGTAATTATCGAAGGTCCTGGCCATGTTCCCATGAACAAAATAAAAGAAAATATGGAGCGACAGCAAAGCACTTGTCACGGAGCACCATTCTATACACTCGGCCCCTTGACTACCGATATCGCGCCAGGATATGATCATATTACATCAGCTATAGGTGCAGCTCAGATTGCCTGGTTAGGAACAGCCATGATCTGTTATGTGACACCCAAAGAGCACCTTGGCTTACCCAACAAAGAAGATGTACGCAACGGGGTAATTGCCTATAAGATTGCCGCACATGCCGCAGATTTGGCAAAAGGATATCCCGGGGCACAAGTTCGCGATGATGCCTTGAGTAAAGCCCGCTTTGATTTCCGGTGGAAAGACCAGTTCAACCTTTCACTTGATCCTGAACGGGCTCTTGAATACTATAAAGAAGGCTCGCACACAGACGAAGGATACTGTACCATGTGCGGCCCGAACTTTTGCGCCATGAAGATTACGCATGAACTAAATGACTGTCAGAATTCCAAAGAAAAATAGAATGCATTAACCCCTAAAAAAATGATTAGTAAAGAACAATTAGTTGGCGACTTGAACAGCATACGCGAAAAATCGCCTTTGGTACACAACATTACAAACTACGTAGTCATGAATAATACAGCGAATGCCCTTCTGGCAATAGGCGCTTCTCCTGTAATGGCTCATGCCGTGGAAGAAGTAGAAGATATGGTCTCCATCGCTTCTTCTTTGGTTATTAATATTGGAACATTAAGCGAAAAATGGGTGAAGGCTATGTTTATGGCAGGTATTGCTGCACGTGATAAAGGGATTCCTGTTGTTTTCGATCCTGTCGGTGCAGGAGCAACTCCCTATCGTAACACAGTTGCAGCACAAATTATAAATATATGCAAACCAAATATTATTCGCGGAAATGCTTCTGAAATAATGAGTCTGGCCAAAGAAAACATAACAACCAAAGGCGTTGACAGTACGACCTCTTCCAATATCGCTTTGGACGCTGCCAAAAGACTGGCTAAACAGACAGGAGCTGTAGTCGTGATAAGTGGTGCAGAAGATTTCATTACCGATGGAGAGATCGTGCATACAATTAGAAATGGCTCGGCCCTTATGCCAAAAGTAACAGGAATGGGATGTACGGCCAGTGCCATTACAGGAGCATTTGCCGCCGTCAATTCCAATTATCTGGAAGCTGCAACAAACGCAATGGCAGTCATGAGTGTAACCGGTGAATTGGCAGCCTTAAAATCAGAAGGACCGGGAAGCATGCAACTCAATTTTATTGATGAGTTGTACAAACTTACAGGAGATAAGCTTTATAAACAGGTTGATTTTGAATAGCAGATGTTTGATCTTAGTTTGTATTTAGTTACCGACCGGACTTTATCCCAAGGCAGAGATATTGAATGGATTGTGAAAGAAGCTGTTGAGGGCGGAGTCACGATGGTTCAACTGCGGGAAAAGGATTGCAGTACCCGGGATTTTATTGAGTTGGCTATCCGTTTAAAAAAATCATTATTGTCACATCATATTCCTCTGATCATTAATGACAGGCTTGATGTCGCATTGGCTGCCGATGCAGATGGCTTGCATATCGGGCAGAGCGACATGCCTTACCAAATGGCAAGACATTTATTTGGGAAGAACAAAATTATCGGACTTTCTGTTGAAAACATGGAACAAGCACGGCAGGCAAATAGTATAGATGTCGATTATATAGGCATTTCACCGGTTTTCAATACCGCTACAAAGACTGACACCAGTGCGCCATTCGGTCTTGAAGGAATCCGTGAAGTGATGTCGTTCTCCAATCATCCGGCGGTTGCAATCGGAGGCGTCAATCTATTAAATACGGCCAATATTATGGAAGCCGGATCAAATGGCATAGCGGTTGTCTCTGCCATTTGTTCAGCCAACGATCCAAAACAGGCAGCACTGGAACTAAAGAAAATCATATTAGAGACAAGACGGTGAAATTAAAAGAGATTGGAGAATTTGGATTTATTGACCGGTTTACACCTTGGTTCCGCGATTTGATCAAAGATAATCAGATCGGCATTGGTGATGATTGTGCTATTATTTCCGTCAGTGACACAGAAGATTGGTTGGTCACTACTGATTTACTGATGGAAGACATTCACTTTTTGCGGAATGCAATAACACCCTGGCAGTTGGGATATAAATCATTGGCTGTTAACTTAAGTGATATTGCTGCAATGGGCGGATCTCCAATCGGTTCATTCCTTTCCATTGGGATCCCTGAGGATATTGAAGTCGAAAACCTTGATGCATTTATGAAAGGTTATCACGATCTTTCAGAAAAGTATCATGTTCCATTATTAGGCGGAGACACAACCAAATCACTTATACACCTTGCAATAAATGTCTGTGTTATTGGGAAATGTCCAAAAGGAAAAGCGAAAAAAAGAAGCATGGCTAAAGCCGGTGATATAATTTATGTCACTGGGAATTTAGGTGACTCGGCAGCAGGATTAAAGATCTTGCTTGAAAAGCCGGATTTGTCTGCTGAATGTGATTTTTTGCTTGAAAAACATCATAAACCAGAACCACGCATTAAGGAAGGTCTTTTCCTTTCCTCCTTTCCTGAAGTACATGCCATGATAGATATTTCCGACGGTATAGCTTCTGATTTATTTCATATTTTAAAAGCTTCAGGTAAAAAAGCTACTGTTGAAACAGACAAACTACCTTTATCCAAAGAATTGATTAAATTTGCCGGAGAACAACATTGGGATATGATCGAGCTAGCTACGGCAGGAGGAGAAGATTTTGAACTATTGCTTACTGTCGCTCCGGAAAAAAGTTCGATGCTTGAATCAGATTTCCTGAATCATTTTGGAAAGCCACTCTTTCCAATTGGAACAATTTACGATGGAGATCCTCACGTTCAATGGATGAAAGATGGCATTGAATACCAGTTCTCCAAGTCTGGTTTTAATCATTTTGTATGAGATGTTATATAATCGTGTTTTAACCATAGCAGGAAGTGACCCAAGTGGAGGTGCCGGCATTCAAGCAGATTTAAAAACAATATCGGCTTGCGGATGTTATGGCATGTCTGCTATTACGGCTGTTGTCGATGAAAACACAATAGAAGTAAAAAACATCTATCCTATTCCCGTAGCTTTTGTTCAGGGACAGATCAAATCAGTACTCGATGATATTGGTGCTGACGCTGTTAAAATAGGAATGCTCCATTCTTCGGAATTGATTCACGGAGTATGGGAGACTCTGTCACTGTACAACATTCATAACATTGTGCTTGATCCGGTTATGGTAGCAACTTCAGGCGACCGGCTTTTGGAGAAAAGAGCGATCGACGTTTTGCAAAATGAGCTGATGCCACATGTACGGATAATTACGCCCAATATACCAGAAGCAGAAGTTCTCTTAAAAGAGAAAATAACTTGTCAGAACGATTTGCCGCGTGTTGTGAAAAAGCTTTCGTGTAATGGCACCGTTTCTGTTTTATTAAAAGCCGGACATCTTATAAATGAGGAGCTAACTGATATTTTTTACAATGCGGAAACAGATGAGATCATCTCCCTTCATTCAAAAAGAATCTTAACCCGCAACACACATGGAACAGGTTGTACACTTTCTTCGGCAATTGCCTCCTTTTTGGCTAAAGGTTCATCTTTAAATGATGCTATCCGTCAGGCAAAAGAATACTTAAACGAAGCTATTATTCACGGTGCCGAATATAATATCGGACACGGGCACGGACCTGTTCATCATTTCTTTTATTACTGGAAATAATATACAAATAACAATCATAAAAAGAATAATAATTTAAAAATTCAAACGAAATGAAAACAAAGTATCTATTTTTAATAGCTTGTATGCTTACTACAACTATTAACTTACAGTCCCAAACACGCAAGGCTCCTAAAAAGATTCTTGTTGCTTATTTCTCTCAAAGTGGCAACACACGAGAAGTTGCCATGCAAATCCACGATAAAGTGGGCGGTGATATTTATGAAATTCAAGTCGAAAAGCCGTATCCCAATGAATACAATGCTTTGGTGGAACAAGCCAAAAAAGAATTACAGTCAAACTATAAGCCTGCATTGAAAACAAAAATCAAAAATATCCGCCAGTATAGCACGATCATTATTGGTTATCCGAATTGGTGCAACACATTCCCGGCTCCAATCAGAACCTTTTTGTCAGAATATGATTTGTCAGGGAAAACCATTGTCCCTTTTTGCACATACGGAGGAAGTGGATTTGGACAAAGTATTGCTGACATAACAAAATTGTGTCCCAAATCAAATATATTGGGAGGTCTTGCTGTTAAAGGAACTGAATCAAAAAATTCAAAAGAAAAGGTATTTAATTGGTTACAAAAAATAAAATTGATAAATTAGACCTATCTTTTAGTCTCTTCTTTTTCTATCTTGCAGTGTAACGTAAATATTTTATATAATTGATAATAGCATGAAAAACAAACCATTTTTAGTCACCCTTTTTATTGCTTTTTTTGCTGGAATGGCTGTTGCACAACAACCTGCGCCAATTAAAGTCGAAGAAGGATTGTTACAAGGAACTATTGAAGAAGGACTGACGGTTTATAAAGGCATTCCTTTTGCTGCACCACCTGTTGGTGAGCTCCGTTGGCGTGCGCCACAACCTGCGGCAAAATGGAAAGGAGTAAAACAGACTACAAAGTTTGCTCCGGGTCCAATGCAGGGAGGGAATCCTCCATCCGGAAAGAGTGAAGACTGCCTGTATTTGAATGTTTGGACACCTGCAAAATCAGCCAATGAACATATCCCTGTTTTCGTATGGATTTATGGAGGAGGATTTTCCGGTGGTGCAACTTCTGAATGGCCTTACAGCGGTGAAAAACTTGCCAGCAAGGGTGTAATACTGGTTAGTATTGCTTATCGTGTAGGTCAGCTCGGATTCTTTGCTCATCCTGAATTGAGTGCTGAAAATCCGAATCATATTTCTGGTAATTATGGTTTACTCGACATGATAGCTGGTCTAAAATGGATTAAGAAGAATATTGCTGCATTTGGTGGCGATCCCAGCAAGGTGACAATCTTTGGTGAGTCGGCCGGTGGAATTGCCGTTAGCATGCTATGTGCGTCACCTTTGGCCAAAGGATTGTTCAAAGGTGCCATCTCTGAAAGTGGGGGTTCTTTCGGACCCTCCCGTCAAACTCAGACCTATCCTGGCGAAAATATGAAACGCCTGAAAGATGCGGAACGTGACGGTGCTACTTATTTAAAAAACGCTGGCATTGCCTCAATTGCTGATCTACGCAAGATTGATGCTGACAAACTTCCGTCAAGTCGTGGACTCGGTGGATCATGGCCAATTGTCGATGGATACGTAATTCCAGATGATCAGCATAAACTTTACGAAGCCGGGAAATACAATGATGTCGCTGTACTTGTTGGTTATAATTCCGACGAAGGCGCAAGTTTCTCTCCTCCAAAAACGCCTGAAGATTACATCAACGGCGTTAAGACGCGCTATGGAAAATTCGCAGATGACTTGATAAAAGCCTATCCTGCCGGGACAACAACAGTTTTAAAAACAGCTCGGGATCTGGCCAGGGATGCTGCCTTCGGATGGCAAACATGGAGTTGGGCCCGTCTTCAATCAAAGACTGGGAAATCAAAAGTCTTCTATTACTATTTTGACCAACATCCGGACTATCCGGAAGGATCACCGAGAGCGGGTTATGGTTCTCCTCATGGTCAGGAAGTTTCTTATGTATTTCAACATCTCGGCCAGCAGTCAGGCAAAACAGACCAGGACATATCCGAAGCCATGGCTACCTATTGGACTAATTTTGCCAAATATGGTGACCCAAATGGCACTGGTCTTCCGAAGTGGCCGGCCTTTAGCGATACCAATCCTGTGTTGATGTATTTTAATCAAACACCACATACAGGTCATGTTCCCAGTGCAGAATCGCTTAAGGTATTGGATACTTATTTTGAGTGGAGGCGAACCCCTGAAGGTAAAGTCTGGGCAAAATAGACATTGTTCTTTGCCCGTAGCAACGATTCAAAATCTGTTAATCAGACAATTATTATGAAGAACATAAAAATTGCATGTTTTTTATTTACATTCCTATTAAGTCTGATGAATAGTGAAGCCTTCTCAAACATCAATGGCCATCTTTGCCTCTGGTACGACAAACCAGCTGATTCCCAAAACAATGCCGATTGGATTAGGGCACTTCCAGTCGGCAACGGTTTTTTAGGAGCCATGATATTCGGAGATGTCAATCAAGAAAGAATCCAGCTAAACGAAAAGACATTGTGGTCCGGTAGCCCAGACGACAACAACAATCCAAAGGCTGCAGAAACACTTGGAACCATCCGGCAACTACTTTTTAACGGAAAGTATAGAGAAGCTGGAAATTTGGCAGATAAGACACAGATATGCAAAGGAGTCGGATCAGGAAGTGGGAACGGTGCGGACACCCCGTATGGAAGCTACCAAACTTTGGGCGACCTCATACTGGACTTCGGGAAAAATTCCAAATACGAGCAATATTCTCGTAAACTTGACTTAAATCAAGGCATGGTGCGTATCTCCTATGTGCAAAACGGAATCCGATTCCATCGTGAGATATTCGTCAGCTATCCGGATCGGGTTTTGGTTGTTCGGCTCAGTGCCAACAAGAAAGGTTCACTTAGTTTCAAAACCCATCTGACTCGTTCGGAACGGTTTTCAACTCGTTCGGAACATGACAACCTTCTGATGTCTGGAACTTTAAGTAATGGCAAAGGCGGAGACGGCATGAAATATGCTGTGCGCCTAAAGGCATTGAACAAAGGTGGCAGAATTTCTTATTCTGGCGACCAAATAACGATTCAAGGAGCCGACGAAGTCACCCTAATACTGGCAGCTTCAACAAATTACAAGCAGGATTACCCGTTATACATTGGAACAGATCCTCAGCCAATAACATTGACCACACTAAATAAAGCAGCCTCAAAAACCTATCCGGTCTTATTAGAAAACCACTTCAAGGATTACTCTTCATTATTTGGAAGGGTTAGCCTCAACTTATCCGGTAATGTGGAGGATACAATTCCAACAGATGTTCGGCTAAAAAACCAATATAGAAATCCCGACGACCTTTATTTACAGGAACTGTATTTTCAATATGGACGTTATTTGCTGATTGCTTCCTCCCGTGAAGGATCGCTTCCGGCTAACCTTCAAGGAATTTGGTCCAACCAAACCCAAACACCCTGGAACGGAGATTACCATACGAACATCAACCTGCAAATGAACTATTGGCCAGCTGATGTCACCAACCTCGGAGCATGTTACGAACCGTTGACCAGCCTCATTGAATCTCTTGTTAAACCCGGAGAAAAAACGGCCGCGACTCAATATAAAGCATCGGGCTGGTGCACCCAATGTATAACCAATGTTTGGGGATATACTGCTCCGGGGGAAGGGACCAGATGGGGGTTTTATGTCGCCGGTGGTGGATGGTTATGTCGACATCTGTGGGATCATTACTTATTTACAATGGATCAGCATTATCTGAAAAGAGTCTTTCCAATCATGTTAGAAGCCGCTCAGTTTTATCTTGACTGGCTGATACCGGATCCTATTACGGGTAAATTGGTTTCCGGACCATCCACCTCTCCTGAAAACACATTTATCGCACCTGATAGTTCCATAAGCTCTATCTCTATGGGGCCCACACACGACCAAAGCATCATACAAGAACTTTTTTCCAATGTCATAGATGCCTCCAGTGTACTAAAAGCATCCGATCCTATTTTGAAAAAGATTTCAAATGCCTTATCGAATCTTGCCAAACCTCAGATTGGCAAAGACGGTAGAATAATGGAATGGAGCAAAGAATTTAAAGAAATCGAAATAAACCACAGACATGCATCCCACTTATACATGCTTTACCCAGGCAATCAAATAAATCCATTAACCACACCCGAACTGGCACAAGCAGCACAAAAAAGCCTGGATCAGCGGACAGATATTGGCACAGGATGGTCATTGGCCTGGAAAATAAATTTCTGGGCAAGATTGAGGGATGGAGACCGTGCTTACAAATTGTTGAAGAATTTGCTTCATCCGACTGAGGATTCCGGACTGAACATGTCGAACGGAGGTGGCACCTACCCTAACCTATTTGATGCCCACCCACCGTTCCAGATTGACGGAAATTTTGGTGGGACAGCAGGCATTGCTGAAATGCTGTTGCAAAGCCAAAATGGCATGGTAGACATTCTTCCCGCCCTGCCTACCTTATGGAAAGACGGAGAAGTCAAGGGTTTGGTTGCAAGAGGTGGTTTCGTAGTGGACATTAAATGGTCCAATCACAAACCACAAAAAGTAATCATAAAATCCAACGTTGAAGGCAAATGTTTTGTTCACTCTTTGGTATCTTTGAAAATGAATGGATTCACTGAAAAATCCAGAGAGCAGGATGGTTCTTATATTTTGGCTTTTCCAGTAAAAAAAGGCGGAATATACCTATTGAAGATTTAAGTCTGTTTTGTAAAATAAAAAGTTGTTTTGATAAAAATAGCATTTTAACAAAACAACTTTTTATTTGGTATAAATCGGTAGCATTTAATTGCAACCGATTTAACTATGACAACAATTATTTGAACAATCTCGGAGCAAAATCGTTCAGTGCTCTACGCCAAGTCAACCATTCGTGGGCTGTGCCTTCTGATTCATGGTAAATCACATTTTTGATACCATAAACTTTAAGGGCATCAACTGATTGTTTCGCACTTTGTCCTTCTACTGAACCAGTACTGATAAACAGTAGTTTTATCTGTTTATTGAAAGCAGCAGCATCTTTGAATATACCGTTAAAAGCAGCGTCTACACTTCCACGCATTCCCATAAATCCGCTAAACGTCCCCATCCAGGCAAATTTGTCCATATTGGCAAATACTGTACTGGTAGTCTGCATACCTCCTCGGGATAAACCAGCCATAGCACGATCTTGTCTATCAGCCTTTGTACGGAAGGTTTTGTCAATGAATGGTATAAGATCTTTTACATAAATTTGGGTTACGTCATTTATTGATGCTTTACGGACATCGGAATTTGTCTTAATATCTCCGCTCTCCATAACTACGATCATAGGAACAGCCTTGCCAGAAGCAATAAGACCGTCCATGATGTTACCCATATGTCCTTGGTTTGACCAGCCATTCTCGTCTTCACCCCAACCATGGAGCAGATATAGGACAGGATACCTTTTGGTTGGATTCTGTTCATATTCAGCTGGCACATAAATATTCACATGACGTTCCAGACCATTAATTTCCGACCAATAATAAATTGAACGGATCTGCCCGTGAGAAATATTTTTGTTAAACCGATAGTAATTACCTTCTGGGCCCTCTGGGATTTCAACACCTGAGGATTTCCAGTTGCTACCGAAAAAAGCATCCGTATTACGATCCATCACAGCCACTCCATCGATTAGGACAGCATAATAGTGGAAACCAACTACCTGAGGATCGGAAGTGCATGTCCAAATACCTTTATCGTCTTTCGTCATGTCATACTTCTTATTGCAAATATCAATCTGAACCTTTTGGGCATCTGGTGCTGTGACACGGAATATAACCTGACGCGTTTGAGCGTTTACAGCTGGATATTGGGAGAGGAAAATATTGGTGGAATTGGGCTTAAAACCTTCTGGAAGTGGCGACTCTTGTTGTCCACCCATAATACCGGCAAATTGTGCTGATGCAAAACTGCACATCATCACTGTGAATAAAAACAAAATAATCTTTTTCATAATCTGATTAAATTTAGGTTGAATAAATAATTTATATTGGATATTGATAAAATTCTATCCAAAAATCGAAAAAAAGAAAAACACATAACTGGATTTCCTCCTTGGTTTATCGTATATTTGGAACCAATTTGTTAATATAACTATTTTATACAGTACAAATATCGCTTAAACCTTTTTTTAAATCAAATTTATAATACATGAAAAATCGTTTTATTAAAAAAACACTGATTGCTTTTGCCGTAATAATGTTCCTTCCTTTTGTAATGGCATTCAAAGCAAATGACACCAGAGAACAAGTATTAACCATTCCTATTTACCTGAATACCGCCTATTCATTTGAAGAAAGAGCTACCGATCTTGTTTCAAGGCTCACCCTTGAAGAAAAAGAAAGCCTTTTGGGCAATAGCATGGCGGCCATTCCAAGACTTGGTATAAAATCGCTCAATGTCTGGAGTGAAGCATTGCATGGAATTTTAGGTGGAGCCAATGCAAGCGCGGGTTTAGCGGCACCCACCTCATTTCCCAACAGTGTAGCTTTAGGTTCAGCATGGGATCCTTCGCTCATGCAACGGGAGGCTGCAGCAATAGCTGATGAAGCAAGGGCAATTAACGCCACAGGAACTAAGGGGCTTACCTATTGGTCACCAGTAGTTGAACCGATCAGAGACCCAAGATGGGGACGAACCGGAGAATCTTTCGGAGAAGATCCTTTTCTTGTATCACAGATTGCAGGCGGCTTCGTCCGGGGAATGTTGGGCGATGATCCGACCTATATCAAGACCGTACCCTGTGCAAAACACTATTTCGCAAACAACAGTGAATTTGACCGCCATGTTGGCAGTTCAAATATGGACGGCAGAGACATGAGGGAATTTTATCTTGCGCCGTACAAAAAACTTATTGAAAAAGATAAGCTTCCGTCTATTATGTCTTCTTACAATGCCGTAAACGGTGTTCCGACTTCAGCCAGCAGACTGTACCTTGACACCATAGCGAGAAGAACTTATGGCTTAAAAGGATATATTACAGGTGATTGCGCGGCTATTCAGGATATTTATACCGGTCACCATTATACCAAAACCGCTGCAGAAGCAACCGCTTTGGGACTTAAAGCCGGCGTTGACTCCGACTGCGGAAGCGTTTATCAGAGAAGCACGATTGATGCACTGGACAAAGGATTAATCACGATGGCTGATATTGACAGAGCGCTTATGAATACATTTGCAATAAGAATGAGAACTGGAGAATTTGATCCACCAGCCAAAGTCCCTTATTCCCAATTCCAGACAAATATGGTAAGCTCACCCACCAACAAAGCTCTTGCAGAAGAAATTGCCACTAAAACGCCGGTTCTGTTAAAGAATAACATTGTGGCTAAAACAAACAGGAAAGCACTACCTCTGAGCCCTGATAAACTAAAAAAAATCGCATTGATTGGCCCTCAAGCTGACAAAGTGGAACTTGGTCCATATTCAGGAAGGCCCGCACAGGAAAATATGATTTCTCCTGCTGCCGGAATAAAAAAATATATTTCAAACAAAGGCCTCTCAACAGAAATAATACTTGGTTCAGGAGGTAATACAGGAAGTAAAAGCAATCTGCTATATGTAGCGGGGTTTGAATTGAAAAAAACAGATGGGGCAATCACTAAATACGATGCAACAAAATACAATGCAGCATCAAAAGGTATTACAGTTGGCTCTGGTATGGGTACCGAAGAACAGGTCAGAACTATTGATGACGGTTCATGGACAGCCTATAATAATGTTGACCTTAGAGACGTTGATACAATAGGAATAAATCTAAATATTCCTACCGAAGGAGGTATTGTTGAAGTCAGAGCCGGATCTCCAGATGGAAATCTACTGACAACCCTAAATGCAACGGTTGCAGCTGGAGCAAGATCAGGAGGCGTTTATGGAGCAGGGACTCTTATGAAAGTAAAAGTCAATAAGCTCGGATTTAATGGGCCTCAGACACTCTACCTGGTTTATAAAGCTCCCGAAGATGCCAAAATCAGTGAAGAAACGATTGCATTGGCCAAGTCGGCCGATGTTGCTGTTGTGTTTGTCGGAACCGACGAAAAAACAGCCACAGAAGAAGCTGACAGACTCACTCTTTTGTTACCTGGCAACCAGGTGGAGTTAATCAAAGCGGTGGCTGCCGTCAATTCAAATACAATTGTAGTAATGCAAACACTTGGATGCGTTGAAGTTGAGGAATTTAAAGACCTTCAGAATATCCCGGGAATTATCTGGGTAGGATACAACGGTCAGGCACAAGGTGATGCTATTGCCCGCATTCTTTTTGGTGACGTAAACCCTGGAGGAAAACTAAATGGTACCTGGTATAAATCGCTCAACGATCTTCCTGAAATAACAGACTATAACTTAAGAGGAGACAATGGTAAAAACGGCCGTACCTTTTGGTATTTTAATAAGGATGTTTCCTATGAATTTGGTTATGGATTATCCTATACAACATTCGAATACAGTAATTTTAAAATAGACAAGACCGACATCACGCCGAATGATAAAATAACGATAAGTGTAGATGTCAAGAATACAGGAAGTCGCGAAGGCGACGAGGTCGTTCAAATTTATATGAAAACGCCTGAAAGTCCGGTATCATTGCAAAGACCTATCAAAAGGCTGGAAGGGTTCCAAAGAGTAACCATACCAGCAGGTCAGTCAAAAACTGTCAATATCGACATTAATTGCGCCGACCTTTGGTTCTGGGATATGATAAATAATAAAACAACCTATGATCAAGGTAAATATCTATTTGAAATTGGTGCTTCCTCGAAGGATATCAAAGGATCAGTAACAGCAACAATGAACGGAACATTCACACCTGCTATTAAAACAGTCGTTGCTGATTGTGAAACCGTTGTACTGAAAAATGGTTCAAGAGTCCAGACAAAAGTAACAGTCGCTATGACAGATGACAGTTTTTATGATTTAACCAAAGCTAAAGTGATTTATACCAGCAATAACTCAACTGTTGCGGTTGTTGATGAAAAAGGTATTATTACAGCAAAGGGAACCGGTGTCGCAACAATCACAGCTCACGTTACAATTGATGCTAAATCGGTATCAGGTAGTTTCCCTATCAAAATCATGCCAAATTTAAATCCTTCTTCAATCGTTGTAAACAAGAAAGTTATTTCAGGTTTTAACCCAAATGTTGCACAATATAGCTATCTGATGAAAAACATATCATCCCATGCACCTGTTGTTAATGCGACTCCTGCTGATCCAACTATTGTTGTTCAAACTATTCAATCAAAAGGTGTTCCGGGAACAGCCTCGATTTTATTAACTGATTATAATACGGCTGATAAAAAAGAGTATTCCGTTAACTTCGGCATTAAATCCGTCAACGATGAATTTAACAGCAGCACCTTGGGCAAACAATGGAGTTGGGTAAGAGAAAATCCAGCAAACTGGAGCCTTTCAAAAAAACCAGGATCTCTCGTAATTACCAGTCAAAAAGGAGATATTACTCAGTCAAGTAATAACGCAGAGAACATTCTTTTGCAAAGCGCAAATACAGATTGGACAATTGAAACAAGAATCACATGTTCCAGAAAACCATCAGGATTTTCTCAGAATGCAGGAATCCTGGCTTATCAGGATGATGATAATTTTGCAAAATTGGTATATAGCGCAAGTTTCGGAAGAAGAGGCTTTGGCGGACCAACCGGATCCGGAGTTAGAGCAATTGAACAGCCGGGTGCTGTTCAATTGCAAATAGAAGGCAAAGGAGACCAAAAATCTTTGGCAACTCTTAGTATGGAGGGCATCATAAAGGATAACAATACCTTGATTCTAAAACTTGAAAAAAAAGGCGACCTTTATACAGCATTTTGTTCTTCAGATGGTACAACCTTTACAACAATCGGATCTGCCAACATTGTCTTAAAAGATATAAAAGCCGGATTGATGGTATGTAACGGCGTTACGCCGGCTAGAATGGGTGGTTTTCCAAGAGCCATGCCACAGAACAACCAGCCTGAAACACCCTTTGAAGTTTCATTCGATTATTTTAGGATAACAAATAGCGGACTGAAATAACCGTAAAAATTTAAACATATTACTTCAGCGTTGGTTTTCACATAATAAGCCAATGCTGAAGTTTTTTAACACGTTACAATGAGCCTGAAAACAAAATCGCTACTTTTAATAGGTCTATTACTACTTTCGTACACAAATTGTTCGGCCTCATCCTATAATGCATTAATCAATTATGCAGATGGATTTCTTGCAGCTAGCTCAGATGGACGAATTGACTGGATTTCCGGCTCAGGACAAATTATAAAATCCGAAAATTGTCCCGGAGAAGAACTAAACAGTCTTCTGACATACAATCAACAGGTCGTTACTGCAGGAAATAAAGGCTCCATTCTGATTTCGTCTAATAAAGGAACTTTCCAAAAAGTCGAAACCGGAATAGATCAAAACATATTCACCCTTGCTCTGTTCAAAGACAATATCCTTGCAGGCTCGGAGCAGGGTATACTTTTGATTGGTGATGAAAAAGGAATATTCAAGAAAATGCAGCTTCCCTTACTTGGAAATATTGTCTCCCTTTCTTCCAACACTTCTGATTGTTACGGGGTAACAAACAAGGGTGAAATCATTCATTCAACTGACGGCATCCATTGGACTATTTTTGATTTTAACGAGTTCTATGCTGGATATTACAAAACCAGTCATTTCACACATATTCTGGTAACGGACACTCAAATTGCCATTACAGGAAAGCACGAAGACGGTTCACCGACATTGTTATTTTCCTCCCAAGGCAATGTATGGACTGAAAGATCGCTTACCTACACGGATGAACAAGGTGCCCCTGCTTCTTTGGAAGATACACCTAATAACCTTGTATATATCCCCTCAGACGACTTGTTTATCCTTTGCTGCAGCAGAGGAAAGTTGATGAAAATACCGTCCTGTTCGCATTGCAATAAGCTTATTGAATGCTCAACCAAAGATCTTAAAGGTATTGCATATAATGGAAACACACTGATGGTTGCTGGTGCCGATTATTTCATTAAAGCTATTGATACCAATTGGTAATTCTCACAAAGTTTTCATTCCTTTCATCTTAAAGCCCTTTTGTCAAATTAAGAACGCCGGCTGATAATGGTGCAACGGAAATTGTTACAGTATTATTAATTGGGGTGATCTCCTTTTTTTCGACTTTTACGGCATTAGGGAACGCCATCGAGTTTGCAGCACTGGTTGAACCTGGCGAAATAAAATCATATTTTGCACCGGTCAGAGATTGCCAATCACCATCAATTTTCAGTTCATAAGCATTTTCCGTAGGATTTACCAGTTTTACAATCACTTTTTTCCCGTCTTCAGAAAGGGTGGTTGAAACACTCAAATCGCCTGTTTCACCAGTATATGCCAATTTGTTTTTCGAGAAATTATCATGCCATAACTTTGTCACCAAATAATTTGGTGCAACAAAGAGACCTTTATAATCGAAGTTGATAAAAGCATTATTCCAGTCCGGAGAATCCGTACGGCGGATAAACAGTGCAGCAGCACCCATTTCAACAATTGGTTGCTTTTCACACATATTCAGGAAGCCTCCTGCAAAAAGACCTGTTCGCCAGTCAATGCTATTCAGATTCCATTCTGAAATAAAAAGTTTGATATTCGGATTGGAACTTTTAGCAATCATATCAGCATATTGCTGATATTGGGCGGCCAATTTCTCAGGGCCTGAAGCATATCCGTTAGCACTCTCGTAATAGTGCAGACTTATATAATCAAAATAATTTCCCGAACGTTCGATCATTCCTTTATCTCCTCCGTTCCCAAATCCTCCGCAAACAATAATCTTAATTTTCGGATCGACTTTGCGCATTGCTGAAGAAAACTCTCTGACAGCTGCTTCGTAATTTGCAATGCCATATTCCCACATTTCGTTATCCACCTCCCAATACTTCACATTGTAAGGTTTCGGATGTCCGTTGGCAGCCCGCACCTTACCCCATTTTCCAGTCTCTGGCTCATTACAATAAGCCACCCAGTCACAGGCTTCCTGAAGTATAGAATCATGTTCAGACGCCGGGCGGTCAAAACCAATGCGAACCACCATTACTGGCTCCGATTTAATTTGATTGCAAAGCTGAAGAAATTCATCCGTTCCGAAATCATTCTGATCATAGTTCATCCACATGTAGTGCGGCCAGCGAATGCGTTTTTCCTGAGGACCAATTCCCCATTTCCAACTATATTGTGCAGCATAACCGCCACCCGGCCAACGTAGATTGGTTGGAGAAAGTTCTTTTACAGCTTGATAAATATCAGGTCTAAATCCACCCAATCGAACACCGGTACGCGGCGTCATTGATATCTGATCCACCTGGAGACTCCCATTTTTGACACCAATATTCAGGTTTGCATCTCCTTCATATCCGGACGTACTTAATTTGAATTCGTATTTTTTCCAGGTTGTCCCTGGTTTCCCGATTTTTTGCACAGCTATATCTTTACCACCTGCATTCAACGCAATATTCAGTTCGGCTTTTCCATCACCTTTCGCCCAAATAGAACCCATGTAAGTTTCACTCTTTTTAATAGAGAACGGTCCTTGCTGAACACCTGCCACGGTTGAGCCAGCCTTTATCCTCTGCGAATATTTCATGTTAACCGCATCACCTTTTACCATTTCGAAGTGGCCATTGCCAAATGATTTCCATTGAGGTGCTACAGGCGGATTTACAACTGCTTCAGGCAGACCTGTCATATAGACCAAAAATCTATCCAGGGAAGAAACCTGTATGTTCTTATACTGCGCATCTGTGTAATTAACGCCAAAAGCAATATCGTTTTTTGTAACAGTACTTTCCAAACCAGCAAACGTAAGCACAACATCTCCATCCCATTTTACGGAAACTTCCTTTCCGGAAACAGCAATGTACAAGTTGTGCCAGGTTTCAGCCTGATCTATCTGCCCTGGTTTTATGGGTGCACTGGCAACCACTTCCCAGGTAGCCATCTTTACCGATTTGCCATCACGTCCCTGACGTTCCGTAAGAGACTCCTTTTCGATGGAAAAAGTAGCATCTTTTGCCTGTTGCGGATTCCGTGGATTGGCAGGTTCATATTGTGGATCATGAAGACGAAAACGATATTTTAAACCGTCAGAAATGTTTTTAAACTCGACGCGCATATCTGCATATCCACCGCTCCACATGTGCTGTGCAAGTTTATAAGAACGCCATTTTACATCGGTAGTGATAACATACTTGTCTGTTTCTACAGTTGTCAAAGGGATAGGCTGTTCATACAGAGTAGGTGAATGCAATATATCTTCATCATCTCCATGCCATCCGTCAAAAAAACCATCCCGTGGCGAAATGCCCGGATACTGCTCAGGTTCAAATGAACGCTCTGCCATCATTTCTCCCCAAAGTCCCCCATCGGCCGAATAATAGATGTGTTCAAAAAGCTGACCGTAAATCTTGGGATCAATTACTCCAGAAGGCACTTTTGATTTGATATTAATACTTGCGTTTTTGGATTGCTGTCCGAAAATTGTGCCACAAAGAAATGCTATAGCTGCAAAAGACAAAACCTTTTTCATTTCTGATTTCGTTAAAAAAAATATTGAAGATAAAAATCAGGATTACGAATTATGATAAACCAGAAGAGGAACACAAAAAACAAGTGGAATTTAATATAGTTCCCACCTGTTCTTTATATTATTCATGAAGCCCCATTAATATCGCGGCTATTTATTTGGCCGGAGCCGGGTTTTCCTTGTATTTAAAACCTTGAAGTTTCAACATCTGAATCGCATACCGCTTGCCAAACTCACGGAATCCTGCCGTATTAAAATGGAACTGGTCCGGAGTTCCCTTGACACCTTGGGAAGAGATGATATAAGAGTTGGGAAGCACCTTCGGCAAATTCACAAGTATATCACTATTAAAAGCATAGCAGACTCCATGTTCTTCTTTACTCTTCAATTCACCGGCCAGAAGAGGCACATCCTCAGGTTTAAGATTCAGGTCCTTAATCAAATTGTCATAAATAGACTTCACTTTATTTGGCCATTCCTTGTCTGTCGAGTTTGATTCACCCTGATGAATCAGGATACCTTTGATAACACCATCTTTTTGTGCAATCTTTGCCATATCGACCAAGCGTTTGTAAGGATTCCCGTCGTATTGCTTGCAAATGTTCTGCATCCATGATTCGGCGCCATTCAGATACTCTTTGTAACTGTCCTTTTCCCACAGTTCAATCTTGGCTCCGGCAACAGATACATTAATAACTCCAACACGATATTTCTTAGGAAGATTTGCTACCATTGTCCGCCCAAAAAAGTCAACCGGACCCAAAGCGTTTTCGGGGCGATTGATTGGAGGCGTTGCAACATACCAATTGCCCATCGTCCGGTTCAGTTTTGGATTATCTACGGCTGCCAACATCTGAAACCTTTCATCCACAACTTTATCCTGTTCTTCAGGACGTGCACCAGCTTCCATATTCGATTGACCGAAACAGATGTAGATGAAAAACTTTGGATCTGGTTTTTTCGCTTTTTGCGCAGACACTCCTCCCGTAGTAATAAGCATGATGGCTGTGAGAGCCATAATAAGTTTTGTTTTCATAATCTATTAAATTTTCATTTTGTTAAGATTAGTTCTTCTTCACAGAAAATCTGTAAATAGTTCTTGATTTAAATTTTTCATTGGGATTTAAAGTTGTAGTTGGAAATCCGGATTGATTCGGACTATCGGGAAAATGTTGTGTTTCGAGGGCAAAGCTCGATCGGGTATTAACGGCCTTGTTACCTGTATCTGCTGACTTTTTCCACATCATACCACTTCCGGAAAAAAATTGCAAGCCTGGCTGATCGGTAATCACTTCCATAACACGTCCACTTTCAGGATCATAAACTATTGCATTGACCTTCTCATTTTTATCAAGCACATAGTTATGGTCATATCCGCTAAATACAGCATTGTCATAAGTCTCTCCGATTTTATATCCTATAGGATGTGAAGCTGTAAAATCAAAAGGCGTACCTTTCACCGGCCGAATTTCTCCCGTAGGTATCTGGGTTGCATTCATTGGTGTATATGCTGAAGCTTTTACAGTGAGTATATGATCAAAAATATAACCTTTTCCGACCCCGTGAAGATTAAAATAGGCATGATTGGTAACATTTATGACAGTCTTCTTATCTGTTGACGCTGCATAATCAATGATAATTTCGTTCCTGTCAGTCCACGTATATGTTACCGAAATGTTGACTGTTCCGGGAAAACCCTCTTCCATATCCGGACTGACATAAGTAAATTTAACACCAGGCTGCTTACTGTTTGCAACAATTTCTGAAGTCCAAACCTTTGAAAACCATCCGTTACGGCCACCATGCAACGTATTGGGATTATTATTGATGGGTAACTTGTATTCAGTTCCATCAAGTGTGAATTTCCCATTTGCAATTCTATTTGCAAAGCGTCCAATACTAGCTCCTCCAAACTGATCGCCGTTCACTATTGATTCAAGCTTTTCTGATCCAATTGTAACATTATCCTTATTCCCATTTTTATCAGGCACATCGATTCTAACGATCCTTGCCCCATAATTTGTTAGTTTCAGAATATTTCCCGCCTTGTTTGTTAAGGTATATAGATAAACCACACTTCCTTTGTGATCTCCGAGCACTTCTTTCGTAAACTTGGAGGCTTTTTGTCCAAAGATCATTGTACAAATCAATAGAGTCGCTCCAATCGACAAAATCCTTTTCATATTAAAATCGTTTAAAAATTAGTAGCAATTAAAACCACCAGTGTTTTATGGTAGCACAAATGAACGATTTAAAATTTAAAAGTCAAAACATTTACACCGATTTTGATATACATCCTGACACTATGAAAGATTGGCTTCAAAGCTAAAAAGCCGCCGGCGTCTGACTCAAACGTTTATTCTATATTGGATTTGCAAAATATAGCAGATCTTCGCAGTCTTAAAAATACAGATTCGGAAAGATGGTCGTAAATTAATACCTTTGATGTAAAAAAATAGAATCCATGAGATCTGTAAAGCACAATATCGCCACTATTATTTTGCTTTTTGTCAATTTCCTATTCGCATACAAATATATGTCACGAATATCAAACCTAGCTTGGTTATTAGCAGTAGGTCTTCTGACGGCACAATTGCTGATGTATTTTTATCAAGACAAAACATGTTTATCAAATCATATATTAATCAAAGGGATATTAATAACAACCGTTTTTTTCTGGTTTGGAGTACTGATTTACAGTCATATTAAAGTCCCGATACTATCACTTAACGTCGATAGATGGAGCGTTATAACCTCATTTACGGACGCTTGCCTTCACGGGGATTATCCGTATTATGCCAAATCACATTCCGGCAATCCTCCCGGTCCAATGCCTTTTTACTTTTTATTGGCTTTCCCGTTTTATTTGACCGGAGAATTGGGACTTTTTAGTATTGCCGGCTATGCATTGGCAATCGGATGGATATTAATGCATAAAGATAAAATCCCTCAAATTGGATTTCTTGCCTTTTTCTTATTGACAAGCATTTTTGCAATATGGGAAATTGCAGTGCGGAGCAATATTTTCACGAACGCCATATTGGTCTTGGGATTGTTCATTTATATAGAGAACTGGGATTTCCGGTTCTCATGGAAATTTATCATCCTGGCTTTACTAACAGGATTCCTGCTATCTACCCGAAGCGTTTTCATACTGGTTTATCTAATATGGTTCCTTCCGTATGTATGGAGAAAAGAATTGCCATTCATACGATTATGTGGGTTTATATTTATTGCTGTTATTGGCTTCGGATTGACATTTTTACCTTTGATCCTGGCTTTCCCAAAAGATTTTTTTCTAATGAATCCATTCATCATTGAATCCACATTTCTTGTACCGCGTGCATACACAATGATTTTCATTGTTTTAGCCTGCTGTTGTACTTTTTTTGTAAAAAAGCCTGAAGATCGTTATTTTTACGGAGGATTAAACCTTTTTATGGCCATCGGAATTTATTTCTGTTACCACATTGCGAAGGAAGGCTTGCAACAAGCATACTTTGGAAATGTCGTGGATATTTCATATTTTATTCTCTGTGTTCCTTTTCTACTATGCTATATGACAAAATTTACCACTCAATAACCATGCGTCATTCAAACTTTTCCTTTATTTTCAGTTGTTCATTAGGGCTTTTGACTTTGTGTCTGACGTCCTGCATAACTTCCCGAAACTGGAAATCATCTATTGTTACGGCTTCCAGTTATCACAGCAGCTACGACGATACGACCTTAACAATTGACAACAGCTCTATCCTGATGCCTTACAACAGGATCATAGACCCGGCTGGAACAATTATAAAATTCGGAAATCCGCTGCTTGAAAATCACAGCCTTGACTGCACCTTGTTTTCAGATAACAAGATATTGGCAGTTGAAGACCGGTATGGACTTGCCTTTATAGATGTAAAGGACAAAAAACTTCTTTTCCATCTGAATTATACTGGAATGTATAATGGATTAATGAGTACTTATTCAGGTTTAAAGACAATCAAAATTGGAAATTCCATCCACCTATTCTGGGGAGCAGCAAACCCATCCTCAAATAAGTCTTATATCCTGGATGCCATTTGGGATGGTAAACAAGCAACGATAAACAATTCCATTTACTTTAAAGGAAAAGCACCCTCTCCCATGGCTTTGCCAAATGACATAGCGATTCATAATGAAGATGGTGAAAATTACTTATATGTGGTTTTGAACGGGAACAGTCAATTGACAAAAATAAGATTGAGTGATAAAAAAGAAATATGGACGGCTCAAACAGGAATGGCACCATTTGGGATAGTCCTTGCTTCTGATAAGGCCTACATTAGCAACTGGGCCGGATCCGTTCCGACCGATACTTCCAGAGAAACAGCAGGCATTCCTTATGCCAGTGTTTATATCGATCCGAAAACCGGTGCCACCTCTTCAGGAACAGTCAGTGTCCTGGATTTACAAAGTGGCCGGACAATAAAGGAAATTGAAACAGGCTTACATCCCAATGCCATCATAACTGACAAAAACCAACAATTTGTATATGTCGCAAATGGAAATAGTGATTGCATTTCTGTAATTAATACCCAAAACGATAAAGTTATCGAAACGATCTCTGTAAAATTAAGGGACGAAGAGAATACCTTTATTGGGGATTCCCCCAATGCGCTTGCCATCAACGACAGTGGCACAACTTTATACGTTTCAAATGGTATGGATAACGCAGTGGCTGTAATTAATCTAGGTGAAAAATCATCGGTGTCAGGTAAAGGAAATTCTTTCATAGAAGGATTCATACCCACTGAAGCATATCCGGCCGGTCTCGCTCTGACAAACAATATGCTTTACATATCAAACCTTGAAGGAGAAGGAGCCAAAGCAAGAATCTCAACTGAAAAAAAATTCACCATTCATCAGGAAGAGGCAACAATATCCATTATTCCATTACCGGATAAAAAAACTTTAAAACATTATACCGCAAGGGTTGAAGCTGCGAATATGGTTTTTCGTTCCAAACTCACTCAACTTCTCCCAAGACAAGGAGTTGCAGCAAAGCCTGTTCCTGAACGTATCGGTGAGCCTTCCGTTTTCAAACACGTTGTCTATATTATCAAGGAAAACAAAACTTATGATCAGGTTTTGGGAGACATGAAAGAAGGTGACGGCATGAACACCTTGTGTATCTATGGAGAGGATGTAACACCCAATCAACACAAGTTGGGCAAAGACTTTTTGCTTTTAGACAATTATTATGCTTCAGGCAAATGCTCCGCCGAAGGCCATTCATGGACCGACGCGGCCATTGTGACCGATTATCTGGAAAAGAACGTCCGGGCTTGGTTTAGAAGCTACCCCCATGTTCTTGCAGATGCGCTGGTTTATAACAAAAAAGGATTTATCTGGAACAATGCGCTTGACCACGGAAAAACAGTAAGAATATACGGAGAAGCCTGCACCCCTGAATGGAAAGATAAATCCGACTGGGAAACCTTATACCAGTCATACCTTGACGGTAAAAAGATTGAATTTGAAAATAAAACAACCATCTCCAGAATAAAGCCTATCCTATCACCAACCTACCCTGGCTTTGATGGTCCGGCAAGCCCCGATCAGATACGCGCCGGGGCATTTATAAAAGAGTTGAGGCAGTTTGAAGAAATGCCGGATGATCAGTTACCCCAATTGATGATCCTGGCTCTTCCGGCAGACCACACAGTTGGCATGCGGGAAGGATACCCAACCCCAAGAGCAATGGTTGCAGACAACGACCTGGCTCTTGGAAAAATCATAGAAGCTCTTACAAAAAGCAGATTCTGGAATTCCACCGTCGTCTTTGTCACCGAAGACGATTCACAATCCGGGTGGGATCATGTTTCAGCTTACAGAACAACAGGATTTGTAGTTAGCCCCTATTCACAATTAAAAAAGACCATACATACCAATTACAACCAAACCTGTATGGTTCGTACAATTGAACAAATATTAGGAATTCCACCTATGAATGTCATTGATGCGACAGCACTTCCGATGTTTAATTGTTTTAATGCCACTATTGATTCATCCACTTATAAGATTGTAGAAAACCGGATCCCATTGGATGAGATGAATAAGCGCGTTGTCACTTTAACAGGCCGGGCCAAAAAATATGCCCTACTCTCCGCCACACCTCAATATGACAACATCGACAGCGGCAATGATGATCTTTTGAATCACATCCTATGGTTTGCGACCAAAGGAAACACACCTTATCCAAAGCAGATGACGATTCCTTTAAAAGACAGAGAAGAAGACGATGACGATTAACAGACATCAAACTTCCACAAGTCGGCCAGCCTTAAATAACCATGTTTAATTTCTTAAACAATCTTTTTCCTAAAGACATAAATCCGAAATCGATTAATTTATTCATTTTGAATGCGTACTTTTGTAAAAAGCGGGGAGGTTATAAGTTTAATAGCCATTACAGTTTATTTTACGGACTGCACAAGAACCGTATTGGTTTTACACATATATGATCGAAAAACTTATAATTACAATTACCTCACATCCACTCTGGGGACGCATTCTTCAACCTGTGCTGATTCAAGAAGAATCCACAGGCTTCTTATCCATTCAGGAAAATGTAAACACAAAGTCTCCATTGTTTTCGAAATTGGACAGTCAATCGATGGAAATTGTCCAACTGGCGGAAAAGATATCAGACAAATCCCTGATAAAAAGCTATTCAAAAGAGAAAACAATTGTTGATTTTCATAAGAAGGTAACTCCTGAAACGATTGAGAATCTTATCCGGCCTTGCATAGAAAGCTACCAAAAGAAAATAATCAACATTCTGTGCAAATCGGATATTCCGCTTTATGTAAGAGAAAGTACTAAAATTCGTATGCTGTATGATACGGATCGGGTTATTTTTTCGGATAATTCGGCCCAAGCCGTTTTTAATTTCATAAAAAACGAAGATTCAAGTATCCGGTACTTTGTTCATGTGAAATGGGAAAACGAAGAATTAAACCTGAATGCAAAATCCTATTATGTAATCTGCAGTAAACCAGCCGTACTGGTAGTTGAAAACAAATTGCTCATCTTCGACGACATAGACATAAAAAAACTAATTCCGTTCTTTTCAAAAACACATATAGACATTCCAGCTGCATCGGTTGATAACTATATCAGGAAATTTGTCCTGAACTGTGTCGAAAGTTATGAAGTTAAATCGGAGGGCATTGACATACATCAAATAAAGCCGAATCGACAAGCAACGTTATCACTTGAGAACGACTTGAACATGGCACCTGTCCTGACGCTGAATTTCAAATATGGGGAAAGGCTTTATCCATTGGACACCCCAAACAAAAAAATCGTTTTTGCCGAAACACATAACGGAGAAACATCTTTATCGTGGTTCTATCCAGATAAAGAATGGGAACTTTCTTTGAAGAAAATGTTGATAGAAGGAGGATTGAAAAAGTCAGGTCTGAATCAATTTTCTTTAGATCAAAAAGATGAAACGGAAAGTCGAGAACCTGAGGACGTTTCAACAATGGTTGACTGGATCCGCCAACATCAGGACATTCTAAAAAACTTTAATTTTACACAAGAATTTCATAACAAGATCTATTTCACAGGTGAAATATCCTTAGATACGGAGATAGAAACAAAACAAGACTGGTTCGACATCCATTGCGAAGCCGTTTTCGGTGAATTCAGAATACCTTTTAACCGTTTCAGAAGCCATATTCTAAACAACATTCGGGAATATGTATTACCGGACGATTCCATTGCCATCTTACCTTTGGAATGGTTTTCCAGATACTATGAGCTCATGTTGTTCAGTAAAAAATCAGGAGAAAACATTCGTCTAAAAAAATATCACTTCCAATTGGTCAATACACTTGAGGGGAAGACTCTGCCTGCCTCAAAACAGACGGATGATTCAAAAAAAGTCTTTGAAGTTCCTGCAGAAATATGTGGCACACTAAGGAATTACCAACAGGCCGGATTCTCATGGTTGATCTATCTTTATGAAAACAATTTTGGAGGAATCCTCGCCGACGATATGGGTTTAGGCAAGACAATCCAGACAATAGCCTTGTTGCAACACATCGCAGATCAACAAAAAGAGACAGGCCAAAATCCGCCTTATGTCCTTCCATCTCTAATTGTAATGCCGACTTCCCTGATTCACAACTGGAAAAACGAACTGAACCGTTTCGCTCCAAAGTTGAAGGTTTATGAATACGTAGGTGCCAAACGGCTAAAATCAAATGACATAGATGATTTTTTTCACCTTTATGATGTCATTATCACGACCTACGGCACACTTCGGAACGATATTGAACAACTTCAACTTTGTTCCTTTCACCATTTGATTCTCGACGAAAGTCAATATGTCAAGAATCCAGACTCCTTATCTTACAAAGCCGTAAAAAAGATAAAATCAAAATACAAACTGGCACTTACCGGTACACCGGTGGAAAACTCCCTGACAGATTTATGGGCGCAAATGAACATTGTCAACGAAGGTTTGCTGGGAAGCTATACAGCCTTCAGAAATGCTTATATCAACCCCATCAATAAAGACAGCAAGGAAAAAGAAGACGCCTTACTGCGAATGATTCAGCCGTTTATACTGCGCAGGACTAAAGACCAGGTGGCTCCGGAACTGCCTCCACTGTCGGAAAAAACTGTTTATTGCAACATGGAAGAAGTACAGGAAAAATGCTACAATGTTGAAAAGAACAGATTAAGAAACAGCTTAGTCGAAAATGAAACAGATATGAATGCTCAGAGAGTCAACTTTCTGGCTCTTCAAGGATTGACACGGCTTCGTTTGCTGGCAAATCATCCCCTGCTAATGGATGCTGACTACAATGGAGGATCAGGCAAATTTGACGAAATAATCATGCGATTTGAGACACTTAAATCCGAGAATCACAAAGTGTTGATCTTTTCCTCTTTTGTAAAACACTTACATCTTCTGGCCAATCATTTTGATAAAGAGAACTGGAAATATGCCTGGCTAAGCGGTTCAACAAGTGGAACAGACAGAGAAAAGGAAATCAATAAATTTATGCAGGAATCCGATGTCAATTGTTTCCTTATATCATTAAAGGCAGGCGGTGTCGGATTGAATCTTACTGCAGCGGATTATGTTTTCATTATAGATCCGTGGTGGAATCCGGCTGCAGAGATGCAGGCACTAAGTCGTTCTCACCGGATCGGACAAGACAAGAGTGTAATGGTCTACCGCTTTATCTCTCTGGAAACCATAGAAGAAAAAATCCGTCGGTTACAGGAAAGCAAGGCGAAGTTGGCAAAGACCTTTATCACCTCCAGCAATCCTCTTTGTGACCTGAAACAGGAAGAATTGGACTCATTGTTAGGATAGAGCTTTCATACTTTGTTACAATCGAACCAAATCGTATATTTGCAAAAAATTAGTTACAATGCGTTTAATTGGACGGATCATTAAATGGTTTATCATTCTTTTTTTCTCCACCTCCATTCTGGCCGTATTGGTATTACGCTTTGTCCCTGTCTATTTCACCCCGTTAATGGTCATACGCTCGGCGCAGCAAATAAGTAAAGGTGAAAAAATTGTGTTGCACCATACCTGGGTGCCAAAAGAAAAAATATCCAACAACCTGAAACGGGCAGTCATTGCCTCTGAAGATCAACAATTTTTTTACCACTGGGGATTTGACGTAAAGCAGATACAAAATGCAGTTGAAGAAAACGGAAGACGGAGACGTCCCCGCGGAGCAAGTACGATCAGCCAGCAAACAGCCAAGAATGTTTTCCTTTGGCCACAATCTTCCTGGTATCGAAAAGGAATCGAAGTATATTTCACCGTACTGATAGAAGCCTTCTGGAGCAAAGACCGCATTCTGGAAGTTTACCTGAATTCCATTGAAATGGGTAAAGGCATTTATGGTGCAGAGGCGGTTGCCAAAGATCACTTCAAGACAACTGCAGCCAAACTCAGTGCCGGTAAAGCAGCATTGATCGCCGCCTCACTCCCCAGTCCGCTTCATTTTAATTCACAATATCCATCCCGATACCTATTCATGCGTCAGGCAGAGATACTTCAACAAATGAGGTATATTGAACTTCCTAAAAACAAATAATTTTCACAAATCGCACAAGTTTACAATGTACGATCATTTATGAGCACAGATGTCATACTTAGGGAACCGGCAACCAGCTTGTCATTAAATAAAGTAAGCGTATCGCCCTCTTCCTTAAGGGCGAGCGCACAGACAAGAGGTATGAAATGTTCCGGAGTCGGCACGGCCAAAAGGATGGCTTTACCTTGTTTTTCGTAATCTATTAAAGATTGGAAATCGCCGCCAAGCAGCCAGGCTTTCATTTTCTCATTTGCTTCAACAGCCCAGTCATAACCGTAATTTTCCTTGTCAAGAGCCCGGTAATCAACCAAACCAAGGTTATGCACGATGTTCCCGCTTCCAACAATCAGTATACCCTTTTGACGCAGCGAACCAAGCCTCTTAGCCAATTCGAAATGATACTGCGCCGGTCTGGAAAAGTCAATACTTAGCTGGACAACAGGCACATCCGCATTTGGATACAGGTGCCTGAGAACACTCCAGGCTCCATGATCCAGACCCCAGTTGTGATCCAACTCAACGCTTACAGGAAGTAAAAGTTTCTGTATTTCACCGGCAAGTTCAGGACTTCCTTTCGCCGGATATTTTACATTATACAACTCTTGGGGAAAACCCTCAAAATCATATATCGTGGGAGGCATTTTCATTGCTGTAACTTTTGAGCCTCTTGTGCACCAGTGTGCAGAAATGCAAAGTATGGCCTTCGGCTTCGGAATCACTTTCGAAACGGCTCTGAAACCTCGGACAAAACTATTTTCTTCAATAGCATTCATAGGACTCCCATGTCCCAGAAACAATACCGGCATTCTTTCCGTTTGTGGAAAATTATCTAAAAAATCGATTTGGTTATCCATCCTAATAAATTCTAATACCTATTTATATTCTAATACCCTGTTGAAAATGTTAAGTGCCGTAAAAATAATATAATAAACTTTACGATTAGTCCAAGCTTGCAACTTTTACTTACTTTTGTGATATGAGACTCTATCTGAAAAGACAGATCATAATTTCGTGGCTATTACTTTTTGCCATAGCACCTGTTGGTATTGTAAAAAGTTTACACACCCATGAACAGTTGGCGAGCACAGAAAATGCCTGTTCTACGGACCCGTGCAACTGCCTTATCTGTCAGTTTCAGATGTTGCCTTTTCTGGCGGCAACCAGCTTCCATATATCTTTCCATCAGACTCTTATTATCCTTAAGCCGGTTGTCTGCCTCTGCAAGACTTTAAAATCAACACCTCACTTCTACTCTTTACGGGCGCCCCCCTTCTTATTATTTTAACCCATATCATGCCCTTTCATGGGTGTATTGTATCTTCTTTACAATTTTAATAAAATAATAAGAATAGCTATGAGAAAATATTTTTTGTCTCTTGCTTTTTCCTGGTGTGTCATTATGCCAGGATGGAGTATAAATATATCACAACCTTCCTTAGACGCCTGTATCATGGGACAAATTACTGATAATAAATCAAAAGAACAATTACCAGACATAAATGTATCGGTAAAAGGGACAACAATCGGGACAATGACGGATGCCTCCGGTACCTTTAAGCTCAACAATCTGCCGGCAGGTAATCTTATACTTGAATTTAAATCAGTTGGATATCAAACTTTATCAAAGAAAGTCACCGTAGATAAAAATAGTACCACAGAAATAAATGTAGCCATGGATCAGGACTTAATTTCTTTGGATGAAGTCGTTGTCTCTTCCAACAGAAATGAAACGGTCAAACGCCTCGCTCCCACCCTTGTCAATGTTTTGGATAAGAAATTGTTTGAGAACACAAACGCCTCCTGTCTAGCCCAGGGACTGGACTTCCAGTCGGGCGTTCGTGTGGAGAATGATTGCCAGACCTGTGGGACGGAACAGGTAAGAATAAATGGACTGGACGGTCCTTACACGCAAATATTGATTAACTCCCGTCCGGTTCTCGGTTCTTTGGCCGGGGTGTACGGGCTGGAACAAATTCCGGAAAGCATGATAGATCACGTAGAAGTTGTAAAAGGCGGAGGATCGGCTCTATATGGTTCTTCTGCCATTGCCGGAACAATCAATATAATCACCAAAGAGCCGGACAACAATTCAGCATCTTTGTCACATGAACTTACCTCTATCGGAGGAAGCAACGCTTTGGACAACAATACGGATATAAATGCATCCTTTGTTACAAATGAACATAAAGCGGGTGTGGCCATGTATGCTCAAAGCAGATACCGTGACGGCTATGATCATGACGGTGACGGTTATACAGAACTTCCGGAATTAAGGACTCAGATCATTGGCTTTAGATCCTATCTTAAGACAAGTGATTACTCCAAATTAAACATCGAGTATCACAACATTAACGACTACCGGCGTGGAGGCGACAACCTGAGTCTTCCACCCTATAAGGCGGACGTTGCAGAGCAGGCCGAGCACAAAATAAACTCAGGAGGAGTCGATTTCAATCTATTCACACCGGATTACAAAAACAAGATCAATCTGTACAGTTCCATACAAAGCACCCGCCGTCAGAGCTATTCCGGTACAGATTTCGACCTGAATGCCTATGGCAATACCAATGAACTGACGAATGTTGAAGGTGCCCAGTACACCCGTGAAATAGATAACCTCTTATTTATGCCTGCAGAACTGACAGGTGGCGCGGAATTCTCCTATGACCATCTTCAGGATCAGATACTTGGTTATAACCGGAATATTGTTCAAACCGTTCATATTGAAAGCGCCTATCTGCAAAATGAATGGAAAACAGACAGGTGGGGCTTTCTTCTTGGCGGGCGTGTCGATAAACACAATCTGATTGACCATGCCATTTTTAGTCCGCGTGTTACTTTAAGATTCAACCCGATAAAAGAGGCAAATTTCCGAATGAGTTATTCCACAGGCTTCCGTGCTCCTCAGATTTACGATGAAGACCTTCATGTTTCTGCAGTAGGCGGACAAGTCTCCTTGATTTCTTCTGCACCAAATCTAAAAGCGGAGCATTCACAAAGTCTCAGCGTATCTATGGATCTTTACCATACCTTTGGCGCTATTCCGACTAATTTCAAGCTCGAAGGTTTTTACACCGATCTCAACGATGTCTTTGTCCTAAAAGATATCGGGACGGATAATCAGGGCAATATCTTAAAAGAACGGACAAACGGGTCAGGAGCTAAAGTAATGGGAATCACGGCTGAAGGAAAAGCAGTAATTTCTTCTCTGGTACAGTTGCAAGCCGGAGCCACTTTGCAAAAAAGCAGATATGATGAAGCGGAGAACTGGAGTGACACAGAAGACCTCTCAACGACAAAAATGCTTCGCACACCGGACTTCTACGGCTATTTCACAGCCACCCTTACCCCTGTCTGGAAGTTATCCGTTGCTTTCTCGGGTACTTATACAGGCAGTATGCTGGTACCTCATGCGGCAGGATACATTGCCAAGGATGAAAATGTCACGACACCGGACTTTTTTGATATGAATATGAAAATCAGCTATACCTTTCCCGTCTGTCATCAAATCAACCTTCAATTGAATGCAGGTGTACAAAATATCTTTGATGCTTATCAGTCTGACTTAGACAAAGGAAGATACCGCGATTCGGACTATGTATATGGTCCGTCTTTACCAAGAAGTTATTTTGTAGGAACAAAAATCAGCTTTTAATTCTACCTTGACAGATTAGAAAAAGTAAAGGATATGGACAAACACTGGCCAGCATAGCGGGCAGGTTCAGTGTCCATATTGCTGATTATCAGCACATATGCCAGAACAAGACAAAGCGATTCTTCGATAAGGCGGAGATATATGGCAAAGGTGTGCTCATGAGTAACTTACGAAACATAGAACGGATCAGCGAAGAGACGGATGAAGTTTATACCTGACATTTGTCTCGTCACGCTATATGGTGTTTGGCACGCTGACGGGAGGATTTTCTTCTAACGCTCTCAATGTTTAATACATTTTCCAATGCGTTCTTGATATACGCATTAATAGTAATTCCGGTCTCCTGTGCCGCATTTGCTATTTTATTATGAATTTCCGGGGTGAGCCTGACATTAAGTGTCCCACTATAAGCCTTGCGAGGTTCTACTCCACGAGTTTTGCAACTTTCTAAATAAGAATCAATACCTGCTTCAAAATCAGCTCTCAACTCTTCAACGGTTGTACCTTCATAGCTAATCATATCTTTGCTCATTCCAAGAACTTTTCCAAATAAACAAGTATCTTCTCCGCTGTATTCAACGCTTCCGATATAACCTTTGTATTTTAGATTCCCCATATTATTTTTCAATAAAGTTGTTTTCCGTTAAAAATTCTAATACCTGCTTCATTACGTAACTTTTAATAACATTAGCAGGGTGAGGCTTATGTACTCCGTAAGATAGATTCTTTTCTTCGTTTATAAACTCCATACGCGAACCTGACGTTTTCCCTTTTGATCCAATTTCAAAACCGAAAAGCCTAAAAAGTCTGACCAATTCTTCAAAAGTAAAATTATTTGGCAAAGATTTAAAACGATCAACCAGCTTTTCCTTTGTGCCCATCTCGTTGTTTATTGCAATCAAAAGTATTTATTTGTGTGCAAATGTAACTACATATAGTTGCAAATAAAAACAAAAAAGAATGAAAGAAAACGCTTTAAGAAAAATTTAACAGTTTATGGTAGTTCACTCATCAAAAAATGTCTTGAGTTTTGCGATTTCAGTGTTTTGATAGTATTAAACAAATATTTTGGACTTTTTTTTGGACTTTTTCTAATCTGTCAAAGTAGATTTAAATAGAGGTACCATTGTATGATATAACGCTCGCAGGTCATTATAGAACGCCAGACAGGATCTCACATCAATAAAGAAATTGTGCAGAATCAATTCGTAAGCTGTCGTATGTTAAGGCATAGATCTTTATTTCAGCTTGGTTTCACTTTATCTTTGTCAAAAAGATAAATCCTAAAAATATGGCACTTTCAATTAGTCCGCTTGCTTGTCCGCAAAACCACCGTTGTCCAATTATCCGCTTTTGTCCGGCAGGAGCCATTTCTCAGAATGGTTTTGGCCTGCCGGTCATTGATAAAGAGAAATGCATCGAATGTGGAAAATGCTTTAAACGATGTCCCATGAGGGCTGTCGTAAAGTAACGGACAATGGTTTTCCATTCTTAATTTAACAAACTAAATCGATATGAAATTTAAAGCCGCTATTCCAATTGGAATCTTGTTATTCAGTTCTTTTATGGCAATAAATGCACAAAGTGTTACTGAAACAAACTCAAAAGAAGTCTATACAATGCTTCAAAATACCAAAAAATGGGTGGTTCTTGATGTACGTACCGCCGGTGAATTCAGCCAGGGACATATCAAGGGAGCTATAAATATTGACATCAACCAACCCGATGCCCTTACAAGTATCGGGAAGCTTGATCACAAAGCCAAATACATTGTTCATTGCCGTACAAATCGTCGCAGCAAAATAGCAGTGGACTATATGACACAGAACGGATTCAAAACCGTCTATCAAATGATGGATGGAATGAATGGATGGATGCAAAATCAACTCCCAACCGAAAAATAACAAGACCCAAAACAGTGATTGATTCATCAGATGACGTCTTTCAGATAACCTATCCAATAAAAAACAACATCATGGCAAAAAAAGAAATTGTAACAACCAAATGGCTTGACAACATGGCTTTCGAATCAGAAGCCGATGGTCATAAAATAATACTTGATGCAAATCCGGAAATGGGTGGAGAAGACCTTGGTCCCCGGCCAAAACCTTTAATGCTTGTGGCTTTGGGAGGATGTTCAGGTATGGATGTGATTTCCATCTTAAAAAAGATGAGGGTTGTGCCGGATAAATTCAATGTACAGGTAGAAGGCGAACTTACCGAAGAAGACCCGAAGCATTTCTATAAAATTCACGTGATTTATGAATTTACCGGTAAGGACCTCCCGATGGACAAACTGAAAAAAGCCGTAGAACTTTCGGAAGAGAAGTATTGCGGTGTAGGTGCCGTGTACAAAAAAACAATGGAACTTACTTCCGAAATAAAAGTTATTGACTCCTGATAAAAAAAATGACTAAGCTGGATCCAGAAAAACACCAACTTCATTTATATAAAACACCTTGACCAACTAATCAATTGGTCAAGGTAAATCATTGCAACGCTGTACAGCGTTGCCACCTTATCCTGTACAGCACTTTGGTACTTCGGTGTACAGCATTACAACATATAAATTCTGTATGCATGGGATTTCAACCGTAATCGGAGCAAAGATATTTGAGTCAACAGGTTAATCACTCCAGTCCTGAACTCTTTTTCATGAATTGCAAGCAATTGATTTTACGCTTGCTGAATGTGCTTTTTAGGTATACCTATTCTGACTTTTTCAACTAAATTGCAAAAGAGCCAATCAGGTTTACGTTTTTGACTCTGTGTTTATCATAAAAGCAGACTATGCTTTTCCGCTTCGGCAGTCTCTCCCCTCCCCTTTTACAAACAAAAAAGCAAAAGACAATTTATCTTAAATTTCTCCGTTTTATCAGCCAGGTTCTCAAACTGTCAAAAAAAACACGATATTTGTTAATCAAAGGACTTAGGACTTACATCATTCACATATAATGAATAACACAGATACCGTTTCGACGGATATATTAATTATTGGCGGTGGCCCTTCAGGTTTAGCCACTGCCATTCATCTTGCAGACATTTTAAAGCAAAAAGCATTGGACCGCCGCATCCTTCTTATAGATAAAGGCAGTTCTATCGGAAGCCATATTCTGTCGGGTGCAGTCATCAAGGCAGATGTCTTTAAGCGTTTATTACCGGATGTTGACTTCAGCGAAATACCGTTTAATGCCAAAGTCACACAAGATAAAACAGTTTTACTGAGTGAAAATGGGTCGATGGAATTGCCGATCCGTGTTCCTTATATGAGTAACGCAGGTAATTATACGGCATCTTTGGGCCAAATTTGCCGCTATCTGGCCCAAAAAGCCGAAGAAAAAGGCGTTGAAATCTATCCCGGCTTTTCGGTTGATGAGATTTTGTACAAGGACAGTAAAGTGATTGGTGCCAAAACAATCGACACCGGTGTGGATGCTCATGGAAAACAGATGGAGAATTTCCAGCCCGGAACACGTATTGAAGCAAAGCTAACCATATTTGCTGAAGGAACCAGAGGCAGTTTGGCAAAGAAACTGATTCAAAAATATGCGCTGGACAAAGATAAAAACGCTCAAATGTATTCTCTGGGTTGCAAGGAATTGTGGAGCGTCCCGGAAGGCAATATCAAGCCCGGAGAGATTTATCATACCATGGGTTACCCCTTGAATCTGAAAGAATTCGGTGGTGGCTTCGTGTATGGATTGAATGACAACAAAGTAGCTGTTGGGCTGGTTGTCGGTCTTGAATATCAGGATCCCACGTTCGATGTGCATGATGCTTTTCAGGTATGGAAAACGACTCCGTTTGTATCGAAATTCCTGAAAGGCGGGAAGTTGGTGGAATACGGTGCCAAGACATTGCCCGAAGGCGGTTATTATTCCATTCCAAAACTCTTTACCGATAACGCGCTCATCGTGGGCGACAGTGCAGGGCTGATTACCATGCCGGCATTAAAAGGTGTCCATCTTGCCATTACTTCAGGCATGCTGGCTGCCAAAACGGCTGCTGAAGCATTGATTCAAAACGATTTCTCAGAAAAAACACTTGGACTTTACGAGTCGTTGATGAAAGACAGTCTGATTTACAAGGAAATGTATCCGGTTCGGAATTTCAGACAAGGTTTCTCCAAAGGATTGCTGCCAGGTGGAATAAATTTCGGGACACTACTGATAACCGGTGGCGCGGGATTTTTCGGAAAGCTCAGATCACATCTGGACAAGGATGCAACCCTCACCCTGAATGCATTCACCGGCAAGCCTTTCAAAGAAAGGTTCAAAGGGAAATTAGACTTTGATAAAATACGGACTTTCGATAAAGTGACGGATGTCTATTATTCCGGTGTCAGTCACGATGAGGAACAAGTCCCTCATGTAAAAGTCAACAACCCCGAATCATTCAGTGCCATCAATATCAAGCAATATGGTGCGCCTTGCCGGTTTTTCTGTTCAGCGGAAGTTTATGAACTCCATACGGACAAAAGCGGACACCAGGAGCTGAGGATTCATGCGGAAAACTGTTTGCATTGTAAAACCTGCGACATTAAAACACCTGGTGACGGTATTACTTGGTCGGTTCCAAATGGAGGCAACGGCCCCGAATATCAGAATATGTAATTTTACAAAAACAAAGAAGAATGGCTCTCACAATTATAAGTTTGATCAAACAAGTACCTCTCGTCACTGAAATGAGAATGGGTGAAGATGGTTTGATGGACAGAACAAAAGCAAAGTCGATGATCAACAATGATTGTCAGTTTGGTCTTGAAGCTGGATTACAACTCAAAAAACAATATCCCGATGCAAAATTAGTCGTCTGTTCCATGGGGCCGGGTTCCTTTGAAGCCTCCTTGAGAAGGGCTATCTCCATGGGTTACGATGAAGCCTATCTTTTGTCGGACAGAAAACTGGGTGGTAGTGATACGTTTGCTACAGGGCTGGCTATCGCAACAATGCTTAAACATTTAGGCTATACCAAAGATGCAAAAGAGCCTTTCATTGTGTTTGCCGGACGTCAGACCAGTGACGGAGACACAGCGCATGTGCCGTCCCAGGTTGCCGGAAATCTGGAAATTCCCCAGGCCACTTTTGTAGAGAAGGTGGAAGCCGATGGTAAAGGAAACGTCATAGCAAGACGGATCATCGAAGGCGGATATCAAATGATGAAACTGCCTATGCCTTGTGTTATTTCCTTGACACCTACAGGCATTCCTCCCCGAAAACCGTCTTTAAGTGGTGCCATTAAAGCCCGGAAAGCAACCATCACCGTTTTCGGTATCGCGGATATCGGTTTGAGCACGGATAAAATCGGGATAAGCGGTTCACCGACCATCGTTGCCAATGTGGTAAACATCGTTAGCGAAAGAGCCCCGATTATTATGTCGGCCGGTGATACGGATGCATCGCTCGTAGACAATTTGATTTCGAACTTCAATAAAGGATCGAATGTCCTGGAAAAGAAAGTTAAAGTCGAAAAGGAAGTGTCGAAAAGTCCGGATTTCCCCATTGTCGACAACAGAAACGGAGCAAAAGGTATTCTTACCTGGGCCGAAGTTACCAACGGGAAAGTGTCGCGTCCTTCTCTCGAACTGCTTACCCCTGCCCGAAAGCTGGCCAATGAGCTGGGAAACGACACAAAGATTATGACCGTTCTTATCGGTAAAAATGTCCAGCCAATGGCACAAACATTGATTGAACATGGGTCGGATGAAGTAATCATGGTCGACAATGACAAACTCGAAGAATATCTGGTATTGCCTTTCTCCACTATCTTTACGCAAATCATTAAAGAAAGGAAACCCGAAATTGCGCTTTTTGCAGCAACAACGTCAGGCCGGGAACTGGCACCCCGTATTGCCGTTCAAACGGACAGTGGCGTTACAGCAGACTGCACGGGACTGGAAATAGGAGAATATATCAACCACAAAGAAAAAATCATCAATAGACCGATTCTTCACTCACGCCGGCCAACTTATGGAGAGAGCAAGCTGGCTACGATCTTAGGTTTTGTTTATCCTCAAATTTCAACCGCACGTCCGGGAACTTTCGAAATACCAAAGGAAGAAAAAGCACGTACGGGTATTCTTTCAACTTTTGAGCCAACACTCGAAGACAAAGATTTCAGCGTTGAAATATTACAAACAGTAAGAGGCGAAGGCGGCCTGCAAAATCTTTTTGAAGCAGATGTCATCGTTTCGGGCGGCAGAGGTGCCACCGGCGACAATCTGGGATTGATAAAAAAACTGGCAGAAGCGCTAAAAGACAACGGCGTGAATGCAGAATGGGCATGCAGCCGTGTTGTAGTGGACGAAGGTGTTGCCGAATATGCACATCAGGTTGGACAAACCGGAAAAACCGTACGGCCAAAAGTCTATGTTGCCGTTGGCATTTCAGGTGCCATACAGCATCTTTCTGGAATGAAAGAATCAGAAAAGATAATTGCCATTGACCACAACCCCAAAGCCCCGATTTTCCACAATGCCGATTTCGGTATTATCGGTGAATACGAAGACATTGTTCCGGAGCTCATCGAACGCGTAAAAAGCGGATTTACTTTTGGGGTAAAAACAAAACATACGTAACTTATGGTTAAAACAGAAAAGAAGTAACGTAGTGGTTTTATAAGGTTTTGAGGGACTAAGACCAATTCTATCCGAATATTTCCCTCAATTCCTGATTGTTTAGTTTTCCGATCCAATTTTCTCCGGTAGAAATTGTCATATCTGCCAAATGCTTCTTGCTTTGGATCATAGCATCAATACGCTCTTCGAAAGTGTCTTTGGTGATACACCGGTGCACAAAGACATTCTTTGACTGCCCAATACGGTAGGCACGGTCTGTGGCCTGTGACTCTACCGCCGGATTCCACCACAAATCGTAATGAATCACGTGAGAAGCTGCAGTCAGATTCAGACCTGTGCCGGCTGCTTTTAACGACAAAATAAAAACTTTGTCTGCCCGGTTGTTCTGAAAACGATCAACCATATCCTGACGTTCTTTCAAACTACATCCTCCATGGTAAAACATAGGCTTTTCACCCGATTGTTCTTCAAGAATTCGGACCAGAATATCGCCCATCTCCTTGAATTGTGTAAAGATCAGGACTTTCTCATTTCGTTCAAGAATAGTCTCTGTCAAATCAAGCAATAGTTCAGCCTTTCCCGATAAATCGGATGGGGATTTCATGATGAAATATGTGATAGTGATTATGAGATCTATAGTGATTAATAGCGGAAGCCTACAACGAAGAATTGTTTGCGACAGTGTCGCAAACGTTGAGTTGGAGCCATTTTATTGAACTGGTTTCAATAGAAGATATTACTAAGAGGCTTTTTTATCAACAAATGTGCATTGCCGAACATTGGAGCGTTCGCACTCTCCGTCAAAAAGAAAACGCGATGCATTTTGAGCGGACAGTTATTGCAGCAAAACCCGATGATGTTCTAGTTCAGCAATTGCAGACCATATCGAGTGGAAATATAACTCCAGATTTGGTTTTTTTGCTTGGCGAAGAATATATCAAAGTGGCTCAATATCTCACTGCTTTACCCAACAAACAATGGTTCATTGACAAACTTAACAAAGCTATTACCATTGCACAACAGAATGCTCATTTAAGTCAGCATATTGCAGAAAATAAGTAAATGGAAAACATCATCGTCAACATATCCTATTCTCAAACCGGCAAAGCGACCAGCACCAACAATATGGGTTGGTGGAGGTCAAACAAACTAAAATAATATTTACTGACAATCTTTTGTATAACAAATTGTTATTTAGTTTATATTTGCAACTAAGTCAATAGTGTCCAGTTATTGACAATTTTCAACCTTATAAATGACCTTATCAAATATCTTATTAACCATAAAAAACAAAAGAAGACAGAATGAAAAAGAAAACGTTTTTTTTACTGATGGTTTTGTTCGCATTCATGATACCGGTTGCCGTGATGTCAATGATTGCAATGACCGGAGATGGAAAGATAGCCCCTCCGAGACCCGAAGGTCCATGCGACATTTATGCCGCAGGAGGAACTCCTTGTGTAGCTGCCCATAGTAGCACGCGAGCCTTGTACGCATCATATAATGGTCCACTGTATCAGGTTATGCGCCAGTCGGACGGGAAAAAGCTTGATATAGGAGTAGTACAACCCAGCGAAGGAGACCCTGGTGGATATGCCAATGCTGCTGCTCAAGATGAATTTTGCGCCAATACCTATTGTTGGATAACTGTTTTATACGACCAATCCGGCAAAGGCAACAACCTTGTTCAGGCGCCTCACGGCGGTTTCAGTGGCCCTGCCATGGGTGGGTTTAACAATATACCAATAGCCGATATGGCACCAATTACCCTAATGGGACACAAGGTCTACGGTATCTTTATTGCTCCGGGAATGGGGCTTCGCCTGAATGATGCAAAGGGTACCGCTGTTGATGATCAAGCCGAAGGTCAGTACTGGGTTATCAATGGTAATCATTACAACTCCGGATGTTGTTACGATTATGGAAATGCCGAAACCGATAGCCGTGATGATGGAGACGGTACGATGGAAACCATGTATTATGGCAATGCCAGTTCGTGGTATAAAGGTGAAGCTCCCGGTCCATGGATCATGACCGATCAGGAAAACAATCTTGTGGGTTGTGTCAACCCCAATCCAAACGATAAGTACTGTCCGAATTTACAAAGTATTTCATGGCGCTTCGTAACCGCAATGGCTGATGGAGAGTCACACCATTGGAGATCTATGGGTGGAGATGCTCAAAATGGGAACCTGGGCATTATGTTTGACGGGCCACGGGTTACCAATGACAGAAACAGTTACGACCCAATGCGTAAACAAGGCGCTATCCTTTTGGGTAATGGTGGAGATAACAGCAATGGCTCTCAGGGAACATTTTACGAAGGTGCCATGACGGCTCCGGGCACATTTCCTTCGGTTGAGATAAACCAGAAGATTCAGGCAAATATTGTGGCCGCCAAGTATGACGTACAACGTCTTGGCATTGCAGCTGCAAATTCTACGGAGACACCTGCCGGCCTCCAGACATTCTCGCCCCGTTCCACACAAAACACAACGGTTACATTTACGAATACTACAGGAAAGGATGTCAAAGATCTGACTCTGAGTGTTGTGGTTCCAAATGGTTGGAAGAGTGTTGTCATGAGTTCCGGCATAATTGCCAGACGATTTACGCAGACCATCGTTCCAGGAGAAACTGTCAGCGTGACTTTTTCAATTACTTCCGGCCTGGAAACATTCAACGGAGACCTTGTGGGTAAGGCTACCTGGGAAACTTCGGCCAGCAATAAAATTCAATCCGATATTGCCATTGAGAAAGTCCGGAATGTAAATCCGATCAAGATCAATGAATTCCGCGTTAGTGACGGTTCAGCCGAAAATTCCACAAATTCATTCATTGAGCTTTACAACGCTGGAGACAACGATGTGGATATTTCCAACTGGACGTTGACTCAACACGCCGCACAAATGCCTGTTTTCTCAGCGATTAAAATTCCTGCCGGTACAAAAATTGCGGCCAAAGGGTTCTATCTATTAGGTCTGTCAAACTCTGGATTGTCTGTGCCTGCCAAAAAGGGAGAATCAACCATCTATGTTCGAAGTACAACGGGTATTTCGGTTGGTGATGTTGTTAAGATTGGTACAGGGTTGACAATGGAAACCCGAAAAGTTGTCCGCATTGCAACACCAGCCGAACCGGAAGCCACAAATCAGATGCCGGGTGGATTTCGTCGAATGCCTGCTGGAGGAGCCACCACGGTATGGCAGCCTCTGCCGGAAGGTCCCGTTATCACGATTCATGCCGGGTCAACGAATATTCCTGTAGCCAGCGTTGCCGGGATGACAGTTGGTCAAAAGATTGCTCTTGGCCATGGAGCAACGTATCCTGCTGTTTCGAAAGCTATCGAGAAGTACGAAGTTGTTACTATCACCAGTGTAGGGAAGCCCGGCACACAAGCCTATTTGTCCATGGATGCCAAAGCCGGGGATACCAATATCAAAGTATCGTCCGTAGACAATATCTCGGTCGGAGACAAGATAAGGCTGGATATCGACAGCAAAGGACATGGCATTGAGACGGTTACTGTAAAAAGTGTTGGTACACAGTCGGTACGTAATACCTTGAACGGCCCATTAAAGCCGAACGAAAATCCGGGTACAGGATTGGAATTGACGGAACCATTGAAATTTAATCACTCTTCCAATATTCCATTCAGTGTCAGAGGAACAGGAATTAGTTTTATGCCGGCTACATCACACGTACATTCAAGCAACGAACCTGTATTGCCTCTCGTTTATTCCATTACACTGGATAAACCGTTGACAAACGGGCATGATATTGATGATGTTGTACGGGATGTAAAAGTGACAGCTGCCGGATATCAGGGTAACCCTGCTCCTCAGCAATGGTTTGGAGGCCCTGCCCTTTCTTCTTCTGCAGGAAATATGGTGCTTCGTGATGCCAAAGGCCTTGTCGTTGATGGTCTCAACTACGGAGGTGTGGTTGATCCTTGGTCAGCCGAAGGCTATCAGGCATTATCCGGTGCCAGTGAAAATGGCTGTTTTGCTCCAACTCCTGGTGGAAACAGAGGTTTTAGAATGGGCTTTACCGGTCCCGCCCAAAGTCAACCAAATATCAGTGCTGGACGATATCCCGATGGTTCGGACATTGACGACAATGGGCGAGATTTTCAGGTTCAGAATGCAGTGAATCTATCTGCCTCGGCACCAGCCGGAACAAACACCATAAAAGTGGCCACCCTGCAAAACTTTAGCATCGGGCAAAAGCTGTTTATTGGTTCTGGATCATCTTGTGAAGCAGCTACAATTGCCACTATTGGAACGGCAGGATGTACCACAATCGGGTCGACTGCCAATACTGGTTCCACGATCATCCCGGTTTTGGGCGTTGAAGGATTCAGTGTTGGACAATCCATTACAGTGGGAAATGGTGCCAACCTGGATAAAGTCGTGATTACTTCCATTTCAGCTCCACGTCGTCGTATGGGTATGTGGGGCAGAAATCAAAACGCTCCCGTTGTAACTGACACCATTACGGTCTCAACCCCACTCAAGTTTACTCACGAAAAGAATGAGCAGGTTTCCGGTTCTGGTATAACGCTAACAAAACCTCTGACCAAGAATCACGAAACTGGAGCATTGATAGCTAGCAATCTGCCTACTCCCGGAATGCCGAACAGATATTTTAAAAAGCCCTGATTAACGAGAGCCACGACCCTTTTTCTTAGAAAGCAGGTCGTGGCTCTTTTTTTTTGTTTAGAATGAAAGAATGATGGTTTTAATGAAAGAATGGGGCCAAACATTGCAATCCTGGCCTTGGTGGCGCTGGGTCGTAACAGGCTTGAGTCTGCTGGCTACATTGTTGAGTATATCTCTGAGCTGGCATTTTTTGTCGGGTGGTCCAATGATTGGTTGTACTGGCGGAAGTTCCTGCGACCAGGTTCTCAATAGCAAGTGGTCAATGCTGGCTGGTGTATTGCCTGTCAGCAGTTTGGCGGTAGGGACTTACCTTGCCTTGTTTGTTGCCAGCTTTTATATCGGTTCTGAGACTGAGGAGTCTGTTCGTTATTTAGCATGGAAAGCGATGTTGGTATTGGTCGGTGCAGTCGTGGGTAGTGCTTTGTGGTTTATCATCGTTCAGAAATGGTTCATTGGAGAATTTTGTCCCTATTGTATGAGTACACATCTTTCAGGATTACTATTGGCTGTTGTGGTTGTCTGGCGGGCTGAAAAGTTTCGCCCGTTGCACACGCTGGGATTGATTATGATAGGACTGGGCCTATCCGGCATACTTGTTGCATTTCAGATTGAAGTTGCCCCCAAAACTGCCTACAAAGACGGAGATTCTCAGAAAGACCTTCCAGTGATGGATTATCAGAAAGTTCCAATAATTGGATCTGAGGATGCTCCCTATAAAGTCACCATGCTTTTTGATTACAATTGCCCTCATTGCCAGAAAATACATTTTATGCTTCAGGACGCTGTTCGACAATATGGTGGCAAACTGGCGTTTGTGCTTTGCCCAACTCCTTTGAATACGAAATGCAACCCGTATGTTCCCCGGGATGTGGATGCTTTTAAAAACTCCTGTGAACTTGCTGAAATCAGTCTGGCAGTATGGAATGCCGATCGGAAGATGTTTTCCACCTTTGAAAATTGGATGTTTACTTATGATTCGGGCGACAGATGGCACCCTCGAACACTTGGTGCAGCCAAGGCGAAAGCAATTGAATTGGTCGGCTCTGTGAAGTTTAATGCCTCATTGTCAGATCCTTGGATTGAACACTATATGCAAACATGTATCCAGATTTTCGGTCGGACATTGCAAAACGGCAAAGGAGGAATTCCAAAACTAATTTTAGGTTCGCGCTGGGTCATACCGGAACCGGAGAACACGAAGGATCTGATTTCGATCTTGCAAGGAAGTCTAAATTTACCACAACCTTGATTCTGTCTGTTGTACCTGGATCTTGAGATATATTTAACAATTTGAATTTATGCCAGATAAACGATGAAAAAGAAGAGTCCGTTTTTGATTACTTTGGCAATAGTTTTCTTTCTACCTGTCGCTGTAACAATAATCTTTATGTCTTTTACCATTCAGAACGCTACCCTCTCTCGTCCAGAAGGGCCGTGTGACATCTATGAAACTGCAGGTACACCTTGTGTGGCTGCCCACAGTACAACACGTGCACTGTATAAGGCATATAACGGCCCGCTTTATCAGGTTCAGCGGCAGTCGGACGGCAAAACATTGGACATCGGTCTCATTTCGCCTGGAGATCAGGATCCGGGCGGATATGCAGATGCGAAAGCGCAAGATATATTTTGTGCCAATACGCTTTGTTACATCTCTGTCATTTATGATCAATCAGGCAAAGGAAACCATCTCTATCAAGCACCTCCCGGAACATTTAAGGGTCCGGCAAAAGGAGGATTCAACAACTTGCCGATTGCGGATATGGCACCGATTAGTATCGATGGTCACAAAGTATATGGTGTGTATATCATGCCGGGTATGGGACTACGTAACAACAACGCCACAGGCATTGCCATAAATGATGAACCTGAAGGTATCTATTATGTTGTAAACGGAAAACACTATGATAATGGTTGTTGCTTTGATTACGGTAATTCTTCGACAAATAGCAGAGCTGTAGGTACGGGCACGATGGAAACTACCTATTACGGTAATTCTACAGCATGGGGCAGCGGTAATAATGCCGGTCCATGGATTATGTCTGATATGGAAGCAGGCTTATTCTCCGGATATGATCCAAAGAAAAATGATGTTCCGGCCATTGATTCCTGGCAATTTGTGACTGCAGTTGTTAACGGTGGTGGTGGTAACAAATGGAATCTCCGTGGCGGTAATGCACAGAAAGGCAATCTGGCTACCTTCTATAGCGGAGTTCGTCCCGGTACCCCTCAAAAAAACGATTACTTCCCGATGAACAAAAAAGGGGGTCTTTTACTTGGTAACGGTGGTGACAACGGCAACGGTTCGGCCGGGACCTTTTACGAGGGTGTCATGACGACCGGATATCCGACTGAAGCCATAACAGATGCCGTGCAAGCAAACATCGTTGCTGCCAGGTACGACGTGCAAAGTCTAAGTGTGTCGAGGACTACGACTTTTACGCCGAAATCTGTTCAGGAAATCACAGAAACGTTCACCAATACAACTGGAGCACCTGTAACCAATGTACGGTTGAGCTTGGTCGTTCCAAAAGGATGGACTGCGACGATTGCCGGTTCCAACAAAGAATCAAGTTTCGTGAATGGATCGGTTGCACCGGGCGTCAGTGTTAGTGCTACATTTAAAATCATTTCGCCCAATATAGCCCATGCCGGTTATTTGACAGGCATGGTAGAATGGAAAAATTCCACTAAGAATGAAACCAGATCTGAAACAATTGCTCAACGGATTCGAAATGCATTTCCTGTTAAAATCAACGAAGTCCGTTTCAGCAGTGGAGACAATGCGACAAATCAGTTTATCGAACTGTACAATGCATCATCCGGTGTGGTTGATATTTCCGACTGGTATATAGTCAATACGAAAAGCGAATGGGCTCCGGTTACATTGGGTACTATCCCTGCCGGAACTAAATTGGCACCTCATGGATTCTATTTGTTGGCCCTTTCTACTTCAGGCTTAGTTGCACCGGCAGATCAGGGTGAGCGCACTATACTTGTCCGGAGCACGGTCGGTCTGGATGTTGGTCAGCGAATAAATATAGATAATGAGGTGCGCAAGATTGCACAAATCGGCACGGCAGCATCACCTCATACAACTCTTTTTATTCCTGTTTCTACAGGTCCATGGCTCACGATTCCGACAGGTTCAACAAACTTGCCTGTAACCGACGCAACCGGTTTTAAAGTGGGTCAGAAGATGGGCCTCGATTTGGGTGGCAATTACGAGGTAGCCACGGTGACTGCAGTTGGCAAAGCAGCCACACAGACAAGTCTTTCTACCGAAGCAAAAGTAGGAGAGACCATCCTCAAAGTTGCGGCCAATGCCAACATGACGGTTGGGGATGTGTTGACAATCAATACGGGTACCCGAAAGGAACTCGTCAAAATCAAACGCATTCTAAAGGTTGGCAAACCTCCTGTCAGGAGTGAATTTGGTCAACCTATCCAAGCTGTTTCAATTGGTGAAGCAGGAGAAGTCGAGCTTGAAAGGCCTCTGAGATTAACCCATATGGCTGGTGTTGATGTGTCTGATACCGGTACCGGAATTAGCTTTTTACCTGCTACACGTTATGCACACAAAAGTGGTGATGCGATTCAGGCACTTGGCAGTGGAATTACTATTGAAAGTGCATTAAGCAAGCATCACAAGGTCGGTGCTCCCGTACTTGGCAAACAAATTACCTCTGTGGGATATCAGGGTGAGGTTGCCCCGAATTTGTGGTATGGTGCACCTCTTTCAGTTTCAGCCGGATCCATTGCACTCATGGATAAAAGTCGAAAAGTGGTGGTGGATGCCTTGGTGTATGGTTCGCAGCAGAGCAACTCAAGTGCCAACGGAACGATTGCCAGCCCTGAAATTGCTACGCTTGAGGGTGTTCAAAGCCAGGGAGGTCGTATTGTCGTAGTTCCAGGCGTGAGTAGAAGGGGCTTTTCTCCGATTGGTTCGACCACCAATCAAATTAATATAAGTATAGGACGTTTCCCTGACGGTGCGGACTCGGATGACAATTTTAGCGATTTCCGGTTACAAACGACGGCTGCATCTGCCAAACCAACAAATGACGTGCGTAGTAACGCTGTTCAGGTTTCAAATCATGTGCCTACACCAGGTAAGCCAAATCAATACTAAACAAAAAATCAGTGCAAAAAGGACAAAAGCTAACAAATTTGATCGGTCAAGAAAATCTTTGCCCTTGCGGCAGCGGAAAGGAATACAAGAAATGCTGTGGTGTCAATTGAATATACAATATTTAAGGAATGACAATGGACTTTTTCCTCACGGCACATGCATTAAAATAGCCCAATGCTTTGTTGCTGATGTTGCTTACCGGATTGGCCGGCGTTGCAGAATCCTGATTGCTTAGACTTGCCGTGTTGAAATAAGTGTAGACTCCTTTGTCAACAGTTTCGAGCCAAAGAGTTAAAGTGTCACCCACCTTTAAATCTTCCTCATCGTAGACCAGCGTCCCCTCTATTTTCTTTCCCTGGCTTAACTCATCACTTGTTACCAAGTCATTTCCAAGGGGCTTTCCGTTAACAATGTCCACCAGACGATAATAGTTTTTGATGTCTGCGGGATCAATGAAATCCACGTTTATCTGATGCATTTCAGAGCCGTTCATTTTGGAAGAATATAAGGTATCTATTTCCACAGGAAAAGGCATTGTTGAACTGGCGGTATAGGTTTGTCCCCCTGTAGTGACAGTCAACGTATATGTTCTACCCGGGGTCCCCTGCAAATTGGAAGTCTTGTAAGTACCTGAGTCTTTTTCTGCCAGCACTTCTGCATTTCCTGCATTATCACTGATCGTAACAGTGGCACCTGTAACAGGCGGGTAGACGCCCGGAGCATCCATAGCCACCGATTTGGAAATCTTAATGGTATATGGACCGGCTTGATCGTAAACATTTCCTTCTATAACAATTTGAGAAGAAGAAGTCTTGTAATCAATTGAAATAACTTCTTCGCAAGCTGTTAAAACGCTCAGCAAAAGGATACTCAATAGAATGGTATATTTAGTCATGTTGTCAAAATTTGAAATTGTAGGTAACAGATGGAATATACTTGAACAAGGTAATCTGAACGGCTTCGGTTTTTGTCGGGTCGGATTCACTGTTTCTGAAATCAATCATGTAAGCATTGTTGCGTCCGTATGCATTGTACAGTGAAAAAGACCAGCTGGAGTGCTCTGAAACGGTCAAAGTTGCCCCTAAGTCCAAACGATGGTAAGCCGGCATCCGGCTGGAATTCCGATCCGTATAATAATACCTTGTCTGTCCGGCAACCTCATATTTTCCACAGGGGAAAGTCACAGCATTTCCCGTATTGTAGACCCAGGTGGAGGAAAAGCTCCATCGATCGTTCAGTTTATACATACCCACAACAGAAATATCATGAGTCCGGTCTTGCTTGGCCGGATAATAATTACCACTGTTTATCCCGTCAAATTTCCGTTCCGTACGCGAAAGGGTATAACTAAGCCAACCATTAAACCTGCCGTACTTTTTCTTCAAAAAGAGTTCCAAACCATACGCCCTACCCTTTCCGAAAAGAATTTGGGATTCGACATTATCCGTATAGTTTAACTCGGCTCCGTCCCTGTAGTCAATCTGATTTTGAAGATACTTGTAATAAACTTCGACAGAGCACTCATACATATTGTCGGAAAAATTGCGATAATATCCCAATGAAACCTGATCAGCAATTTCTGGTTTGACGTTGTTACTGTTGGGAATCCATAAATCTGTGGGGCTACCGGAGGTGGAGTTCGAAAGCAAGTGCAGATTCTGGGTGTTTCGGGCATAAGACGCTTTTACAGAGCTATTGTTGTCAATCAAATAATTAAGTGTAGCACGTGGTTCCACGTTATAATAGGACTTCATAATCTTGCCTGCCTTGTACGTAATAGAATCCGTTGTATTCCCGTTTGCATCAAAGTCGTAAAAGGTTCCAGGCCCGAACAGGCTGAAAGACGAAAGACGCAAACCGTATTCCGCACTTAACTTGTTGGAAAACTGATATTGATCTGAAAAGTAAAACGCATTTTCCCAGGCAAATTTGTTAGTCAGACTGCTTATTGTATAATTATCTCCAGCCGTAATTTCTCCGGGTATAATTTTGTGATACACCGAACTGATTCCGAATTTCCACGTTGATTTATCGCTTTTATAATATTGAAAATCCTGTTTAAAGCCGTAGTCGCGGATGCGTGAGATAATGTTTATTTCATTGCCGACAGAGAAATTTATTCCAATATTGTAACTATAATCACTAAAAATGAGCGAAGTATTTGAAAAAAGCTGGTCTGTCACCAAGTGATTCCAACGCAAGGTTCCCGTACTATTTCCCCAATCAATACCAAACATATCCCTGTATCCGAGCACATCTCTTCCAAAATAGCCGGAAAGATAAATCCGGTTATTGTCGTCGATTTTGTAATTAGCTTTGGCATTCAGGTCGTAGAAATAAAGTTTTGTGCCACGTGCACTGCTGTCACTTGAAAGTTTTAGAAACATATCAGCATACGTGCGTCTGGCTGAGATGACAAACGATCCTTTGTCCTTCACAATCGGGCCTTCTATATTAATACGGGAGGAAATAAGTCCAAGGCCTCCACTGACACCAAATTTTTGATTATTGCCGTCGTTCATCTTAATATCCAGCACAGAAGCAAGCCTTCCTCCGTATTCGGCAGGTTCGTTGCCTTTGTAAATGGATACATCCTTGATGGCATCCGAATTAAAGACCGAGAAAAAGCCCAGTAAATGAGAAGCATTGTAAACGGTCGCTTCGTCCAATAAGATCAGGTTCTGATCGGCTGCCCCTCCCCTGACGTTAAAGCCACTACTCCCTTCACCAGCCGACTTGATGCCTGGTAAAAGTTGAATGGTCTTTAGCACATCCCGTTCGCCAAACAACACTGGAATATTGTTTATTTCTTTTATGTCGATCTTTTGCAGACCCATTTGCGTTTTGGTGACGTTCTCATTGTGATGGGTACTTGTGATCTCCACTTCATTCAAATCTTTGGAACGTTCACTGAGCACGAAATCGATCTTGATCGATTTCTCCAGGTCGACGGTTTGCTCTTGAACTATATATCCCATATATAATGAAGAAATCTGGTATTTCCCAGCAGGTAAGGTAATAGAATAAAATCCATAAGCATTCGAGACAGCCGCTATACCGGGTTTTTCTTTAATGATAACGGTAGCACCAATTAAATTTTCTCCGGTTTTGGCATCTCTGATATAACCGCTTAAGGTGCATTGTTGTTGTGAAAATGCTGATAATGAATAAAATAAGACAATTAGCAGAAAGAGCAAACGAATTCTTTTCATGAGTTAAAATTGGGTGTAAGTAAATAAAAAGTGCTTGCACACGTCTAGGAGACGTGGATAGCCAATGAAACGTTACACGCCGGAGACTGTTTTTTCCATTTTTTTATTTTTGATAACATTCTTTCATCTTCGTATAAGAATCTTTGTATATTTGTGAATATACTGAATAGTTCCATATTATCCAATCTCATTATGAAAACCCTAAAGAATCTCGGCATAATTGCCCTAATCACTTTTATTGTTCTGTATTTCGAAATGCCGGTCATTGATTACGGCTTTTGGGGGTTTCCGTGTCTGCTGGTTATGTTGATTCTCCTCTGGTTGGTATTGAACAGCAAGATTTATTCCATTATCGTGAATGGGCAACAACTTCACATCAACAAAAATACGGGAAAAATTCCAATCATACTATTGGGAATACTATTGGTATACATGACAGTAGTTCCAGCTGTTACTTCCTGGGCTTTATTTCAAAACAAAGCATACAAGGAGCTGATAGGAAACATTCAAGTTAGCAAGAATCTTTCCAACCACATGATGCCTATCTCTATAGATAAAATCCGTGTAGTGGATCAATCTTTGGCAGAAGTACTTGGAGACAAGGTGCTGGGAACTCAACCGGCACTTGGAAGTCAGGTCGTACTGGGTCAATTCAGTATTCAAAGAGTGAACAATGAACTTTATTGGGTGGCACCGTTGCTCCATTCCGGTTTTTTCAAATGGCAAAAGAATATGGAAGGATCCAGTGGTTATGTGATGGTCAATGCCACAAACGAGCGTGACGTCCGGTTGGTGCAGCAAATTAATGGTAAAGCCGTTAAAATCAAATATCAACCCGAAGCCTATTTCTTCGATAACCTTGAGCGTCATTTGTACTTCAAAGGTTATATGTTTGTTGGACTTACTGACTACACTTTTGAAATAGACGATGAAGGTACACCTTACTGGGTCGTGACCAAATACAAAAAGACAGTGGGCTTTTACGGCGAAGATGCTACCGGAGTGGTTGTTTTAAACGCTCAAACCGGTGATATCAAGGAATACAGCATTCAGGACGCTCCCGCATGGATTGATCGCATTCAGCCGGCTGAATTTATTGAAAACCAACTGAACGACTGGGGAAACTATGTAAAAGGTTATTGGAACTTTTCGAACGAGAACAAACTTAAAATTACACAGCCCGTCACCCTTGTATATGGTGATGATAACCGGGACTATTGGTACACAGGCCTAACTTCCATCGGATCCGATGAAGCTACAGTGGGTTTTGTGCTCGTTGACACCCGCACCAAGAAAGCGGTTTGGTACAGGCAAAGCGGAGCCACTGAATCTGCCGCTCAGAATTCAGCCAAGGGAAAAGTTCAGGAAAAAGGATATTATGCGTCGGCACCGATTCCTTATAACATCAATAACATTCCTACTTATGTCATGACACTTAAAGACAAAGGTGGGCTTGTGAAGATGTTTGCCATGGTGGCGATTGAAGACTATACCGTTGTAGGAGTAGGCAACACTCTTCGGGAAGCATTGATGGCTTATAAAAATGCCTTCAACACAACGGGTAGCAAATTAAATGCCAAAAGCAAGACAGATAAGAATAGGCTTAAGGCCGTCATTACCCGAATCAACGGTGACACAAAAAATGGAAATACCTTCTATTATTTCACATTAAGTGGCAATAAGTCGATATTCATCGGTTCTTCCCAGGTTTCAAATGTATTTCCTGTAACGAGGGCCGGAGATAGTATTGAGGTCACATTCGACAATGACAATCAGGATCTAATTGATGTATCAACATTTGAGAATAAAAGTATAGGGAAATAACTTGATCGTATGAGCAATCTATTTTTTATGTTATGAACTTTATTTCCGAAAACCGGCTCAAAGAATTGTTGAGTGACGAACTTGATTTCTTATTCATATTAAATATGGATGGAAATATTATGGAGGTAAACTACGCCATAAAATCCATATTGGGCTACTCAACCGAAGAGTTGTGCGAGAAAAACCTACTTGCAGCCTATCCTTCACAGTATAAGGAAAAGGCAAGTATCATGATTCCTATGGCTATAAAAGGAGATATTGTTTCCAGTCCATATCCGTTTGCAACAAAATCAAATGAAATAATTCCGGTTGATACCAAATTTTATGTCGGGTGGTGGCACGAAAAGAATGTCATCGCAGCAATCAGTACAAACTTATCTGCAGCCTATTTTTCCAAAGAGCTTTTCTTTAACATATTTAACGGATCAAAAGTCATGATGTCTATCAGCACCTTCGATCCCAGTATCATTTTTAATGTCAATCAAACTTTTATAGAAACCCTTGAATATTCTCTGGAAGAAATTTCAGGGAAGAGTGTTCATGAATTAGGAATATTCTATTATGACACAGAGCACGAAAAAATACTAAGACAATACAAGAAAGAAGGCAGGGCTGAAGGAGAAATCACGCTTAAAACAAAGTCCGGAAAACTAATTGTCTGTCTATTTTCATTAGATGAGATAAAAGTCCGGGGGAATAAGTATTTGCTCTCAGCCGCAACAGACATTACCCAACGGAAATTGATGGAAGAGAAGTTGCAGTATCTAAACCGGCAGCAAAAGTTACTGGCAGACGTCGCACAACTTCTTAACGAACCAGGAAATTTTGATGACATCATTCGTACAGTACTAAGATTGGTCGGTCAGCATTCAAATGTCAGTCGCGTTTATATATTTGAAAATACGGCCGATGAACAGTTCACGAGTAATACGTACGAATGGTGCAATGAAGGAATTGAAGGGAAAAATGCAGAACTCCAGATGCTTCCTTTTGACCAGGTTCCTTCCTGGAAAAGAATCATAAACAAGGAAGGCCGCATTTTCTCTGAAAACATTCAGGAACTGCCTCAGGACATTGTCAACATATTGGTACCGCTGAATGTCAAATCTGTTTTGGTCTACCCACTTTATATTGAGAACCATCTCTGGGGATTTGTCGGCTTTGATGAATGCTTACAGCATAAAATTTGGGAGGAAGAGGAAATCAACTTACTCTTAACCGTCACAAATGATATCAAGAATGCACTGGAACGAAAGAAATATCTAAATCAATTTCAGGAAAGTGAACAACGCTTAAGCCTTGCCTTATGCGGAGCAAAAGAAGGGATGTGGGACTGGAACCTTCAAACAAATGAGCTCTACTTTTCCGATACCTGTTCCACAATGCTCTTTTATAAACCCAACGAACTAAAAGACAAGGGATCAAATTGGCTGGAACTTATTCATCCGGATGATTTTCCAAAAGTGACTGAAACCTTTGAGAATTACCTGAAAGGCGATACCGATTACTACGAAAGTGTTTTCAGAATAAAAGACAGCTCCGGCAAATGGAAATGGGTATTGGATCATGGAAAAGTCGTTGAGCGAGATAAGGACAATAAGCCCCTTCGGGCTATCGGCACCCGCATTGATATCAGCAGGCAAAAAGAAGTTGAAGAGCAATTGCAAGAATTGCTTGCTACCAAAGACAAACTTTTTTCCATTATCTCCCACGACCTTCGTGGACCGATCGGCAGTTTTATGCAGATCATTGAACTTTTGACCAGTGACATACAGGTCACACCTGATATACAGAACAATCTTCTCAATGACTTGAAAGACATGTCAAAAAGCACCTTCTACCTGTTGGAGAATTTGCTAAACTGGTCAAGATCTCAACGAAGTGATATTGTCTACAATCCAAGACCTATCATTATAAATGAATTGATTAACGAAAACATTTCTTTATTGTCTGCTGCTGCAGGACAAAAGTCCATCCATATTCAGTTCGAATGCAAGGCCAAATATGCCGCTTATGCAGACTACGATATGATTAATCTGGTGGTTCGGAATCTACTTTCCAACGCCATAAAATTCACCCGTACCGGAGGATTGATCATCATCCATATTTCCGAAAAAGGGGACTTTATTGAAACAGATATTATAGACAACGGAATAGGCATGCCGCAAGAAATTGCAGATAAAATATTTGTAAACAATCAGTTCCATACTACTTATGGCACAAATAACGAAAAAGGATCTGGTTTAGGGCTTGTGCTTTGTAAAGACTTTGTTGCGCGAAACGGTGGAACAATAAGAGTTGAAAGCACCTTGGACAAAGGGAGCAAGTTCACCTTTACAGTTCCGGCGCAAAACTAAAATAAAATATTTCGTTAACCTTTTACCTATTCACGTGTATTTTCCTGATATTTGTTTGATACGATAAAAGCCACGATCTCATGCCAACACCTACAACAGCCACATCTCCATCCAAAACATCGCTGCCAAAGCTTATATTTAAGGCAATTTGCTTTTAAATACAAACTGAAAAATATATGAACAAACCCAAAATAATACTATACAATTCGCCGGACGGCAAAAGCAGAGTTGATCTGATAGTACGTGATGGCTCGGTTTGGCTCAACCAGCAACAGTTGGCCGAACTTTTTGCCACCTCTGTGCCCAATATCAGCATGCACATATCTAATATACTGAAAGAAGGAGAATTATCAAAAGATTCAGTTATTAAGGATTACTTAACTACTGCCGCCGACGGTAAACAGTATTCCGTATCGTTCTATTCGTTGGAAATGATTATGTCTATTGGCTTTCGTGTCCGGTCGGCCAGAGGCACACAATTTCGCAAGTGGGCAAATCGCAATCTCACCGAATTTTTGATCAAGGGGTTTGTGATGGATGACGAACGACTTAAAAACCCGAATAATTTCACCGACCATTTTGATGAATTATTAGCACGAATTCGTGATATTCGTGCTTCTGAAAAACGATTCTATCAGAAAGTACGCGATTTGTTTGCCCTCAGCAGTGATTACGACAAAACAGACAAAGCCACTCAAATGTTTTATGCTGAGACTCAAAACAAGCTACTTTTTGCTATTACCGGACATACTGCATCTGAAATTATAGTGAACAGAGCAAAAGCCGATAGCCCGAATATGGGGCTTACTACGTGGAAAGGAACCGTTGTTCGCAAGCAGGATATCACTATCGCAAAAAACTATTTATCAGAAGACGAGATTGATAGTTTGAATAGATTAGTGGTAATCTTTTTGGAAACGGCTGAATTCAGAACTAAAAATCGTCAAGATCTTACGATGAATTTTTGGAGGGAAAATGTAGACAATATTCTTGTGTCAAACGGTTTAAAGTTGTTGGCTTCTCGTGGTTCAATAGGCAATCAACAAATGGATGATCTTGTCGAAAAAGTATACGAAGAATTTAATTCCCGACGAAAGCAAGCGGAAGCTATACAAGCCGACGAACAGGATATGGAAGAATTAAAGGAGCTGGAGCAAAAAATTAAACGGAGAAAATAGACAATGATAATCCTCCACCTAAAACAACATACGTTATAGAAATCAAACTGTTAGTCTATATTTTACCTACTATTTGATCAAAGGTTGGCAGTTCGGGCAATAATAAATGGCACCACCCATGTAACTTTCCTTTTGAAAGGCATCTTTGCATTTCGGGCATGGCTGGGCATAAGTGTTTTTCGACAACAGGGTTTTATAACCGCCCTTTTCTCCGAACAAGTCGGTTTCAGTGTCCCGGCCACCGTCGGCAGTCATTTCGGCCAAGGTCTGTCGAATAGACTCCCATAGCAACTTCTTGTCTGCATCCGAAAGGCTTGAGCATTTGCGTTTCGGGTGCAATGAGGCACGGTACAAGATATCCTGCAAAACACCATTGCCAATCCCGGGAAAACGTTGCTCCGTCGCCAGGAAAGCTTTGAGTGAAAGATCCTTTTTTTCAGCACCAAGGCACTGTTCAAAGTATTCCCTATTGAATTCCGGACTCATGGGTGAAATACGGCTGATGCTTTTTGTGTGGTAACTGCTGTCGAAGTAACCCTTATATGCCCAGATCCCGCCATACATTGTTATTGAAAAAGCGAGAAACGTATCATCATCGAAGGTGAGCAGGAGCTGATATTTGTAGGGAACCGTCGAAAACAGATTTCCATAGTTGAGCTTTACGCCGTCACTGATAGACAAACTGACGTCTTGATCCAGAACAATGTCAACAAAGATACCAATACCTTTGGCCGACACAATTTTACGTCCGGACAACAAGGTTTTGTAATTCAATGGGTCACCATTGAAAAAGGCAAACTTATAAGGGCTGGTTGCATTGAACACATCCGTCACCGTTTTCCCGGCGAGAACTTCATTAATCTGATGTCCCAAAGTAATGGCTTCAGGTAATTCAATCATATCTTCTATTTATTTTCACATCAATCATAACAACAAAAATAAACGGGAAATATGAAAAAACATTATATAATATAGACAAAATAGCGAAAATTCATGCTTTACCGGACACGCATTTTCCACATACTATAAAATAGCAAGATTTGCAAAGTCAACCGCAAAAAATGTCAAGTCCGTGCACCTTAAAATATGTTCCGAAATGTAATCAATGACCGAGTTGATTTGATGATTTCCTGCGTTGCATTATTATATTTATCTCTTTTAAAACCTCACTCTCTTTATTTTTCAATTAACCATTTCTTTGCGTCTTCTATTTCTGCATTTTTAAAAATGCGAACCTCACAAGGAATAAGATGTCCGAAGAATCTTACCATTGCATTCATCATTTCATGATCGGAAACCATGGCTATTTTATCCCAAACCGATAAATGTTTAATGCCTATTTTAGTATCATCCAGCATTGCCCCTAAACTAAATCCATCAAACTTATTACCAAGATGGTAGAGCATCCTTATTTTCTTGTTTGCTTTTAATTTCTCTTCGATAGCAGGAATTAAAACATTTTTATAATCTTCTCCTGTGATTTCACCTTCGGCGGTAGCACCCAACACATTGACCGGTAAACCATCTATTAATTTTAGCATATTCTTTTAGTTTAGATTGAATTACGTTTCTTAATCCAAGCCTCTCCTTCTTTCTTCAAATTAAGGTATGCTTATTTCGCCTTTTGCAGACCTGTTTTTTCTAATGTTTTCTTCTTGGCTGCTTCTTCCCGTGTTTGTTTTCTAAAATAGCCTTTTAACAAAAAAGTATGTTTTAGAGCGATCATATTTTCATCCAATCCTTTGGAACTGTTTTTTAAGTTAATCAGGGCTTCGTCCAAATTTTCAGCAAAGGTTGTGTCGCTTATCAGCCTACCTAAGGTTCCGTTTCCCTTATTAATCTTCGTCATCATGTCTGTCAATTGTTTCGAAATCAGCGCTGCATTACCTGCAGTAACATTCAACTTTGCCATGATCGTATCTGTTCCGGCCAATCCTTTTGAACTCCTTTTTAGATTTATAATGGTCTGATTCAAATTTGTGGCCATGGTTGAATCCCGAATAAGCCGCCCCAGTGTACCGTCTCCGTTGTTTATTTTATTCATAATGGCAGCAAGTTGGTACGAGATATTTTCAGCATTGCTTGCAGTTACTTTTAAACTCGCTATTACTTCTCCAGAGCCTGTTAAACCTTTTGAAAACTTATTCAGATTGGCTATGGTATTATTCAGATTTTCTGCAAGAATGGAATCCTGAATCAAACGGCTTATTGTTCCATGCCCTTGGTTGATATCAAAGGAAATTTGCGAAAGTTGTTTCGAGACATTTTCTACATTTTTAGTTGTTACATCCAATCTTGTCATGATGACATTTGTTTCTACAGGTTCTACGGAAACAATACTTTGACCATTTTTTAACAACGATGCATCGGGACTACCTTGAATGATAACTATAAGTTTGTCACCTATTATTCCATCCGAACCTAAAGTCACTTTACAATCCGTTTTAATAAATTGACAGACCTCTTTTTTAATCAATAGATCAACCCTGACAGACGTATCGTTGATAATGCTTATATTATTGACAGTACCTACATTGATTCCTGAAAAACGGACATTGTTTCCAACTTGTAGTCCGCTTACATTCGTAAAAGTGGATGTAATTTCAAAAACAGGATTAAACAGGTTATTTCGTTTGCCGATGATGAATATGACTACTACAAAAAGCATTAAACCTCCGGCTATGAAAAGCCCTAAATTAATTTTAAATCCTTGAGTATGTGTATCCATTTCTCCTTATGGTTTATAACAAATATACTATCGGAAGCGGTTAATCGTGTTACATAATTCTTTTAGGAAGTTACATGATTTATGCTTTTTGTTTGGCGAACCGGCAACTCCTTCCGGCGGTTTGAAGAAATGCTGCAGGAAAAGAAAATTGATAGTGGCTTTGAGCATTAATTAAAAAACCTTATTTAACTTTGGCTAATAAATACGATGCTGGAAACCATGTGCCCCGCCGGAGTTTGTTTTGAGCGCAATTGAACAATACTTAAACAACAAAGGCACTGATTGAGAAAAAGGAAATTAGACGGCAGTGGATGAGCCGGGATTTCGCCTTTATTGAATTTAATAAATCTTTAATAATATTCTTAACATTCTGGAATGTCGGACTTTAGACTAAAAGTATTTCAAAGTGTGGCGCGAAACCTTAGTTTTACAAAAGCTTCGCAGGAATTGTTTATAACCCAACCAGCAATCACCAAGCATATTCAGGAACTGGAAACTCAATTTAAAGCTCAACTTTTTGAGCGACTGGGGAACAAGATTAGCCTCACCCCCGCCGGAAAGCTATTACTGGAACATAGTGATCGCATTCTGGCAGGTTATAAACAGTTGGAATATGAGATGAATATGCTCAACGACGAACATTCCGGAGAGCTTCGTCTCGGTGCAAGCACCACCATTGCACAATATGTTCTTCCATCACTTCTGGCTCTGTTTACCGAAAAGTTTCCTTTAGTTAAGTTAACGCTGATCAATGGCAATTCAAGAGATATCGAAAAAGCCTTGCAGGAGCATCGGATAGACTTGGGTATGGTGGAAGGAAATATTCGGCTTCCCAATCTGAAATATACAGAATTTCTTCAGGACGAGCTGGTTCCTGTTGTACATACGCACAGCAAACTTGCCAAACTGGAAGAACTTTCCCTTGAGGAGCTTAAGAAGACGCCACTGGTTCTAAGGGAAAGAGGATCCGGCACTTTGGATGTACTGGAAACAGCTCTCCAAACTCATAATTTAAAATTATCGGATCTCCATATTCGTATGCATCTCGGAAGTACGGAAAGCATCAAACGATTTCTGGAGAACACCGAATGTATGGGTATCGTCTCCATTCGCTCCATTTCCAGAGAATTGGCAGCAGGCCTTTTCAAAGTCATAGAAATAGAAAATCTACAATTGGAACGCAGCCTCTCTTTCGTTTGCTTGCAAGGAAACGAAGACAGTTTAATTCAATTCTTTCAGCAATTCGCTTTTCATTATAAAGATAAGTTATAATGCATTTCTAAATACAATGAGGTTTCATCGAATCGAGGCGCTAACTTTGCGCTAAAATTCAGAAAGATGAACACATTAAACTTGTTTTTAGAAAAGAAGAAGAATATTATTTACATTTTATTGTTGATTATCTGTCTTCTTCCTGCCGTTACTCCTCCTTATGCCTTGTTTGCCGGATTGATCTTTGCCTTGAGTTGCGGAGAGACTTTTCCGAAATTCAACAAAAAAATGTCCAAAGTGTTGTTGCAGGCATCAGTCGTTGGACTTGGATTCGGGATGAGTCTTCAGCAGGCTTATGCTTCAGGTAAAGACGGCATGCTGTTCACCATCGTTTCCGTTGCCGGGACTTTAGTATTAGGCTCCTTCATTGCTAAAAGATTAAAAGTTGACAAAAAAACCGGCTATCTTATCAGTGCAGGAACAGCCATTTGCGGTGGTAGTGCCATCGCTGCTGTCGGTCCTGTCATTAAAGCGAATGACGGACAGATGTCAGTCTCGTTAGGCACCGTTTTCGTTCTGAACGCGATAGCACTATTCTTATTCCCCACTCTTGGGCATACCTTAGGATTGACTCAACACCAATTCGGACTCTGGTCTGCGATAGCCATTCACGATACCAGTTCCGTGGTCGGTGCAGCCTCCGCCTATGGTAAAGAGGCCTTGCAAGTGGCAACAACCGTAAAACTGACAAGAGCATTATGGATTATCCCTGTCACTTTCGTCACTTCGTTCATCTTCAAAAGCAAATCCGATAAGATATATATGCCCTGGTTTATATTCTTGTTTATTTTGGCAATGATTATCAATACCTTGTTTCCCTTACCCACAGACCTAACAAGTGGTATTGTAATGGTAGCACGCAAAGGTTTGACCCTGTCACTCTTTTTTATCGGAGCCTCACTCACCAAATCTGTGCTGAGGAGTGTGGGCGTACGTCCGATGATTCAAGGCGTGCTGATTTGGATTACAATAAGTGTTGTTTCTCTGTCCTACATTTATTTTATTGTCTGATTAAGACTAACGGGTCTTAGACTTTTCTGATTCCAGGAGCTCTTTCCCAAGCAACTCAGCCGCAACAGCCACACAATAGGCACATGGACGCTTAGCGTAATACGCGCTGTTTCGGTCTTCGGGATTTGGATCTTGAGGGTACCGACCGATCTTCAGCAGATCGGCACAGATATAGCTGCCCATTTTCTCCTTAAACTGTAGTGCTGTGCGTTGAACTGCAGCATAATTGGCAGATTTAACAGCTTTGTCGGTAGGATCTGAAGCAGGATATTCCATTCCAAGAATTATAAATGCGCCTGTGACCGCACCGCAAACTTCCCTTAAGCGACCCATTCCTCCGCCAAAAGAACCCGAAACCTGTTTAATCGTTTCCATATCGACTGGATACAGATCTGCATAGGCCATCGCAACAGACTGCGAACAATTGTAGCCGTTTTTAAAGTTCTCCACTGCTTGTTCCGTGCGTACTTTAATATCTATTTCCGTCATCGTTATTATTGATCGTGATTGCAAATATGTTCATCATCGTGTGAAGAGCAGTTGCGACCGCCGTCCACCAGTTCCCGAACCAGATAACGCTTTACTTGCTCCGTGTCATTTCCTTCACAATTGCGAATCACTTGTATTCCATGTGATGCAAGCACCTTAACTGCTCCATTTCCTATGCCTCCGGCAATCATAACATTCACGCCCTCTTTCTCGAAGACTTCGGCGATATTGGATTTGCAGCCACAACCTTCCGGTGACTTAACTGTTTCCACTGAGTGGATTTCATTCTTCTCAGAAATGGTAAAAACATGATAAGAGGCACAATGGCCAAAATGATTGTCAATTTGACCGTCATCTTTGATAGGTACAGCAATTTTCATAATTATTAATTTAAATTTGGTTTCACAAGGATTGTCGGATAAAACAACTATATTATAATCTTTACTCATTGATTGGTACCAATTCATCCTCTCCGAAGGATTGACAATTTTTACATCGGGTGTGGTTCTCCAGACCTGCCACCAATTTGAAACAGTGTCTGCATCGATACCATTTCTGATCAAAATGAACTTCTCCACCCTCAATTAGTATCATTTTCCCTTCAACAAAAGCTTCTGCCATGGTCTTTCGGGCCTGCTCATATATACGGGTTAAGGTGGGACGCGAGACTTTCATTTGTTCTGCCGCCTGCTCCTGGTTCATACCGACATAATCGAGTAGGCGAATTGCCTCATACTCGTCATAGTGTAAGCTAACGGAACATAAAGAATTTCGGGGTATGCCAAATGGCTTGTACCCTTTCATGATTGGAGGAGTACAAATTAATCTGTTTTGTTTGGGACGTGGCATGATCTTATTAATAGTCTTTACTAATCATGCAAAGATAAGAATCATTTCGAGCAAATGTTCATTAAGAAAAACATTTAACACCGCTTGCATATATTAACAGTATTAATTATATTTGCACTGTTAATGTTTAAATTTTAGGTGATGAAAAATAAAGAAATACAGGAACAGCGGATGAAAGAATATTTCATTCAAGCAACAAAAGACATTTTGAGAGGGGAAGGTTTAAAAAGTATAAGTGTCCGAAATATAGCAGACAGAGCCGGTTATTCTTATGCGACGCTGTATAATTATTTTAAGGATGTCAATGATTTGGTGTTCTTATGTGTCAATGATTTTCAAGAAGAGTGCAACGCCTTTGTCAAGGACCAAACGGAAAAGACTCCCAAAGGGATGGATCGAATTAAAAAGACAGTTTTGGCATATTTGAATTATTTTACGGAATATCCTGGCATTTTTGATTTGTTTTATTTGGCCAAAGTCAGTGATTTTGGAAATAAACAAACGATTATCAATCTAATAAGCAACTCTTTGGATACTGTTTGCAAGTCGGAATGGGACTATTGCATCAGCCACAATTTAGTGCCGGTCGAGAGATTGGAAAGCATCAAATCTCAATTAAAATATACAGCTGTGGGATTGTTGCTATTGTATATTAACAGGAGATCGCCCGATTCTTATTCCGAATTTATCAATCAGGCAAATAACCAAATAGATTTCATATTGAATCAAAATAAGGACGGTATGGTTTCCAATAAAATTCAAAATGAAACCTCAAAAGTTCAAAACGCTTTGATTTCAGTAAATATCGGATAGATTGTCCAAAGTCACCTTATAGACTTTTCTAATTACAGAAGACAATCTACCATTTAGACGTACATCTAAATGGTATTGAGACGTGCATCTAAATGGTGCTGAGACGTGCATCTAAATGGTGCTGAGACGTGCATCTAAACAGTGCTGAGACGTACGTCTAAATGGTAGATCACAGCTAAGAGTTTTGCCATCCACTCTCTTCTTTTTTAAGCATCAGGATATACTATTACGTATCAATTGTTTACACATTTGGCCTGTCAGGTTATCCAACTTATCCAGGTGATAAGGGCTACTTGCTGAATTGTTTGTTATTTCCACCATTCCATATCGCCATAAATTCTTTTTGAATCTGGTCTTTCAGCAAGCCTATGTCGTTTTGCTTCAAAAACTCCCAACCCAGAAATTTCATAGAACCGGAGAAAAATTCACTGCTCATCTCCGGATGAATCGATGGAGCCAGATTCCTTACAAACAATTCGGCGGTTTCTTTCGAAAAAATGAAATCAAGTATTCTGCGATTTTTTTCTAAAGAAGTTTTCTTGACCAGCAGAAAAACCGGACTTAGAATAGCACCTTCTTTGGGCCAGATAACCTCAACTTGCGGATTTCGGATTTTGGCGGCAAAAAAGTAGGGTAGCACATAAACCGCTGCAGCCTCTTCTTTGTCAGAACCGGCCAGCTTTACCATTTCCGCAGGGTGATGTCCCGATTTGACATTCCGGGCCAATTTTCTAATCGCATCCATCCCATAGTCCTTGTAATACGGCAACAACACAGCATTACAAAAGAAATCGTCTTCACCCCGGAGAATAATGTCATTGGCAAAATCAGGATGGAGCAGATCCGCCCAGGAAGATGGAACGGGACGGTTTCCAAGTTTTGATTTATCTACAGCCATAATCAGCAAATTGGCCGTAAGCATGGAAAAATGCCCGTCCGGATCACAAAAACCGGCATCCGCAAGATAGGGATGCGGCAGATATGGCATAAAAGTAACAAATTGGCTGCTGAAACGATCCATGAACCGTTTATGAAAGAAAGCATTTACATCGGAGGAAATCACGATATCGGGCAAATCATCCACCGACTGCAAACGGTCTATTTCGGGATAATAGCGGGTTTCGTGGTTTACATTTCCTTCTACAATATAGTTCAGACCTTCAAACCATTCAGGATGGGCCTCCATAAAAGAATCAATGTGCGTTTTAAAAGGATTCCTTAAACCACAGGGCATTAAAGCCAGCAAATCGGGTGTACTTTCATTTTCTGTTTTCATCATTACTTGTGTTTGATTTTAAAAAACAAGACTTACTAATATTTTTATGTTGCGCCCCATAGACGGAACAAGGGATTCAAAAGCCCGGTATCGGTTGTCTGCAAGGTTATCCCCTTTCAGTCGGATATCCCATTTATTGCTACCATGTCTGATCGTAAAACCGGCTGAAGCTCCAAACAAGAAATAGGAAGGAGAAACATATCCACCTTCGGAAGAAGGGGCGATACGGTTTTGTGTGGCATAATACAACAAATCTCCACCAATATAGACAGATTTGGCAGAAGTAAGCATACGCCGGAAAACCAGTTCTTGCCGTGTATTAAAAGGCGGGATGTTCCGTAAGGGATGTCCGCCGCTAAACCAGCCCGGTTCGTCCGTAAGTTTATCACCCCGGGTGAGCACAAACGTTCCGTTATAAATGATCCGGTTATCGGGATGCAATACATGCAAGAATTTGGCTCCGACAGCCAGCTCCGCACCAAAAATACGGGCTTTGTCTATATTCAGATAGGTATAATTGATTCCTTTTTTGCCGGAATTGTCCCAATATTCGAGCGATATAAAATCGTTAAGAAAATTGGAAAACAAGCTCAGGTCAAAGAAACAAGGACCAAAATTGCCCCGTAAACCGGCATCAAAGTTGAGACCGTACTCCGGTTTCAAATCCGGATTCCCGTAAATAATGCCGTCGGTACTGGATGAAACCATGAACATTTCCGAGGCATCCGGCATCCGGCAGGAACGCGCCACCTGAAACGAAAGAAATACATTCCTCCATGCAGTATAGACAAAGCTGGCGGTACCATTCCAGGAATGCACCCAGCTATTACGTCCCTCGGCAATCAAGGTATCGTGAACGCTGCCTTCATTAACCTTGGAGATATCCGTACGTCCTCCGAGACGAAACTTAAACCGTGAACCAACCGGCTGATATTCTGTTTCGGCAAACAAACCTGCCAGAAAGACACCGGCATTTTCAGTCACCCGATTGTTAATGGTTGAATTTAAGAAATAATCGGTGAGCGTTGTTGGCGACTCAATGCGATAAAGTACACCATCCGTACCGAGATTTAATTCCAACCCGGATATCGGACTTAGTACGGTCAATTCGCGCCATCCGGCATACCAGTTTCGGTAACGGACATCTTCCCTATAGGAAAGATCACCACTGCCGGTATCATACGAGTCTTTGATTTGACGGCGACGTTCCTTATCCAGATAGACGGAACCTTCCACTCTTTTGAGTAAACGTTCGGGCTTCCAAACGCCAGTCAGGGAAGAATGCCAGGTATCATCACATGTATTGTATATCCGCATCTGGTTGGTTCCATTGAAGCCGACCGGTCTTCCCCACGGGCCACCCAGATGGAGTTCACTTTGGGCGGTTAAAGTCAGGGCGCTGTTATTTTCAAAACTATAGGACGCACAAAGATCTTTATCACGATATTTGCTGTTTTCAGCCGTTTGGCCCAACCCATAATGATAATCATCGGCATTGCGATAACGTGCAGAGAATGAAAACGCCTGATCGAGATTTGCCCAGTTTAGTCCGAAAAGGGCACTTTGTTCGTTGTTATTGGAACCATACGTGGTAAGTGCACGCCCGTGAAGCCCCGATTGCAGAAAGGGTGATTTACTTTCCATGTTAATAATACCGGTGATAGCACCGGGACCATACTTGACTGAAGCTGGTCCTTTGATGACTTCAATCTTGGCCAGATCATAGATATTGACACCTTGTCCCATAAACCCATCCGGGAAATTACCCATGCGCCGGTTTCCGTCCTGGGTAACCAACAGGCGCTTTCCACCCAGTCCGCGTAGTACGATAGCCGAATGATATTCCGAACGTTTGGTAATACCAGGTACTTCTTCCAGCACATCGATAAGCGAAGTGGCTATTTTTTCTTCAATAAACGTCGAATCAAGCATCGTGACCGAATAGGACTCGGTGAGAAGCTGCCGGATGGGTGAAGCCGTAACACTGACTACATTCAGATCTTTTGTTGTTTGCGGAATGTCAGTTTTCTCAGCCGACAAGGCTTTTGTCCCGAATTGGAAAAATGACAAGACCGCCAACACACCGAGTCTGATCCCATATTCATTTTTCTTATCCATTTTCATAACAGGAATTCGAATCATTATTGCCAACGAAACAAACCGGTGTATTCTTTATCCGTAAGGTTATACCGGTAAAATATCCGGTAAAAGTCTTTTACATTTTCCCGTGTGATATTTTCAGGTCGTCGGTAGAATAGTCCGGAAAACCAGACCAATCCCAGCAACCGATTGACTGAAGGAGGCATGTCAAACCAGAGATAAGGTTCTGACGGTACAAAATAGACCCGCTTGTTTTTTACTGCAGCAACTTGTCGCCACAAAGGAGATTTGAGTATAGTACGGTACGGGCTGTTCGGATTTTTGCCCACACAAAATATATAATCAGGATTCCAGACTAATACTTGTTCCATCGATACCTGGGCAAATCCTTTGGCATTCAGCGACACTTTGGATACATTCTGAATACCCATTTCTTCAAAAAGCTGAGCGTGATTGCTACCGACAGGGACTGTTCGCAAACCGTCATTGTCATTGGCCATATAAGCTTTTCCGACCACCCGTTTTCCTTTCCTGGCAATTTGAGCATCCTGATACACCTTTCGAATCAAGCCGGCACATTGATTTGCTTCAACTGTTTTACCCAGCAAATCACCCAGAAATTCGTAGCTTTTATCCAGCGACATCAGTTCCAGATTGACCACCACAAGGGGAATCCTTACTTTTTTGGAAAAAGCGGCATAGCGGGCCACATCGCCAGCATCATTCACAAATGCACCTACAACCAGCAAATCCGGTTTTAGTCTGAGGACTTCTTCCGCATTGGCCGGATCAAATTCATGCAAACTTAGAAAAGCCCTGGAAATATATTTAAGCGAAGGACTTTCCATCGATCGTGCCTTTGCGATCATCAAGTTTCCTGCAACAGGAAAAAGCAGTACGTTCGTTTTGTTGTCATAAGGTAAAACACGGGTGATGTGATCCGGAATATTGACTTTTCGGCCAGCCATATCGGTGATTTGCCTGGCCTGAACAGAAACGGACAATCCAAGGAGTAAAGAAATAAAACAGAGTCGCCTTCTTACGTTCTTCAGACAAAATACTATTTTTATATCGCTTGCCATTGTAACAATTATTATTAAATATCTGTGCCAATCCTTTTAAACCTTGTCAACATAGACTTTGCATAATCCGGAATCCTATCCGTTATGTTAATAAGGTATATCGAAAGGCAAACACTTTAATTGAAAAGTAACAAATAGCATGCCATAAAAATAGTTTGTTGATCTATCGGCGTTTAAGAAATAATCGCCATTTAAACTTGTTTTGGAGAAATCCAAAAACCACAAAAAGGTAGCTTTTTATAAACGATTTTACTTAAATAAGAAATTACATAATGACAGGATGTTCTTCCATAAAATGGATAAAATCTTTCTTCAATTGCTCATATTGGGTTAGCAATCGCTTGCCGCTATCCGTAAGAGTGGCTACACCCCCACCCTTTCCTCCACGTTGTAAAACGACCAATGGATGCGGTAGCTGACAATTAAGCTTGAAAATTGTGTTCCATGCATAAGAATATGACATATCCAACTCTTTAACTGCTTCGTTCAAAGAACCGGTCCGTTCAATAAGTCGAAGTAGTTCAACGACCCGGGTATTGATTTTTTCACCACTTTCGGTTTCAATAATCAATGCACCTTTAATAATCAAATTCATATTTACAATTTATAATGGCTACCACCAACGAGACAGAGGATATCAACATCGCCCGGAAGAGACATATTAACCCGGAAAGACAAAGCCTCTTCTTCCCGGAAGGAGAGCACTTTTATCAGTCGGCGATTCAACAGTTTCTTTTCTTCGATCGTCCACCGGAACAAAGTTCCGCATGGACGATACCAAATTGGACCAATCACAATCAAATCGGGAAATTATTCTTTGGCAATCATCACGGAAGAAGCCTTGATAATTACAGATATTTCTTTTCCGGTTTTAATCTCCAACTTTTCAGCTGATGTTTTTGTAATAACGGAGGTCACTGTTACACCACTTTGCAGATCAACCGTAATCTCGGCACTCACCGCCCCTATTTTCACCCCGGATACTTTTCCGTCTAAAACGTTGCGCGCACTAATCCGTCCGATATCATATCCAAGCATGATTTCAGATGCCTTGATAAGCGCTATAACAACATCACCTGTTTTCAGATCCAAATTCCGGACAGCTCCATTGGTAATAATAGCGGTAACAATAACTTTTTCTGACAAAGCCATTTGTACTTCGGAATTCACGATTCCTTCGGTAATGCTTTTAACGGTAACTTTCCACTGATTTCTAGTACTTAGTTTCATTCTTTATTCTGTATTAAGGTTCTTAATATTACAAAAACAAATGACATCCTAAAAAGTTGCTCCTTCTGAGGAAAGACAAATAACATGCCAAAGAAAAAAACAACAATAGTCCTTTGATTGGGTGAAAGATAAACAAATATTTTTGTTTTCACTTACTACATTATGGTAGGATTTTTAGGACAAACAAACATTTTTGTAGGATATGGCAAGTGACTATTTTTAGTATATTTGTTGAAATCATCATCATGGTCATGTTTTTTGATGCACATTCAAATTTGTCCGTTCTAAAATTGCTGGTATATGCCAAATCGAAAACCGTTTAATTATTCTTTTACTTCTTTTTTCCGCCATAATGTAAACGGTGGAATGTTGTTGATGATTGTATCTGTTTTGGCGATGGCAATAGCAAATTCGCCCTGGAGTTCGTACTATATTGGATTTCTCGACCATCCAATTTCATTGATATTCTGGAATTTCAACTTGCTGAGTCATCATGGAGAGCCTTTAACAATGGCCTCTTTCATTAATGACTGCTTAATGGCTATCTTTTTCTTTCATGTAGGGCTGGAAATAAAAAGGGAAATACTCGTCGGGGAATTATCCTCTGTGCGTAAAGCTTCTTTACCAATTCTGGCGGCATGTGGCGGCATGATTATGCCCGTTCTTGTCTACTTGATGGTAGAACATGTTTCACCCGGATCAAAAGGCATGGCGATACCGATGGCTACTGATATTGCATTTTCACTCGGCGTGTTAAGTCTGTTGGGAAAACGTGTCCCCATAGGACTAAAAATATTCCTGACTGCTTTTGCAGTTGTTGATGACATTGGAGGTATCTTGGTTATAGCCCTGTTTTACACGAGTATAATACAATGGGTTTATTTATTGACGGCTCTTGGTCTGTTTGCGGTGTTGCTGGTTGCCGGCATACTACATGTAAACAAAAAAGCTCTATATGTCATTTTGGGTATAGCAATCTGGTACTTGTTTTTGCAGTCCGGTGTGCACAGTACAATAGCAGGGGTTATAGTAGCATTTACTATTCCAGCCAGGCCAAGCTTGAAAATCGGGAAATATATTGATCGAATTAGAAACAGCATCAAAACTTTTCCGAAAGGAGAAAGCGAAAGCATCATACTGACCAATGATCAAATATATGAATTAAAGAACATTGAGGAAGCTTCTGACAAGGTCGTTTCTCCTTTGCAATATATGGAAGATAAGTTAGAAGGTTTGGTCAATTATTTTATTTTACCTCTATTTGCTTTTGCAAATGCTGGAATTGTATTTACAGGCGAAGGAAAACTAATAGGCACAGTAACTTTGGCTGTCGCTCTTGGTTTGATTATTGGAAAACCTATTGGCATTTTCTGCTCGACCTGGCTCTCTGTTAAAGCTGGTATTGTTGAGCTTCCTGATGGTGTCAACTGGAAATCCATTTTTGGCGTTTCTTGTTTAGGTGGTATTGGCTTTACAGTTTCATTATTTATTGCGAATCTTTCTTTCGGGGCAGCCGATTTGGAACTTCTGAACCAGGCTAAATTAGGGATCATTATAGGAACTATCGTTTCCGGAATAATCGGCTATTGCTTCCTGAACTTCAATTTAAAAAAACTAATCAGAAACAACATTTCTTGATTCAAGAAGTTCTTTTCCTAGTATTTCGGCAGCTACTGCCACACAATAGGCACATGGACGTTTGGCGTAATACGCACTATTTCGATCTTCTGGATTGGGATTCTCCGGATGCCGGCCAATTTTAAGCAGATCAGCACATATATAACTGCCCATTTTTTTCTTAAACTCTAATGCAACGTGTTGCACAGATGCATAATTGGTTGACTTAATAGCTTTGTCGTTAGGATCTGACGTAGGGTATTCCATTCCAAGAATCATGAATGCACCTGTGACAGCACCGCAAACTTCCCTTAAATGTCCCATACCTCCGCCGAAAGAACCGGATATCTGTTTAATTGTCTCCATATCGACCAAATACAGATCCGCATAGGCCATTGCGACAGACTGTGAACAATTAAAGCCATTTTTAAAGTTCGTCACAGCTTGTTCGGTACGTATCTTAATTTCAATTTCTGTCATTATTCTTAACTATCGTGATTACAAAGATATCCATCATTATGTGAAGAGCAGTTCCACAGCCACAACTTATCGGGGAATTGACTGTTTCCACAGAATGAATTTCATTATTTTCAGAAAAAGGCATCAAGAATGGATGTTATCTCCGTCATAGACTGAATACCTGAAGTCGCTTTAACAACATGACCATTTTTATAATAAATGGAGAACGGAATACAAATGAAGTCTTGAACCTCCGGCAAAGATCGTATGACATAAGACTCCGGATTGTCAAACTCCATATCATAGAACTTCACATGTTTATAGATTTTCTCCAAATCTTCGGCTATATGGTAAACAGGTATGCACATAGGGCCCATCCGGCCACAAATGACCAATACATTGTCATTCTCGCAAATTGTAGCTTTATATTCAGCCGCATATTGCAAATGGGTCAAATTTGTATACAACATTATTCTTTATTGTATAAAAAAACGCTTACTTTTTGGCCAAAAGAATATCATTTATAGCTTTTACCAGATCAACTTTAGATAAAGCACCGACACTAGTTTGTGGCTTACCTTCCATAGGCACAAAAAACAAGGTCGGAATGCTTCGGATACCAAAAGCCTCAGCAATTGCCTGTTCCTTATCGGTGTTTATCTTGTATACATATATTTGTCCATCGTATTCTTTGGCCAGTTCTTCCAAAATTGGGGCGACTGATTTACACGGACCACACCAATCAGCATAAAAGTCAACGATACAAGGCTTATCACCCAGATACTTCCATTCCGTAGAATTGGTTTCGTAATTAACAACCTTCTTTAGGAATTCGTCTTTTGTTAAATGAATTGCACCCATTGTATTTGCTTTTTTAGTTATTTCTCCTTTATTTACATTTTCAGTGTTATGTTCCGGTGTTTTTGCGTTACAACCAGTGATGGCAAACACCATTGCCAATAATAAGATCCAGGGCTTTCTCATATTTTATAATTTATTGAAGGCCATTTAGCGTGTTCATGAGCTGAGCTTTAGTATGCACTCCGGACTGTCTGTATTTTTCTTCCCCATTCATAAATATCATCAAGGTTGGAACACTTTGAATATTGTATTGATTAGCCAATTCCTCGTTTTGGTCTACATCTATCTTTATTACTCTTATGCGTTCACCCATTTCATCTGCTATTTCTTTCAAAATGGGTGATTGTGCTTTACACGGGCCACACCAGACAGCGAAAAAGTCAACAACGACAGGGCGATTTTCTTTAATGATTGTATTAAAACTTCCTTTCATAGCTATTGTGTTTTTTTATTTTTTATATCTTTATTCTTTCTGCTACAAATATACAATTCTAATAACGGTTTGTAATGAGCATTGTGATAAAGTGGAACAAGTTGTTAATTGAAATACGACAACTTTTTACTTGAAATAGATTATCTTTAGGAATTCTTATAAAATACGAGTTCATGAAACCATTACTTGAAACAGACCAGGAATTTATATGTGATATACAAGCACCTTGTTTTCAAATGCTCACTCCAGAAGAAGTGCAATTGGTAAGATCAAGTAAAACACAGGTGCTTTTTAAAAAAGGAGATAGCCTGACAAAACAGGGTGCCTTTGCTTCATACGTATTGTTTATTATCAGTGGGTTGGCAAAGCAGTATGTTGAAGATGAAGGCATCCGGGATTTTAATCTGCGTATTGTCCAGCCTGGTGATTTTTTAGGTCTTTCTGCCGTTTTCACTAAAAACTCTTTTAGCTATACATGCATTGCTCTAACCAATTGTCAGGCTTTTTTGATAGAAAAAGAAGCCATTACCCAGGTAGTAAAACAAAATGGCATGTTTGGTTTCAACTTAGTTAAAAGATATTGCGAACAAGAAGCCAATCTGTTTGAAACGCTTCGAATGGTTCTTTATAAACAGATGAACGGACGTATGGCTTATACCTTATTATATATCGATAGTCTAAAACTGGAAAATCCAAACATTTTCCAATTACTTTCACGCAAAGATATAGCTGATTTTGCCGGGACATCGACAGAAAGTGCCGTCAAGTTATTGAAAAGCTTTGAAAAGGACGGGTTGATTGAACTGAACGAAAAAGACATTAAAGTCATAAAACACAATGCCTTGCTTGAAATAAACAAACGGGGATGAAGTGCCTTATATAAATAATAGATGAGATGAATAACAATAGGATTTGTGCTCTATTCGGAATCAAATATCCCATTATTCAGGGAGGAATGGTTTGGTGCAGTGGTTGGCGGTTGGCTTCGGCAGTAAGTAACGCAGGAGGTCTTGGTCTGATCGGTTCCGGTTCCATGCATCCAGAAATGCTTCAGGAGCATATAAATAAATGCAAGGCTGCCACCGATAAACCTTTTGGCATCAACGTTCCACTTATGTATCCACAAATTGACGAAATCATGCAGCTTATTGTTGACGAAAAAATTCCTATTGTTTTCACATCTGCCGGGAGTCCTAAAAAATGGACGTCTTTTCTACATGAACATGGTACAAAGGTTATACATGTCGTATCAAACACAACCTTTGCGAAAAAATGCGAAGAAGCGGGTGTTGATGGCATAGTTGCAGAAGGTTTTGAAGCAGGTGGTCACAATGGAAGGGAAGAAACCACCACCTTTTGTCTGGTTCCTCAGGTAAGAGAAGTTACTGATCTTCCATTGATAGCGGCGGGTGGTATTTCTTCAAGAGCCAGCTATATGGCTGCTTTCGCTCTTGGTGCAGAAGGGGTGCAAATGGGTACGCGTTTTGCACTTAGTTTTGAAAGTTCAGCTCATCCGGCTTTTAAAGAATATTGCAGAAACCTGAGTGAAGGTGGAACTAAATTGCTACTTAAGAAGCTCTCTCCTACCCGTCTTGCTGACAGCGACTTTTCAAAAGCCGTTTTAGAAGCTGAAAACCATGGTGCAACAGCTGAAGAGCTTAAAGAACTACTCCGTATTGGTCGTGCAAAAAAAGGCATTTTTGAAGGAGATCTTTCTGCTGGATCACTGGAAATCGGGCAAATAGCCGGAAGCATCAGAAAAGAAGAAAAGGTTGCAGACATTTTTAAAGACTTGATAGGATAATGCGGCTTTTACTCTTTGCTTAGCGTCAGCAAGAAGGCGCTTGCCGGTCCGATTGAAATCTGAAAAACGCCATTTCTTCCGTAGACAGTTTCACTGCATTTCTTTCCCACAGGCTTCCCGTCCTTGCTTCCGTCAAAAGTCTGTCCATCAATAGTGATACCTTGCTGTGCTTTGTAAGAAGGAGCCACCATCCGGATGACAGTACCAGAACTGTATCCCGGAACTTTTAATGTAACATCTCCTAAAGCTGACTTGTCTTTATTTATGATCACAACATTAACCTTGCCTGTCTTTGGATCGAGCGTCGCCCATGTCTTAATGTTGACTGAAGTTTTTAGGGTTACAGGCAGCAGTCTGGCATGATGTGCCGTTGCCTGTGAAAAAAGCAACATCCCATAGTAGACTGGCAATATTCTCTTCAATTCATAATTCTCAGAAAAACGCATACCTATAGGGGGTCTGACTGTTTTTGCAGTAGAATATTGATTCTGAGGGACATTAAAAAGGAAGGCACCATTAATGTCCCAACCATTGATATCATTCCAATTGTTGGTATGTAAGTTGATACCTGCCACACCATTTCTGGCATATTCAAACAAAATATCCGTCATCCAAAGAGCTGCCTCAAAAGCATCACTGATTCCAGGCTCACCTGAATACATAAGGGAATTCATTTCAGTGATCCGGTAAGATTTTTTTGCTGCTCTGGCTATAGCCACATAAGGAATGGAAAGCTTTGGATTTTCTGTAGAAGAATTGGGTCGTAAAAGGAAACCGGATTCCGGACTTCCACCACCATACGAACTTTTTCCTGTAAAGGCATGCTGACTCACAATACCAATCACTGAAGATTCTTGAGCCAGCATTTTTTTCAGATCCTTCTGATTGCCAAAATCAGTTACCTGAGCAGACGCAACAGACGGCACTCCGGCAAAACCGGCATCTGATGGACCCATAAAAAGAGGACAGTCAGGCACCTGTTTAAGAATAGTCTGAGTGAAAGTATGAAACTCAGCCAGATAGTTATCAAAACGATAGTTCGTCCTCCTGTAACCTATCGTTGAATAAGCGTCAGGCTCATTTCCTATTTCAATTGCCTGAATGGAACCTTTGGGCATGCCACCCACATAAGCCCTGACCTGATTGGTTGCCCGATATATATTATAAGCTCCAAGATTAACTCCAAGAATAAAATTCAGTCCTTGTCCCTGTTTTTCAAAATCCTGATATAACTGAGCAAACGAGCGAACAACTCCATATGCAGGCTCCAAAGTTTTATCAGTAGTTTTACCGCCAATTCTTATAGATAAAGGACCACCACCATAAGCCATCAAGTTGGAAAGCAATTGACGGTAAATATCATTTACACCAATCAAAGGATTACCCATCAATAACTGCGCCTGTCCCCATTCATGCGAAAAACCCAGAAAACCGGGAGGAACCGCATTGCCTGGTTTTGAAGGATCAATGCTTGCAAGAGCCATAACCGTATCAGCTAAAACTGTAACCTTCAGTTTCTGAATAAAAGACCTCCCTGAAGAAGTGATGGCTTTAAGAATATAGGTAGTAGTATGTGCAGGCGCAACAACGACAGAGGTATCAATAACTGATGAAACACTGCTCAGAATAACTTTTGAAGCACCGTTTACTTTCCAGGAAATTGTAGTAGTCTGACCTGCTGTAATGGTATCAGGATTTGCAGTTAATCGTTCGATCGGATTTTTCCCCTGACTACAACTAATAATAATCAACGAGCAAAAGCTCACAACCACAATAGATAATCTAAAAAATATTTTTTCTAATTCTGATTTCATCAAACAAAAGACTTAGAATTAAAGATTTACATAACTCATCTTCAATCTTTTACAGGTGTTAAATATCTAATATTTAGCATTCAAATATATGAAAAACAATTTAATTTATATTTATATTTTTTTACTTTAATTACTTTTGCAGCGACAAAAAACACTTTTGTAATGGAAGAACTGATTATTGGTTTCCCTCCAATTAAAGGCAACCAACCCAAAGTACTTATTCTTGGCACAATGCCGAGTGTTATTTCCCTTCGTAACAATGAATATTATGCCAATCCCATGAATGCTTTTTGGAAAATCATTTTTGCGATTAAAGGCACAACCACCTCATCAATATATGAAGAAAGGACACGCTTAATAAAAGAAATGGATCTGGCACTTTGGGATATCTGTCATACATGTATCCGTCCCGGAAGTGCCGACAGTGATATTCATAATGAAGTTGCAAATCCAATCATTGCATTACTTGCTGAAAACCCGTCTATCCGAACAATTCTTTTTAATGGACAAGCAGCCCAAAAGCTGTTTTTTCGGCATTTTAAGACAATCAAGAATATAAATTTGATCACGTTGCCCTCAACCAGCCCGGCTTACACTTTGCCGTTTCAAAAGAAACTGGAAATTTGGAAATCAGCATTCAATCAGCTAACTCTGTAAGTGAGCCTATCGTCATGCCAACCTCATTAATCAGATCCTGAGGAGCAAGATGCAACTGCAATCCTCTTTTCCCCGCACTCACATAAATACGATCGAAATTTCTGCAACTTTCATGGATGTAAGTTGGAAAATGTTTTTTCATGCCAATCGGGGAACAAGCGCCACGAATATATCCTGTGACCGGCAACAAATCCTTCATAGGTATCATTTCAGAGTTTTTATTTCCTGAAATTTTGGCGGCCTTTTTCAGATCAAGTTCCTCGGCTCCCGGTATAACACAAACAAAATAGCCGGTTTTGTCTCCCTTAAGAACCAACGTTTTAAAAACCTTTTCAACAGGTTCTTTGAGGTCTGTGGCTACATGAACAGCACTCAAATCATCTTCATTGACTTCGTAAGGAATCAGTTCATATTTTATCTTGGCTTTATCGAAAATACGGGCAGCGTTTGTTTTTTCAATTTTCATAGAATCTACTGTGATATAGTCATCTCAACATTTCTAGCCAATGGTATTACGATTCCATTGGGATACTGAGCCGTTTCTTTTAATTGGGATGACCCTTCTACGTCTTGCAGAATCTTTGCCTCAGAGACCCACCCTGTTTTCTTGTTGAGCTTTATTATGGCATTCATTTTCCCATTCAGGTCATATTTCATAGAAGCCCCATTTACTTCCACATAGGCCTTTTTATCGACTGATTCAAGCTTGGAAGTTCCAACAATCGTGCAAATGGAATCATTTACATCCTTTAGCACATACGAGGCTTTTTGATTCACAGCCGATACACTTTGCAACTGGGATTTCACAACCCACTTATCACCTTCTGAAACCGAAGATTCAGGGAATATTTCTGTTACATTCTGCAAATTATCTTTAATAATATTTCCGCCAAATGCCTGCATAAGCATACTCTTCAGTCTAGTCTTTTGATTATCTGCTAATTGCGATAACACGCCAAAAGCATCTGTAATTATATTATCCACACCATCTACACCCACGACATTACCTGTTTTAGCAATCTTTACGGTAAAAGGCTTGTTTTTCATGGCACTCATAACAGCAGAAAAAGGATCGGCGTTTCCTGTTTTTTCAGAACTAAATACGGGGCTGCCACCATTAGCAACAATCATGCTCATTGATAAAAGGGCAAACCGACCTTCCAGATTATATACGCCATTGTTTTGAGCAATCACTTTATAGGATATCTTTTTAGTGATTACCATTTTAATTTCACTTTTTTGACCATTGATAGTTTGGACATTTGAAATGTCCGAAGTGTTTTTTTGAGTATAAGTTTCTCCAATAGAAAGATCCAATCCCAATTTCAGTTTTTGAGCCTGACAGGGAACCAACAAAATGGATGCAACGAAAAGAACCAGAATTTTTTTCATAGTATATTGAATTAAGGTAAAACGCTATTTCTTTCGATATAAGAAACGTTTTTTCAAAAGTAATAAAAAATCTTCTTTTTAAAATATTTTATGAGAATTGTTTTTATCAAAATAAAAACAATACTAAAATAAATAGCAAAACCTATTTGAATCGCCATACTTTTCCGCAATCCTGACACTTATAGTTCTTTTTGAACAAAGGGGAAATGGCACTCAAAATAGTATATACGATATTAAACACAAGTGGACGACTGATTTTTAAAATATGCTCAGACTGGCAGAATGGACATTTATTTCTATCGGCCGTTTTTTTAAGTTTTATTGTTTCTATTGGTACATCCTGACTAATACTATCTACGATATATCCGGCTTCCTCTAATATTTTGCAAGCTCTGATATAATCCTGCGGCATAATCTGAAGCTTTACACCACTGGTGATAGAATAAACGTTCAGAACCTGATTTGTCAATTCATCTTTTAGAAAAGTCCGAACGCCTTCAGATTCTAATTTGGCTTTTGCAAAATAAGCATCCTGAGTAACATTGAATGTCATGATTGTAATCCAGTCGTTCATTGCCGCCATTCCTATTGAATCAATAACTTCCGTTTTCATTTTGAGAGTTGTTTTATTTTATTCTCAGCCTCTTCATTAAGGGCTGCAGCTTTCTTTTGAGCTTCAGACTTTAACTTATTTGCAGCTATTTGGGCTCCAGCTTTAACTATTGGATTATTTGCCTTATTTACCAACGCATTGC